>Ga0194120_10006431_pt1 | contig 16617 bp, 11 predicted proteins | sample TA2MahCa65mmetaG_FD_148642 | JGI IMG/M metagenome (GOLD analysis project Ga0194120, IMG submission 148642) | Freshwater microbial communities from Lake Tanganyika, Tanzania - TA2015019 Mahale Deep Cast 65m | ecosystem: Environmental > Aquatic > Freshwater > Lake | place: Tanzania: Lake...
TACCCTCCGCGACAGGCTTCGCACAGCGCTCGCAGGCTCGCCCATCCGCGCCGACCGAATCGAGTTCACTTTGTTCGCCTCGACAGACGAACGGCGTTACGGACTGGCCGTTCTCGTTCCATTGCTCTCCACCCCGTGTTTCCACGACGCAGTTATGGTTCAATACCGCACGATTCTTCACCGCACAGAAGCGGACTTTCACCGCTTCGACCAATCGCCATCTCAGGCGCACGAGCGCGGGCAGCTTGCCCGCGAGTGTTTCAAACATCTTGCCGTACCACCGCGCGGGCAAGCTGCTCGCCCTCCTTGTTGAATTAACCGCCGCACTGATCCACGCTGAAGAAGTTAACCGCGAATGGACGCGAATAAACGCGAATGCGGGCACACCTGTGATCAACGACCGGGTCGCGGCGACGTCCCGGTGCTGCTCACTCCCTGAATTTGAACAGAGGACAACCGCGTGATAGAGTAACCGCGTGGTCTGAGGCTGGAGATTTCCGATTCAATGAGCGCAAATAGACTGATCAAACCTGGCTCGGCTGGCTTCACTTTGATCGAACTGCTGGTCGTCATCGCGGTGATTGCGATCCTGGCCACGCTGTTGCTCCCGGCGCTGCAGCAAGCGAAGTCCAAAGCCATTAACACCGTTTGCAAAAGCAATTTGCGGCAGCAAGGCCTGGTCTTGCTCATGTACGTGGACGACCACCGGCTTTTCCCCGGACGCGGAACCCTGTGCTGGTACGATGGCCACGTCGAATACGGCAAGCACAAGAAATGGACCGAAGCCTCGGAAACCGCGCGCCGGCGTTGGAACACCGACCACGAGCCGCATCCGGAAACGTGGGCCACGAACTCGGCGTCTGGGTCCGTTCGATAAACCGGCGCTGACTCGCCTCACGCAAAGGCCGCCAAAGGCCGCAAAGGAAGGCCGGTCTTGGCAGGCGGTCTATTACGACGGTTGTCCGTGTTCAACAGGAGCCAACCGAGATAGCAGAGGAAATGGTATCCCCGACTTACTGAAGACCCTGGGATAGGCGACAGCTCGACTGGAGAACCGTAGCGCAGGTTTTGAATCTGCCGTATCGCCGATTTGCAATCGGCTGGACACCGGCAAGTCCCAGCACGCTCGGACCGGGCGACAGTGCGCAGAATGCAATTCTGCGAGACGGCAGAGTGCAACTCTGCGCTACGAGCTTCGACGTCGATCCTACGGACCAAGCAGTAACGTGGGGCGAGGCTCCGGCCGAGCCAATACTATCGAAGAAAAGCTCCGCAGGAGCGTCGCCCCAGCGTCCAACACAAATCCGTGGTTACTCTCCCAGCAGTTGCAGAATCCCTTGCAGCGGGATGGCGACCCAGTCCGGACGGTGGTTCAGTTCGTAGCCCAACTCGTAAATCGCCTTCTCAATCAGGAACGCATCCAGAAGAATCTTCAACTCCACGGCCGTCTTCGGCAGGAACGAAGCGTTGCCCGCCGTCGCCAGGTAAGCTTTCAAATATCCGACGCTGACCCAGCGCTGCCAGAAGCGCGCCCATTCTTGAAACGAATCCAGTTTTCCCGCCGGCACGCTGCCGCGCTCCTTTTGCTGCAGCAAACCCGCGTGCGCCGCATAATGAAAGGAACGCAACATGCCCGCGACGTCCCGCAGGGGAGACCGCTTCAGCCGGCGTTCACCCACGGGCCGCGCCGGCTCGCCTTCGAAATCGATGATCACAAAATCCTTCCCGGTGTAGAGCACCTGGCCGAGGTGAAAGTCGCCGTGAAACCGGATGCGCTGCGTCGCGATCGGTTGCTCGAAGACCAGCCGCAACTTCTTCAAAATCGCCTCTTCGAGTCCCAACAGCCGTTGCGCGTCCGGCGCGCGGCCTTCCGGCAAATCCTTCAACCGCTTGCGCAGCAATTGCAGATTTTGCCGGACGTGATTGCGCATGGATTGAAATAGGGCGCGCTGGTAGTGCGGCGTAAACGGTTCCGGAGCGAAGTCTTTGTGTTCTGATTCCGAGGCCAGGACCGCGTGCAACTCGGCCGTTCGTTGCCCCAGGCGCCGCGCTGATTCGAGATACGTCCCGACGATCTCCGGAATGTTCGGCGGCACGTCCCGGGCGGCGAGGTTCAAGATCGAACAGTCCTCGAACCGAGGCGGGCTCGGCATGAAGGCCTGATACGTCATCACCCGGTCATAGTACCGGCTCAGCGCGTCCAGCGTGTATTCCCACGCGTCCTTGGCGCCGGCGATGAACTCGTTCAAGACTCCGATCGTAAGCGTCTCGTCGTCCGCGCGGAATTCGAGCGCCCCGCCGAACGGCGCGATGTGCCCAAATTCCTTTTCCGTCAGGAATCGTCCGAGCTCCAGATCCGGATTGAGGCCGCCTTCGAGTTTCCGAAACAGTTTCAGGATCAATCGATCTCCATAAATTACCGCCGAATTGGTCTGCTCGGATTTCCCGAGCGACGGTTCCAGCGGCGCCGCGTCCTCACCGCGCAATCGGCGCAACACCGCAGTGTGCGAAGCCACCAGCTCGCCGCGTTGGCCCCGAACGCTCCGGCGCCGGGAAATGAAGTCGAGCAGCGCGCGGCAAAATGTCGTGCTGCCCACGGCGTCGTACAAAATGCCGTCCTGGTTCAGGTCACCGACCTTCAACCGGCCTATCGCCAAGGAGCGCTGCGCTGCCTCGGCCTGACCTTCCGCCGCCCAGGCCAGCGGAAGCAAATAAGTGTCCGGGTCGCCCTGCACGTAGTCCACGTTCAACAGCGTGATCAAGGCCTTCTCTTCCGCGGCGGAAATCTCGAAGGCGTCCTGCACAGCGACGGACTTGATTTCCCTGGCTTTCGCGCCAAACCAGCGGCGCGCTTTCAAGTAGCCGGGCAGCGCCGCCTCCAGGCTCGCTCGCGCCGGCATTTGGGCGATTCCTTCCCACGCCCCCGCCACCGTCAACGAAAGCAGACTATCCGCCTGCGCCGTCTCCGTCGCGACCGTGGCGTGAATCGGACCTTTGCGTTCCAGCGAGAACCAATAAAACGCGTGCGGGCTGAGCGTCAGAACATACGGGGAATTGCCGATCACCGGGAACTCCGTCCGGCCAAAAAGCTCGACCGGCGCCATCTGGCTGAAGGCTGAAAGATCCAATTCCACCGGCTGAACGAAGCGGGAAAGATTGGCCACCACCAGCACGCACTCGTCTTGGAATCGCCGGACGAACGCCAAAATCTTCCGGTTCTCCGGGTGCAGAAACTCCAGAGAGCCTCGTCCAAACGCCTGCCATCTCTTCCGCAGCGCAAGCAGCCGTTTCATCCACCAGAGCAGCGAGTGCGGATTGCGCTGCTGCGCATCGACGTTCACCGCCTCGTAATGATTCTCCGGATCGAGATTGATCGGCAGATAAAGACTCTGTGGGCTGGCTTTCGAGAAGCCTGCGTTCCGATCTGAGCTCCATTGCATCGGCGTGCGGACGCCATTGCGGTCGCCCAGATAAATGTTGTCGCCCATGCCGATTTCGTCACCGTAGTAGAGCACGGGCGTTCCGGGCAGCGAGAACAGCAAACCGTTGAGCAATTCGATCCGCTTCCGGTCGTTGCCGAGCAAGGGCCCGAGCCGGCGGCGAATCCCGAGATTGATGCGGGCGCGTTGATCGCGGGCGTAAATGCGATACATGTAATCGCGCTCCTCGTCCGTGACCATCTCCAGCGTCAACTCGTCGTGGTTGCGCAAAAATAGCGCCCACTGGCTGGTCTCCGGAATCGGCGGCGTCTGCTCCAGAATATCGACAATCGGCACGCGATCTTCCATGCGGACGGCCATGAACAGGCGCGGCATGAGCGGGAAGTGAAACGCCATGTGGCATTCGTCGCCGCGGCCCGATCCGAAGTAAGCCACCGCGTCCTCCGGCCATTGGTTCGCCTCAGCCAGCAGCATGCGATCGCCGTACTTCTCATCGACGTGCCGGCGGAGTTTTTTCAGGAAGGCATGCGTCTCCGGCAAGTTTTCGCAGTTCGTGCCTTCGCGCTCATACAGATAAGGGACCGCGTCCAGCCGCAGTCCATCGACGCCCAGGTCCAGCCAGAAATCGAGGACGCGGATAATTTCGGTGTGGACGCGCGGATTGTCGTAATTGAGTTCGGGTTGATGCGAATAAAACCGGTGCCAGTAGTAAGCTTGAGCGACCGGATCCCAGCTCCAGTTGGACGTCTCGAAATCCTTGAAGATGATTCGCGCGTCTTTGTATCGGTCCGGCGTGTCGCTCCAGACATAGAAATCCCGCCAGCGGCTTCCGCGTTTGGCGCGGCGCGAGCGCTGGAACCAGGGGTGTTGGTCGGAGGTGTGATTGACGACCAACTCCGTGATCACGCGCAAGCCCCGTTCGTGCGCTTCGCGCAAAAAGTTTTTGAAATCCGCCAGCGTCCCGTAATCCGCATGAACCGAAGAGTAATCGGCGATGTCGTAGCCGTCGTCCCGCAGCGGCGAAGGATAAAACGGGAGCAGCCAGAGCGCGGTGACGCCGAGGTCCTGAAGGTAGCCCAGCTTTTCGGTCAGGCCTCGAAAATCACCTTTCCCGTCCCCGGCCGTGTCGTAAAAGGCGCGGACATGGACCTCGTAAATGATCCCGTTCTTGTACCAGAACCGGTCATCCGTGGGGCGGGACGGATCAGCATGCGCTTGCATAGGGTTAGATTTGCAGCAAGTCCCCGTGGAGGCAACGCCGGTAATCCGCGGTAATCTGGTAAGGAGGGATTCTACTCCGTCCCTGACTTTACTCGGCGATCGCAAGAACCATCTTGAACTTGCAGGGCGATGCCTTTTCTCATCGCACCTTCGGCATTCACCGCCTTTACCAAGGCGTCGGTTTTCGCTTCCAACACCCCTTGGACCAGTTCCAGCAGAGGTGCGTTACAAGCGTTTGTTCAGGATACGGCGAACTCGAATAAAACTCGGCAGATGCTGCTCTAGGACGGCGGGGTTCAATTCTCCCAGCATTCCGTACGATTTCCGCCCCTTCACATAAGCATTCGAGCACTCACGCGTAGCGTGGCTCAACCTGTCCTGAACGTCGTGCCGACATAACGCGGCTTTGATTCGTAGAAGCGTATTCAATCCCAACAGTCTCGTATAGTTCTCTCTGTTGCCTTCTGTCAAAGGGGCTTTCGAGAGGTATCCGTGGTTACCGGCCGGATTTCGAAAATCGAGAAATCGGAGAAAGAGCTTGCCTTGCGACCGCAAGCTCTTGCTACGCTTCAGCAGAATCGCAGATTCAGCTTCGCGAGTGTCCTCGCGAGGTCAAGGGTCCGGAAGCCGCCGTCTTCCGGAGGAACAAGAGATGGTCGGGCCGCCATCTGAGCGCGTCGCTCAGGGGGCGTGCCCTGCTTCGACCGGGGCCCCGTTGCGGAGGAGGACGCGATGAGAAATCTGGAACCCGGAACAATTCCAAAGTGAAAGAACAAAACTCCAGTCAAAGAGATTTGGAATTCAGATCCACCACGGATTCACACGGATTCACACGGATAAAACGGCCCTTGGGGATCGGTGTTCATCCGTGTCCATGCTCCAGGCACTCGCGGCGCCTTCGGCTCGACCGGCGAGGCGCCGGTCGAAACACGCGAGGGCGCGTGTGCTCCCCTTTTCCGTCGGACTCCATCCTATGCGTTTAGTCATCGTTTCCAATCGGCTCCCGTTCACGGTGTCGCTCAAAGACGGCGCGCCGCGCTTCAAGCACAGCGCCGGCGGATTGACCACCGGGCTGTGGAGTTATCTGGAGCGGCGAAGCGCGTCGGCGGAGCAGCCGGAATTTGTCTGGCTGGGCTGGCCCGGCGCGAGCATTGCGCCGGAGCATCAGGAAGCAGTCCGGGAGTACGGGGAACGCGAGTTCCGGGCCTCGCCGGTCTTCCTTTCCGAAGAAAGCATGGGCCGGTTTTATCTCGGCTTCTCGAACCGCACGCTGTGGCCGTTGTTCCACTATTTCCCGTCCCTGGTCCGATATGAGGAGGAGTACTGGGAGGAATACAAACGGGTGAACCAGGTTTTTTGCGACGCGCTGTTGAACATCCTGGGCCCGGAAGACGTCGTGTGGGTCCACGATTACCAGCTCATGCTGCTGCCCCGGCTGCTGCGGGAACGGTTGCCCGATTTGTCCATTGGCTTCTTCCTGCACATTCCGTTTCCCTCCTTCGAGGTGTTCCGCTTGCTGCCCGGCGTCTGGCGGACGGAAATTATCGAAGGGTTGCTGGGCAGCAGCTTGGTCGGCTTTCACACTCACGATTACACGCGGCACTTTCTGGGTTGCGTGCTGCGGACGGTCGGTTGCGAACATCAACTCGGCACCCTCACCCTGAGCGATCGCGTGGTGAAGGTCGATACGTTTCCCATGGGAATCGACTTCGAGAAGTTCGCCCAAGTTGCCCTCTCGCCCGAGACCGAAGAACGCGTGAGCAAGCTCCAGGAGAAATGCGCGGAGCAAAAAGTGATCTTCTCCGTGGACCGCCTCGACTACACCAAAGGCATCATCAACCGCCTCCGCGGCTACGATTTGTTTTTGAAACGCAACCCGCCATGGCATGGAAAAGTCGTATTCGTGCTGGCCGTCGCGCCGTCGCGCACGGAGATCAAGGCTTACCAGGCCATGAAACAAGAAATCGAAGAGGCCGTGGGCCGCATCACGGGCGCGTACGGAACGGTCCACTGGACGCCCCTGATCTATCAATATCGAAACCTCAGTTTTGATGAAATCGTGGCCATGTATCGGTTCTGCGACGTGGCGTTGATTACGCCGCTGCGCGACGGGATGAATCTCGTCGCCAAAGAATTCATCGCGTCGCGCCCGGATCAGACCGGCGTCCTGGTCTTGAGCGAAACCGCGGGCGCCGCAAAAGAAATGGGCGAAGCGATTGTCATCAATCCTTACTACAACGGCGAAATCGCCCAGGCGCTCGAGCAAGCCCTGGCCTTGCCGGCTTCCGAGCAAATCAAGCGCAACCAGCTCATGCAGGAAAGGCTCCGGCGCTACGACGTGAATCGATGGGCGGAGGACTTCATCCAGGCGTTGTTGGCTACCCAGCGACTCGAGGCGGCCCAGCGCGCGCGGTCCTTGATCGGCAAGGCGCGGTCCGCGCTGATTCAGCAATACCGCACCGCCTCGCGCCGGGCTTTGTTGCTGGATTACGACGGCACGCTCGTCCCGTTCGTCGGCGATCCCAGACTGGCGCGGCCGGATCCGGACCTGCTGGACCTGCTGACGGCGCTGGGAAGCGATTCGGCCAATGACCTGGCCATCGTGAGCGGCAGGCCGCGCGCCGATCTCGAAGAATGGTTCGGTCATTTGCCGCTGGCGCTGGTGGCCGAGCATGGCGTCTGGCTCCGGCCCAAAGGCGCGGACTGGCGGGCGCTGAAAGTCATCACGACGGTCTGGAAAACGCAGGTCCGCCCCATTCTGCAACTCTACGTGGATCGCTTGCCGGGGGCGTTGCTGGAGGAAAAGGAATTCTCGCTCGTGTGGCATTACCGCCGCGCCGACCCCGAACAAGCGTCGCAGCGGGCGAAAGAGTTGCTCGACGACCTGGCCGATTACACGCGGAACATCGACGTGCAAGTGCTCGAAGGCAACAAAGTCATCGAGGTCCGCAACACGGGCGTCACCAAAGGCACGGCGGCGACGGAATGGCTGGCCGGGATGACGGCGGATTTCATTCTGGCCATCGGCGATGATTGGACCGACGAAGATTTGTTTCGCGCTTTGCCGCCGCCGGCCTTTTCCGTGCGGATTGGCCTGGCGCAAACCGCGGCGCGCTATCATCTGAACAGCCATACGGCGGTGCGGCGTCTGTTGCGCGAATTGAGTGAAGTGACTCGCGAAGTTGCGCCATGAATCATTTGAATTATCCTCCCATCGAAAACCACGGAGTCATTGGCAACCTCCAAACGGTGGCCTTGGTCAGCACGGATGGCGCGATCGATTTCATGTGCTTTCCCTCCTTCGATTCCCCGTCCGTTTTCGCCGCGCTGCTGGATGGCGAGAAAGGAGGCCGATTTCAAATCGCACCGCTGATCGCGGAAGCGCGCCAAAAACAGCTTTATTTACCGGACTCGAATATTTTGCTGACGCGTTTTCTGTCCGCCGACGGCGTGGCGGAGATTTGCGATTTCATGCCGGTCGAGCCGCCCTGGCCCGGGCCCTGTCTGCTGCGGCAGGTCAAAGCCATCCGCGGCGATTTGCACTTTCGTCTGGTGTGCGCGCCGCGCTTCGACTACGCGCGCGCGACGCATTCGGTGGAATCGAAGAAAAACGAAGTCGTGTTTCGTTCGGCAGGACCGGACCGGCTCGCTCTCCGGCTGGCCAGCAGTGTGCCGCTGTGAGAAGGCTCTCGGTTACGCGAACCACCTGGGCCTTTACGCGGAGGAACTCGGTTCCTGTGGCGAGCACGTGGGGAATTTTCCTCAGGCATTCTCCCACCTGGCGCTTATCAGCGCCGCCTATAATCTGGACAAAAAATTGTCGGAACTCGGACCCAAAGACTAGCCAAAGAGATTTGGAAATTAACCACCGATGCACACGGATTTACACGGATAGGATGGAATTTCAAATCCGTGTCCATCGGTGTCCATCCGTGGTTAGAAATCTGAGAGATATTTTTACGAGATTTTCAAAGTCAGAGTCTGATGGCTGCCAAATCTGAAAACAAACTGGACGACTTGCTGGTGCCATTGCTGGCAAAACGCTGCGCGTCATCGTGCCGGTGATCGAGGCAGACTGTCACCCGGAAAGAGAAGATGGGCTAACGGAGGCTCTTGGTTTTCCGTTGTCCGTCTCTCCGTTCAAGGCACGCCTCAAGGATTGGTCAGGGACGGAGTGGAATCCGTCCCTACCAGCTAAACACGTAATCGGCGTCTCGCCGAGCTCCCCGAAACCAACTGAATCGTTACAACTGAGCTGCGCTCGTATTCAGCGGTTGCGGCCATGTTCGTGCTCAGTGCCGGCCTCCAGCGGACCGGCGGGGTCGCCACCGCGGGGCGCTGGCTGAGCCGGCTCAGCCGGTGGCCAAGCGTCTTGCTGATTGTGATGATGGGGAGCGTGGGATTGGTGTCAGCTTCGGTCCGGTCATGGTGCTGGCTGTGCTCTATTTGCTGACCGCGCTGCTGACGGAGTTCAAGAGCAACAGCGCGACGGCGGCATTGCGTTGAATTCGTCGCGATTTTCCAACTTTGAAACCTGTCCCCAATGCCGGTAGAGTAACACCATGAAGCGAAAGAAAGCGCACGTTGAAAAAGCGTCCGCCGGCACGGTGCTCGCCGCGCGGATGCGCGCCGAAGGCAACAAGTTGCCGGATGCGGAGCGCGAAAAACTCGGAGAGGAATTCCTGAAGCTCTACTATGGCGGCGACCACAAACCGGCCACAACTCGTCGCCGTTGATGCCAATGTTCTTTTCGACCTCGCCGACAACTTGGATGATGTCGTGGACGCGGTTTCCGTAATTCGTGAGCGCCTTCGCGAGTCGCGTTTTCTCATCCCTCCCACTGCCCAGCATGAATTGGCGAATTGGGCCTTGCGCGGCGACGGGCAAAAGCGGGAGTCCGCCCGCAAAGCAATCCGATTCAGCCACTCTTGGCACATTGTGCCCGTCAACCTCATTCCCGTGCGGCATGGGATTGCGGAACGCATCGCGGAGCGGATTCGTCAGCAAGGATTGATACCGGAGGAAGAGGTCAACGATTCTCTGGTGCTCGCAGAATCCGCGTTGCTCGGGTGTTCCATTCTGCTGACCAGCGATGAACATTTACGCGGGATTGATTTCGAGCGGCTGACGCTGGAGTTGCAGGCGTTTGATGTTCCCGCGCCTGTCATCGCGACGCCGGGCGAAATTGTGCGGAAATTCTTTCAGCGGTAAAGAATCTCTCCTCCACCGTGTCTGAACGTGTCAGTCCTCACTTTTGACACTTTCATTTCTTTGCCTCGACAGTAAGGCGATTGGATACGTGCGTCCTGCCCATCGCCGGTCAACGACAATTATTCTTCACTGCCAGCGACGATCAATTAATCCCTAGCGGAGCCGAAGGAGCTGGTGGGCGCGCTGGGTTCATTCGCGTTCATCCGTGGTTGCATTGCCGTATTCGCTCATGAAGTTGGCCAGATCCAGCACACTCCCGACCAACGCCAGCACGTCGTTGGAGTGAATGATCTCGTTGGGCATGGGGACGGGATTGATGCCCTTGAGCTGTCTTTCACCGCTCGCCGTGGTTTCCATCCGTTTGATCGCCACCAGATTGATGCGGAAACGTCGCCGCAGATTCAGCTCCCCCAGGCTCTTGCCCACGATTCCCGGCGGAGCGTTGACCTCGACAATGCTGAATCCTTCCGCCAATTCGAAGTAACTGGAGATGTTGGTAATCACCAACCGCTGCACCATCCAGCGGGCCGCTTCTTCCTCCGGATTCAGCACTTCGTTCGCGCCCACGGCCTTGAGGACGCGCCGATGATCCGGCGTCGTCGCGCGCGCGACGATTTTCTTGATGCCAAGCTGCTTGGCATGCACGACCACCAGGACCTGGGCCTCGAAATTCGCTCCAATCGCCGCCAGAAGCACGTCCACGTCTCCGATGCCGTGAGCGGCGAGCGCCTCTTCCTGGCTGGCGTCCAACCGCACCGCCAGCGCGACCTGGTCCTTGATGGCGTTGACGTGTTCCATGTCAATGTCCACGGCGATGACTTCGACGCCGTTTTGGGCCAACCCGACGGCGGCGGCGCGGCCAAATTCACCCAATCCAATGACAGCGCATTTCATGATTTGAGAATTCGATTCGTCGCCAAAGGCAATTTCCGAAAAGGTGACCGACGCCCAGCCGGGCGTCGTTGGCAAACCGGCAGGTTTGCCCCACCTTTTCGGAAATGGCTTTTGGCAATCACTCTATCCCACCACCACTTCTTCTTCGGGCAGATCGTAGGCCAAGCTTCGCCGGGACTGGATCACGGACAACACCAGCGAAATCGGCCCCACTCGCCCAACGAACATCGCGGCGCAGAGCACCAATTTGCTGGCCGGACTCAAGTCGGCGGTAATGCCCGTGGACAGCCCCACCGTGCTGAGGGCGGAGATGACCTCGAACGCTTGATCCCGCAGCTTCATTCCCGGATCGAACAGCGCCAAGAGAAAAATACCCAGGCCCGCCGCGATCACGTAAATCACAAACACGCTCAGCGCCGCGAACAAGGTCTTGGCTGGAATCGCCCGGCCAAACGCTTCCACGCGCTCGCGCCGGACGATCATCGCCCGCAGCGCCAGCAGCAGAATCCCGAAACTCACCGTCTTGATCCCGCCGCCGGTCGAAACCGGATTCGCCCCGACGACCATAAGCATCATCAGAAACACCAGGGTCGCGTCCCGCAATTCCTGGATCGGCACCGTGTTGAAGCCCGCGGTCCGCGGGGTCACCGATTGAAACGCGGCCATGAGCAAGCTGTCGCCGAGCGAGTGCTCCCGCAAAAGGTGATTGAACTCCAGCACCCAGAACACGACCAGTCCGACGGCCAGGAGCACCAGCATCACCGTTAACGACATCTTGGTTTGCACGCTCAGTCGGCCTGGAACTCGGCCCGCATGAAGCCGGCGGAAAAAGCCCAGGCGCCGGAAGAAAGGAGCGCGCGTAAAACGATAAGCGACCAGCTCCGAGAGGGTGAGAAACCCGAGCCCACCCAGGACGATCAGGAGCATGAAGGTGAAGTTCATCCCCACGTGCGATTGGTAAGGCACCAGGCTATCGGCTTGCAGCGCGAATCCGGCGTTGCAGAAGGCTGAGACCGAATGAAACACACTCCATTTGATTCGCGCCAGCGGGTCGGCATCGCCTGGGAAGAATTGATACAGCAAGCCAGCCCCCGCCAATTCGATCAAACCGGTCGCCAGGAGGATACCGAGAATTTGCCGCTTGAGATCCGACAAGGCGGGCGCATTGACCATTTGCTGAAACGCGACCATCTGAGGCACAGGCAAGGTCCGGGCGGAAAACACCGAGAGAAACGCGACAAACGTAATGATGCCCAACCCCCCGACCTGGAACAGAACCAGAATGATCATTTGCCCAAACAAGGAAAATTCGGAGCCGGTGTCGCGCACGGCCAGGCCGGTCACGCACGCGGCGCTGGTGGAGGTGAACAGCGCATCGATGACACTCATCGTCCGGTCCGGTCTGGCGCTTGCATTGGGCAGCAGCAGCAAAAGCGCTCCGATCAGAATGAGGACCGCGAACGAGCCGGCCAGCACCAACTCGGGCCGCACACCCTGGCTGATCAATCTTTGTGTCGCCCGGAGCAACTGAACGAGAACGGCACAGAGGAGAAACACTTTCACCAGGCTGAACGCCAGAGCACCGGTGGAATCCAAGTGAAGGAATCTCAGCAAACCCTGGAGAACCGCCGGCGAGAGCGACCAGACCAACGCGAGAAGCGCCAGAAACAACCCCAGGAGCAAATACTCGAACCGCCGCGCTCCGAGGACGCGCCGCCAGGTTCGCTGGAAGAGAGCGAGCGCCAGATCAGTGGCAAAGCCCAAGGCCAGCAGGAGTTCCAGCCAGTCCAGCACCTGGCTCACGAAAGAGCCGAGCGGAAAACCGTACTGGAAAATCAGGAAAAGCAAACCCAGCCCGCCCATGCGCCGGATCCACGGCGCCGGAAGGCCGTGAGGCGTGGGCGGCAAACTTCCGATCGCCGTCTTGGTTTGTTCAGGGCCGTCTTTCAACGCGGTTCAAGTTGATGAACTGCTGTGATTAAGTCGCTGACCATTTAGCCGTGACCATTCAATGGAACAGTGAATCGCCCTCACCCTCACCCTCTCCCCCAGGAGAGGGAACGCTCATTCCCCGCGCGAAAAAATGTCCCTGATCGGTGACTGAACCACAGGCGCAGCATAGCTTCTCCCTCTCCCTGGGGGAGAGGGCTGGGCGATTGTCGCTTCATACCGAATCGTTACGGCTTCGATCTGTCCGGATTGTGCCGCCGGGCCAAATCATAACACATTTCCGCGCGCGAAGGTTTCTTTTTCGCTCTAAGCCGCAACGATTCAGTTGGAACCGCTCCGGCCAAGTTTTGCGGGTGATTCCTTGCGATCCGTTCAGGACTGATCTGCGACCGTTCCGCCCGGCTGGTAGTCGGACGGTACAGGCAAGTTGCCTGTGCCACCGACAACATGTGGATGCACCGTTGCTCCCAGGGCTTTTGACAAAGTAGCGCAGATTTTCAATCTGCCGTATCGCCGAATTGCATTCGGCAGGGCGTAGAGAGATCCAAGCGCCCCCAACCCGCCGAGACCCTATGCGGATTGCAAATCCGCGATACAGCAGAATTCAATTCTGCGCTACTTTGTCAATGGCCCTGCCGTTGCTCCCTCCCTCCGAGAAAAGTGCTTGCCACCCGCCGGAGCCGTGTTGCTATCGTCCAGCGTCTCGCTGAGTTCCGTTTTGTGAGAATCGTCGTGAGGCGTCAAAGGGTCCGGAAGTCCCGCTTCCGGAGGTACGGAGATGGTCGGGCCGCCATCTAAGCGCGTCGTTTAGATGGCGGCCTTTGTCTTCGAACCGGGCCGGCGCCGCCGCTCACCGATGCAGCGCCTGAAGATTCTGGCTGAATGGTTCGGAATGTTTTGACCATGAACTGGACTGATGAATCTTTTTGGCTTCTGGCCGCGGTCGCGGTGGACCCGCATCCGGCGATGATCGCGCCCTTCGCGCTCCTGCTCTTGTCCATCGCCGTGATGCCGTTCCTGAATGCAAGTTGGTGGCATCATCATTACCCCAAAGTGGCGGTCGGATTCGGCGCCATCACGGTGATTTACTATTTGGTCGTGCTCAAGAACGGCGGTCGAATGCTCCATGTCGCGCACGAGTACGTGAGCTTCCTGGCCCTGATCGGCTCGCTCTTTGTCGTGGCGGGCGGCATCCACATCCGCGTTCAAGGCGAGGCCAAGCCGTGGGTGAACTGTCTCTTTCTGTTGATCGGCGCGGTGCTGGCCAATTTGATCGGCACGACCGGCGCATCGATGTTGCTCATCCGCCCCTGGATTCGGATGAACAAATACCGCATTACGGCGTTTCATGTCGTTTTCTTTATTTTCATCATCAGCAACGTGGGGGGGTGTCTGACGCCCATTGGCGACCCGCCGCTTTTCCTCGGGTACCTCAAAGGAATCCCGTTCTGGTGGACGCTGCAAAAGTGCTGGCCGGCCTGGGCGCTGACGCTCGCGCTCTTGATCGTCATCTTCTACGTCCTGGACCGCCGCAATTTCCTGCGCGCGCCGCGAGAGATCCGGGAAAGCGAGACGGCGCACGGAGTCTGGAAGATCGACGGTTTGAGGAATCTCGGATTCCTCGCGATCATCCTGGGAGCCGTGTTCATCGAACATCCGGTGGGACTCCGAGAAATCCTGATGATCGGGGCGGCGGTCGGATCCTATCTCCTGACGCCCAGGCCGATTCACGAGGCGAATGATTTCAACTTTCATCCTATCCGCGAGGTGGCCTGGCTGTTTTTGGGCATCTTTGCGACGATGGGTCCGGCGCTGGACTATCTGGAACTTCACGCCGGCGAACTGGGCCTGGACTCCGCCTTGAAGTTCTACTGGCTGACCGGCGCCCTCTCCGGCGTGCTGGACAATGCGCCGACTTACCTGACATTTCTGGCCGCCGCAATGGGGCGCCAGCAGTTGAGCCTGAACGATGCCGTGCAAGTGAAACAATTCGCGGAGGCACATGGACTCGAACTCCTGGCCATCTCGCTGGCCGCCGTGTTCTTCGGCGCGATGACTTACATCGGCAACGGTCCGAATTTCATGGTCAAGAGCATCTCCGAACAGGCGAAGGTGAAAACGCCAGACTTCTTCAGTTACCTCTGGCGCTTTGCGCTGCCGATTCTCATCCCCGTATGCGGGCTTGTGGCCGCCCTCTTTCTTTGGCGAAGGTGATCTGGGTTGAAACGGGTTCTTGTTCCGTTTCGGCTGTCCGACCAGGATGAAGATTCAGGGTTCGCTCATGGTTTCGCAACCCTGGGCTTTGGGGCAGAATCCCGTTGGGATTTTAGCCAGGAGAGTTGTACAGTGGAGACATCAGCCGAACCCACTTCAGAAGCCTTCGGCGCGCTGCGGCTGGGTCTGCGACCACAGCCGTGCTCCTTGGTTGCGGCTTTCCGCGGGGTGTTGATTGGCGTCCATTGGCGGTTCAATGCAAGTAAGCGATCCATTGAGGAAAGCTGCGGAATCTCACGGGTTGCGGAGGAGCGCACGGCGGTTTATTAGTGAAAGTCAAAGCTGTGAAAGCCTCGTTCATCGCCTGCGTTAGCCTGTGGGTTTGCCTCCATGTCTTCACGAACTCCGCCAGCGCCTCAACGCGAGTGCGCCTGGGCACGCTCGCCCCCAAGGGATCGTCCTCCTACAAACATCTGTTGGCCATGGGAGACAAATGGCGCCGGGCCCCTGGCGGGGGCGCGACGCTGACGATCTACGCCGACGGCACTATGGGCGGCGAAGCGGACATGGTGCGGCGCATGCGCATCGGACAGCTCCAGGCCGGCATGCTCACGACGGTGGGCCTTAGCGAGATCGAGCCCGCCGTGAGCGGCCTGCAAAACTTGCCGATGATGTTTCGCTCTCTCGAAGAGGTCGATTACATCGGCGAGAAACTCCAGCCGATGCTGGAGGACCGGCTCGAGAAAAAAGGATTCATTGTTCTCTTCTGGGGCGATGCCGGCTGGGTCCGGTTCTTCTCCAAAGATCCGGTGATCCGCCCGGAGGATCTGAAACGCACCAAGCTCTTTGTTTGGGCGGGCGATCCGGAAACCGTCGAGATTTACAAGGCCGCCGGATTCAACCCGGTCCCGCTCGAAACTGTGGACATCCTGCCCAACCTCCAGACCGGTTTGATCAACGCCGTGCCCGCGCCGCCGTTCGTGGCCCTGGCGACGCAGATCGAAAAACCCGCGCCCCACATGCTGGAGTTGAATTGGGCCCCGCTGGTCGGCGCAACCGTCGTGACCAAGAAAACCTGGGACGCGATCCCCGCCGCCAGCAAGCAGACCCTGATCCAGGCTGCGCGAGAAGCCGGCGATCTCGTGAAAGCAGACAACCGCCGTGAGAGCGCCGAATCCGTCGAAGCCATGAAAAAGCGCGGGCTGAAGGTTCACCCGGTCCCGCGCGAAATCGAGGCGGAATGGCGGAAAGCCACGGAAGCTTTCTATCCTCAGATTCGAGGTTCTATCGTCCCGCCGGACATTTTTGACGAAGTCGTCCGGTTGCTCCAGGAGTACCGGGCGACAGTGCAGACGACCGCGCAGAATTACTGACGAGACTGCGGGATTGAACGACAGCCCGGCGCACGTAGTCCCGGCTTTAGCCGGCTATAAGCCGGTCCCGGGCCGGCTAAAGGCGGGACTACGAACCTGCCGCGTGTCGCCTATCCCACGGTCTCCTCGGAAGCTCAACTCGTTGTTCGTGCTCACAGACCCTTAGTGGTCCATTTCATAAATACGCTCACGTTCGCGGCAAGGGATTTTTCGGCCAGACGAGGCGCGAGCGACGAGCATATCCCGAAGTGGATCTGTAAGGAGCAAGCAACGAAGTCTGGCGAAAAAGAACTGCCGCCCTTCGGGTTGCGCCG
>Ga0194120_10006432_pt1 | contig 16617 bp, 17 predicted proteins | sample TA2MahCa65mmetaG_FD_148642 | JGI IMG/M metagenome (GOLD analysis project Ga0194120, IMG submission 148642) | Freshwater microbial communities from Lake Tanganyika, Tanzania - TA2015019 Mahale Deep Cast 65m | ecosystem: Environmental > Aquatic > Freshwater > Lake | place: Tanzania: Lake...
GGACGCAGCCGATCCTCAAGGCGCTGCCGTTCCGTGGCATCGTCGATGTCCCGTTCCGCATCTACAGCGGCAACATCAGTGCGGCTTCGGCGGTCGGAGAGATCGCGGGGCAGTTCCTCTGGTGCGCGGCGCTGATCCTCGCGGGGCGATGGGCGCTGGCTCGTGGTCTGCGCCGCGTCGTCGTGCAGGGGGGCTGACTCCGATGGGACTCGTCGCGCTGTACCGTCGGCTGATCGCCGTATCCATCCGATCGCAGATGCAGTACCGGGCTTCGTTCCTGATGCTGTCGTTCGGCACGCTGGTCACGGCATCGACCGAGTTCCTGGCGATCTGGGCACTGTTCGCTCGCTTCGGTACGATCAAGTCGTGGCGACTTCCCGAAGCCGCGCTCCTCTATGGTCTGGTGAACACGACCTTCGCCATCGCCGACGCCGTTTCGCGCGGGTTCGACACCTTCGCCGGGATGATCCGCATGGGAGACCTCGACCGGGTTCTCCTGCGACCGCGTAGCGTGGCGCTCCAGGTGGCCGGTCGAGAGTTCCAGATGATGCGCGTGGGGCGATTCGCGCAGGGCGTCGCCGTGCTCGCGTGGTCGTGGCACGCGCTCGGGTTGGGGCCCGAACTGGAGCGGATCGCCCTGGCTGGAGCCGCCGTCGTCGGTGGCGTCGCGCTGTTCTACGGACTCATCGTCGTTCAGGCGACGCTCGCGTTCTGGACCACCGAGGGGTTGGAGGTGGTCAACATGGTCACGTACGGCGGCACCGAGGTTTCTCAGTACCCGATGCACATCTACGGCGCAAGGTTCCGCCGATTCTTCACGTTCGTCATTCCGCTCGCGTGCATCGCGTATCTGCCTGCTCTCGCGATCATGGGAAAACCGGACCCGCTGGGCTCGACGCCGACCATGCAGACCATCGCCCCACTCGCAGGGATCGTCTTCCTGATACTCGCTGGGCAGGCGTGGCGCTTCGGACTGCGCCATTACCGCTCGACGGGCAGTTGAGGGTCGCGCCCGAGCTCACGCCGCACCAGCTCGATGGCATCCTCGCGCGTGGAGACGAGCCCGTCCTCATGCGCCTCCTGCACCAGGCGAAGCAGATGCCCAATGCGCCGACCGTGCGACAACCCGAAGGTTCTCATCAGTTCCCTGCCCGTCATCAGACGCCGGCGCTCGCGCAACGGCAGAACGCGCTGGAAGTAGTGATCGGCGACCTGGCGCATCGTCCGCGACGCACCTTCGAGCTCGCCGTTTGTCGCCTCGGTCCCATGGAAAGCCCGACGCTCCGCCCACGAGACGAGCAGCACGCCCAACCAGTCCTCCTCGGTTCGATGGAGGAACGCGCGCAACACACGGGGCGATGGTTCCGGCTGGCGAGATAGCCTCGCCAACGAGCCGAGCCCTGCGATGATCGTCGCCGACGAATGACATCCCCGATTGCATAGCGTCAGCCGCTTCCCGATATCGAACGCCGTCTGCGCGCCAACGGCGTAGTGGTTCGGGAACCTGACTCGACCCGCTCGTTCCGTGCGCGTCAGCGGCTTGCCGACAGCGTGGAGCAGCAGGGCGTACCGCAGGATCGCCGCCTTTCGGTAGCCTTGCCCGGCATTCAGCGCCAAGTAGGCGCGCGCCTCGCGCTCGCGATCCGCCAGTATCGGCGGGATCGGATCATCGTCGAAGCAGGTCAGTGCTTCGAGTGTGTGCTCCCACGCGTCGACGCCGTGCCCTCCGTCCATGCCGCGCAGCACCGTCGACTCGGGCACGAGCTCATCAAGCAGACGCGAGTCGTCCAGCGCCCGGAGCGTCGGGGTCGCAGCGTCCGCGCCCAGAATGCGGAAGAACTCGTCGCGGATACGCTCAGGCGCGGAGTCGCGGATGCGTGACCGGTTCTCAGCGACGGCAGCCAGAACCGACGGAGCCAGGCGGAACCCGTGCGTTGCGGACAGGCGGAACGCGCGCAGCATCCGCAGCGGGTCATCGTCCAAGCTGCGCCCGGACGTCCATCGGAGCGTGCGTGTGGCGATGTCGAGGACGCCGCCACTCGGATCGATCCACGACGACGGGTTCCCCTGAACCACGCTCGCCAGCGGCAGCGCGATGGCGTTCACGGTGAAGTCTCTGAGCAGCAGATCGAGCTCCAGTGTCGTGGCGCGGTATGCGGCGCAGTCGATGATCAGCCGGTCGCCGAACATCACTCGCTCGGTCTGGTGCTCCTCGCCGAGGGTGGCAACGCGCGCTCGCCAGCGCGAAGCCCACTCGCGCGCGGCTGCAAGCCCTTCGGGCGACACGACCACGTCGAAGTCCGTCGTCGCCCTGCCGAGGAGTGCGTCGCGCACAGCCCCGCCGACGATGTGGCATGGAACTCCGCGCTCCGACATCCACTCGGACAACGACCGCAGCCGCGACCGACCGCGCCCCCCGGCGAACAAGCGCTCCGTGAAGTCCGGCGGAAGCGTCATGCCTTCCACGCCGCTACGGTCGCCTCCATGTCGAAGAGCTCGAACGCGTTGCCGCCCATGATCCGCTGCGCCGCTTCGAGGGCGTCCGTAAGCGATAGCCAGCCCTCCTCCACGAGCTCCGCCAGCGCCTGAGCGATGCCGCGTCGCGCGATTGCCGCGTGTCCGACGCACGTCTCGACGGTCATGTAATCGCCGCCAAACGTCAGGAGCTTGCTCGCAGGCGCGGCGGACAAGAACTCCTTGACGAAACGCACGCTGGCAGCCGGATTGATGATCCATGCCCAGCACATGTCCACATGGGCGTTCGTGTAGTGCTTCGCCAGAGCGATGTACTCGTCCTGATACGGGTAACCGATGTGCATGAGCACGAAGGTCGCTCGCGGATGCGCCTGGAGCACCGGACACAGGTCGCCGGCGTTCTGCCGCACGCGCTCGAGCGGCATTCCGTTGGCTCCGGCATAGTAGCCCGTGTGCAACTTGACGGGCAGCCGGTACTCCGTCGCCTGGGAGACGCAGTAATGGAAGAGATTGTCCTGAACCGCCTTCATTTCAGCGGGCGAGAGCGCATCGCCGCGCGCGTGTCGGGCGAACAACGGAACCGCGTCCGCATCCGACACGCGCTCGTAGTTCAGTCGTCGTCCGTAGGCGCTCTGGTTCTTCACGGCGATCGCCCGAGGTCCGTACGTCTCAAAGAACCAGTCGATGACCCGATGCCAGTCGGCAAGGGTCGCGGGCTCGATGCCGGTCCTCTTGGCGAGGTTCAGGTCGAGACCCGTGCTCAAGCCGACGAACGACAGGTCTTGCATCAGCAGGTCGGGGTAGGACGTCTCACAGAAGACGTGCTCCAGCGAGTTCACCTGACAGGAGTGGATGTTCGCGGTGTCCCGGAGCACACCGTAGTAGTAACCGGGAACCACGGCTGTCCGCATGCGGTCGGTGACATCCTGCACCGTGTCCTGCCGCAGGTCGTCGATGCCGTAGAGCTGCTGCACGGACAGGCGAACCGCCTGCAGATAGCCGGTATACTTGACCCGGCGATAGTACGGTTCAACAAAGTCCCACTTCTCAGCAGGGCCCAGTTCCGTGCCCAGGAAGCGCGACACGTCCGAAGGCGGCATGCCAGCCGCGATCAGGTCGTTCGAGGAGTAGTGCATCAGCAGGTACGCCCAGTCATCGCATGGGTATCTCGAATCGCCGACTGTCGGCGGAGCCAACCGCCGCGACTCCTCGATGATGTGCTCGTGCGTATCGACCAGAGGCGTCTCTGCGACCCGATCTGCGATGGCGGAGCGAGCTCCCATTCGGCGTGTCGTCCTTTCTGTAACCGGAACCGCGCGCGGCGAGTAGGTTTATGCGAGTGTGCGTGTCGGCCGTCGGTCAGCCCGTCGGCATCCTATCATCGAGAACTGCGGGTGTGATGCATGTTGATCGAAGCCATCCTGGGGGCGGCGGCGGGCTACTTCCTTGAGCCGCTCTACTACGAGTACGTGTTCGCTCCCTACCCGGTCGTAAGGTTCGCGTTCCTGAGCGTGGTTCCCGTGCTCCTCATCGGCTTCACCAGCGCGTGGCTCGTGGACGGCGTGCACCGACTGCTCCGGGCTTCGCTCAGAGCCCCGGCACAGAAGGAGCTCTTCCTGCATCGTGCCCTGCCGCTTGCCGTCTTCGCAAGCGTCGTCTTGCAGATCGAGATCGCGAAGGTCGGTTCGGAGTTCGGTCTCGCGCCCCTCACCGGCGCGTATATCGGTGCGGGAGCCGCCGCCTTGCTCGCCTGGGTCTGGGCTCGCCATCGCCGATACGCCCGTCTCCTGACCCAGATGCCGGACGAAGCTCGCTCGGTCATCCTGGCTGAAGCCGGCAAAGCCGCAGCCTCGGAGTCCAAGTCCGGGTCCAAGGGCAGGGAACCGGCTCCGCGTCGACGTGTCCAGCGAGGCGCAACTCAGCGAAGCCAGATCGACGACGTGTGGGCGTCCCTTTCCACGCAACGCGCTTCGCGGCAGACCGGCGGGCCCCGTCGCGGACGACCCCATCGCGCGTAGTTCTCACGCCGAAGGAGCGCTCGCGTGATCGCGAGTCAGACGGTGCCCGTGATCGCAGTGACCCGAGGCGACCTGGCGGAGACGATCCATCGCGGCGCGTACGTCGCCGTCGACTCGCTCGGCAGGCAAGTCGTTGCTCTCGGGGACCCGGAGCTTCGCACCTACCTGCGGTCGTCCGCCAAGCCCTTCCAAGCGCTGCCGGTGGTGCTCAGCGGAGCCGACAAGCGCTTCGAGCTGTCGCAGCGCGAGCTCGCCATCGCCGCCGGTTCCCACTCAGGGGAGCCGATTCACGTCGACACGGTACGCTCGATGCTCGACAAAGCCGGAGTGCCCGAGTCTGCGCTGCGTTGCGGGCCCCATCTGCCCATCGAGCAAGACGCCGCCTACGCGCTCATTCGTCGGAGCGCCGTGGCTTCCGCCGTCCATTCGAACTGCTCCGGCAAACACGCTGGGATGCTCCTGGCTGCTCAGGCTGGCGGCAACGCGCTGGACTCGTACCTCGACTACGGCCATCCGGTCCAGCAGGCCATTCAGCAAGCCGTCTCCGTCCTGGCGGACACGTCCGTCGAGTCGCTCGAGCTGAGTCGCGACGGGTGCGGCGCGCCCATCTTCGCGCTGTCGCTCGCCCGCACCGCGCGTCTGTTCGCGCATCTCGCCGACCCGTCGAAGGCACCGGCATCGATGGCGCGCGCTCTTGCGACGGTACGTGACGCGATGATGGCGGAGCCCTACCTCGTTGCCGGAAAAGCCCGGCTCGATGTCCGCTTGATGGAGACGTTCCCGGGGAAGGTCGTGGTCAAGTCGGGCGCTGCCGGCGTGTACGGCATGGGTCTGCCCGCCAGCGGCATCGGCATCGCGATCAAGATCGAGAGCGGCGACCAGACGGCTCGGACTGCGACCGCGATCCAAGTCCTTCGAGCCGTTGCCCCGGACCAGTTCCCCGAGCCCGAGCTCGCCGCCCTATGGGACGAGTTCTGTCCCCCGATTCTCAACCTCCGTGGCGAGCGCATCGGCGAAGTGCGCTGGTTGCCGGGGTGATCCTTACGCGGCACTTCCTCCTGTGCTAGACTCGGTGATGCTGCTTACGCGCGTGTCGCTAAGGTAGCGAAGACGTCGAGTCAGGAGGAAGCCGATGGACCGCCTGAAGATCGCCCTCATCGGAACCGGCAACCGCGGCAGAACCGTCTATCTCCCGATCATCCGCGCGCTATCCGACGACGTCGAGTTGGTCGCTGTGTGCGACGAACGGCAGGAGAGCGTCGAGAGCGCCGGAGCGGAATACGGCGTTCCAGCGTTCACCGACCTGGAGACCATGGTGGCGCAGGCGAAGCCCGACGTGTGCGCCGTCGTCATCACGCCAAGCAACAACCACAAGGTGGGCGTACCTCTATCCGAGATGGGCGTCAGCTACGTGACCGAGACGCCGCTCGATACCGACCTGACTCGCTGCGACGAGATGATCGCGGCGGCTGAGCGCAACGGCACAAAGATCGAGGTCGCCGAGAACTACTATCGGGTTCCGACCGAGCGCATCAAGCGCTCCATGATCCTAGCGGGCGTATTCGGTCGCGTGCTTTCCGCGTACAACGACTTCCGAGGTCACGGCTACCACGGCGTCGGGCTCATCCGCAGCTACATCGGCTTGGACGTGGCAGCCGCGCGTGTTTTCGGTTTCACACGTTCATTCGGCGTGCAGGAACACCACTATCGCGGCGGTACCCACACGAACGAAAACTGGCAGCACGGCGTCATCGAATTCGAGAACGGTTCGGTCGGCGTGTTCAACTTCTCCAGCCTTTCGTACGGCTCGCCGCTGCGGCGGTACAACACGAGCAAGTTCTTCGGCGAGCGAGGGCTCTGCATCGGCGATGAGCCCGCAATCCTGAACGCCGAGGCGAACGACCGTCATCCGATCATCGTCAAGCGCCGCACGGATGTCGTCGACGGGGAGGAGGTGTTGGCGTCCCTCACGGCGAACACGTCGCCGCCCGTCGTATGGGAGAACCCGCTGCGCGGCTACAAGCTGAGCGACGGTCAACTCAGCGTCGCGTCGGAGATCATGAGCATCGTCACGGCGGTGCGCGAAGACACGGAACCGGAGTACGGCTACCTGAACGGTCGGATCGACCGCGAGATCGACCTCGCTATGTCACGGTCGTGGCAGTCGGGAGGTCAGGCGGTCGAACTGCCGCTGAGCGTTTGACGCGTTCCCAACTCACGGCTGAGGAATCCGAGAGAACAGGACACAGTCCACGCAGTAAGGAGCACGGCATGTTCCGAAATCTGAGCCCGGGAGCGGTGGGCATCCCCGCCAACCTCGAGCAGAGCCTTCGGTACGCGAAGATCGGCGGCTTCCAGGGCATTGACGTGCCGATGGGCGAGGCGCGCCAGATCGCCGAGAAAGACGGCGTCGAAGCCGTCCAGGAGATGTTCTCCAACGCGGGAATCCGCATGGGCTCCTGGGGTCTGCCAGTCAACTGGCGGGGCTCGGACAAGGAGTACTACGAGAGCCTGGCGCGGCTGCCCGAGCAGGCGGAGTTCGCGGCGGAGCTCGGGTGCTTCCGCACGGCGACGTGGGTGGTAGGATGGTCGAACGACCTGACGCGCCAGGAGCAGTTCGATTTCCTCGTGCGTCGATTCGGTTTGATCGCTGAAATCCTCGCCGACTACGGGCACTCCATCGGGCTCGAGTTCATCGGACCGCATACGTCGCGCAAGAGTGCCCGCTACGGATGCGTCTACACGATGGACGCCATGCTTGCCGTCTGCTGCGCCATCGGAACCGGCAACGTGGGCCTCCTGCTCGATGCCTGGCACTGGTACACCTGCCAGAGCACGATCACGGACGTCAAGCAGCTCGTCGCCGAGGAGGTCGTCTACGTCCACATCAACGACGCTCCGAAGGGGGTGGACGTCCTCGATCAGATCGACAGCGTGCGCGACCTTCCCGGAGCCACCGGCGTCATCGATCTGGTCGGTTTCCTCCAAGCGCTCGACGAGATCGGCTATGACGGTCCCGTCACGCCGGAGCCGTTCCACAAGGGACTGAACGCGATGACCGACAAGGACGAAGCCGCGCGGACCATCGGCGACGCGCTCAAGGGCGTCTGGAAAGCCGCCGGGCTCGACGGCTAGGCTCGGAATCGTCGGCGCAAACGGGACGGCAGACGGACGTTCGACTCATGATGGACTGGAGCTCGAGCCCTCCGCGAACGAGACGAAGATCGGTCTGGGCTCGGACGTTCGGGAACCGCGGCTGGCGGACCGGCTGGTTCGCCGCCGCCGTCGTCCTGTTCATCGCCGGGCTTTGGTCGGGACTCGTGCTCTTCCGACCTCTCTCGGTTCCCACTCGTGACCTCGTCGTGGGCACGCCTCAGCCGCCCCGTGTGGTCGTCGAGCTGACGGACGCCCGCGCCCTGCTCCGCGCCGTGTCGGACCCCCAACCAACCCATGGGGCGCGGCTACTCGACTTCGTTCGGCAGGAGCTCGGATTCGCGTCTCTACCCATCCTTGCCGCTGGCGGCGAGAGATCCCCTGCCAACCGGCTCCTGTCCGCCTGCGTCGGCACGGACACGACCGTTGCGCTGTTCCCCTCCAGCGGTGCGTCGGGCAGTCACTTCGTCGCCGTATCGCGCCTCGGAGCCCTGCAGCGCGTCGAGACCGCCGTGCTCTCGCTCGTGGGTGGTTGGAGCAAGGCGATGCGTCCGCAGACGCACCGGTACCAGGGAACACGGATCACGGCGCTGACGGCGGCTTCACCCCCGCTCTACTACGCCTTCTATGGGCGCGTGGTCTTCATCAGCGACAGCCGCTCGGTCATTGAGCGGACGCTGGACGGCATCTCCGGCGGAACCGGCGGGTTCCTGAAGCAAGGGGAGGAACAGGCGGCGTCGCTCCGCAAGACGCGGTACAGCGGAATGTCTACGGACCGTCAGGCATCGTTCTACATTCGTCCGGCGGTGGCAGCCCCAGGATCCGGCGACCGCGAGTGGTACGGCGAGGTCTCCGTCGCGAACGGACAGGTCGTATGTGACATCTGGGCGCACACCAGCCCGATCGTCCCCGCGACGGCGGCGCTGCTCGATGCCCGCACGATGGCTCTCCAATCCCCGTCCGACGCGCGCCTGGTCGCATGGCACACCGCAGCGCCCAGGTCATGGATCGAGGCGAACTTGCGCAGCCTCCTTGGCGTCGAGTGGAGCGTACGAGGCGCGAAGCCCGAAGGAACCGACGTCCGCGATTCCATGCCCGTCGCGTTCTCTGTCGGCGGCGATTCGGCCGACCTACTGCCCGATATGGCGGTGATCTACCGCGTTGACGACGGATCGCGATACCGACGCCAGCTACGGACCGGCGCGGTGCGGATCACGGTCGATGGGACGCCCGTCGCCGTGAGGGCAGGAGGATCGAACGCCGGAGACGCGGACACCGCCGAGGTCCGACTGGGCCCAGACCAGCGCTACTTCGCGGGCGTGGGCTCCAAAGACGACTACGCCATCGTTACCACGAATCCGAGGTACGCCGAGAGACTGGGCGGACCCGCCGCCCGCACGTTCGCCGAAACCGTCGTCGACGGACCCGCAACGGCAGACCTCTTCTACCTGCGCGCCGCGCCGTCGTCGCTCGCCACCGACGCCGCCAAGATCTCCCAGCTTCTTGCGCTCGGAGCATCGCAGTCAGACGATCCGACTCGGCAGCGAGCCGCTGCCGCCGTCGCCAAGTACGTGCCGCTGCTGTCGTCCGTATCGCGCCTTGAGGTGGATGCGATGGCAACCCCGGATGGATACCGCGTCCTCGCCCGGGCGGACCTCGCCGACGCACCGGCTCCCACTCAATGATCGTCCTCGACAACGTCGTGAAGCGCTACGGCGAGACGACCGCCCTCGACGGCGTGTCTCTGCGGGTCGAGCCGGGCTCCCTCTACGCTCTGCTGGGTCCCAACGGAGCCGGCAAGACGACGGTTCTGCGCATCCTCGCCGGGCTCTCGATACCGACGTCCGGCACCGCGAGCGTCCTTGGGCACGACGTGGTCTCGGACGCCACGGCGGTCAAGTCGCAGATCGGCTACGTGCCCGACGAGCCTGCGTTCTACCCGAGGCTGACCGGACGTGAACACCTGAGACTGGTCGCCGATCTGCGTCGCCTCGCTGCACACGGTACGATGGAGCGAACCCTCGAGCTCTTCGACCTTGCCGCCGTCGCTGACCGCACGGTGGATTCCTACTCCCTCGGCATGCGGCGCAAGCTCGCGCTGGCGGCTGCGCTGCTTCACCGACCTCGAGCGCTGCTGCTCGACGAACCGACCGGCGGTCTCGATCCGCCGGGCATGCGGCTGGTTCGTGATCTGCTTCGCCACCTTTGCGGCGAAGGCGTTGCCATCCTGATGACGACGCACTTGCTGGACGTCGCGGAGCGCATCGCCGACCGCATCGGTGTCATCGCGCATGGCAATCTGGTCGCCGAAGGAGCCGTGTCGGAGCTCCGCGCGTCCCACGACAACCAGCCTCTCGAAGACATCTACCTGCGATTGACCGGCGCGGGGACGCCGCCTCGGTTCCCCGACCTCTGGGCGACTCGATGACGACGACGCGCACCGGTGCTGGTCGTGCCGTCGCCGGTGTGGTTTGGGCCCGCTGGCGCACGGCGCGGAACGCCCTGCAGACGCAGTCTCGTGGCGCATTGGTCGGGTATGCCGCCCTCGCGGCTGCCTTCCTCGTGTACGCATACCAGTACACGGTCGTGCTGAGTGACGCGCTTCGTCGAGCGGCGGTCGTCGAGACGGCGCTGATGCAGATGCTGGCACCCGTCTTTCTGCTGATGACCGTCTACGCCATGTCGCACGCCCTGCAATGGTCGACCGGAGCCGAAGCGCGGCTATTGCTGAGCCTTCCCGTGACGCGGGTCGGCTGCTTCGCCGCTGTGCTGTCGTCGTCGGTGATCGATCTGGCGCCCGTGGTTGCCATCGCGGCTCCGATGCTCGTGGCGCCGGTGCTCGCGGCGAAGCCCGGCCCAGGAGCCATCGTCGGATACGCGTGCGGCGTCGGGGCGTCCGTCCTGCTCGCGGCGTTGTGGGGTATCGTCGCGGCGCTCCTGTTGTCACGGCTCGCTCCGAGCCCAAGCGTCGCACCGGTAGTCCGAGCCACGTCAACGGGAGCCGCCGTCGGGCTGTTCGCGGTGCTTCTGTCTCACCGCAGCGGCTGGGATGCCGGCGGCTGGTTCGGGATGAGCAGCCCGGTCTACTCCATGCTGCCGACGACTTGGGCGTCGAGGTGGTTTGTGAGCGCGAGTTCGCTGCGCGAGCTCGCCTTTGTCGGCGTGCAGTCGGTCGTGCCGGCGGCGGCTGGAGCGTGGGTCGGCACACGGTTGCTCGGAACCTGGGAGGAGCCCGACAGCCCGCACAAGCGCGTTCGAGGATCGGCGCGGACACGGACTCGACCGCCCTGGTTCGCGCTGATGACCAAGGAGTGGACAACGCTTTGGCGCGACGCGAACTTGCTGACGGCGACCGCGGGTCCACTGGTCCTGGTCGTTGTGTCGATGCGCGCGCTGTCCGGGGATCTCGCCGATCGGGTTCGTCTGCCGCTCTCGATGTGCGCCGCGGGCATCGTCATCGGACTGACGCTCGCGGTCACCAGCGTCGGCAGAGAGGGCTTGGCGCTTAGGACGTTCTGGACGCACCTGGCTTCGACGCGCCAGCTCTTGATCGCCAAGGCTCTTGCGATCACAAGTTTGCTGGCTGCCATCAACCTGGCGCTCGTGGCAATCTGGCGGCACGGGTCGGCGAACCCGCTGGAGTTGGCGGCTGCCGTTCTCCTGGCCTGGGGGTTCGCCAGCGCCGGTGTGGGATTCGGAGCCGCCTGGCCCCGCTTCGACGCATCGAAGCCTCTGAAGGCGGCAGGGCTCCCAGCCGTTGCCAGTCTCTACGCGTACTTCTCGGTGGCGGCAACAACCACGACGATGCCGCCAGCGCTCGGGCTCGAAGCAGGATGGGCGGCCGCGGCTGCCGTCGCGATGGCGCTGGCGGGGACGGCTTGCCTCAGCCTGGGAGCGCGCGCGCTCCGAAGAGCGGACGCGCCCTAGCCGGAAGAGCTCAGACGAGCGCGGCGAGTCGCTCGACGACGGCAGACGCCAGCGCGTCGTTGCCGGCATCGGCCATGTGCACGCCGTCATCCCCGACCAGCCGTTCCACCCCGCCGATGCAGATGACCTCGTGCAGATCGAGAACCTCGACTCCCGCGTCGTGCATCGCGGATTCGGCGACGGCGTTGTACGCGACCACGTCGTCTTGGAACCGGTCGAAACCCTTGGTCGCCCGATGCCGGTCGGTGAGCACGGGCGTTGTGGTCGCCCAAACCAAGCGCGCGTCGGTTCGGCAGCGAAGCTCGGAGACGATCCGCGGCAGGTTTCCGGCGTACTCGGTGAGCGACACCTGGCGAGTCTCGGAGCCGAATGCCCGCTTGATGTCGTGCAGTCCGCAGTTGAACGCAACGACGGTGAAATCGACGCCAGGAAACGCTCCAAACCATGCCGCGAGACGCGTCAGCACGTTTCGGCTGTCGCCCCCATTCTCCGGGATGCCGGTAACGTCCGCGACGCCCTGCATCCGCGACCGGACCAGCGGTTCATAGCCCATCCGGATCGAGTCGCCGATCAGGAGCACGTGCTTCCGTTGATCACCCTTCGACAAGCTCGTTGCCCTTCTTGACGAACGACACCGCCGTGCGCGAGATATCGACCTTGACGCCCTCGGCGATGCGGACCTGCAGCACCTTGTCGTCATCGCTCGTGCCTTCGATTCGGCCATGGAGGCCGCCGGTCGTCACGATGACATCACCCTTTTTAAGGGCTTCGAGCATCGCCTTGTGCTTCTTCTCGCGCTGCTGTTGAGGCCTCACGATGAGCAGGAAGAACAGACCGAAGATCAGAACGAACGGTAGCAGGTTGGTCCAGAGGCTTGGGTCCACAGAACCCGTTCCTTTCTATACGATGATCATCGCGTCGCCGTAGCTGTAGAAGCGGTACCGCTCCTCGACGGCGACGCGGTACGCTTCCCGCATCAGATCATAGCCCGCGAACGCCGCGACAAGCATCAGAAGCGACGACTTGGGCAGATGGAAGTTCGTGATGAGGGCGTCGACGGCTCGGAAGCTGTAGCCAGGACGGATGAAGAGCTCCGTGAGCCCCCGGAACGGCTCGATCGCGCCGCCACTGGCAGCGGACTCCAGTGTGCGCACGCTGGTCGTGCCGACGGCGACGATCCTTCTTCCGGCTTCCCGAGCCTGCGCGAGCTCCTTGGCTGCCCCCGCCGTCAGCTCTGCGAACTCGGCGTGGAGTCGGTTCCCGTCCAGCGCGTCGTCCTTTAGCGGCTGGAACGTTCCCATGCCGACGTGGAGCGTCGCCTCGACGGTCGTCACACCCTGGGAGCGCAGGGCGTCCAGCAGGTCCTCGGTGAAGTGCAGTCCGGCTGTAGGAGCCGCGACGGCTCCGTCATGCGTCGCGTAGACGTTCTGATACCGAACCCGGTCGTCGTCATCTGCCTCGCGGCGGATGTAGGGCGGCAACGGCACTCGACCGACCTGCTCCAGCCGGGTTCGGAAGTCCACCGATTCATCGAAGCTAACGCGAAAGGTTCCGCTTGCCGTTCGCCCGATGACTCGCGCGTGGAGAACGCCATCGAAGTCGACGCGCGTGTTCTTCTGAACGCGCTTGCCTGGACGCACCAGGGCTTCCCACGCCCCATCCGCGACGGGATGCAGCAGGAATACCTCGATGCGTGCGCCGGTACCTTCCTTGGTTCCGACGAGACGAGCGGGGATGACGCGCGTGTTGTTCAGCACGAGCACGTCGTCCGCTCTGAGCTCAGACCCGACGTCGCGGAAGCGCGCATGCCGGATCTCTCCCGTCGTTCGGTCGATCACCATCAGACGCGAGGCGTCGCGTCGTTCGGCAGGTCGCTGGGCGATAAGGTCCGCCGGCAACTCGTAATCGTAGTCGGAGAGCTGCGTGCCAGGCAGGGCGCTGGTCTGACCGGTCAGAATAGCAGGTCCTGTTCGGCGGACGGCGCTACGCCGAGGTAATCGTACGCGCGGCGCGTCAGCGAGCGGCCGCGCGAGGTCCGGCTCAGAAAGCCGATCTGGATCAGGAACGGTTCGTACGTATCTTCGACGGTCCGTTCGTCCTCACTGACGGCGGACGCGATCGTGTTCAAGCTGGCGATGCCGTCGCGCGCGACGATGCACTGGAGGATCCGCCGATCCATCTCGTCCAAACCCAGTTCGTCGACGCCCAGCGTTTCGAGTGTGTCGCGAGCGATCTCTTGAGTGATGGTCCCGTCGCCGTGAACCATCGCGTAGTCGCGGATACGGCGCAGCAGTCGCTTGGCGACTCGCGGCGTTCCGCGAGAGCGACCCGCGATCTCTTCAGCGCCCCCCGGAGCCAGTGTCACGCTCATCAATCGCGCGTCCCGCGCGATGATCTGTCGCAGGCTCTCCTCTGCGTAGTAGTCCAGCCGCAGCCGAACGCCGAATCGGTCGCGCAGCGGGCCCGACAGGAGCCCCTCCTTCGTCGTCGCGCCGATCAGCGTGAAGCGCGGCAGCGGAAGGCGCACCGGACGCGCACCGGGACCTCCCTGACCGAGGACGATGTCCAGCGCGAAGTCCTCCATCGCCGGATAGAGGATTTCCTGGGCTCGAATGTTGACCCGGTGCACCTCGTCGATGAAGAGGACATCGCCCTTTTCCATCGTCGTCAGAAGCTGCGAAAGCTCGAGACGCTCGAGCACGGGCCCCACGGTGGTGCGGATGTTCGACCCGAGCTCATGCGCGATGACGTGGGCGAAGGTCGTCTTGCCCAGCCCGCGCGGACCTGAGAGGAGCACATGGTCGAGGGGCTCCCCGCGCTCGCGCGCCGCGCCGATGAACACGGCGAGCTGATCGCGAACCCCCTCCTGACCGATGATCTCGTTGAGTCGCCGAGGTCGGAACGTGTAGTCCTGACCGTTGTCCTCGGCGAGCTGGTCGCCGTTCACCAGGCGGTCCGTCATCGGCGGGCTCTACTTCCCGACTCGTCGGAGCGCGTTGCGGATCAGGTCCTGAACCGACGCAGCCGGACCCAACTCTTTCAGCGCCGCGCCGACAGCTTCGTGCGCCGCGTCCTCGTGCGCGTCGAGGCTCACCAGGGCATCCACCGCCTCGCGAGCCGCATCGGTCGACGGAGCCCTGCCGATCACGAACGCGCGGATCGCACCCAGCCTGGACTGCAGCTCCAGCAATATCTTCTGGGCTGTCTTGCGACCGATCCCGGGAACTCGCGCCAGCGCGGACACGTCGCCTTCCTGAACCGCCTGAGCGAACTGCTCGGACGACATCGTCGACAGCACGTTCAGCGCTGTCCGCGGGCCCACGCCGTTCACCGCGAGGACCATGCGGAACGCGTCGCGATCGTGGCGCGAGGCGAAGCCGTAGAGCGCGTGTTCATCCTCGCGCAGATGCTCGTGCGTGTAAACGCGGAGTGCCGCTCGGTCACGCGCCAAGACACTGATGGTCCGAGTCGGCATGTGGACTTCGTACCCGACGCCACCGACATCCAGGATGACGGAGTCCTCGCCCCATTCCTCGACGATGCCGTTCAGGTACGCGATCATGCACTATGCCATCTGGGTCGAAGCTGAACGGTGATCAAAGGCGAACCACGCGGCTGATGCGACTCGCCACCGGCGCGGCGAACAGGTGACAGATCGCGTTCGCCAGCCCGTCAGCCGCGTCGTCCGGTCTGGGTGGCTGGCGCAGCCCCAGCAACGTCTGGACCATGTACTGCACCTGCTGCTTGGTCGCTCGTCCAGCGCCGACGATGCTTCGCTTCACTTGCGCTGGCGCATAACTCTCGACGGGCACGCCTGCGTGGGCGCATGCCAGGAGCGTCACGCCCCGGGCTTGGGCAACCGCGATGCCCGTCGTCACATTGTTCTTGATGAAGAGGTCTTCGATGGCTGCCGCGTCGGGATGGTGTTCCCGCAGGAGCGATGACAGCGCGTCGTAGAGCATTGCCAGCCGCTGTTCCGGGGCAGCCTCGGGGGGCGTCGTGATCGCGCCGTGCGCGACATGCCGCAGGACGCCGCCGTCATCCAACCTCACGAAGCCATAGCCGAGCGTCGCCGTCCCGGGGTCGAAGCCGACCGTCAGCACGCGCGGCCCCCCCCGTCATGCGGCTTCGATGCTCTCCATCAGGTCTGCATCGATATCGAAGTTCGAGTAGACGTTCTGCACGTCATCGTTCTCGTCGAGAGCATCCATCAGCTTCAGGAGTCGTTCGGCGTCCTTGCCCTCCACGCGGACGGTCGTCTGAGGAACCATCTGCAGCGACGCCGATTCGATCTCGTATCCGGCAGCATCGACCGCGCTTCGGACTGCCTCGAACGCCTCCGAGGGAACCACGATCTCGTAGGAACCGTCTTGGTCCTCGACATCCTCGGCTCCTGCGTCCAGCGACGTGAGCATGAGCTCTTCTTCGTCAACGCCCTCGGACGAGACGATGATGATCCCCTTGCGCTCGAAAAGCCACGCGCAGGAGTTCGGCTCGCCCAGGTTTCCTCCGTGCTTGGCCAAGAGATGGCGCACGTCGGATGCAGACCGGTTCCGGTTGTCGGTCGTCACTTCGATGAAGAGCGCGACGCCGCCCGGTCCATAACCCTCGTAGACGATTTCCTCGTAGACCACGCCCGGGAGCTCGCCCGTCCCACGGAGAATCGCCTTCTCGATCGTGTCGTTGGGCATGTTCTGGGCGCGTGCGTTGTTGATGCCCGTCCGCAGTCGCGGGTTTGACGCCGGGTCGCCACCACTGCGCGCAGCGATCGTGATCTCGCGAATGAGTCGCGTGAACAACGCGCCGCGCTTGGCGTCGTTGGCGCCCTTCTTCCGCTTGATCGTCGCCCATTTGGAATGTCCAGACATCGGTTCTGCCTCCGGGAGCGTCGAACGGAGCGCGCAGTGACGCGCGATCGGGCGTAATGACCAGCTAATACTAGCATACGCGCGAATCGCCCGGCAAAACGGCGGCGCTGACGGCTCTGGAGCTCGACGACTCAGAACATCCGCGCCCAACGGATGTGTGCCTCTGGGGACCGATT
>Ga0194120_10006434_pt1 | contig 16614 bp, 14 predicted proteins | sample TA2MahCa65mmetaG_FD_148642 | JGI IMG/M metagenome (GOLD analysis project Ga0194120, IMG submission 148642) | Freshwater microbial communities from Lake Tanganyika, Tanzania - TA2015019 Mahale Deep Cast 65m | ecosystem: Environmental > Aquatic > Freshwater > Lake | place: Tanzania: Lake...
GTAATGAAGTAAAATACTCTCCCGCGCTCGAGGAAATGGCACTTTGTATTTTTTCCTGCAATTCATCAACCGGTACGTTGATATCGCGTAAGAAAACGAACAACTTATTTGATGTTATAAATACTCTGATGTTTTCAGAGATTCCCGAAGAGTTGTGAATAAGTTCTGTAATCTGTGCCAATGCAATCGGAATAATTTTTCCAAGAGAAAGGACAAGAAAACTGACAACAACTGTTAATAAAAGAAGAGACGAAATCCACCGGGGAACAGATCGTTTTTCTAAACGTTGAACAAATGGATTGAGAAAATACGCGAGGATAATGGAGAGGATAAATGGAGAAAGAGCATTGGAAATCAGTTGAAAAAACCAAACGACAAAAAATCCGGAAGAAACAATAAGAAGTACACGAGCGAACGGAAGAGAACGAACGGAATACAGAAGAACAATGATTGAAGCAAAGAGAAAAAATGGAGAAACAACCGTGTGAATGGTATAATAAAAAAGAAGATAGAAAACCACTCCTGCAACGAGTTGAACTACAATGAACGGCTGATTGTGTGACGTGCCGGTTTCACTCATATGTGTAGTACGCTCTCACGTTATTATTTCAACCCCGTGTGACCAAATCCGCCGTCGCCGCGTTGTGTTTCATCGAGTGACGGTACTTCGTTCCATTTTATTTTTTCATACTTCGCAATAATCATTTGCGCAATTCTATCGCCGCGTTTGATGGTAAAACTTTCTCTTCCCAAGTTTTGCAAAATAACTTTAATTTCACCGCGATAATCAGAATCAATTGTTCCCGGAGAATTGACAATTGTAATTCCATATTTTGCCGCAAGGCCGCTTCTCGGACGAACTTGCGCTTCAAATCCATTAGGAAGTGAAATAGCTAATCCTGTTGGTACAATCGCAATTTGGAACGGTGAAAGAACAAGTTCGCTTTCAATCGCCGCAAACAGATCCATTCCAGCAGAACCATTTGTTTGATATTGCGGAAGCGGGATTCCGTTTGCGTGTGGAAAACGAGAGATGGAAATTGAAAATGATGTATTCACAAAATTCAGACCGTTTCAAACTGCAATTTCTTGAGATTCTCTTGTTTGATATTTTCCTGCAAACGAAGAATTTCTATTCCGACAATTTTGTTTTGTTCATTGTAGTCAAGAATAATGCCCGGTCTCTCTTCTTCTGAATCAACTATTTTTGATTCGTCTAAGCGAAAATAAAGTGCATCACTTTGTAAATCAACTTTTATTCTCATAATTCTTTTTCTTTAATCTTCTATCAAAAAATAACGTTACAATATTTATTGCTTTGAATATTTACTACTACTCTTAAATAACGATTTCCAAAATCTTTAATCTTTCTTATAAAATGAATTGTTTCATCATCAGTAACTTCTTGAACTTCTGCATTATTCAATGTTTCATCTATCCATTGATCTTTAATATCACGCTCATTTTTTACATTGAAAGCGTGTTCAGAAAATTCATACTTCATTTCTGCTTTATCAACTCTTCTGCAATTTGCACAGCATTTGTTGCCGCGCCTTTACGAACATTATCCGCAACGATCCACAAATTTAAACCATGTTCAACCGATTCGTCGGCGCGAATTCTTCCGACAAACACTTCATCACGTTCTGCACAATGAATCGCAAGTGGATATTGATATTCTTCCATATTATCTATTACAACAACACCTTTTGCGTGATGAAGAATTTCGCGAACTTCTTCAAGGTGAAACTTTTTTCTGAATTCAACACTCACGGATTCACTGTGACCGAGAAACACAGGAACACGAGTGCACGTTGCAGAAACTTTGATTCTTCTGTCACCCATTATTTTTACCGTTTCATCCATCATTTTTCGCTCTTCTTTTGTTGTTCCGTCAAACATACATTCATCCACTTGGGGAATAATATTATGTGAAATCTGATGTGGAAATTTCTTGTAACGCAACGGGACATTGTTCATTTCATCTTCCAACTGGTCAATACCTTTTTGCCCTGCACCCGCAACCGATTGAAACGTAGTAACAACGATACGTTTAATTTTCCATTTATCGTGCAAAGGTTTCAACGCAACAACCATTTGTATCGTCGAACAATTCGGATTTGCAATGATATTATGATGATGAAGCAATGCTTGCGGATTCACTTCAGGAACGACAAGCGGAACAAATTTCTCCATTCGAAACGCGCTGGAATTGTCTATAACAATCGCGCCCGCTTTGGATGCGCAAGGGGCAAATTCTTTGCTGATTGTTGCTCCCGCAGAAAAAAACACAAATTCGTGCGTGTGGAAATCTTCCGCAGTAAGTTGTTCAACTTTTACCAATCTATCTTGAAATAAGAATTCTTTACAGGCGGATTTTCCCGAAGCATACAATCGTAGACTTCCCACGGGAAAATTTCTTTCTTCCAAAACCTGAATAATTTTTCTTCCCACAAGTCCCGTTGCTCCGACAATTGCTATATCATAGAGTTTCATAAAATATTTTTGTCGTCAATGTTGCATAAACAAATCATAAAAATTGTGATTGGTTATCCGTTACGATACAATCAGAATCAAAACGATAACATAACGAATAACCAATGTCGCTTCAATTAAATAAACCGAAGCCAGTTGTGCGTATCGTTGCCATTGCGAACTACGTTGAAGAATTTTTCCTGCATCTTTTTTGTAATTGCACCAACTTTTCCATCAGCAATTTTTATATGGTCAATGGAACAAATCGGTGTAATTTCAGCCGCGGTTCCGGTAAAAAACAATTCGTCGGCAATCATCAAAAACTCACGGGGAATTTGTGTTTCGCGAATCGGAATTCCTTCTTCCTGCGCTAACGTAAGAACCGATGAACGCGTTATCCCAAGTAAAATTCCCGATGCAACAGGAGACGTGTACAACACTCCATCGCGCACAACAAATAAATTTTCGCCACTTCCTTCGCTCACTAAACCATTTCTATCGAGCGCAATTCCTTCGGAATATCCTTGTAAGATCGCTTCCATTTTTATGAGTTGCGAATTGAGGTAATTTCCGGCGGCTTTTGCAAGTGCAGGTGTTGTATTCGTTGCATTACGTTGCCATGAAGATATACACACTTCAATTCCATCTTCGTGCGAACTTCCTCCCAAATATTTTCCCCAATCCCAAACAGCAATAGCAACATCAACAGGGCAATTTAACGGATTCACGCCAACATCACCGTAGCCGCGATACACAACAGGACGAATATAACACTTCGGCATTGTATTTGCTTGAATTGTATCTATGATTGCTTGCTCAATTTGTTCAATGGAAAAAGGAATATCGGCGTGATAAATTTTTGCGGAATCAAATAATCGCCTCACGTGTTCCCGCAAACGAAAAATTGCTGAACCCTTTGCCGTTTCATAACAACGAATTCCTTCAAACCAACACGAACCATAGTGAATGACGTGCGAAAGAATATGAATCTTTGCATCATCCCAGTTTACTAAATTTCCGTTCATCCAAATTTTTTCTACTTTTTGTACAGGCATAATTCTTTTTTTTTATTTAAGGTTTTTGATTATAGATTCAAATTTCATACTTTCAAAATGTTATACGAATGTAATTTTTTAAAAACTCATTTCATAGATACGATACGTTTTATATCGCGTAGCATTCAGCATGTCCGCTGAACGATTCATCATTACGTTATCCTCGAGTATCCAACTCGCTTCTCCCTTCGAATATCCTTTGATGATTGCACGTCGAGCGGTTTCATAAAATAACACGCTTGCGATTCCACTCGTGCGAAAATCTTTTACTACTCCCAATGTAATTATCCGCACTTGGTTGATTTCCTTTTTTCTTCGGAACAATTGATATACTCCGCCGAGGAGTGTACCTTTTTTATTGTACTTCAAAGCAATATTGATGTCGGGAAGAGAAAGTGCAAACCCAACGGGACGCGATTTTTTTTCTGCTATAATTACTAATTCCGGAACGACAATGGTTTTCAATTGCTTTGCAAGATAGGAAAATTCTTCGTCGTCCATCGGAACGAATCCCCAGTTTTTTTCCCACGCATTATTGTATATCTCTTGAATGCGTTGTATTTCATTCCGAAAATCTTTCATATTCAACGAGCGAAACGTAATATCTTCCCGCTTTCGGACTATTTCCGAAACGCGAATGAGTTTCTCCGACATCACTGTATTACCATCAAGAAAATACGCATACAAATCTTTTGTTTTTTGTAATCCCTCCGTTTCAAATAAATCAACATAGTAACGAGGATTGTACGTCATCAATACCATCGGAGACGCATCAAATCCATCAACAAGAAGCCCGCATTCATCATTAGTCGAAGGATTCATTGGTCCCAGTATTTTAGATATTCCCTTGGATTTGAAAAAAAATTTTACCGCCTCAAATAATTTTGCTGAAACTTCCTTATCGTTGATACATTCGTAAAATCCAAAATGCCCAATCTTTTCGTTGTGAAATTCGTTATGCGTGTGATTGATAATTGCCGCAATCCTTCCAACAACTTTTCCATTCTGTTCAGCAAGAAAAAATTCCGTGTCGGCGTGTTTGTAAAATGGATTCTTCTTCGTGTCCATCAACATTTTTCTATCCATCAATAACGGCGGAACCCAATGTTTATCCCCTCGATAAATATCCCACATCATTTTGATGAACTTGTGTACGTCAGAAGAAGTTTTTACAGTGCGTATCGTTGCCATTTTACATTTTATATTTTACATTTTACATTTAACATTTTAGTTTTTATTCCACACAATGTAAAATCTAAAATGTAAAATGTAAAATTACTTAATAATTCCTAACTTCTTCCCCACTTCGCCAAACACTTCCAAAATTTTATACAAGTGTTCATCTTCATGCGTCGCCATATAACTCGTGCGCATCATTTGCATTCCTTGCGGAACACCGGGAGAAATAAATGCGTTCACAAATACTCCTGCATCATACAACGCGCGCCACATTTGAAACGCAAGCATATCATCGCCAACAATCACGGGAACAATTGCCGTTTGGTTCTCGATTATTTTAAATCCGAGTTCTTTAAATCCTTTCCGCATTTTGTTTGCGTTGGAAATGAGTTTAGCAACACGAAATGGTTCTGCTTCCAAAACATCTAACGCCGCAAGAGCTGCAGCAACCGAAGACGGTGTTGGACTTGCAGAAAAAATCAATGCGGGAGATGTGTGTTTGATAAAATTTATCACCCGCTCTTCGCCGACAACAAACCCGCCAAGCGATGCAAACGTTTTGCTGAACGTTCCCATCGTCATATCAATTTCTTTTTCCAAACCGAAATGACTTGGCGTTCCTCGTCCGCCTTTTCCAATCACGCCAACGCTATGAGCATCATCACATAAAATTCTCGCATTATATTTTTTTGCAATAGAATTGAGGTGAATCAAATCCACAATTTCTCCCGTTGTCGAAAACACGCCATCGCTCACAATTAACTTTGCGGCTTCAAGCGGCAAACGGGAAATAACACGTTCCAAATCGTTCATATCATTATGTTTGTACCGAACAACTTCTGCAAACATTCCTTTCGCCATTAAATTCCCCGCAACAATACACGCATGATTATCTCTATCCGTTACAACATATTCACCGCGTTGCACAAGCGCCGGAATTATTCCTTGCGCAGTTTGATAACCGGTTGAAAAAAGCAAACACGCTTCTTTATTGAAAAACTTTGCAAGTCGCGCTTCGAGTTGATTGTGCAAATCCAGCGTTCCCGTTAAATAACGCGAACCCGAACATCCTGTTCCGTATTTATTCACAGCATCGAGTGCGGCTTGTTTTACTTTCGGATGAGCCGTTAAGCCTAAATAATTATTGGAACCCGCCATCACAACTTTCTTCCCTTCGATTTGCACAACAGGACCTTCGTTTGCTTCGATTGCACGAAAATATGGATAAAAACCTGCGGCTTTGATTTCATCGGCGCGGGTGAATACGTATGCCTTTTCAAATAAATCTGTTTTCTTTTTGTGTGCTGAAATTTGTGAGGAAGGATTTGTTTCGTTTTCCATTGAGAAAAAATTTGACTGTATATAAAAAATTGCGTGTGAATATACTTTCAAACGGAAAAAGAAAAAAATGCAGTTTCAAGAGACGTACGAAATTCGTTTTCAATATTTCAACGTGTGTGTATTTTCCACTCCGTTTTTCTTCCCTATCTTTTCACAAGTTTTTTGAACGTTCCATTATCGTATAAAATTAATGCTTGCTCTCGTAACCGGTGGAAACGGATTTATCGGAAGTCATCTCGTTGAACATTTACTGCAACGAGGTTATTCCGTGCGTTGTCTTGTTCGAAAGACGAGTAATTTGCAATGGTTGAAAAATTTTTCCGTTGAGTACGTGTATGGCGATTTGTTTGATAATGATGCTTTGAAAAATGCTGTACAAAATGTTGATTTAATTTTTCATTCTGCAGGAATTACAAAAGCAAAAACGAAAGAAGAATATTTTCGCGGAAATCAGTTTGCAACCAGAAATTTTCTTGAACAAGTTCTTCAACACAATCCGAACATCAAGCGTTTTGTTCACGTGAGCAGTCAAGCCGCAGTTGGTCCAAGTTTTTCTGAAACTCCGATTGATGAATCCGTTCCATTTCATCCGATTACAACATACGGAAAAAGCAAGATGGAAGCAGAAAAAGAATGTCAAAAATTTTTTGACAGATTTCCGATAACCATTTGTCGTCCTCCCGCAGTTTTTGGCGAACGCGATAAAGATGTGTTTGAATTTTTTAAAACAATGAATAGCGGCATTCAACCAACGATTGGTTTCAACCAAAAAAAAGTTTCACTTATTCATGTTTCGGATGTCGTTGATGGAATTATTCTTGCAGGAGAATCGGCAAACAGTGATAAGAAAACGTATTTCATTTCGAGTGAACAAACGTACACGTGGGAAGAAATCGGAACAATTACATCAAGAATTTTAGGAAAGAAAGCATTCCGAATTGTCATTCCTGAATCTATCGTCATTGCAATTTTTGCTTTCGGTGAAATCGTTTCCCGTTTTTCTTCAAAACCTTCAATCATCAATTTGGAAAAAGCAAAAGATATTACTCAACAATACTGGACATGCAGCGTTGAAAATGCAAAGCGAGATTTAGGTTTTCGGCAACGACTTTCGCTTGAAGAAGGAATTCGGAAAACGGTACAATGGTATCGAAACGCTCAATGGTTGAAATAATTCCAAAGAAATTTACGAATGAACATCAGTGAAGAAACTGAACAACGCATTCTGCAACTGGAAACGTATGCGAACAGAAAACTTTCCTTCAAGGAAGAACTCTCACATTTATTAGAACTCTCCGCGCGGTTCAAACAAGAGAAACAACTTTCTGAAACTGTATTTTCCGCAAAAGCAATATGGAATATTTTTTCATTGATGCAGAAAAACTCTCCTTCCGTTGATGGTTTTGAAAAACTCGAAAAAGAATTTCAGGAACAACTTCATTCAATGCTCCAAAGTTTGAAATTACTGCTTGAAAATGCGCCGCAAGAAATTCGCGAATCATTCGCAACAAAATTCTTTTGTCAAACACAGGAAAGTTTTGTTGATTTTCTTCAGTTGTGTTCCGATTTACGATTGCTTAAAAATTTGATGCTTGATACAAAAACTTCGTCGCAAACACAGTAGTATGTATTTCTATGCGCGCTCTTATACAACGTGTTACCTCAGCAAGCGTTTCCATTGATTCGCACAAAATCAATGCCATTGAACATGGAATATTGATTTTCCTTGGAATAAGAAACGGCGATACGAAGGAAGATGCAGAATATCTTGCTTACCGATGCGCACATATTCGCATCTTCAACGATGCAAACGAAAAAATGAATGAATCAGTGAAAGATGTAAACGGTGAAGCGCTTGTTATTTCTCAGTTCACGTTATATGGTGATACACGGAGAGGTCATCGTCCCAGTTATACGGATGCGGCTCCTCCTCAATTCGCAGAAGAATTATATAACTATTTTTCAGTAAAACTTGGGGAAGAACTCGGAAAAGAAAAAATAAAAACCGGAGTATTTCGCGCAATGATGCAAATTCAACTCGTGAATGACGGACCGGTTACACTTTCTATTGAAAGCAAAGACCATTAGCGAACAATGTTTGAACGTCGTCCAGCGGCAAAAATCGTTTCATTCTTCATTGTTGGAATACTCGCTGGTTGGTACGTTCCGTTTTCAATTTTGTATGTACCAATTGCGCTTTCCGTATTTCTTTTCATTGCATATATCGTTGCAAACATTCCATCGGAAACATCCCTCACACTTTCAAACATCATTCTCTGTTTTTTACTACTACTCCTCGGCGTGTGGAAAATCTCGCTCGACACGCAGTACATTTCGAACAATCATATTTCACGTTTCATCAATCCCAATCAAGAAATAATTCTTTCCGCGATTGTTATTGATCAACCGACAAAAAAACGTCATCGAATGCAATTCGTTGCAGAAGTTGACTCATTGATACATCCTATTTCACGCCAAAAAATAGAAGGAGAAATTCTCGTAACGGTTCTTTCAAAAGAAAGAAACTTTGCATTGTTTGAACGATTAACCTACGGGACAAAAATTCAATTGCAAGGATATTTGGAACAACCACAGCAAGCGCGCAACCCCGGAGATTTTGACTACAGAAAATACCTTCGCTTGAAAGATATCCACGCGCAATGTATCATCAAAAATACTGAACACATCAACATTTCCGGTGAAGGAGGAAATTGGTTTTTTCGGATAATAGTTTTTCCTTCGCGAAAATGGATGAGCACGCAATTAGATACGTTTATTTCTTCCCGCGAAGGAAATTTTCTCAAAGGACTTCTTCTCGGCGATAGAAGCGAAATTGACAGCGAAGCAAAAACCGCTTTTATCAATGCAGGAGTAATGCATATTCTTGCCGTTAGCGGTTCGAATGTGTTATTCATTATTCTCATTTTCTCATCAATATTTTCTGCCATTCGGCTTCCGGCAAAGTTATCATTTGCTATTCAGTGCTTCGCGCTCGTGTTTTATATTTTTCTCACAGGAGAATCTGCTTCTGTTACACGTGCGGTAATTATGGGAATTATTTATCTTATCGGTAAAGAATATGAATTATTCACTGATAATTACAACACGATTGCAACGGCGGCGCTCATCGTATTGTTATTTGATGCGCGCCAACTTTTCGACGCGGGATTTCAACTTTCTTTTGCCGCGGTGTTTTCCCTTGCATTTTTTTATCCGAAATTGAAATCACTCGACCAATTTTTTTCATTGAAACTTCGTACAGCAACATTATTCAAATTTCTTTGGGTAACATTTTCCGCAACGTTCGCAGCCACCCTCGGAACTCTTCCTTTCACAACGTTATATTTTGAAAAAATATCTGTCATCGGTTTACTGACAAATCTTTTTGTCATCCCATTTTCCGGACTTTTGCTTGCACTCGGGGTAACCGTAATTTTTTTCGCTGCATTTGCTCCGTGGATTGCGCAAGTTTATGCCTCAACAACTAAAGTACTTTCCTATTTATTTTTAGAAACCATCAATTATACAGGACATCTTTCTTTCGCTTCTTTTGATTTGAAATTGTCCTATCATGAATCGTTAGCGTTTTATGCGGCTTTATTTTTTTTATGCACATCGTTTCAACGGCAATTTCAACGGCGTATATTTATTTTTGGACTTTTTCTCATGAATTTCTTCCTCTATAAAAATCTTTATGTACAATTTATCCGTAATGCTGAATATAAATATCGCATTACAGTTCTCGATGTTGGACAAGGAGATGCTCTTCATATCAAATTTCCCAATGGTGAAAATTTTCTCGTTGATGCTGGACCGAAATCGCTTACGTACGATGCCGGAGAAAAAATTGTTGTCCCTTATTTGAAACGACAGAACATTTTTCACTTAAACGGAATCATCGTGAGTCATCCGCACAGCGACCATCTTGGCGGAGTTCCAGCAGTACTTCGTGAAATATCGGTTGATACCGTTTTCGATTCTGCAGAACCCGCAAACAGTAATTTGTTTATGGAATACCATCACGTTCTCGATTCGATGAACATTGCTCACAAAAAAATCTCAAAAGGAATGAGCATCGGAAATTTTTTATTCGTAAAAAATTTCATTCTTCATCCCACCGAAACATTTGCAGACACATCAAAAACTCCAAATCTCAATAATGGCTCAGTGGTTTTTAAGTCCATATATAAAAATACGAGCGTTCTCTTCAGCGGTGATGCGGAAAAAGAAGCGGAAGATATAATTACATACACTTACGGAGATTTTTTAAAGAGTTCACTACTCAAAGTTGGACATCACGGAAGCAGAACATCTACTTCAAAAAAATTTTTGGAAAGTGTTCGTCCGCACATTGCGCTCATATCTGTTGGCGTTCGAAACAAATTTCGTCATCCTTCGAAAACGACGTTAAAACATTTACGTGAAAACAACGTCCAATATTTTCGCACGGACGAAGAAGGCGCTATAGTTTTTGAAAGCGATGGGAATTCTTGGAAAAGAATAAACTGGAGAGAAGAATAATCGTTAGTTCTGAAATTCACCCCAAACATTCCTCAACGTATCTGCTATTTCTCCCAACGTACAATATTCTTCAACACAGTTGAGAATATGCGGCATCAAATTTTCATTCATTGATTCGGCGCGATGAAGTTCACTCAAACTTTTTTCAACGAATACTCTGTTTCGTTGTTTCTTCACTTCGTTCAATCTCGCAATTTGTTTTACGCGAATGTGTTCATCAATGTTCAGAACATCTTCATTCGGTGGTTCGGACATTTGAAAGTCATTGACCCCAACAATTATTTTTTCTTTTTTCTCAATCGCTCTTTGGTAATCATACGCCGCGTTGCTTATTTCCGTTTGAACAAAATTCTTTTCAATGGCTTTCACTGCGCCGCCAAGTTGCTCAATTTTTTCAATATAATTCCATGCGCGCTGTTCAATTTCGCTTGTTAAATATTCAACATAATAACTCCCTGCAAGTGGGTCAACTGTTTGCGTAACTCCGCTTTCGCTACCAACGATTTGCTGCGTTCTCAACGCAATGCGAACAGATTTTTCCGTCGGAAGAGCAAGCGCTTCATCAAAACTATTCGTATGCAAACTTTGTGTTCCTCCCAGTACGGAAGCGAGCGTTTGCAACGTTACCCGAACAATATTATTTTCCGGTTGTTGAGCAGTTAACGTCGAACCCGCAGTCTGCGAATGAAAACGAAGTTTCATCGAGTTTTCATTCTTTGCTTGAAATCGTTCTTTCATTATTGTTGCCCACATTGTTCTTGCCGCTCGCAACTTTGCAACTTCTTCAAAAATATTATTGTGAATGTTGAAAAAAAACGAAAGCCGCGATGCAAATTCATCAACATTCAATCCTGCATCCATTGCGGCTTGAACGTATGCAATTCCGTTCGCAAGTGTGAACGCTACTTCCTGAACTGCCGTACATCCTGCTTCGCGCATGTGGTAACCAGAGATAGAAATGGTATTCCAATTCGGTAGTTCTGCGCTGCACCATTTGAAAATATCTGTTATCAAACGCATTGATTGCTTCGGTGGATAAATATACGTTCCGCGCGCAGTGTATTCTTTTAATATATCGTTTTGAATTGTTCCCGAAATTTTTTTGAGGTTCGCGTTTTGTTTTTTGGCAACGGCAACATACATCGCAAGCAGAATGGATGCCGTTGCGTTTATCGTCATTGATGTTGAAATTTTACCAAGTTGAATTTCACTGAAAAGCGTTTCCATATCTGCAAGCGAATCAATAGCAACGCCAACTTTTCCTACTTCTCCTTCGCTCATAATGTTATCACTGTCGTAACCGATTTGTGTCGGCAAATCAAAAGCAACGCTCAACCCTGTAACTCCCTGAGAAAGCAAATACCGATACCGTTGGTTTGATTCTTCTGCGGTTCCGAACCCGGCATATTGGCGCATTGTCCACAAACGCGAACGATACATTGACGAGTGTATTCCTCGTGTAAAAGGAAATTCTCCGGCTTTCTCTTCGCCAAGATACTCGGGAATTTCAATGTCGGAATCGGTATAAAATTTTTTTTCTTGGAACGTCATTTGACTTACAACAATTTTCGATTTGGAACGGAAACAAATCAATGATAAAAAATTTACAGCGGAAAATACTTATTTGAGAAAGGAAATTCAAAGTTCGTTCAAAAAATTTTTGCTTTCGTTTTTCAGAAAGCAAGAAGCAATTATATTACACTTAATTTTTCTCTTGGTATTCTACAAACTCGTGCCGATAAAAAAAATTTTACAAGGTGAAAACGTTCCGGTAAAAATCTGGACAGAGGATATTGAAATTGAAGCAGAGCAACAATTGCTTCAACTTGCTACGCTTCCGTTTATCTTCAAACATATTGCAGTAATGCCCGATGTTCACGCAGGAAAAGGCTCAACTATAGGAACAGTGTACGCTTCCAAAGATACTGTCATTCCTGCAGCAGTTGGCGTTGATATCGGATGTGGAATGGCAGCAGTGCAAACTCCGTTTCGCGCAGTTCATCTTGAGGGAAAACTTGCACAGTTGCGCAAAGAAATCGAGCGTTCCATTCCAGTTGGATTTGATGAACATCGAAAACCAACTCAACAATCGCTTTCTTGGAAGTTGTGGGAGCAATTTTTTAATCTTCACGAAGGGGTCCATAAATTATTCTCGAAAGCACAAAAGCAACTCGGCACACTTGGCGGTGGAAATCATTTTATCGAAATCTGTTTGGACCCCAAAGAAAATGTTTGGATACTGTTACACAGCGGAAGTAGAAACATTGGAAAAACACTTGCTGATGTACATATTGAGGTTGCTCAGCAATTGATGAAACGATGGAATATCAACGTTCCACATAAAGACCTTTCCTACTTGCCGATAGACACTTCCGAATGCAAACAATATCTTTCGGATGTTTTATGGGCGCAATCGTATGCGTTGGAAAACAGAAATATTATGCTGCAATTAGTCATCAAAGATGTTCGCAATGTTCTCAGCAACGGCGAACAATTTGATAGTATTCAAATGGTCAATTGCCATCATAACTATGTTTCATTGGAACATCATTTCGGACACGAAGTTTGGGTAACGCGAAAAGGAGCAATCCGCGCGCAGGAAAATGATAATGGCATTATTCCCGGTTCGATGGGGGCGAAATCATACATTGTGAAAGGATTAGGTAATTCACAATCATTCTGTTCTGCAAGTCACGGCGCCGGCAGAAAAATGTCTCGCAACAAAGCAAGAGCATTGTTCACGGAAAAAGATCTGTATGAACAAACAAAAGGTGTTGAATGCAGGAAAGACAAAAGAGTAATTGACGAAATTCCGGAAGCGTATAAAAACATTGATGAAGTGATGCAAAACCAAAACGACTTGGTGGAAATTGTTATGCAACTCAAGCAAGTTATTTGCGTAAAAGGTTAGCAAATTTTTGTATTCAAATGAACTTGTTGGTGATTTTCGATTCAACTTTTGAAAAACAATTTCCTATCTTTGTGCCGAAAATTCAGTTCAAACTTACATTAACATAATTACAATTTTTAAGTTTCAGCAATGCACAAGCAACTTGGCGCTTATAAAATCAGCAGACGATTAGGTGCGGGAGGAATGGCAGAAGTGTATCTTGCAGAAGATACATACACCGGAAAATATGTAGCGTTGAAAATTCTTTCCAAAGAACTTGCAAAAGATCCGACTTTTATTGAACACTTTCGTCAAGAAGCAATCGTACAGAGCAAATTTGTTCACAACAATGTACTGCGCGTTTTTTCGTTCGACAGCGATTGTGGATTATATTTTATGGCAATGGAATTTGTAGAAGGACACACTCTGTACGAACTGATTCGAACCATAAAATGTATTGAAGAAAACCGCGCACTTTCCATTTTCAAACAAATGCTGAATGGCGTTGATTATCTGCATAGCAAAGGAATTCTTCATCAAGACATTAACCCTCGTAACATACTGCTCGATGCGGATGAAACGGTAAAAATCACTGATTTTGGTATTGCGAAATCTGTCGGCGAAACGGATTTTGAACAAACTATCAAAGCCGGAACGCTGTACTATATGTCGCCCGAGCAGTTAGAAAATATCCGTCCTTTGGACCAACGAAGCGATGTGTATAGTTTAGGAATTACACTCTACGAAATGTTAACTGGACGATTGCCGTTCAGCATTCTTATCAACGAAGAAAGCGACAGCATTATTAAAAAAGAAATTCTCACTGCAAAAATTCGCGACCCGCGAGAATACAATTCATCCATCTCTCACAACACCGTGAGCGCTCTTTACAAAATGATTGACCGACAGTTGGAAAAACGATGTGCATCATGCGAAGAAGCATTCAGGTTGCTTTTTGAATCGAATAAACAACATACAATAACTGTTGTGCATCCTTCTCTTGAAAAAGAAAAAACACAATTTGTTTCAACCCACGAAAAAAAAATTATAGGAGCAAAACTATCAGCATCATTCATTTTCGAAGACGAACAAACAATCCTTGCTTATGCAACAATTTCGTCTATTGCCTTCTCTCCAGATGGAGAACAATTTGTTATTGGAAATATGCGCGGGAAAATTCGATTCTTTGAAACTCCTTCTCTGAAAGAAATTCGTTCATACATGGCACATCCCGATGGTATCAATTCGATTTGTTTTTCTCCGGATAAAATTTTTCTGGCAACTACAAGTATAGACAAAACGATTAAAGTCTGGTATCTTGCAAGCGGAACAGTAAAAGCAATTTTACGAAGTCATACTGCGCCCGTAATGGCAGCGATTTTTTCTTCTTCGGGAAAATATTTATACAGCGGAGGTTTCGATAACCAAATAAAAGTGTGGGAAATGGAAACCGGAAAAGAAGTTCAATCAATGCAAATTCAATTCAAGAGCACAAAAAATTATCTTACGTCTCTCTCTTTTGCTCAACATGCAAAATTTTTTGCCGGAGCAAATTCCGACGCTACTATCAAACTTTGGGATTTACGTATTGGAAAAGAAATTACGACACTTTACGGGCACACAAACCCAATTTATGCACTTGCATTTTCGGCGAATGCTGAACTTCTCGCAAGTGGGAGTATGGATGGAAGGATTCGAATTTGGAATGTGAGCAATGGAGAAGAAATGCTTTCTATCAAAGCGCACGAAAATAAAATTTATACGTTAGCGTTTTCTTCGAACAATAAATACATCGCAAGCGGAAGCACTGACAACACAGTTAAAATTTGGAATATTACCAATGGTATGTTGGTTACTACGCTCAATGAACACAAGAACGATGTGAGTTCACTCTCTTTTTCTCCCGATTCGCAATTTCTTATCGGCGGCGATTGTGGAAACACTATTCATATCTGGAAAATGGAATCTGAGTAATTTTTTTATTCAGCGTTCACAACGCCAATCAATATCAATTTGCGATTAATATGTAACCGTTGTAACTTTGCATTTGCCTCGCTGAAATCTTTGTTTTCTTTCAAACGCTTATCAAATTCACGAAACAACTTTGAGGTGTTCTCAAATTCTTTTTGCCAGATAATATACTCCACAGTTTTGTCTGTTGCGATATTTTGTTTTTTTTGCGTTGTCATCGTACCGAAGACATCATCAATCGCATCGTAAATTGCGTATGCATCTTCAAACGTTCCGATAATATTAAAAATCAGTTTGTATTGCTGTCCGCGTGTTGCATCTTCTTTCCAATACGCAGAAATCCGGCTCAAGACTTTATCAATAGCGTCGTTCATTGCTTCTTCAATCAACGCCGCATCGGGAACAGAAGGACGCTCAGGAGAATATCCTGTTTCCGTTCCGAGAAGTTTTGCCGTTGTTGTTTCATACGCGCGACAACCGACAATACCTTTCTTTCCGATTGAACCTCTCTCAATTTTCACATTAAACGTAATGTAAACATCACTTCCGATTGATAATGCAAGTTGATACGCAATATCGTCTTCGTTTCCCGCAACTTGATTTTGCGCCGTTGTTAATTCATTGAGAACGTTCATTTGTTCCGGAACTTGAACATCATATTTTCTCGCTGTCAGAAAACTTTCGATCACTTCCGCACCTTTCTTAACATTCGCGTCGCTTTTCAATTTCTCAATCGGATTTTCACCTTTCGCAACTTCGGGCAACACCATAATCATCGGATTACCAACATTTGCCGAAATTTCTTCACGCGATTTCAATACTCCTTTCTCCGATAAATCTTTTGAAAGTTTTTCTTTCTGCACACGAACAAGTTTTTCCACTTTCACTCCTTCTTTTGTTTTCACACGATTCAAAATATCTGCGCTGAAGAACGTAATGTATTGTTCGTAATTTCCTTTAGCAAAAAATTGCTCTTTCATTTGTTCAAACGAACTTTTTTCTTCGGTAGTTTGAAGAAGCGGGTCTGTTGTTAACGCAAGCACAAAATAAATTGCGCACTTCTTAGCATCAAGTTCCGCGTTGTCAACATCGCTTCCGATTCCCCACGCTCGAATTGAAACTTCCGTCGGAGAATAACTTTCGACAAACGTTGCTTGCATTGAACGTGGTGAATTTTGCGCG
>Ga0194120_10006436_pt1 | contig 16609 bp, 18 predicted proteins | sample TA2MahCa65mmetaG_FD_148642 | JGI IMG/M metagenome (GOLD analysis project Ga0194120, IMG submission 148642) | Freshwater microbial communities from Lake Tanganyika, Tanzania - TA2015019 Mahale Deep Cast 65m | ecosystem: Environmental > Aquatic > Freshwater > Lake | place: Tanzania: Lake...
GGACGCGGCGGCGGCCGGGAGCGCAGCACGCGAGGCGACGTGGTTCGACGTGTTCACGAATGCCGCCTTCGATGCGCTGCGCGCGGCCGGGCTCGAGTGGGCGGCGATCGAGGTCGGTATCGGCGGCCGGCTGGATTCGACCAACGTAGTTCCGGGAGCGGTGTGCGTGATCACGAACGTGAGCCTGGAGCACACGCAGATGCTCGGCGCGACGCGCGCGGCGATCGCGCGCGAGAAGACGGGAATCCTGAAGCCGGGCTGCAGCGTGGTGACGGCGCTGCCGGCGGAGGACGAGGCCGGCGCGGTCGTCGCGGAGCGTGCGCGCGAACTCGGCGTGCCCGTGCGGAGGCCGGCGCCAGGCACGCTGTCCGGCCTCGACCATGCCGCGATCGACGCGTGCATCGCAGGGTTGGCGCTCGATGCGCTCGGCGAACGCGGCGTGCGCGGCCGCGATGGTCGCGCCATCGGCGCGCACCTGCTCGACGCGCCCGTCCGCGAGCGAGCGCGCCTGCCGGCGCGCGCCGAGCGCTTCGTCGTCGAAGGCCGCACCCTCGTGATCGACGGCGCGCACGTACCGGCAAGCCTTTCCAGTCTGCTCGACGATCTGAGGCGCAGCGGCCTTGTCGCGCCACCGAGTGTCGTTCTCGGGATGGGGCGGGACAAGGACGCCGGCGGGATGCTCAAGGCCCTCGCCGGCCGGGTCGATAGGGTCCTGTGCACCTCCGTCGGTGAGGGGCCGTATCTGCCCGCCGCGATCCTCGCCAGCCTGGCGCGGGAGCACGGTCTGTCGGCGCAGCCGGTCGCTACGCCGCAGGAGGCGCTGGAGCGCGCGTTGCTGAGCGTGTCGCGCGATGGGTGGGTGCTCGTCACGGGCTCGCTGCACCTCGCCGGCGCGGTCAGACCGCTCGTCACGCGAACATGCTCACCACGATCGTCTCCGACCTCCTGCTGACCGATTGCTTCCTGATCAAGGGACGCATCGAGAACAAGTACATGCGCCTGTCGCAGATGCTGGACGAGCATCGCAAGTACTTCCTCAAGGTGCGTGACGCGACGCTGGTCGACCTGGGCACGCGCGATCGGATCCAGACGCCGCTCCTGCACGTGAACATCGAGGAAGTGCTGCTGGCCCACGAGCTGGTCGACGGGGCCGGCGATCCGATACGCTCGCGGCTCGCGCAGGACGGCGAGAAGTGGCAGAAGGTGCGCGTGTTCTACACCGGAGGCCTGAACGTCGAGCTGGCGGGCGAGATTCGGCCCGGCAGCTACGAGGTGACCGATCGTTCCGCGCGGCGCTACTTCGTGATGACCAATCCCAAGCTGCGCGGGATGGACTTCAGCGGAGACGCGGACCTGGAACTGCTCGGCAAGATGCCTTACGCGATCCTGAACAAGGCGCGCGTGTCGTACGTGTACGACTTCAACTGACACGCAACTCAGTTGAGCGTTTCGCGCGTCAATCGCGCCGGCGTTCCATTGCACGCGATCGAATCGGCATCGACGCGCACCTTCCAGCGGTTCTGGCGAACGAGCGCAGCGCCAAGCGCTCGCACGAGCACCTGCTCCACTTCGACGAGCTCGACGCGCGCTTTCTTCGGCCAGCGGAACGCACGCATCTTCTCGAGCCACGGCTTCGACGGCGCGCTCGTCACGACGACCAGGCGGTCGGCTCCCGACAGCGCCCGGCGCAGACGGTCGGGATCGGGTTCGCCGAACTCGAGCCACAGCGCCCAGCGGCCGTGATCGTCGCGGCGACCGAGCGGCGGCTCGCCGTCCTCGCGGCACAACGGGGGCCCGAACACCAGCCCCGGGCCGTGCTCGATGCACGCGGCCAGCGCACGCAGCACGAAGCGCTCGTCGGTTTCGGACGGGTGTGACATCAGCGAGTGCTCGAGCGTCGCGCGCGCGCCGGTCGGCGCGTGCTCCAGCTCGATCGCGAAACGGTGCAGCGTGCCGCGGCCGCTCATCGCAGTCGCCGATCCCCTTCGAGCGTGTCGAGCGAAGCGCGTAGCACCTGCCAACCATCCTCGTCGTCCACGGACAGCTCCAGCGCGGCGCGCGCGCGCCACAGCAGCGTCTCCTGCCCGCCCTTGCGGCGGAACATGGCGAAATCGCCGGCGGCTCGAGCCGAGGCCGGCGAGTCGCCATCCGGCTCGGCGACTTCCACGGTCCAGGCGTCGAAGTCGCTCTCCACGCGCAGCGCGAAGGACTTCGTGGTCGCGTCGATCTCGCTGAAGTAGACCGAGATCAGGGCCTGCTCGACCAGGTCGAGATCCGCGCCGCTCTGCTCCTCCCGGAACATCGGGTGCAGACGGTCGACGACCGGCGCGAGCTTGGTGTCGTTGAAGCCGTCGCGCATCTCCTCGAGCGCCCAACGGATCTTCGTTTCGTCCGAGGCGAACAGGCGCACCAGCGCTCGGGCGACGAAAGCGATCAACAGGAGTGCGACGACGGCCAGCAGCAGGCGTTTCATGCAACCGGCAGCGTAGCGCCGGCGCGCGCGGTTATCGTCAGGGCGTGAGCGGTTCCGGACTCCTGTGGATCGAGGGCGTGCGCGCCGGGCGCACGCGCCTGCACTGGCTCGTGCTGGCGGTAGGGCCGGTCGGTTGGAGCATGCTGCTCGTCGGGCGCTTCCTGCTCACCGCGGATCCGCGCGGCCACGGCACGCACGAGCAGCTCGGGCTCGCGCCGTGTCTGCCGATGCAGCGCTGGGGAATCCCCTGTCCGGCGTGCGGCCTGACCACCTCCGTCACGCACTTCGCTCATGGCGAGTGGTGGGACTCGATCCTCGGGCAGCCGCTGGGCTTCGCGCTCGGTCTGGCCGCGCTGATCCTGCCGTTCGCCACATTGGCGGCGCACCTTCGCGGCGTCGATCTCGGCCGGGCGCTGCTGCACCCGCGCACGCCGCGCGCGATCGGCGCGGGGCTCGCCTTCGCGGGCCTGTGCTGGGTCTACAGGCTGTTCGTCGCGAGCTGAGGCTCGCGGCCGCCGCGATACGAACAAATTTCCACGCGCGTACCGCGTGGCACTTGGCAACCGTCTTGCTCCAGGTCGGAGCGTGAGCAAGGGAATCCACAGCGCCGCGTCCGCCATGCAGGTGCATGCCCGGCGCGTCGAGATCATCGCCGACAACTTGGCGAACCTCTCGACGACCGCCTTCAAGCGCCGCACGACCTCGGTCGGAGCCTTCGAACACAAGCTCGACCCTCACAAGGACCACGCGCTGCGCACGACGGCACGCCAGGACTTCGATCAGGGGGTCATCGTGACGAACGGCGAGCCCTACAACCTCGCGTTGGACGGAAAAGGATTCTTCGCCGTGGAAGGGAAGGACGGCGAGCTCTACACGCGCAACGGCAACTTCCGTCTCGACGAAGCCGGCGAGATTCGCACCGCGGAGAACCTGCTGGTGGCCTGGGAGTCGAAGTCCGGCTCCATCGACCCGGCCGGCGCGGCGGTCTCGATCGGACGCGACGGTTCCGTGAAGCAGGGCAGCGAACCGCTCGGCCGCTTGCGCGTGGTCGACTTCGACGAACCCCAGCGCCTGCACATGGTCGAGGGCGGCTACTTCCGGGCTCCCGAGGAACTGGTGCCCGGGCCGGCACTGGCCGAGGTCAAGCAGAGCGCGCTGGAGAGCTCCAACTCCAATGCCGTGCGCGAAGTGATCGAACTCGTCGAGGCGCAGCGCGCTTTCGAACTCGCGTCGAGCGTGCTCTCGCAGCACGACCAGAGCTACCGGCGTCTGACACGCCAGATCTAGAACCCAAGTCGAGACCACAGGAACCAGCGCATGATTCGAGCGATGAGAACGGCTGCCACCGGGATGCTGACCCAGCAGCTCAACGTCGATGCGATCGCGAACAACATCGCGAACGTGAATACGACCGGGTTCAAGAAGGACCGCATGAACATCCGCGCGCTGTTCTACAGCACGCTGAAGGAGCCGGGCGCTCCGAGCGCCGGCAATCAGATGATCCCGACGGGCCTGCAGGTAGGCTCGGGATCGGAAGTGTCGAGCTCGGTGAAGCTCTTCGCGCAGGGTGACCTCGAGCCGACCGGCGGCCCCCTCGACATCGCGATCAGCGGCGAGGGCTTCTTCAAGATCAACATGGGCACGGGCGAGTTCCGCTACACGCGGGACGGGTCGTTCCGCCAGGACGGCAACGGCGATCTCGTCACGGTGGACGGGTACAAGCTGGAACCGGCGATCAACGTTCCGCCCGACGCGACGGAAGTCATCGTCGGCCAGGACGGCAAGGTGCTCGTCACCAAGCCCGGCAACTCGACGCCGCAGCAGGTCGGGCAGATCCGGATCTCGCGTTTCGCGAACTCGTCCGGCCTGAAGGCGCAGGGCGACAACCTGTTCTCCCCGACGGCGAGCTCCGGCGCTCCGACCGACCTGACGCCCACCCAGTCCGGCGCGGGCCTGCTCAAGCAGAAGTTCCGCGAGCGCTCGAACGTGCTCGTCGTCGACGAACTGATCGAGCTGATCCAAGCGCAGCGCAACTACGAGGTCAACTCGCGCACGATTCGAGTGGCCGACGAGATGCTGCAGCAAATCTCCAACCTGGTGCGCTGAGCGATGATCCAGATCCTCCTCTTGTGCACGGCCCTCCTCGGGGCGCCTGCCGACACGCAGACGAACCGTCCGCGCGTCGCCGTCGTGCTCGGCTCCGAGGCCAAGATCACCGGAACCGAAGTCAAGCTGGCCGACATCGCCAAACTGGAAGGCACCGACGCGGCCGCGGTGGCGCATGTCGGGGCCGTCGGCTTGGGCTGGTCTCCCGCGCCGGGGCACTCGCGCGTGATCGACGGTGCGCGCATCATCGAGGCGACGACGGCGAACGCCGCGGGCGTCGAGATCGTCCTGCAGGGCTCGCGGGCCTGTCGCGTCTTCGTGCACGAGGAGCGCATCGCGCCCGACGTGCTGGCCGCGGCGGCGCGCCGCGAACTCGAGCGCGGCCTGGCCGGGCGCGACTGCGAGATCGAGCTGCACGAGCTGCCGCGTGAGCTCGTCGTTCCCAAGGGGCGCGAGGCCTCGCAGGTCAAGGCCACGATCGAGCGCTTGCCCGATTCGAGCGGTTCGCTGACCGTGCCCGTGCGCGTGACGGTGGACGGCCAACCGTTCCGCACCGTGCAGACGACCTGGAACGTGCGGCTGTACCAGACCACCGCGGTGCTGGCGCGCGCGGTTCGGGCGGGCGAGCCGCTGGACGCCTCGCTGCTCGCGCAGCGCCGAGTCGAGCTGCGCGATTACGGCATGGGCGCTCCGCTCGCGCCGCAGATGCTCTACGGCGGCGTGGCCGCGCGCGATCTCGCGATGGGCGCGGCCGTCTACTCGGTCGACGTGCATCGGCCGGTCGTGATTCGCAGCGGCGACCTGATCACGCTGCAAGTGAACAAGGGCAGCATTCGCGCCCAGACGCGCGCGATCGCGCGTTCGGCCGCCGCCGTCGGCGAGACCATCACGGTCACGGCGGAGACGGGGCGCGACGTCAGCGCGCTCGTCGTGGCCCCCGGAATCGTCGAGCTCGTGCTAGGCAAGCAACGCTAGCGGAGCGAGGAACCAAGACCATGAAGCTTCACACACTCGCGCGGATCGGCATTCCGCTGCTGTTCGTCTCCGCGCTCGCTTCCGGGCCGCTCGGAGGCCAGGGCCGTCCCGGCAGCATCTATGACCCGTCGCGCGGGCCGATCGGCTCGATCGGTGACAAGACCGCGCGTCGGCCCGGCGACCTGATCACGGTGCTCATCTCCGAGAACCAGAACATCGCCAACGAAGAGTCGACCGATCTGCTGAAGTCGAGCGCGCTCGATTACCGCCTGACCGCCTTCGACATCAAGCCCAACGCCTTCAGCGTACTGCCCAGCCTGGCCAGCACGTCGTCGGACCAGCTCAAGGGCAACGCGATCTACAAGAAGAAGGACGCCTTCAGCGCTCGCCTGACGGCGATCGTCGTCGACAGCCTGCCCAACGGGAACCTCGTGATCAGCGGCCGCCGCGAGATCGTGATCGACGACGAAACGCGCCTGATCGAGTTCATGGGCGTGATCCGTCGCTTCGACATCGAGGCCGACAACACGATCGAGTCCGAGCTCGTGGCCGACGCGCGCGTTTCCTACACGGGCTGCGGAGTGATGACCGACTCGACCAATCGCCGCGGCCTCAACAAGGTCGTGCACGACCTCATCGGCTGGCTGTGGCCGTTCTAGACCTTTCCATGAGACAACCGCTCCTTTCGTTCGCCGCGCTGCTCGCGACCACGCTGCCGTCGGCCCAGGCCCCGGCTTCGGCTCCTGTTGGCGCAACTCGGCCGCCGGCTCCCGCGAGCCCGAGCGCCTCGCCCCCGGCCGAGACCGCCGAGCTCGATCTCGGCCTTTTCGGCGGCGTGCAGGCGCCCAGGCAACCGGCCGGACAGTCCACCTCGACCGTGCGGCACGTGCCGGGGCGTCCGGGCCTCGTCACGGGCAGCGACAGCCGCGTCAGCGTCCGCGTGCGCGATCTGATGGCCGTGCGGGGACAGGAAGACAACGTCGTGCAGGGCGTCGGGTTGGTCACCGGCCTGATGGGCACGGGGGACACGAGTCAGGCCGCGAAGCAGGCCATCGTCAACCTGATGCTGACCCAGGGGATCAAGCTCGACGTCCAGAGCGTGAGCTCCGCGAACATCGCCGTCGTATGGGTCGAGGCAACGCTGCCTCCGGGCATCAAGCCGGGGCGCCAGATCGACTGTCGCGTCTCGTCGCTCTACGACAGCAAGAGCCTCGTCGGCGGCACGCTCGTGCGCTGCGAGCTCACCGAGGCCGAGGGCCTGCACGTCTATGGCACGGCCTCCGGTCCGATCACCACGGGCGCGTTCAGCGTCGAGGGCGAGTCGGCCAGCGCCGTGCGCAACTCGACCACCGTCGGCACGGTCCCGCTGGGTTGCAAGGTCGAGCGCGACGTGCCGACTTCGCTGGTGACGGAGAACGGCTATCTGTATCTCGACGCGCGGGCGCTCAAGGGCTCCTTCGGCAACAGCGTTCGCGTCGGCGAGGTGCTCAACACGCTCTACCCGGGCTGCGCGGTCGCGCTGGACGCGATGACGGTGCGCGTGCAGGTGCCGATCGACCTGGGTGTCGGCGATCACGTCCCGTTCGTCGCCTCGCTGCTCGATCGCGAGCTCGTACCGGAGACGACCGCGCGCGTCGTGATCAACGAGCGCACGGGCGTGATCGTGCTCGGCGAAGGCGTGCGCATCACGCGCGGCGCCGTCACCAAGGGCAACCTGACCGTGACGGTCGCCGAGACACCCGAGGCGAGCCAGCCCGGCCCGCTCTCGGGCGGGACCACGACCACGCTGCCGCGCACGTCGCTGCTGGTCGAGGAGGAAGCATCGGCACTGTCGATCGTGAAGGGCGCCGCCGACCTGCAGGAGGTCGTGGAGGTGCTGAACGTTCTCGGCGTTACGCCGCGCGACATGATCCAGATCCTGCATTCGATGTCGCAGTCGGGAATGTTGCATGCGGAGATCGTGACCCTATGAACGACTTTCGAGTGAACGACGTTTCGATCGCCTCGCGTGGAACGCTCGAGGTGGCGTTGGCCCGGGCGGAGAGCGCGCAGCGTCCAGGAGCGCGTGTCGGCAAGCAGTTCGAAGCGCTGCTGTCGAGCCTGCTCGTCAAGGAGGTTCGCAGCACGCTCGAGAACGGCTTCTTCGGCGAGAGCACCGGCGCGGACACGTTCAACGGCTGGATCGACGACCACGTGGGCCGGATGATCGCCGAGCGCGGCGACCTCGGGCTGGCGCGCGTCGTGGACGGCGAGATCGCGCGGCGCGTGGGAGCCGAAGTTCCGGTAGACGCGGCCGCGGCCGCGCAGGCCGGCGTAGTGGGGGGTCAGTCGTGAAGACCGCCCACTTGCACCAGCTCGGCGCCTGGGCTCAGGAAGAGTTGCACGCGCAGCGCGAGCTCGCCCGCGCGCTCGAAACCTACGAGCAGTCCATCGTGCGCGGCGATCTCGCCGCCCTTGCCGTCGGAGCCGCCGAGCTGGAAGCACAGCTCGCGCGCAATGCGGCTCGCGAGCAACGGCGCAGCGCCTTGATCGAGGCGATCGCCCAGGATCTGCGCGTGAGTCCCCGGGTCCTCACGCTGCGCAGCCTGTGCGCGCGCGCGGGCGATGCCGCAAGCGCGCTGGCCGAGGCCCGCGCGGAACTGGAAGTTGCCGCGCGTCGCACGCGAGGCCTCGCGCGTCGAATCGCGATCCTCGCGCGATCGCAGCAAATCGTGCTCGGAGAAGCGCTGGACGCAGCGTTCGGGCCGGATCAAGCCGCCACCGAGACCCAGGGACGCCTGGTCGACGCGATGGGCTAGGACCATGGCTGGCATCGGCATGACCACCGGGTTGCGCGCCCTGCTGACCGCGCGCTTCGGCCTCGACACGGTCGGGCACAACATCAGCAATGCCACGACGCCCGGCTACTCGCGCCAGCGCGTCGCCCTGGCGGCAACGCACCCGCTGATGTCTCAGGGGATGTTCGTCGGCACGGGCGTGGAGGCACTCGCGGTGCATCGCAACGTCGATGCGCTGCTCCATCGCCGCATCCTCGGCCAGACGGCGTCGGTCGGCAGCCTCGCCGCGCGCTGGACCGGCATGTCCGAGATGGAAGGCCTGTTCAGCGAACCCGAGAACGGGCTGGGCGGCCTGATGGACGACTGGTACGCGAAGGTCTCAGACCTCTCGGCCGGCCCGGAGGACGACATTCTCCGCACCGGACTCGTCGCGTCCGGCGAGGACCTTGGTTCGCGCTTCCGCCAGTTGCACGGCCAGATCGGCGAGCTGCGCGACAGCTTCGCGAGCCAGCTCGAGATCCGCATCGGCGAGGTCAACGAGCTCGCGCGCGCCATCTCGAACTTCAACCGCGAGATCGGCAAGACGGAGGTAGGCGGCGCGACGGCCAACGACCTGCGCGACGGACGCGACGAAGCGCTGCGTCGCTTGTCGGAGCTGGTCGACGTGAAGGCGATCGAGGACGCACAGGGCGTCATGCGCGTGATCGTTTCCGGCAGCCTGATCGTGGACTCCGGCAAGGCGCACGAGATGTCGCTCTTCAAGGGCCAAGACGGCTCGCTGGCCCTGGAGGTCGACGGCGTGACCGGCGCCGTGCCGATCAAGGGCGGCCAGCTCGGCGGGCTGTACGAGCTGTACCAGGAGCAGGCACCGACGCACCTGAAGTCGCTCGATGCGATCGCGCACGAGCTGATCCGCGGCGTGAACCGCGCGCACGCGATCGGCGTGCCCAAGTCCGGTCCCTTCGAGTCGTTGACCGGTAGCAACCGGCTCAAGGACATGGACGGGGACGGTCAGCTCACGGACGAGCTGCTCTCGAAGGCCGGACTGCCGTTCGAGATCTCCAGCGGCACGCTGTACGTGAGCGTCACGGCGGACGACGGCAACGTGACGCGCCATGCGCTCCCGATCAGCGCAACGCACACGACTGTCGGGGGGTTCCTGCAGCAGCTCGATGCGGTGCCGCACCTGTCGGCCGAGGTCGACGCGCTGGGTCGGTTGCGGATCGAGGCGGAGGCCGGCTACGGCTTCGACTTCAGCCGGCGCCTCGATCCGCACCCCGACGACGACGGCACCTTCGGCGGCGGCGCCGCGTCGCTCGGCAGCGCGACCGGTCCCTTCGCCCTCTCCGACGGCGACACGCTCTCGATCGACGTCGGCGCCACCAACATCGCGGTGACCTTCGCGCAGTCCGACTTCGCGGCGATCAGCGCGGCGACAGCGAGCGAGCTGGCGGACGTCATCAACAACACGCCCGGCGCGACGAGCGCGGGCCTGGTCGCGGTCGTCGTCGGCGACGCGCTGTACCTGCAAACCGCGGGAACCGGTGCGAGCGAGAGCCTGACCGTTCAAGGCGGCAGCGCGGCCGCGGCGCTCGGGCTGGCGGGTCAGATCGGAACGCCGGTCAGCGGCTCCAATGCAAGCGTCGCCGTCACCGTCTCGGGCGGCTACACCGGGGACGTCAACGACGAGTGGATCTTCCGCCCGAACGGCGACGGTGTGATCGGAACGACGCCGGGCCTGAAAGTCGACGTGTTCGACGGGAGCGGCGCCAAGATCGCCACGCTGGACGTCGGCGACGATTACCAGCCGGGGCAACTCCTGACCGTCGGCGCCGGCGTCTCTGTCTCGTTCGGGACCGGCACGCTGTCGGCGTCGCACAACGACGCGTTCGGACTCGACGTCATCGCGCACCCGGACACGACCGACACACTCGTCGCGCTGGGGCTGAACAGCTTCTTCGTCGGCAGCGACGCTTCCGACATCGGCGTGCGCGAGGAGCTGCGCGACGACCCGGACCTGATCGCGGCCTCCTCGACCGGCGCCATCGGCGACGCGGGGATCCTGCTCGACCTCCTCGATGTGCAGGACACGGCGGTGGCCGCGCTCGACGGCGACACGGTCCAGGGGCGCTATAGCGACCTGGTCGGCAGCGTCGGCTTCGAGGCCGGCGTGGCCATCACGGCCCTCGAGGCGAACCAGGCGCTGCTCGACGGCCTCGAGCTGCGCCGCGAGGAGATCAGCGGTGTCAACGTCGACGAGGAAATGGTGCGGATGATGCAGCTCGAGCAGTCGTACACCGCGGCCGTGCAGTACATCCAGACGCTGAACCAACTGCAGGACGACCTGCTCAACCTGCTGTGATGTCCGTCCCCGAGAGCCCGTCCAGGAGCCGCAGATCATGAGCCCCCGCGTGAGCACGAATACCGGCTTCCGGCAGGTGCTGAACGGCATCACCTTCAACCAGTTGCGCCTGGTGCGCACCCAGAATCAGGCCTCGACCGGCAAGCGCGTGCTGCAGCCTTCCGACGATCCGGCTGCGATGTCGCGCACGATCCAGCTCATGCAGCGTTCGGCGCAGGCCCAGCGCGCCATGTCGGGCATCGTGCTCGGCCTGTCCGACTCCAACCTCGGCGCGAGCACGCTGGAAGACGCGTCCGGGATGATCGCGGACGCGCGCGTGCTGGTCCTGCAGGGCCTCAACGGGACGCTGTCCGACGAGGATCGCGAGGCCATCGCCTCGCAGATCGAACTGATCCGCGAGCAGCTGCTCGACGCCGCCAATTTCCAGATCGACGGCCGCCACCTGTTTTCAGGCACCGCAACGGACAAGCAGGCATTCGAGGAACTCTCGATCGGCGGCCACCTGCGCGCCGTCTATCGCGGCAACCACGACACGAAGTACCTGCGCATCGGTTCGGAAGGTGAGGTCTCGACCAATGTGCCCGGCTCGCGCGTCTTCGCTCACGCGAACCCGAGCGGGGCGAGCCTGTCTTCGAAGACCGGACTGGAGCTCGGCAGCAGCGCGCACTCGGGCAGCGGCTTCGAGCACCTGGTGCTGCGCCACGATTCGACGAGCGCGCCGGGCCTGGCGGCCGCGGGCATCGCGCTCGCCGCAGGCGGCGCAGACGACACGTTCCTCGGCGACCAGGCGCTGGTCGTCGACCCGGTGGCGGGAACGATCACGCTCGGAGACGGCGACCCGGTTGCGATTCCCGGTCCCGGATCCGCGGCGCTCGTCGATCTGCAGGTCGCCAACGGCTCTGGAGGCACGATCCACCTCGATCTGTCGGGCTGGAGCAGCGCTGCCTTCAACGGCACCGTCAGCGGGGCGGGTTCGATCTCGATCGACGGCTCGACCTTCGAGCCGATCGATTTCGCCTCCGCCGATCAGCAAATCGTGCACGCGGCCACGGGCGCGATCGTGAACCTCGATATGACGGGCGTCGAGAGCGCCGGCGAGGCGCTGCTCTCCTTCGACGGGGCCGTGAACGTCTTCGATGCGCTGCAGATCATCGCGGAGACGCTCAAGGACCCGAACGCGAATGAGGACGGCCTGCTGGCCGAGCGCCTGAACCGGATGCTCGACGAGCTCGATCGCGGCCACAGCGACGTGCTCGAGGGCATGGGCAAGCTCGGCGCGCAGAGCTCGCGCATGAACAATGCGAACAGCAATCTCGGCGACCTCGACGTGCGGATCAAAGGCCTGGTCTCCGACCGCATGGATGCCGACTACAGCGAAATCGCGATCGATCTCGCCAAGGGCCAATTGTCGCTGCAAGCGGTGATGGCCGTCGGCTCGCGCATTCTCGAAACCAGCTTCGTTCGATTCCTGAGCTAAACGATGAACCCTGAATCCATTCGACCCGACGCCCTGACCTCGCGCGTTCAGCGCACCGGCAGCGCCGCCATCCGACCGGGCGAGAGCACCGGCCGCACGACCGGCGATGTTTCGTTTCGCGCCCTGCTCGACGGGCTGACCCAGCGCGCGCGGGACCTGGAAGCCGGCGCGAACAGCGTCGAGACGCCACGTGAGCTGAGCGGCGCCGTCGAGCGCTCGCGCGAGGCGACGCGCGAGGCCGCCGAGATCGCCGACGGCCTGATCGAGCTCTGGCGGCAGTCTCGACAGTTGGAGGAACGCGGCGACGCGCGTCCGCGCCGGGCATGAGCGGTCTTCGAACAGCAGCGCGTGAAGCGCTCGGCCTGATCGGCGAGGTGCACAACCTGCCGAACGCGGGAGAGCCCGATTCGCCGCTCGTGTTGGCGGCCGCCGACGACCGCAACCTGCTGTCGATCGAAGAAGAGGGGGTGGTGAAGTCCGCCTGCGCCGTGCTGGAGCGCACCTTCATCTGCTCGGACGAGCGCCTGCGTGTCGGACTGATCGGCACCGTCAGCACGGCACCCGGGGAGCGTGGTCGCGGCCGCGCGAGCCGCTTGCTCGAGCGCGCCGAGCTGGAATTGCGCTCGCGCGGCTGTGCGATCGCGCTGCTGTGGGCCGAAGATCCGCGCTTCTACCACGCGCGCGGCTGGCGCCCGATCGGGGCGGAGGACGATTATCTGTTGCCGCCGACGCTCGCGAGTCGCCTGCCGCGGATGGACGTGCGCACGGCCACGGCGGCGGATGCGCCGCGCCTGCACGAGCTCGCCAATGCGCATCCGACGCGCGTCGAGCGCTCGGTGGACGAGATGCGCGCGCTGCTGGCCTGTCGCGGCATGCAAACGCGGGTTGCGCTCGAAGGCGAGCGGATCGTCGGCTACACCTGCTGCGGCCGAGCGCTCGACCTGCAAGGCGTCGTGCATGAGTGGGGGGGCGAGCCGCACGCGGTGCTGGCCCTGCTCGGCGAGGAGCTGCGTGGGATCAGTGATCAGCGGCCCGGCCTGCTCGTGATCGCGCCGGCGGACGCGAGCAGCCTGCGCGAGGCGCTCGGCGGATTCGATGTGCAGCCGCTGCGGGGCATCCTGGGTCTGGGCAAGGTGCTCGACCGAAGGCTGCTGGCGGAACTGCTGCAGCGCCGCGTCGGGACGTCGGCGCGAGTCGAGTGCGATGCCGCTGCGAGCACGGTCGTCCTGCATGGCGCGATCGGCGGCGGCGACCTGTCGGACGACTCGCTGCTCACGCTGCTGTTCTCCGAGCGCGGGATCCGCGACGACATCGAGACGCTGGGCCTCGCCTTCGGATTCGACGCGAGCCGCCTGCCGCTGTCACCCTTCGCGTTCGGTCTCGACGGGATCTGAGCGGGGCGCGGACCCGTGGTTCAGGCGTAGTTGCCCGGGAACATCAGCCGCTCGACGGCCTCGATCGTGATGTGGATGACCTTGATGTGGACCTCCTGGATCCGATCGGAGGTCGTCGCGAGCGGCACCACGATCGGGACGTCGACCATCGAGAGCATCTTGCCGCCGCCGCGTCCGAGCAGGCCCACCGTCGTCACGCCCTTGCGCTTGGCGACCTCGAGCGCGCGGATCGTGTTCGGCGAATTGCCGCTCGTCGAGATGGTCAGCAGCAGATCTCCCGGCTTGCCGTAGGCCTCGACGGAACGCGCGAAGACCTCGTCGAAGCCGAAGTCGTTGGCCATGCAGGTCAGTTGGCTCGGATCGCTGAACGCGACCGCCGGCAACGCGCTGCGATCCTTGCGGAAGCGGCCGGTCCACTCCTCGGCGAAGTGCATCGCGTCGCACATGCTGCCGCCGTTGCCGCAGGACATCAGCAGACCGCCGCGCTTCAACGTGGCCGCGGCGGCCTGTGCGAAGCGCTCGACGCCGGCGAGGCAGGCGGGGTCGCGAAGGAAGGCGGCGAGCGTGGCGGCGGCCTCTTGGAACGAGGCCTGGATCGGGGATTCCTTGGACATGCGCAGCATCGTATCCGGACGCGCGGCCGGCTACCCTCGGGTACATGCACGCACGGACCTGGCTGGCCCTCGGCGCGCTGCTCTGCGCGCTCGGCGTCGCTCTCGGGGCCTTCGGCGCTCACGGTCTGAAAGGCGTGTTGCAGGAGGGCGGCCATGTGGCGACCTGGGAGACGGCGTCGCGCTATCACCTGTTGCACGGGCTCGCGCTCCTCGCGACGGGCCTCGCCGCGCGCGAGCTGAGCCACAACGTCTGCCGCGCGGTCGGCGTGCTGTTCACGCTCGGCACGCTGCTGTTCTCGGGCTCGTTGTACTGGCTCGCGCTGGGCGGCCCGGCGTGGCTCGGGCCGGTCACTCCGCTGGGGGGGACCTGTCTGATCGCGGGTTGGATCGTGTTCGCGGTCGGAGCGCTGCGCGGAGCGCGGCAGGCCTGAGGGATCGCGCCCGGATCAGGCGTCCGCGGCGAGCGCGAGCATCGCGTCGGCGATGACGTCGAGTTCGCTGTCGCTCGTGCAAGCCGGCGGCATCGCGTAGACGACGCTGCCGAGCGGGCGCAACAGCGCTCCGCGCTCGACCGCGCGCCTCCGCAGCTCGAGCGCGCGCGCGCTGAGATAGCCGGGGTCCACGGTCGGGAGGTCGAAGGCGACGATGCCGCCGCAGCGGCGCAAGGCGAGCTCGCTCGCCCGCCCCGCGAGGTGCTGCGAGAGCCGGCCCTCCAAGCGCTCGCCGAGCAGCGCGAGTCGGCGCGGCGTGTCGCGCTCATCGATCAGCGCCAGCGATTCCAATGCGACCGCGCACGCGATCGGATTGGCCGTGAACGAATGCCCGTGGAAGAAGGCCTTGGAGCGATCCGTGTGCAGGAAGGACTCGAACAAGGGCTCGCGGCACAGCGTCGCGGCCAGCGGCAACATGCCGCCGGTCAGGCCCTTGGCCAGGCACAAGAGATCCGGTTCGACGCCCGCCTTCGTGCAGGCGAACAGCTCTCCGGTGCGACCGAAGCCGGTCATCACCTCGTCGGCGATCAAGGGCAGGCCATACTCGTCGCACAGCTTGCGTGCCGCGCGGAGGTAGGCGTTCGAGTGCATGCGCATGCCGCCCGCGCCCTGCACCAGCGGCTCGACGATCACGCCGGCGCAGCGCGCGCCGAGACGCGCGATCTGATCCGCCAGCGCGGTCGCATCGACGGGGACACGGGCGACCTCGAACAAGAGCGGCTGCCAGGCGCGGAAGAACGGATCGGGATCTCCGACCGCCATCGCGCCGAACGTGTCGCCGTGATAGCCGCCCTCGAGCGCAACGAACACGCGGCGCGCGTCCTCGCCGCGCTGCACCCACTGCTGGCGGACGAGCTTGAGCGCCACTTCCACGGCGGTCGAGCCGTCGTCGGAATAGAAGACGCGCGTCAGGCCGTGCGGCGCCCGTCGCACCAGCTCCTCGGCCAGGCGGACCGCCGGCTCGTGGGTAGCCCCGGCGAACAGCACGTGGTCGAGCCGCGCGGCCTGCGCGCGCAGCGCCTCGACCAGGCGCGGCTCGCCGTGGCCGTGCAGGCAGGTCCACCACGACGAGATCGCATCGACGAGCTCGCGGCCGTCGGCCAGCCGCAACAGCGCCCCGCGAGCGGAGTCGATTGCCAGCGGCGCGTGCTCCAGCCGATGCTGGGTGTACGGGTGCCAAACGCAGCGCGCGTCGCGCGCGACGAGTTCCGCGGCCGCGGCCGGGTCGAGCCGGCGGTCGGTCACGGCAAGTACTCCGCGAGCGGATGTTCGCGCGTCCAGGTCGCGACGGCGCGGGCGTCCAGCGGCTCGAACGGCGGCACCTCGACGATCGCGGGCACCTGCGCGCGCTCGCGCAGCGCGCGGGGATTCGAAGCGTGCCTTGGGCCGACCAGGAACAGTGCGCGCGGTTCCAGCGAGCGCGCGCGCAACGCCTCGAGCGTCAACAGCGTGTGATTGAGCGTGCCCAACCCGCTACGAGCGACCAGCACGAGCTCGGCGCCGGCGCGCGCGAGCAGGTCAGCCTGCGTCGTCCGCTCGTCCAGCGGGACGAGCAGGCCGCCGGCCAGCTCGACGAGCAGCGTTCCGCGCGTCGGGTCGTCGCGCAGCTCGAACAGGCGCTCGAGCAGGCGTTGCGGATCGATGCGCGCGCCCGCCGCTTCCGCGGCGGCGTGCGGCGAGGCAGGCAGCGGGAACCGGTAGAGCGGCGCGACCTGCTCGCCCGATCCGAGCTCCGCCAGCGTCGCGACGGTGAGCGTGTCATCGTCATCGCCCGTCTGCACCGGCTTCCAATAGCGCAGCGGCCCGGCCGCGCGCAGCGCGCGCGCGAGCAGCGCGCTGATCACCGTCTTGCCGACGCCGGTGTCCGTGCCGACGACGACGAGCACGCGTGCGCGCGCGGCGCGCCGCGCCTGCGGCGCCCGCGGCCGCGCGGGGAGGCA
>Ga0194120_10006441_pt1 | contig 16604 bp, 9 predicted proteins | sample TA2MahCa65mmetaG_FD_148642 | JGI IMG/M metagenome (GOLD analysis project Ga0194120, IMG submission 148642) | Freshwater microbial communities from Lake Tanganyika, Tanzania - TA2015019 Mahale Deep Cast 65m | ecosystem: Environmental > Aquatic > Freshwater > Lake | place: Tanzania: Lake...
CAGATCACCTTCGACTCGGTGGCACTCCTCGGCAACGAGGGCTCGGTCCGAATCGGCAAGCCCTTTGTCGCGGGCGCCAAGGTCACGGGCGAGGTGGTCGGCGAGGTCAAGGGCGACAAGGTCATCGCCTTCCGCTTCAAGCGCCGCAAGAATGTGCGCAAGAAGCGCGGCCACCGTCAGGCCTACGTCCGGGTCAAGATCCAGAACATCGAGGGCTGAACGACATGGCACACAAGAAGGGTCAAGGTTCCACCCGCAACGGTCGCGACTCCAACCCGCAGTTCCGTGGCGTGAAGGTCTACGGTGGCCAGACGGTCAGGGCGGGCTCGATCATCGTCCGCCAGTGCGGGACGAAGTTCCACCCCGGTCGCAATGTCGGCATGGGCAGCGACTACACGCTGTTCGCGCTCGTCGACGGCACGGTTCGTTTCGCCACGCAGCGCCGCGTGGTGGTCGAGCCCGCGGCGAACTAGCGCACGCGCGCGCTTCGTACCGGCGGCGGCGGGTCCCGATGCGGGGCTCGGCCGCCGCGGTCGTCCCCGGAGCGCCGGCAGTCTTCCGCTCCACTCCACGACGAGCTCGAACCCATGTTCCGCGACGAAGCCGTGATCCATGTGCAGGCCGGCAAGGGCGGCGACGGCTTGGTGTCGTTCTACCGCGAGAAGTTCGTGGCCAAGGGTGGTCCCGACGGCGGTGACGGCGGACGCGGCGGCAGCGTGGTGCTCAAGACCAGCGAGCACGTCAACTCGCTGCTCGATCTCGGTCGCAGGCTGAAGTACGCGGCGCGCGACGGCGAGCCGGGTGGCACGAAGAACAAGGCCGGACGCGACGCCCAAGATCTCGTGCTCGAGGTCCCCGTCGGAACGCAGGTGTTCGAGGTCGAGCACGGCAACTTGCTGCGCGATCTGAAGACACTGGGCGAGAGCCTCGTGGTGGCTCAGGGCGGCGACGGCGGTCTGGGCAATCCGCACTTCGCCAACGCCGTGCGGCAGGCGCCGCGCATCGCGACCAAGGGCAAGGACGGCGAGGTGCGCGAGGTGCGGCTGGAGCTCAAGCTGTTCGCCGAGGTCGGTCTGGTCGGTCTGCCCAACGCCGGCAAGTCGACGCTGCTCTCGCGCATCACGGCCGCGACGCCGAAGATCGCGGACTATCCGTTCACGACGCTCTCGCCCAATGTCGGCATCGCGCGCGTCGGCGACTTCGACACGCTCGTCGTTGCCGACCTGCCGGGACTGATCGAGGGCGCCAGCGAGGGCAAGGGCCTCGGGCACCAGTTCCTCAAGCATGTCGAGCGCTGCAAGGTGCTGCTGCACTTGGTCGATGTCTCGCCGGAGCTCGGCGGTGATCCGCTGGAGAGCTGGCGCGTGGTCGACACCGAGCTCGCGCGCTCGAGCCCGGAGCTCTACGAGAAACCGCGCCTCGTCGTGGCGAGCAAGTGCGAGGACGAGGAGGCGTTGGCGCGCGCGGAAGCGCTCGAGCGCGGCATCGCGGGGGCGCGCGTCGGCGGCGGCGACACGTCGCGCGTCCTGCGCCTGTCGGCGGTACTCGGCACGGGGCTCGACGAGGTGCTGCGCGCGGCCCATGTCTTGGCGCGCCGCTGACGCGGGCTAGCGGCGCCGGCGGACGCTCGCCCCAGGCACCGCTCAAGGTTGGCACCGACCTAGGTCGATCTGGCGGGACACGGGGCTCCCTGTGCCGCTTGTGGGCAGGCGCGCACCCGCGCCACCCGTGAGCACCCAGCCGCCCAACTCCCAAGGCCCCGACCCTCGTCCTGCGTCTCGCCCCGCCAGTCCGGGCTGGGAGGCGCCGCCTTGGGAGCAGCGCGCGAGTCGGGCCGCGGCCGAGCCGACGCCCGCGACGCGCAGCATTGCGCTGCGGCCGGAGGGTGCGGCGGCACCCGCGGCGCCGCTGCCGGCGGCGGGTCCGAACGCGGAGTCCGTGCGCGCGAGCGAGCCCGCACCGGTCGACGGTGCCGAGGCCTCGCGCTTCAACGCACTCAGCCCGCGCCACAAGGTCGAGGCTTGGCTCGGCGTGATGGTCAAGACGGGTGCGAGCGACTTGATCCTGCGCGCGGGCGGTCGGCCCTCGACGCGCATCGACGGTCGCATCATGTTCCTGCCCGGACGCGTTCCGAATGCGGGCGCGCTGCTCGAGGTGCTCGAAGGCGTGATGGGCGCCGATCGCATGGCGCACTGGCGCGAGCACGGCTCGGCCGATGCGGCGCTGCAGCTCGATGGACTCGGGCGCTTTCGACTGAACGCCTACAAGCAGATGGGGGAGCCCGCGGTCGTCGTGCGACGCATCAGCGAGAGCGCGCCCGAGCTTGCGGCGCTCGAGCTGCCGACGGCGGACCTCGCGCGCATCGCGCAGCGTCGCCGCGGACTGGTGCTCGTGACCGGCATCGCCGGCTCGGGCAAGTCGACCACGCTCGCGGCGCTGGTCGAGTTGATGAACCAGAGCATGGATCGGCACGTGATCACGCTCGAGGATCCGATCGAGGTGCTGTTCAGCGAGAAGCGCTGCGTGATCAGCCAGCGCGAGGTCGGCATCGACTGCGGGAGTTTTCAGGAGGGACTGCGCCATGCGCTGCGCCAGAGCCCGGATGTGATCCAGATCGGCGAGATGCGCGACCGTGCGACCGTGACGGCGGCGCTCGACGCGGCCGAGACCGGCCACCTCGTGCTGTCGACCTTGCACACGGTCAACGCCGCCCAGACCATCGACCGCATCCTCGGGTTCTTCCCCGCGGAACAGCATGGGCAGGTGCGCACGCGACTGTCCGACAATCTGGCCGGCGTGCTGTCGCAGCGCCTCTTGCCGCGCGCGGCTGGACGCGGGATGGTGCCGGCCTTCGAGCTGCTCGTGCAGACGCCGCGCGTGCGCGAGCTGATCGAGAAGGGCGAGACGGGCGAGCTGATGCGCACGATCGAGCAGGCGGCCACGCCGGGCCTGTATTCGTTCAACCAGTCCCTGCGCAGGTTGGTGCAGTCGGGGCTGGTGACCTTGGAGGACGGGCTCGCCGCCAGCGACCGCCCCGACGAGCTCGTGCTCGCCCTGCGCGGCATCACTTCCAGCTCCGGCCGAGGCTAGCCGCTGGAGCGGGGAAGAAACCCGCCCGCGGGTCGTCTGGAGGGCGAGGAGCTCGCTTCGGCGCTTGGACCCCCCGCGGGCCCGGGAGTAGCATCGCCCCTCCAAGGACACCATGAACACCGCCCAACACAAGCTCGTCGTCTGGAGCGTCACCGGCCTGCTCGGGACCGGCATGGTCACCTACCTCGCGCTCTCGCTCACCAAGCGTGAGGAGTGGAACAAGCAGGTGCCTGTCGATCGCATGGCGAGCGTCCTGTCCAAGGTGCCGGAGGTCAGCGAGCACAGGGACAACGTGCTGGCGGCCTCGTCCGTCGAGCGCGGCCTCAAGCAGTTCGATTGGAGCGGCAAGCCGCCGCCGGAGAAGCCGGTCGAGCAGGTCGAGGCGCCCAAGGGCGCCGACGCGCCGCGCGAGTTGGTGCGCGACCTGATCCAGATTCGCGCCATTCGCTACGACGGCGCCAACCCCGCGGCGAGCGAAGTCGTGTTCAAGTACAAGTCGACCGCCATGGTCGTGGCGCCGACCTACTCCGATGGCACGTACCTGAAGCGCGGAGGCGATCGTCTCGATGGCCGCTTGAACCAGATCGAGATCTCCGCGATCTACCCGGGCAACGTCGAATTTCGCTTCACCAACGAGGCGGGGCGCGAGAACGAGCTCGTGGCTCCGACGCCGTTCTCGCTCACCAAGCACTATGCCTTCGTCGGCGAGGGGCACGCGCCCCTCTCGCGCGCCAACTCCGTGGAGAGCTTCGTGTCGCGGCGGCCGGATGCTCCGCCCGAGGCGCAGACCGTGCGGATCAGCCCGACCAAGTACCGCGTCGGCCTCGAGGACGCGCAGGAGATCAACGACAATTTCGCGGAGATCATGACCAGCGAGATCTCGATCGATCGCCACCGCGATCCGAAGACCAAGCGCTTCGACGGCATCGAGATCAAGCAGGTCAAGCCCGGCTCGCTCGCCGCTCGCCACGGCGTCGAGGAAGGCGACGTGATCAAGTCGATCAACGGTCACCCGGTCTCCAGCAAGGAGGAGGCGATCGTGTACGTGAAGAACAACAAGGACAAGTACGACGCGTGGGAGGTCGAGATCTGGAACAAGGGCCAGACTCGCACCGTGACCTACTACTCGCCGAAGAAGAAGTGACGCGACAGCTCTGCACGCTCGATCTCGGCAACAGCGCGCTGAAGCTGCGGCACTGGGAGCTCGAGGGGGACTGTCGCCTGCGGCTGGTCGGCGCGGCGACGCTCGCGCACGCCGACGCGCGCTTCGAGCGCGAGCTGCGCGACTGGATTGCCCGTGGCAAGGCGCAATGTGCGGCGCTCGCTTGCGTGGCCGCGCCGGGACTCGAGGAGCGCGTGGTGGCCGAGTTCGCCGCGGCCGGCATCGAAGTGCGCCGCGAGCTCGCGCCGGGGGTCGAGAACCTCACGCGCACGCCCGACACGGTCGGACGCGATCGCCTGTTCGCCGCGCGCGGAGCGTGGGAGCTCACGGGCTCGAGCTGCGTCGTGATCGACGCGGGCACGGCCGTCACGGTCGATGCGCTCGCCGCCGCGCCCAAGCCGTGCTTCCTCGGCGGCGCGATCGCGCCCGGGCCCGCGCTGCTCGCGCGTTCGTTGCACGAGTTCACGGCGCGCTTGCCGCTGGTGGACGTCGACGGCGCGGTGAGCGCGCTCGGCGTGGACACGCCCTCGGCGCTGCGGAGCGGAGTGCTGCACGGCTTCCGCGGCGCCGTGCTCGAACTCAGCCGCCGCATCGAGCACGCGCTCGGCGGTGACGTCGGCATCGTCGTGTCCGGCGGCGCGGCGCAACTTCTGCTCGAGCCGACGCTGTTCCCAGGCGAGGTGCGCCACGAGCCGGAGCTCGTGCACTTGGGCCTATTGGCCGCGCTGCTCGACGAAGCTGCGCCGGCGCGCAGGCACGGACTGCGGCGATGAGTGAGTCGGGCGATGAGTGAGTTGGTCGCGCGCGAACTCACGGCCCGCGCTGCCGGAGGCGTGAGCGTGATCGAGCTGCGCGGCGCGCGCGCGCGCGCCGTGCTCGAGGCCGCGTGCGCGACGGCTCTGCCCGTCGGCGCGCTATCGCTCGTGCGTCCGCGCGCGGAGGGACTGGAACTCGACGAGGCGCTGGCGTGGTGCGAGAGCGAGGAGCGCGCCGAGCTGCACGTGCACGGCAGTCGACCGCTCGTGCGACGCTTGCTGGAGCTGTTTGGATGTAGCGAGCCGCCCGAGGATCGCGGGAGCCTCGAGCGACGGCTCGCGGAGGCAGCGTGCGAGCGCGCGGCGCGCATCGTGCTCGACCAGCTCGAGGGTGCGCTCGAGCGCGCGTGCGCGCGCATGGAGTTCTGCACCGAGGCGCAACTTGCGCGCGAACTTTCCGCGTTGCGCGCGCGCAGCGCGTGGGCGCGCACGGCGCTCGAGCCCGCGCGCGTGGTGCTCGCCGGACCTGTCAACGCGGGCAAGTCGACCCTGTTCAACGTGCTCCACGGCGGCGAGCGCGTGATCGTGAGCGCGCGGGAGGGAACGACGCGCGACGCGGTCGTCGAGCGGGTGATGCTCGGGCACTACGCGTTCGAGCTCGTGGACACGGCCGGTGAGCGCGCGAGCGAGGCCGACGACCTCGAGCGCGAAGGCCAGCGGCTCGGGGCGGCGCTGCGCGCGACTGCGGACATCGTGCTGTGGCTCTCGCCGGTCGATCGGCCGCTCGCGCCGCCGGCGGAGCGGGACGGCCGCTGGATCGAGCTGCGCTCGCGCGCGGACTTGGGCGGCGCGACGTCGACGCACTCGATTTCGGCGCGCGCCGCGCCGGAGGCCGCGCGCGCGCTCGTCGCCGCGCGCCTGCGCGAGGCGCTCAGGGTGCCGGAGGACCCCTGGCAGCCTGGGGCGCTGGTCGCGCTCGACGGTGGGGAGCGCGCGACCCTCGCGCGCGCGCAGGCGGAGCTGGAGCAAGGCCGACGCGAGCGCGCGCTCGAGTGTCTGCGCGCCCTGCGCGCTCCACCGCGTTGATCGGCGCGCTCCCAATCCCTAACCTTCCGCCTTCGGAGCGCAGGATGACTTCCGCCACGCCCGGCGGAGTGCGCGGCTCGTCCATGGCCGACCCCCGACACCTCGTTTCGATCGACGACCTCTCGCTGGCCGAGATCCGCGCCCTGTTCGAGCACGCGCGCGCCTTCGCCGCCGATCCGCGCGCCTTCGCGCACCTGTGTCCGGGGCTGATCTCGGCCAGCCTGTTCTACGAGCCCTCGACGCGCACGCGCCTGTCGTTCGAGTCGGCGATGCTGCGCCTGGGCGGCGGCGTGCTCACGGCCGCCGACATGAAGTCGACCTCCGCGTCGAAGGGCGAGTCGCTCGCCGATACGGTGCGCGTCGTCGGCGGGGCCTATGCGGACGTGATCGTGTTGCGCCACGCCAGCGAAGGCGCGGCGCGGCTCGCGGCGCAGTATTCGCCGATCCCGGTGGTCAACGCCGGCGACGGCTCTCACGAGCATCCGACCCAGACCCTGTGCGACCTCTACAACCTGTGGGAAGAGCGCGGCCGGATCGACGGCATCCACGTGGTGCTCGCCGGCGACCTGCGCTACAGCCGCACGATCCACTCGTTCGTGTACGCGCTCGCCCGCTTTGGGGCCAACATCGTGTGCACGCCGCAGCCGGGCTTCGAGCTGCCCCACTATGTGATGCAGCGGCTGCGCGAGGAGTTCGGCGTCGAGCCGGTGCGCGCCGACACGTCGCGGCTGGGCGAGCTCGCCGAGGCCTGCGACGCGATGTACCTCACGCCGCAGAAACCGCACCAGCTGAGCCTGTTCACGGACGCGAGCAAGGGGCTGGCGGTCGAGCGTGTCGACGCGCTCTACATGACGCGCCCCCAGACCGAGCGCTTCACGGACAAGGACCTGCCGATCACCAAGTACCAGCAGCTCGGTCCCCAGCAGATGAAGGCCGCGTCGCTGAAGGATGCGGTGGTCATGCATCCGCTGCCGCGCCGCGATGAGATCCAGCCCGAGCTCGACGCCGATCCGCGCAGCATCTACTTCAAGCAGGCGGCGCGCGGGGTGCCGATCCGCATGGCGATCCTGGCCTTCCTGCTAGGTCGCATCGACCTCAAGACCCCCGCGCGCACGCCGGAAGAGCGCTTCCACACCCAGCGCATGGGCGAGAACCCCTGCACCAATCCGACCTGCATCTCGAGGACCGAGACCCGCCACGTCAAGCCGCTGTTCCGGCTCGCCTCGCGCTTCCCGGTGCGTGCGTACTGCGGGTTCTGCTCGCAGGAGCTGCAGGCCAACGTGGTGGGGTCGGCGAGCTCGGGCGTGTTCTTCGAGCGCGAGAGCGCCGAGGCCCGCAAGATCCGACCCGAGCACCTCGTGCTGTGCCACAGCGAGGCCCACGCCCTCGCTCAGGGCTTCCGGCGCGGCGCGGTCGAGTCGCGCGCCCTCTGACCACAAGTGTGCGATTGCGCACAGCGGGCGGCGCCCAAGCTGAGCCCCCGCCGGCGCGAAAGGACCGGTCGGGTCGCCTGCTCTGGCTCGCAGCAGATCCATAAGTCGTTTATTGACAAGCAGTTACAGCGCGCAACGCGGCTGGGCGTGTGAGTTCGCGCGCGCGGCACACTCTTTGTACTGCGGCGCCCGCGGGTCTTGCACCTGCTCCCGCGCCCCATGAGCCACGAACCCAGTCCTGACCGCCGTGCGAGCCCCGTGACCGGGTCGGCGACGGGGCGGTGCGCCCTAGATCCGCGCGCCGTCGCGGACCACCGATTCCGGCGAGCCGAGGCGGTTGCTCGAGGGGAGTCTGTGCATGGACGGTGGGCCGGACGGGCTTCCACGATCGCGTCGGGCCCGCTGCGAGGGCGCGGGCCGCGCGTCCGACCGGCATCCAAAAAAAGGTGCTCGCTGGAACAACCTTTGCCCTGCCCTCTATATCATCCGCGCCCCATCGACTCACCTCGCACGCGTCGCGGCTCGGGTGGGAGCGCCTCCGCGTTTCTGCCCTTCCCCTCCCTGCGCCACTCCCCACAGACCCCTCGATGAAGCCCTACCAGCGTCTGGGCACGAGCCCCGCGTCGACCTCCGTCGCTCCGCGTAGTTCCCTGCCGACTGTCGCTCGCGGCCGCCTCGGCCTCCCGCTCGCCGCCTGCGCCCTCGCGCTGTCCGCCTGCAGCGGCAGCGGCGGCGGCCAGAGCGGTTCGGGTACTCCCGAAGGCACGCTGCTCTCCAACCCCGCCAGCGGCCGTTCCTTCCTCGTGGAGAGCAACTCGGGCGGCTCCACCGTGGCCCTGCGGCTGATCGAGTCGTACTGGGGTCGACTGGTCGACGTGTATGCCAACGACTCGTCCACCGAGCGGCTGCGCGACTTCGTGATCGCCTCCGAGCTCGCGTCGGACGGCGTCAACTACCGCCTCGAGCGCGACCCGCTGACCGAGCGCGAACGCCTGACGATCCTGCGCAGCGGCGCCAGCGACGAGTTCCGCCAGCTCTTGCTCGCGGCCGAGGCCAACCTGCAAGTGCTGCTCAAGAAGGGCCTCGATCCGGCGGAGTTGCCGCCGTTCACGGCCGTGCCGCGCAACTCGGTGCTGGTGCTGCGCTTCAACGACGTGCTCGACGACGGCGGTTCGCCCAGCCCGACCAACGTGGCCTATCCGGGCACGGTCACGCCGACCAATGTGCGCGTGCTCACCGGCTACGCGCCGACGCTGCCCTACGAGGCGCGCATCTTCCCCGACCCCAACCACGGGGACCTCGTCGGCGGCATGTTCCATAGCTCGCGCGTGGTGATCGACTTCTCGGTCTCCGAGAGCGACGCCATCAGCTCGGGCTTGCCGGCCAACTCGCTCGGCTTGCCCGAGGCGGTCAACATCAACCAGCCCAACGTGGTGGTGCGCATCCCGACCAGACCGGTGACGTCGGCCCAGCAGTTCGACGTGCTGCGCAGCCTCGGTGGCCGCGCGCTGGAGTTCACCGGCAACGGACCGACGGACGCGGCCAAGGCCACCGCCGACGTGCTGCGCAGCTTCCGCTCGGGCGGCAAGACCAACATCACGGGCGACTCGGACAACGGCTTCCTCGGCGACACCACGCCGCCCATGATCGTCGGCTCGCAGATCGTCACCGTGGTCGGGGCGGTCAACCCGAACGCGGCCGATGGCACGTTCGATCTCGTCGCACGCTTCCAGACCTTCGCCTGCGCATCCAAGCCGCGCCTCGGCGATGTGTTCGAGGTTCCGGGCCAGCGGCTGCAGGTCGTGACGGCCTACACGGGCTCGATCGCCACCAACGGGACCATCGGTCCGGTGCGCGTGCGTGAGCTGTGCGACGGCTGCCCGATCACCCTGCCCGTCGCCAACGCCACGGGTCAGTTCCTGACCACCTTCCGCGGCCTGCAGCTCGGCGACGCTCCGGAGTTCGCGGCCTGCTTCGTGCGCTTCTCGCCGACGCCCACATCGCTGCCGGCCACGGGCATCTCGCCGCTGACCACGATCACCGTGCGCTTCACCGAGCCGATCGACCCGACCACGGTGCTGGCGTTCGACACCTACACGCTCCAGTACGACAACAACAAGCCGTCGACCAATGCGCTCTACAGCAATGTGATCGGGCGCGTGATCCCCTCCTCCGACCTGCGCGAGTTCACCTTCCAGCCGGTGCTGCCGCTGCGCAAGCAGCTCCCCGGCGGCCAGGCGGACCGCTACCTGCTCGAGGTGCTCGGCGGCGTCAGCGACCTCGCCGGCAATGCGCTCAGCTTCGGCCTCCCGCCGACGCGCTTCTCGCTCTCGACCACGGCCGCCGCCGTCGACAGCGGCAGCATCAGCCTCAAGTTCAACTCGGGCGACGAGGACGGCGACTCGAACCCCGAAGTGCGCGGCCAGATCCTGTTCGACATCCAGCGGCGCTTGCTCAAGCCGCGCTCGGTCTCGCGCTTCTCGGCGGTGGCGGACGCGTCGGTGCCGGTGGTCGGCGCGATGATCCCGTTCCCGCAGCCGATCCAGACGCCGCTCTCGAACTACGGCAGCAAGCTGATGGGCGTGTGGCGCTACCACGACGTCGGATTTGGCCTGCGCGACGAGGCCAACCACAACGTCGACGTCGAGGGCCTGTGGTGGACTCCGTTCACCGGCACGGTCCAGTCGGACAACTTCAGCCAGTTCCAGATGTCGCTGGCGCACTGCAAGTTCCTGCCCGACGAGGAGCTCAGCACCGGCCTGCTCCCCAACTGGGTCGGCTCGGGGTTGGTCACGAACTTCGACCAGAACCGCATGGGCAACACCGGCGCGACGTGGGAGACGTCGGAGCCGCTGACGGTCATGCACGCGAAGTCGAAGGGCTATACGGTGCTCAACGCGGACACGCGGCTCAGCAGCACCGGCAACGTGGTCGCTCCGTGGCCGATCAACCGCAATGTCGATCCCAGCCAGTTCATCTACTGGACGTGGCGCGACACCTCCAAGACCCAGCGTGCGGCTCCCCAAGGCGACGGTGCGGACACCCAGCGCCTGCAACAGGTCACCAAGGCCGCTCAGGTCAAGTTCTACACGGTCAACAACGTGCCCACCATCGGCCTGCCGATGCTGATGGAGGTCCGCACCTATCCGGACTCCAAGGCCAGCGGCCAGAACGGCTTCAAGGTCGCGCTGGCGATCAACTCGTCCGCGCTGCCCTACTTCCGCATGTACTCGACGGGTGGCGTGAACGTGAACAACCCCACCCAGATCAAGATCGTCCAGCCGGACTCGGAGGTCGCCGCCACCGGCGGCTACCCGCAGAATGGCTTGCCCGCGCCCGGTCGCGACAACGTCTTCTACTACGGTCAGGGCGACTTCCTCGTGCGGATCTCGCGCATGCACACGATCTGGTTCGACGCGCTCGCGACGGGCACGCTGTTCGCGGATCCGGTGATCGAGCCGAGCCCGGACCTGCAGCCGAGCGGCACTCAGGTGGTCGTCGCCTACCGCGCCGCGACGGCGATCACGCTCGCCAATCCGCCGCCTCCCGCGGGCGTGCTTCCCTACGCGAACGCCGGCAACCTCGATCCCTACGGTGACTCGTACACCGGCGCGCAGCAGACGACGATCGGTGGCAACACCAACCTTGTCTTCACCCCGCTGTACTTGAACAACCCCGTCGACACCAACAACCGCGGCTGGAAGAGCACGGTCTCGGCCTTGACCGGCGCACGCTTCTTCCAAGCGCGCGTGACCTTCGTGGCCAACCCCAACTCGTCCCTCGTCCCGGAGCTCACCTCGCTGGGCTTCGCTTTCCGTCGTTGACGCACAGTCCCCCACATGAACCTCTCCATGCGTAACGGCTCCAGCAAGCTGCTCTTCTCCTCGGCGGCCCTCGCGGCACTCCTGCTTCACGCGGGTTGCAGCGGTGGCGCGGCTTCGCCCTCGAGCACCCTCACGGTCACCGCGGTGAACGTGGTCGAGGGCGCGATCTGGCGCATCAATCGCCCGATCCGGGTCAGCTTCAACCAGCCGATCGACTTCGCGAGCGTGACCCTCAACTCGTTCAATGTCCGCCGTCCGAATGGGGCGCCGGCGACGGGCGAGTTCTACACCGAGGACGGCGGTCGCACGATCGTGTTCCAGCCCCTGTGCCCCACGCGCGACGACCTGTCGGACGCGGGGCTCAAGTCGGGCACGGACCCGCTGAACAACGACGCGGCCTACAGCTACGAGCTGAACCTGATCGGCGTCGACAAGAGCTCGACCCTGCCGATCCGTGCTCGCAATGGCGTGGCCCTCGCCGCCTCCCAGACTCGGCGCTTCACCACGCCGGTCTCGGCCAACCCGCTCAACTTGTACCTCGACACCAAGGTCGGCCCGCCGGTCGCCAACGTCGAGCGCACGGACCTGCCTTCGGACAGCGACTTGAACGTGCTCGCGTCGTTCAACCCGACCTACGTCGAGGTCGGCGGCCCCTCGGGCACGCGCCACTACTTCAAGTCCGACGGCGCGACGCTCACGCTCGACCCGCCGATCGACCTGCCGCTCAACCAGTTGTCGAATTCGAACACGCAGGTGGCGCTGATCGTCGGCATCAATCAGGCCGTCGATCCGAGCTCGCTCAACGTGAATTCCAACCGCCTGCGTTGGGAGTTCACCGCGGACTCGGGTGCCGCCAACCCGGTCTGGGTGCCGCTGACGACGACCGTGACCCTCGAGTCGAACTGCTCGATCCTCGGCACGGACAACTCGGGCGACACGGTCGCGGTGCCCGGTGCGCGCCTGCGCCTGACGCCGACCGGTGTGCTTCCGCCGTCGGCTGACCTGCGCGCGGTCATCGCAGCGGAATTCTCGGACATCATCGGTGAGACCAACCCGATCCAGCAGGTGGGCTTCGCCGAGGCCGCCACGCAGGCTTTCCCGATCAACCCCGCGACGCTCGCGGACCACATCCTCGAGGACTTCGACACGACCGCGAACAACGACGCCAGCGTCTCGTTCGCCGAGCCGCGCGCTGACTGGGGCGACGGCGAGCTCAAGGCCAAGTTCTCGTTCACCGGAACCGGCGGCCCGGGCGGCAACTTCGACTGGTTCATCGACAGTGGTGAGATCGTCATCTTCAACACGTCCAACGGCACGATCAACGGCTACCAGATCACCTTCGCGCCCAACTCGGACAACATCACGCAGGTCATCCCGACCGGCCAGCAGACGATCGTCGGCGGCGTGGTGGATGTGAACGACTTCTATGTCGACAGCGGCGGACTGCTCAAGGTCGAGGGGCCGAACCCCTTCACCCTGATGGCCTCGGGGCGCGTCGTGATCCGCGGCAAGGTCGATGTCAGCGGGACCAGCAATCAGGGCGTCAACACGCTCAACGTCACCAACGTTCCGGAGCCGGGCTCGCCCGGTCAGGCCGGTGGCGGCAAGGGTGGCACGGGCAGCCCGCTCACGACGGCTTCGTCGCCCCGTGGAACTCGCGGCTTCGGTGCCTTCGGCGTGCCGGACCTCGGCGGTCAGGGCGGTGAGACCGGTTGGAGCAACGCGGCGGGCGAGAACACGCGCCGCGGCGGCGGTGGCGGCGGCGGCGTCCTCGGGCGCAACGAGTTCGCCAACTTCGCGCCCACCGGCGCGCTGTTCGACCAGCGCCGCATCGGCTACGACGCCGAGCCGGGCTTCAACAACGCCCTCGCCACCAACAGCGCTATCTCTGGCCCCGGTCCGGCCCGCGGCGGCGCGGTCGCTCCGTCGCCCTTCGGCGACCCCAACCCGAGCAACAACTTCTTCGGCAACCAGTACATCATCGGCACCACCACCGTCGTGGTCGGCGAGCTCTCGAAGCCGTGGGCGGGTTCCGGCGGTGGCGCGGGCGGCGACGCCTCGCGCGTCGTGTCGGGCAGCTTCCCCGGACCGTGGAGCCCGGCTGGCGACGAGAAGGGCTCCGGCGGCGCCGGTGGCGGCGGCTCGGTGCAGATCATGGCCCTCGGCCCGATCGTGTTCGGCGCGAACGGCACCCTGCTCGCCCGCGGCGGCGTCGGCGGCGGCGGCGAGAACACCATCTTCCTCAACCGCGTCGGCGGCGGCTCGGGCGGTGGCTCGGGCGGCCACGTGGTGCTCCAGAGCTCCCAGAAGATCGACTTCAGCGCCAAGGTCGGCGTCAACTTCGCCAACGTCAGCGACGTCAGCTTCGCCATCGACTGCCGCGGCGGTCAGGGTGGCGCGGGCGACGGCGACCTCGGCGGTGGCATCCAGAGCACCACGGGTCAGCGCGAGACGCAGCCCCTGCAGGATGCTTGCCCGACGGGCTATCCGACCACCGGCACCAACGCTTGCCGCGGCCTCGTCAACGGGGCGGGTGGCGACGGTGGCCCGGGCATCATCCAGCTGCACACCTCAGCGGGCATCGTCGGCCCGGCCTCCGTGTCGCAGGCGGACATCATCCTGCCCACGGCGGCCGGCATCTCGCTCAACGAAATCTGTGCGCCGCCGCCGCTCTCGCGCGACAACACGCTGGCTGCGCCGACGACCAAGATGATCCCGACCTTCGGGAGGATCTCGAAGGCGCGCTCGAACTGGATTGCGCTCGGCGAGGGTGGCTTCAACGGCGCTGCGTCGCCCTACAAGCCGGTCACCTTCTCGTTCGAGGGCATCGACTCCACGACGGGCCTCGTGCAGCGTGACCCGGTCACGGGCATCGTCCCGCTCGCGTCGCCGATCCTCGGACCGGGGACGATCGATGTGCTGGGCGTCACGCCTCCGTTCGTGATCCAGACGGGTGCGACCGCGGGCTACCAACTCGTGATGGACGCGACGAGCCTTGTCGGCACATCCAGCCAGACGCTGCTCGACAACCCCGCGCTGCTCGAGCACACGATCCTCAACTTCGCCAGCCCGGCCGTCGGCGCGCCGACGACCCAGCGGCGCTTCGAGGTCGTGGCCGCGAGCTTCAACGCGCTCAACAACCGGCTGACCCTGACCACCGACGGCGACGGCCCGTCGATGATCGGCTTCAACCTCGCCGACGCGCGCGTGACCTTGCACCGGGCGTTCTTCCGCGTCACGAGCTCGGGCGCTCAGGATTTCGTGCCGCTCGACGGCATCCGTCTGACCTTCGAAGCCACCACCGCGGATCCCGCGACGGGTGCACCCAATCTGGGCGCGATTGTTGGACCCACGTTCAACGTGAACACCCTCAACACCGCGTCGTCGAACCGCAACCTGCGCTTCGTGCGCTTCAACGTCGCGTTCGACATCGCGGCCGGTGGCCAGCCGTTGTCGGCGACGAACCCGATCCCCGCGCTCGAGTTCCTGCGCCTGCGGCTACCCTTCCAGTACCAGTGATCCCACGACGACCACGGATTCCAACGCGGGCGTGTTCGGCGCGGTTCTCGCGAGAGTGCCGCGCTGCGTGCGTCTCAGACAGGTGTCTCTCGTCGAAGCCTCCGCGCGCGGTGGCCTCGCCGGGAGCGCGGTTCCCCCGACCGTCTTTTTTCCCGACAGCGATCCTCTCCCATGACCGTTCGACACCAACTCATGTCGCGCTGGGCGCTCATGGCCCTCGTCGGCGCCTGCGCCAGCTTTGCCGGTTGTGATGGTACGAGCGCGGATTCGGGCTCGAACAGCCCGACCGGCTCGCTCCAGATCGTGCCGGGATCCGCGAACGAGCGCTACGAAGTGTCCACCAACTCCGGCGGCAACAGCGCCAACTTCCGCGTCACGGGGGTCAATTGGGGACGTCTGGTGGACGTCTACGCGCCGCTGTCCGTCGGTGGCACGCCGGTGCGGATCTTCAAGGACTACTTGATCGCGGCCGACATCGTCGCCGACCCCAGCTACGTGCTCTCGCGCGAGCTGAGCACGGGCGTCGAGCGCCTGACGATGAGCGAGCCCTACTCCGCCGACCCGTCGACGGGCCAGCCGAGCGCGGCGTTCCGCAGCTTGATCGCGCCGCTGCAGGGAACGCTGCAGATCATGATCGACAAGAGCCTCGATCCGAGCGAGCTCCCGCCGTTCACCTCGGTGCCGCGCAACGGCGCCCTCGCGATCACTCTGAACGACCTCGTCGACGCCGCGTCGATCACCGAGACCACGGTGCAGGTCAAGATAGGCTACCCGCCGACCACGCTGCAGAGCACGCGCATCATCCCGGATCCGAATTTTGGCGACCTGGTGGGGGGCGTGTACTTCACCTCGCGCATCCTCGTGGACTTCACGGTTTCGCCCTTCGAGGCCTCGTCGACGAACCCGGTGCTCCCGGTCAACAGCCTCGGCCTGCCCGAGGCCCAGAACACGGCTCAGCCCAACATCGCGCTGCGTATCCCGACCCGCACCGTCCCCGGCACCCAATTCCAAGTTCTGCGCAGCAAGGGCGGCACGGCGCTGTCGTTCAACGGCAACGGCAGCACCGACCCCTTCTCGTCGTCCCTCGATGTGGTGCGCGCCTTCCGCTCGGGCGGCCGCACGACCGTCACGCAGGACCCGTTCAATGGCTTTCTGCAGGACACGCTCCCGCCGCAGCTGTTCTCGGCCCAGAAGGTGAGCGTCTCCCCGACCGCTCAGGTGGGTGCCAATGTCACCGCGACGATCACCTTCGCGACCGCGGCCTGCGCGGTGCAGCCGCGCATTGGGGATGTGGTCGAAATCAGCGGTCAGCTCGCCGAGGTGTACGAGACCGGTGCCACGCCGTCGGCGGGTGTCGTGTCGAATGTCAGGCTGCGGCTGGTCACCAGCGCCACGAACCCGCCGCTCGTGCAGCCGACGCAGAGCGGCGAGTTCCGCACGCCGTGGCAGCGCACCATCGACCAGATCAACCGGCCCGAGTGCTGGATCAAGGTCGAGCCCGCCCCGCTCTCGGGCGTCGGCACGGGCATCTCGACCAACTCCACCTTCTCGCTGCTCTTCAGCGAGCCGATGGATCCGACGCGGCTCAACGCTTTCGACACATTCCAGCTCCTCTACGGCATCGCGACGCCGTCCCTGCAGGGCCAGGTCGTGGCGCAGGTGGTGCCGACCGGTGACTTGACGCGCTTCCTGCTCCAGCCCGCGCGTCGCCTGCGCCACGCCGCCTCCCAGTCCG
>Ga0194120_10006444_pt1 | contig 16596 bp, 12 predicted proteins | sample TA2MahCa65mmetaG_FD_148642 | JGI IMG/M metagenome (GOLD analysis project Ga0194120, IMG submission 148642) | Freshwater microbial communities from Lake Tanganyika, Tanzania - TA2015019 Mahale Deep Cast 65m | ecosystem: Environmental > Aquatic > Freshwater > Lake | place: Tanzania: Lake...
TCAGGAGTCGATCAAAGACACGGTGAAGATGTTGGAGTTTTATGGCGATGTGATCGTCATGCGCCACTTCCAACAGGGCGCGCCGCACGAGGCGGCCAAGTGGGCCAGCGTGCCGATCATCAACGGCGGCGACGGCTGGGGCGAGCATCCCACTCAAATCCTCACCGACCTGTACACTGTGCTGCAGGATCGGGGACGGATTGACGGCCTCAACTGGCTGGCGGTGGGCGATATGCGGATGCGCACCATGCACTCGTTGGGCTACGCGCTGACTCAGTTCGACTGCCCAATCACCTTCGTTGCTCCGCCGGACATGGCGCTGACCCCCGAATTCAAGGACGAGCTCAAACAGTACAGCCTGAACTTCAGCGAGGCCGAGCATGTGGAGCAGGTGATCGGCAAAGCCGATGTGATTTTGGTGGAGCCAGTAGTGCAACCAGACTACACCAAGTCGCGTGACGAGCGGGGCGGCAGTGTGGGGCTGACCCCAGCCAACTACAAGATCACCCGTGAGCTGCTGGCAACTAAAGCCAAGCCCGACGCCATCCTGTTGCATTCTCTGCCGCGCATGGACGAGATCCCGACCGATGTGGACATCACCCGCTGGTCGCGTTACTGGCAGGAAGCCTTCAGCGGCGTGGTGGTGCGCATGGCGCTGTTGGCCCTGGTTTTGGGGGCGATGGAGTGAGGCACGTGCCGACACTCTCAGTTGAAACCATTATAGAGGAGACTCAACGATGCAAACCAACTTTCGAGGCCGAGACTTCATCGGCGATCTGGACTTCAGCAAAGAGGAAGTCGAAACCGTGCTGGAGGTGGCCTGGGATCTGAAACGCAAACGGGCTCTGGGCGAGCCGCATCCGTTGTTGCGCGATAAGACGCTGGCGATGCTTTTCTTCTTCTCCAGCACGCGCACCCGGGGCTCGTTCGAGGCCGGCATGGCCCAACTAGGCGGCCACGGGGCCTTCATCGACTCGGAGACCACGCAGATCTCGCACGGCGACACCGCCAAAGAGATCGGCGAAATCTTCGGGCGCTACTTCGACGGCATTGCTATCCGCCAGTGCGACTGGGATTTCGGCAACAAGTATGAGAACGAGGTGGCAAAGTATTCGCGCGCGCCAGTGCTCAACATGCAGTGCGACATCTACCACCCCTTTCAGTGCCTGGCCGACCTGATGACCATCATGGAAAAGAAAGGCCGCGACCTGCGCCGCAAACGCATCGTCGTCTCTTGGGCCTATGCCGCCTCGTATCTCAAGCCGATCTCTGTGCCGCAGTCACTCATCGTACAGATGCCGCGCTTCGGGATGGATGTGGTGCTGGCTCACCCGCCGGAATTCAATCTCATGCCGGACATCGTGGAGCAAGCGAAGGAACAGGCGCGCAAGTATGGCGTGGGCTTCGACATCACTCACAGCATGGAAGAAGGCTTCAAGGATGCCGACGTGGTATATGCCAAGTCGTGGGGGCCGCTGCTGACCACCGCCGACAAGGTCGAGGGCAAGCGCCTTCAGGATTCTTACAAGAGTTGGATCACCGACGCGCCCAAGATGAAATTGGCCAAGCCCGATGCGATCTACATGCACCCGCTGCCGGCCGACCGCAACATCGAAGTGACCGACGAGGTGATCGACGGGCCCAATTCGGTGGTGTACGATGAAGCCGAGAACCGCCTCCACGCGCAGAAAGCGGTGATGGCGCTCACCATGAGTTAGCCGAGTTGTCCAGTGGTCTAGTAGTCTGATAGCCGGACTACTCGACTATTCGACTGTTCGACTACAAGACGATATGACTAAACTCGCAGTCGTCGCCGTTGGGGGCAACTCGCTCATTCTCGATGAGACGAAACGCGCGGTGCAGGATCAGTACACCGCCGCGTGGGAGTCGATGAAGCACATTGCCGGAATGATTCAATCCGGCTGGGCTGTGGTCGTCACGCACGGCAACGGGCCGCAGGTGGGTTTCATTCTGCGCCGCTCCGAACTCTCGCGCCACGAACTGCACGAAGTGCCGCTCGATTCGTGCGGGGCCGACACGCAGGGCGCCATCGGCTACATGTTCCAAAAGGCGCTGCGCAACGAATTCAAGAGGCGCAATCTAAAAAAGGAAGCCGTCACGGTTGTGACACAGGTTCTGGTGGATCGCAACGATCCGGCGTTCCAGTCGCCCAGCAAGCCCATCGGGTCGTTCATGGACGAAACGACCGCGACGCAGAAGCGTGACAGCGAAGGCTGGAACGTGGTGGAAGACGCCGGGCGCGGCTGGCGGCGAGTGGTAGCCTCGCCGCTTCCCAAACAGATCATCGAACGGGCGGCCATTGAGAATCTGATCCGGGCGGGATTCGTCGTCATCAGCACTGGCGGCGGCGGCATCCCGGTGATCGAAGACGAATCGGGTGACCTGATCGGCATGGAGGCGGTGATCGACAAAGATTTCGCGTCATCATTGCTGGCAAACAGTATTCAGGCCGATCTTTTTGTGATCTCGACCGCTGTCGAAAAGGTGGCTTTGAATTACAATAGACCCAGCCAGCAGTGGCTGGACAAACTGACGCTGGCCGAGGCGCGGCGATATCAGGCCGAGGGACATTTTGCCAAAGGCAGTATGGGCCCCAAGATTCAAGCCGTGATCTGGTATTTGGAGCGCGGCGGCAAGCAAGCGCTCATTACCAATCCCGAAAACATCGGGCGCGCGCTGGCCGGAGAGACCGGCACATGGATTGTGCCATAGTGTTCGCAAGGAGGTGAGGCGCACCGCATACCCTGTCGTTTGTGCAACTGTTTCACCGTACCAACTATTTGCAAGGAGGAGTTTAGATGCTTACCAAAAAACTTTGGTCGATGATTAGCCTGCTGGTCATCGCCGCCTTTGTCGTGACCGCCTGCGGCGGCCCGACCACCACCGAAGCCCCGGCCGCCACCGCGGCTCCGGCCGCCACGCAAGCCCCGGCGGCCACCCAAGCCCCGCCCCCCACTGAAGCGCCCGCTCCCACCGAAGCGCCTGAAACCGTCGGCGGCTTCCAAATCCCCGCCATCGAAGAAGGCAAGTTCAACGTGGCCATGGTGCTCATCGGCCCGCACGACGACGGCGGCTGGAGCCAAGCCCACTACGAGGGCTTGCTGTATGTCGAAGAGAACGTCCCCGACACTCACGTGGCTTACATCGAACTCGTGCCCGAAGGCGCGGACTCCGAACAGGTCTTCCGCTCGCTGGCCCGCAAAGGCTTCGATCTGATCTTCGGCACCTCGTTCGGCTACATGGATCCGATGGAAGTGGTGGCTGAAGAGTTTCCCGACAGCATGTTCGTCCACATCAGCGGCTTCAAGTCGAACGAAACCAACTTTGGCAACTTGTTCGGCGCGATGGAAGTGATGAAGTACATCGCCGGCATGATGGCCGGCAGCCGGGCCAAGGTCGATGGCGCTCCCAAACTCGGCTACATGGCCACCTTCCCCATCCCCGAAGAACTGCGATTGGGCAATGCCATTGCGCTGGGCATGAAGCGCACCTGCCCCGAATGCACGATGGACGTGCGCTGGATCCACACTTGGCATGATCCGGTGATCGAGAAGGAAGCCGCCGCCTCGCTGTTCGACGCAGGCGTGCAGGTTGTCTTCACCGGAGCCGACACCCCCGCCGCCGGCGACGTGGCGCAGGAGAAGGGCAAGTGGGGCGTGAATTACGACTGGGTGGGCGCGTGCAAAGTCGATGCCTGCCTCACCGCCCCGTACTGGAACTGGGGCACAGTATATGCCCAGATCGCCGAAGCGACAAAGGCCGGCACTTACCAGCCGGGTTGGGAATACTTCGACGCCGACTCCGGCGCGCTCGGCCTCTACGGTTTCATGGAAGGCCAGACCCCGCAACCGGGCTGGAATGACTTGCCCGAAGAAGACAAGCAGTTGATCCTCGACACGGTAGCCGCCGCCCTGGCTGGTGAGTTCACCCGCTTCGACGTGTTCAAAGGCCCGATCAGCGACAACAAAGGCAACGTGATCCTCGAAGACGGCGTTTCGCTCGAGCAACTGGACCTCGACGGCTTCAAGGAATTCGGCTCCCCGTGCAACACCTGCATGTACTGGTGGGCCGACGGCGTCACCGCCGAACTGCCCTCGCTGGGCAACTGATCGCAAAGGCAGACGTGAGAACGATGAAGGATGAAGGCGCTCCCTTCATCCTTCATCATTCCCCTTCATCTTTGCGAGCAGGGGCGACCGTATGACTTCAACCCAAAACGCAGTTGAGATGCGCGGCATTGTCAAACGCTTCCCCGGCGTGTTGGCTAATGACAATGTGGATTTTGAATTGCGCGCCGGGGAGATTCATGCCCTGCTCGGCGAGAATGGCGCGGGCAAAAGCACGCTCATGAGCGTGCTGGCCGGACTCTACAAGCCTGAAGCCGGAACCATTCTCGTCGGTGGGGTCCCGGTCTCCTTCAATTCCCCGCGCGACGCCATCAAACACGGGCTGGGAATGATCCATCAGCACTTCACCCTCATTCCCTCCCACACCGTCACCGAGAACATCCTGCTCGGCCTCGACGACCCGCGCTTCATCATGCGTTTGCCGCAGTACGATAAGAAAATAGCCGAACTCGGCGAGCGCTTCGGACTCAAGATTACGCCGCAGGCCAAAGTGTGGCAGCTCACCGTCGGCGAACAACAGCGAGTCGAAATCCTCAAAATGCTGTATCGCGGCGTGCAAGTGCTCATCATGGATGAACCGACCGCGGTGCTGGCTCCAAACGAAATTGAAGGGCTCATCAAAACTTTGCGGGCCATGGCCGCCGAAGGCAAATCCATCGCCTTCATCAGCCATAAACTCAACGAAGTGATGAACGCCTCCGATCGCATCACCGTTCTGCGGCAGGGCAAGGTGACGGCGGCCGGCCTGCGCACCGCCGACACCACCAAAGCCGAACTGGCTAAACTGATGGTGGGCCGTTCGGTGATTTTCAACCTCGAAAAGAAACCGCAAACTCCCGGCGAGGTTGTGCTCAAACTCGACAGCCTCCGCGCCGACAACAACAAGGGCCTGCCCGCACTGCGCGGCGTGTCGTTGGAAGTGCGCGCCGGAGAAATCGTGGGCATCGCCGCTATTGCCGGAAACGGCCAAAGCGAATTAGCCGAAGTGATCACTGGCTTGCGCAAGGCCACTGGCGGGCAAGTGCTGGTCAACGGCGAGGATGTCACCAATCGTTCGGCGCGAATGACGATTCAGAAGGGCGTGTCGCACGTCCCGGAGGATCGGACTCACGTCGGCAGCGCACCCAATCTCAGTATCACCGACAACGTGATCATGAAACGCTATCGGCAGTCGCCGCTGGCGAATGGTTGGACTCTCAATGGTGTGCTGGCGCGCAAGACCGCCGAGACGCTGAAAAGCGAATACACTATCCTTGCGCCCAGCGTGGACACGGCGGCGCGGATGCTTTCGGGCGGCAACTTGCAGAGAGTGATTCTGGCCCGCGAACTTTCGTCCAGCCCCAAACTGCTGGTTGCCATGCAGCCCACTCGCGGGTTGGACGTGGGGGCTATCGAGGGCGTGCAAAAACTACTGCTGGCCCAGCGCGAAGCAGGCGCGGCCATCCTCCTCTCGTCCGAGGAACTCGAAGAAGTGTTTGCTCTGAGCGATAGAATTGTGGTGATGTATGAAGGCGAAATCGCGGGCGAAGTGACGGAGCATGATCCGGTGGCCGTTGGGTTGATGATGACCGGCGCAAAGAAAAGGCAAACGGCTTGATCCACGAAGCCACACGAAGAGACATGAAGGCTAGCTCAATGACCTTGGTGATTCTTCGTGCCCTTCGCGGATAGCAAAGATATGGCCCCTGCAACTTCGACTCGCAATTATCAATTACCATTTACGGTGCGCGTTGAGCGCCGACTGAATGTGCCCGGCTGGCTCAGCCCGGCGGTGTCGTTGGGCGCAATTGTGGTGGCGCTGTTGCTCGGCGCGGTGGTGTTGGCGCTGGTGGGCGGCAACCCGTGGGCGGCGTATGCGCACATCGGCAAAGCGGCCTTCGGCGACATTGGCGTGTTCTCCGATACGTTGGTGAAGGCCACGCCGTTGATGCTCACCGGCCTGGCATGTGCTGTTGCCTTCCGTATGAAATTGTGGAACATCGGCGCGGAGGGGCAATTCTTTGTGGGCGCGTTGTGTTCTAGCGCGGTGATCCTTTCGGGGCTGGTGCCCAAAGATGCGCCGCGCGTCGTCGCTATTCCGGTGATGACGGTGGCCGGGGTGATCGGCGGGGCGTTGTGGGGATTCGTTCCCGGCTTCCTCAAGGCCAAACTCAAAGTCAACGAAATCATCACCACCCTGATGATGAATTACATCGCTATTGCTCTCGTCAACTTTTTTGTCTTTGCCGTGTGGAGCGAAGGCGGCTTCCAAATGAGCGCGATGTTTCAGAAGGCGGCCTGGCTTCCCCGTTTGGCCGATTACGCGAAACAGTACCCGATCTTTCGCGGCCTCACCACCCACGCCGGTTTGATCATTGCCGCCATCGCTGCCGTCATCGTGTGGTACATCCTCTACCGCAGTCTGTGGGGATACGAGATTCGGCTCATCGGCGACAACCCCCGCGCCGCCGAATACGCAGGCATCAACATCACCCGCAACACCGTGTTGGTGATGATGACTTCGGGCGCGTTGGCCGGGCTGGGCGGCATGTCGGAGATCGCCGGAGTGGTGCACCGCCTGCAAACCAACATTTCACCCGGCTACGGTTTCACCGGCATCATCATTGCCTGGCTGGCGAAGCTCAACCCCATCGTCGTCATTCCTGTGTCTGTGTTGTTCGGCGGCCTCATTTTGGCCGGGCGCGAGATTCAACCGGCGGGTGTGCCGCGCCTCATTCAGGGCATCATCCTTTTCATGCTCATCGCCAGCGAAGTGCTGTTGCGGTATCAGATTCGGATTGAGCGGGTGGGCAAGTAGCAAGTGGCAGGTAGCAAGTGGCAGGTGGTGGACGGCGGATGACTTGTAACCTGCTACCTGTAACCTGTAACCTGCTACCTGTAACCTGTAACCTGCTACTTGCTGATTGATAACCCTTTTCAACGCCTATGGATCCAATCATCATTCTTCAAGCCGGAGTCGCCAGCGGAACCGTGTTGTTGTTTGCCACCATCGGCGAAATCTTTGCCGAGCGGTCGGGCGTGTTGAATCTGGGAGTGGAGGGCATGATGCTGATCGGCGCGATGACCGCCTTCAGTATCACAGTGTCCACCGGCAACGGCTGGCTGGGATTGTTGCTGGCGATGATCGCCGCCGGATTGCTTGCGCTGTTGCACGGTCTCGTTACCATTCACTTTCAGGCCGATCAAGTGGTGAGCGGGTTGGCGCTCACTTTTCTCGGCACCGGCCTCAGCCTGGTGTTCGGCGAAGGACTCAACAAGGCAGGCGCGATCTCGCTTCTGCCCAAATTCACCGTGCCGCTTCTTTCGGCCATCCCGTTTCTCGGCCCCATCCTCTTCACCGATCAGAGCGTGCTGGTGTACATTGGCTATGCCATATTGCCGCTGGTGTGGTTTTACATCAACCGCACGCGGCCCGGCTTGCACTTGCGCGCCGTGGGCGAGAACCCCACCGCCGCCGACGCAATGGGCATCAACGTCTATCGCCTGCGTTATTTCTATGTGTTTGTGGGCGGCATGTTGGCCGGGTTGGCGGGCGGAACGATCAGCCTTGCCATTTCGCCGGGTTGGTTTAGCGAGCTCACCACCTCCGGGCAGGGATGGATCGCGGTCGGCCTCGTCATCTTCGCCCAATGGGATCCGTGGCGGGCGGCCTTCGGCTCGTATGCTTTCGGCGCACTGCGCCGAGTCATTCTCGATATTCAGGGCCCGCAAGTTTTGTTCGGCTTCCCCAATCCATTTTTCTACAACCCCTATTGGGGCTTCTTCATGCAGATGCTGCCGTATGCGTTCACCATCGTGGTGCTGTTGCTTGGCTCGCGCGAGGCCCTGCGCAAACGGCTCGGCGCACCGGCGGCGCTGGGCCTGCCCTACATTCGCGGCGAGCGCGGAGTGTAGCGCCCGGCGATTCGTTCATTGTGTTGCCCGAATAAACACAGAGACTCGAAGACACGAAGACACGAAGTTTTTTCTTCTTGTCTTTGAGCCTTCGCGCCTTTGTGATCTGAGCGATGGCAAACTTCCTCGGCTACAAATGCTCTCTGTGCGGCGCGGAATATGCGCCCGACAAAATTCAATACGTGTGCCCCAAGCATGGCGACAGCGGCAACCTCGATGTGGTGTTGGACACCACCGCTATTCGATACAACCCGGCCTCCTCTCCGGCGGCCATCGCCGCCTCGCGCGATTTTTCCATCTGGCGGTATCAGACTCTCCTGCCAGTGGCCGATCCCGGCTTCGAAGGGACGCCGCTTCGCGCAGTGGGATGGACTCCGATGTATCGCGCCGACCGACTCGCGTCGGGACTCGGACTCAAGAATGTATTTGTGAAAGATGATGGCCGCAACCCGACAGCGTCATTCAAAGATCGCGCCAGCGCAGTGGTGGTGGCGCGGGCTTTGGAAACGGGAGTGAAAACAGTGGCGGCCGCTTCCACCGGAAACGCCGGCGCGGCGCTGGCCGGAATGTCTGCCGCCGTGAATCTCCCTGCCGTGATTCTCGCGCCCGAGTCTGCGCCGCAGGCCAAGGTGGCGCAGCTGCTGATGTTCGGGGCGCGAGTGATTTTGGTGAAGGGCAATTATGATGCGGCGTTCGATCTCACGCTGGCCGCCTCTCGCGAGTTCGGGTGGTATTGCCGCAACACGGGCTACAATCCATTCACGGTCGAAGGGAAGAAGACGGCGGCGTTCGAGATTTGCGAGCAGTTCACTCTGCGCACGATGAAGAGCGGCACGCCGCGCCAGTGGCGCGCGCCCGATCGCATTTTTGTGTCGGTGGGCGATGGCAATATCATTTCGGGAATCCACAAAGGGTTGAAAGATTTGTTGGCGCTCGGCTGGATCGACCGGATGCCGAAGATGATGGGCGTGCAGGCCGAAGGATCGGCGGCGTGCGCCAATGCCTGGGCGGCGAACACCGAAACGATCACGCCGGTGCAGGCCGACACGATTGCCGATAGCATTTCGGTGGACTTGCCGCGCGACGGCGCGCGCGCCGTGCGCGCGGTGCGCGACACGGGCGGCGCGTATGTGGTGGTGAGCGATGATGAAATTCTGGCGGCGATGCGCGATCTGGCGCGCGGCGTGGCCGTGTTCGCCGAGCCCGCGGGGGCAACAGCTTATGCCGGTTTGGCAAAGGCCGCGCGCGAGGGAAAGATCGGCGCGGACGAAACGATTGTGGTGATGAACACCGGCAATGGGCTGAAGGACGTGAAGAGCGCGATGAAGGCGGCGGGCGAAGCCGTTGTGATCGAGCCAACATTGGAGGCCGTGAAGGCTGTCATAAGTTAACCGCAGAGTCGCAGGGAGCGCAGAGTGTTTTTCGGAAATATCTCTGTGGGCTCTGTGCGCTCTGTGGCGAAAGAGAGTTGACATGCCCAGCAAACTCGGCCCACACGCCATTGGCCCCACCAGCGGCACGCGCGCGCTCATCGATGCCGGATGCCGGATTGTAAAACTGCTCGACGACTTCGGTTTGGCGCCGGAGTTGGCGGGCCGAGTCGGCCTCACCGTGATCGGGCGCGCCTTCAGTTCGTTCACCGCCGAATCACAACGCAGTGAGCCGCCCGACTCTGCCGCGCGGCGCTTCATCGATTCTCAACAAGAAAAATACCGCCTCAACCCGGCCATCAAAATTTGGGAAGGGCACAACGAGCCGGTGTGGGGGACGCGCGAAGATATGGAGTGGTATGCAAGCTTCGAAATCGCCCGCCTCCGAATTTTGGCCGACATGGGCCTGCGCGGGATGATCGGCAACTTCGCCACCGGCAACCCCGGCGATCTCAGTTTGTGGCAGGGGTTCGTTCCGGCGGTGCAGGCGGCCAAACAATTCAATGGCATTCTGGGGTTCCACGAATACTCGTCGCCGTGGGTGTGGTGGATGACGGGCAATTTTCAGATCAACCCCAATGAAAACGAAGGCGACGAAGGCTGGGTGACTCTGCGCTATCGCAAAGTGGTGCGGCAGTTCTTACAGCCCGCCGGGTGCGGCGACGTGCCCATCGCCATCACCGAGTTTGGCCTCGACCGGGTGAGCCCGGCGCCGCCCGGCGCGCCCACCGGCAACTGGCGCACCAACGCCGCGTGGTGGGGGCAGTGGGACGGCTCGCGCGACCCGATTGATTATTGGCGCGGCCCGGAGCGCGACGGCGAACGCTATTACGCCGAGCAGCTTTTTTGGTACGACCGCGAGATTCGCAAAGACCCGAACGTGATCGGCGCCACCATTTTCACCGTCGGCTCGAACAACCCGGCGTGGACGGATTACGATATTAACGGCACGCGCGTGCTCAACTATTTGGCCGACTACATTCGCCGCGAAGCCAACGTGCCCGATCCCATTCCTGTGCCACCTCCGCCCCCTCCACCTCCACCGCCTCCTCCACCTCCTCCCCCGCCGCCTCCACCACCTCCTCCGCCGCCGGTAGATTTGAGTGCGGCGCTGGCTAAGGCACAGTTGATTCAACAGCGAGTTGCAGACTTACAGATCGAAGTCGGCCAACTGGTGGATCTCATTCGAGCCGCGATGAATCGGCAATAACGTTTGAGGTTGCACAGTGAAACTCCTCATCTCCGTTGATATGGAAGGCATCTCCGGCATCGTGGATTGGGATCAGGTGACTCCCGGCCACGCCGAATACATGACTCGCGGGCGGCGGCTCATGACCGACGACGTGAATGCGGCGATACAGGGCGCGTTCGAGGGCGGTGCCGACGAAGTGACAGTGAGCGACGCCCATTGGAATGCGACCAACATTCTCATCGAAGGGCTCGACTCGCGCGCCCGGCTCAACTCCGGCTCGCCCTCGCCCTTCTCGATGATGCAGGGCCTCGACGACACGCCGCCGCCCGACGCGGTGATGTTCGTGGGTTATCACGCGATGGGCGGGACGAAGAAAGCCATCCTCGATCACACGTGGTCGGATCATCGCATTCGCGCCGTGTATCTCAACGATCGGCAGGTGGGCGAGATCGGACTGAACGCGGCGCTGGCCGCGCACTACGGCGTGCCGGTCATCGCCATGTCGGGCGATCAGCACGCTTGCGAAGAGGGGCAAACGATGATCGGCCCCGAATTGGAGCTCGCGGTGGTGAAGAACGCCACCGGACATCAGGCGGCCACGCTGTTGCCCCTGCACGAGGCGCATCACAAAATCTGCGAGGCGGCGGCGCGCGGGGTCATCCGCTTCCGGGAGGGCAAGGCGGCCAAGCCATTCGTGGTGTCGGCGCCCATCCGGTTGGCGGTCGAGTTCGTGTACACTCGCCACTGCGATCGCGCTTATCTCATCCCCGGTTCAGAGCGAGTGAGCGGCGCGCGCCTCGAATACACCGCGCCCGACATGATCGCCGCGCACCGCGCTTTTCGAGCAATGTCCATCATTGCAAGAGACTGATTCACCACCGAGAGCACTGAGCGCACGGAGAGAAAGAAAAAATCTCTGCGCTCTCTGTGTTCTCTGTGGTTCAAAAAAGGATGAAACATGGTAAAAGCCAAACTGGGTCCCACATTCGAAGAGATGCTTCACCCCGACAAGATCGATCCCGCCGTGCGGCAGAGGGCAGTGAAAGCGTTGAAAGAGTCGCCGCTCGATCCGGTGAATCTCTACAACATCACTTGGCGCAGGGCCGACAACAGAATCAAATACGAAGTTCTGCCCAAAGAACTCACTGGCGTGGATGCGCCCATCGTCGCCCTCTACGGGCGCGACTTTCCGAGCGGCGCGCACAAAGTGGGCGCGGCTTATTCGGTGCTGGCCGAAGAGCTGGTGTTTGATCGCGTGGACATCGACAAGCACACGGTGGTGTGGCCGAGCACGGGCAACTACGGCATCGGCGGCGCGTGGGTGGGCGGGCGCGTCGGGGCGAAGTCCATCGTCGTTTTGCCCGAAGGCATGAGCAAAGAGCGATTCGAGAAGATCGAAAGTTACGGCGCAACGGTGATCAAAACCGTCGGCGTGGAATCGAACGTGAAAGAGATTTACGACAAGACGTGGGAACTGCGCCGTGACCCGAACATCCGCATCCTCAATCAGTTTGAGGTGATGGGCAACTATCGCTTTCACTATCACGTCACCGGCAACACGATTGTGGAACTGGCCGCCGAACTCAAAGCGCAGGGCATCGGCAATGGAACGATTGCGGCCTATTGCTCGGCGATGGGCAGCGCCGGAACGATTGCCGCCGGGGACCGGATCAAACAAGCCTTCCCCGATCACAAAATCATCGGCCTCGAACCGATCCAATGCCCCACCCTCTACAACAACGGCTACGGCGGCCACGACATTCAGGGCATCGGCGATAAGCACGTGACGTGGATTCACAACGTGCTGAACATGGACGCCATCATGTGCATCGACGACATCGAATGCAAGAAAGGTTTGCAGGCGCTTACCGACGAAGCCGGGCAGGAAACGCTTCACCGGCGATACGGCGTCGCGGCGGAGAAGGCGCGGGCGTTGTCCACCATCTTCGGCATCAGCGGCGTGTGCAACGTGCTGGGCGCGATCAAAACCGCCAAGCATTATCAGTTCGGCAAACAGGATGTCATCGTCACCATCTGCACCGACGCGATTGATCGCTATCATTCGGTGATGGCCGACATGGCCCGTGATTACGGCGCGATTGACGAAGCCCGCGCCACCGCCTACGTGGAAGCGATCTTCCACGGCGCGAAGACCGATTGGATCAAAGACGGCACGCCCGACATGCGCCGCCAGTGGCACCACCTCAAGTATTACACGTGGGTGGAACAGCAGGGCAAAACAGTTGAAGAGCTCGACGCGCAGAAAGACCCTGAGTGGTGGATCAAGCATCAGCAGCTTGTGCCGGAAATGGATGCGAGAATCAAGCAGGCTCGCGCCCAGTGATCGCCATCCGCCGACCCGCCCCTTCGACTGCGCGGCGGGGGCGCGCTCCGCGTGAGCAAAGCAGAAGAACACCCCCGCCGCTTCGCTCAGGGCGCTTGAGCAAGGTGAGTCACAAAATCTGCGCGCACCTGCGCCATCGGCGGATTCAATTTTTTCTTTCCCTGACTCTGGTTGCCGCGCACGGCCTTGCGTCGTGCGCGGCCCCTGTTGCCGCGCCCACTGCCGCCTCATCGTCGTCCACCGAGTCGCCCACCCTCGCCGCCGCCCCGTCGGTCGCCGCCTCTCAATCCCCCAACCCTCCAACCACCCAGCCACCCCACCACCTAACTGCCCAACCACCCAACCCTCCACCCACTCAACCGCCCTCCCCCACCCCCGACGCGCCGCGCGCCAACACGCCCAATCTGTCCGCGCTCGGCGAAGGCTGGGCGGCGTTCTCGTACACCGTTAAGCCCGGCGAAGACCTCGGCCTCATCGGCGCGCGATACGGCCTCTCCATCGAGTCGATGCGCGCGGCCAACGGATTCGTCGGCGGCGAAATCCTTTTGCCCGGCCAAGCCATTCTTGTGCCGCAAAAGATTCAGCAGTACGGCCCGGCTCTCAAGCTCATCCCCGACAGCGAACTGGTGTACGGCCCCACCACCATCGGCTTCGACGTGGAGAAGTTCATCGTCAAATACAAACGCGGCTATCTTTACAATTACACCGAGATCGTGAATGGCGAAGAAGTGAGCGGCGCGGCGCTCATTCAACGCGCGGCTGAAAGTTACAGCGTGAACCCGCGCTTGCTTCTCGCGCTCGTCGAACATCAAAGCGGCTGGCTCACGAAGGCGAAACCGTCCGAAACGACGTACCCCTTTGGCCGCGCCGAAGGCGGCAGCGAGGGGCTCTTGCGGCAATTGGGTTGGGCGGCCAACGCGCTCAATCGTGGATTCTATGAGTGGCAGAACGGGAAATTGAGTCTGCTCATTCTCGGCGACGGAACACGGGTTGGGTTGAGTGAAGGGCTGAACGCGGGGACGGCGTCTCTTCAGTTTTTCTTTTCGCAAACAACAATATCTATCGAGGGGTGGGAGTCCGGCATCGGCGCGAAGGGCTTCATCAAAACCTACAACAAACTTTTCGGCGATCCATTTGCTATCGCCGTCGAGCCGCTGGCGCCTGCGGCGCTTTCGCAACCGGAGATCAGTTTGCCGTGGCAGGGCGGGGAGACATGGTTTTTTTCGGGCGGGCCGCATTCGTCGTTTGGGCCGGGTTCGCCGTGGGGCGCGATTGACTTTCTGCCGCCGGGCAAAGAGTCGGGGTGCGGTGTGTCGGCGAATTGGGTGACGGCGGTCGCGCCGGGCATTGTGGCGCGTTCGGGTGAGGGGCAGTTGCTGCTCGATCTAGACAACGATGGTTATGAGCAAACGGGGTGGGTGATTCTGTATTTGCACGTGGCCGAGCAGGATCGCCCGACGGCGGGCGCGAGTTTGGTGCGCGGCGATAAAGTGGGGCACGCCTCGTGCGAGGGCGGCTTTGCCAAAGATGCGCACGTGCATCTCGCACGCAAATACAACGGCGTGTGGCTGGAAGCCGATGACCCGGTTGCGCCCTTTATCATCGGCGGCTACACTGTGCGCTCATCCGGTTCGGAATACAACGGCGTGCTCAGCGGCCCCGAAATGGCCAGGCAAGCCTGCGCGTGCAGAGACTCTTCGAACGCGGTGACGAAATGAGCGCACCACAGAGACACGGAGAATATTGAGTGGTAAACCCAACCGACCTCGTCCTCGTCGCCATCATGCCCTCCCAGCGCGATCTGGAGATCGCACGGGTACTGGGCTGGTACCGCATCCCGTACAAGAAAGCGCCGAAGACGGTGAGCGTGGATCGGATTGCGTTCTATCAAACTGCGCGCTTCGGCGATGAGAAGTGGGCCATCAACTTCACTGCGCCTGTGCTCGGCCACGAGCTCGTGACCCGCGCCGAACTTCTGCGCACCGAGCGCGATCATCCCCGCGCCGACGAGCAATACTTCAAAATTCAGATCGGCCCGCTCGAACGATTGCCCCGACCCCTCCCCTCGCTCAAATGGCGGCGGATCACATTCCTCTACACCACCGGCGAGCGGTTGATGAAGGCCACCGAGATCAACGATCTCATTGTGGACAGCGAGGAACGCGAGCTGTTGTGGACGGCGCTGAAGGAGCGGGGGATGAAGGCCGAAGTGAATTATGAGGCCGGGCGGGGAATGCAGGTTGACTTTGCGCTGCTGTGCGCGTTGGGGAATCTCGGTGTGGTGCTCGGCGATGGCAAAGGGTTGAAGGAGCGCGGCGAATGGAAATGCATTGCGATCCCCGAAGCGGAAGTAAAGAACGATCTACCGGGTGTGATGCAGAAGATCGAGGCTGAAGTGTCGAGATTGGGGGGACAATGAAATGACTGCGCCCAACTTGAAGGTTGTCTTGTCAGTAGTATTGATTGCGGGCGCGACCGTGTGCTTGGGCTGCGCGGCGTTTGGCGCTCTGATGCAGTTATGGCTTCCGCGAGCGAACTTGGGCTATGGATACGCCTTCAAAGTCTGTGGGACGATTGCTTCGGCAAAGATCGTGGGCGGGGTCACTCCGGTTGTGGATTACTCGTCCAATAACACCAACTGCGTATTTTTGCCTTGGCATCCAGCCGTGCCGCCGCCGTCCGGCCATTTCGAGTTCCCGCCGTAGCATCGTGTTCAATCTCCGCGAAACCATCGATGATCGAGCGACACAAAGAGCCGGCCGCCGGGGCGCATTGAATCGTCATTGATCCCGCCGTTCATCAGCCCGGTTGCGCCTCTGCCATCGGCGGGGTGCGCCATGATTCCGTGGCTGCCGATCCTTCCGCAAGGCACGCTTCGTTTTCGCTTTCTGCCTTAACGACATCGGGTGTCTCGCAGACACCCGATGTTTTGCTTCTTCACTTTTTGTCGCGATGCGATTACGTTGGCGACCATCACCCTACCCTAACGTTTTGGAGTTTGAGATTTGAGATTTGAGATTTGAGATTGGCTTTGTTGCACAAATCCGGTGCGTAGGCGTGCGTTTCCGAATGGGTCGGGTTGGGCTACGCAGCCAGATAGCTGTCGGGCGTTCCGGGCCCAGTCATTGTGTTCAAGATTTTGCAACGCACTTTGATTTCGGCGGTCTGGCTCGCAAACGTCCGAGCCGAAATGCTAGGGCCCAGAATGCGTTTGAAGCGCGACATGGCCGTTTCGGCCAGTGACCGCCGATGATAGCCGCTGGTCTGCTTCCAGGCTTTCCGCCCGTGCTTCCGGATCGCGCGCAAATTTTCATCGCGGATCAAGCGTTCGTGTTTCGAGTTCGCATGGCGCCAAATCCGTACGCCGCGCCGTGGCGGAATCGTCGCTTTCGCCTGCCGCTGGGCGATGGCGTCATAACTTTTGCGTTTGTCATAGGCCCCGTCGGCTGAGACCTGCGCCAGCGGTTCGTCAATCTGGTCGAGCAAACGGGGCAACTCTTCATGGTCGGCCACGCTGTTATCCGTGACCGTCACCGCCACCATCTCGCCGGTGGCTTCATCCACCCCGATATGCAGTTTCTTCCATGT
>Ga0194120_10006445_pt1 | contig 16593 bp, 15 predicted proteins | sample TA2MahCa65mmetaG_FD_148642 | JGI IMG/M metagenome (GOLD analysis project Ga0194120, IMG submission 148642) | Freshwater microbial communities from Lake Tanganyika, Tanzania - TA2015019 Mahale Deep Cast 65m | ecosystem: Environmental > Aquatic > Freshwater > Lake | place: Tanzania: Lake...
GCGATCATGACGTCCTTAATCCTCTCGGCGGTCATCACGCCGGATGCCACGCTGTTTACGATGCTCCTGATGGCGGTTCCGCTGATGGTGCTCTACGAAGTCGGCATCATCGGGGCCAGGTTGTTCGGGAAAAGACCGTCCAAAGACGAGCCGGGCCTGGGCGGGACCGGTTCGATGCCGGTCGGTACGGCCGGTCACCGGGTGAGATGAGGAGGCGCGGGACCTTGGGGACGGCGGCCATCGTGCGAGGCCTGGGTGTGAGTCTGGCCTGGGGCGCGAGCATCGCGCTTCTCGGCGGTCCGGTCCAGGCCGGTGACGGAGGCGTGGGAGAGTTGCCGCCGGTCGTCGAGCCGATGCAAGAGAGGCACGGGGCGCTTCAAGAAGAGGTTCCGGTGACCCGGGCGCCCAGTATCCAGGCTCTGGCCGTGGATCAGCATCGGAGGGTCTATGCCGGGTCGTTCGGCATGGGGATCTTTCGCAGCGAGGATCGGGGTCGGTCCTGGACCGCGGTCAATGCCGGCCTCCGCGATCGATTTATCTTGGTGCTGGCGGTCACGCAGGACGGCACGGTCTATGCGGGGACCTTGCGGGCCGGCGTGTTCCAGAGCCGGGATGCCGGTCAGAGCTGGCAGGCGGTCAACGAGGGGCTCAAGCGGCTGGAAGTCAAAGCGTTGATGGTCGAGGGCGGCGCGATCTATGCCGGAACCGGGGACGGCGTGTATCGTTTGAACGAGGGCGAGCGTCGATGGGGATCGGTCTCCACCGGCTTGCAGGATACGCTGGTCCATTCCCTGGCCATCGCGGCCGATCGGACCTTGTTTGCCGGGACCTCCGGCAGGGGACTGTTTCGGTACGGTTCGAAAGAATCGGCCTGGACCCGCATGACGCATGGCTTGAAGGACCATGAGGGCCTCGTGGAGAACTTCATCCGCGTCCTGGCCGTGGACCGCGAGCAGGCGCTCTACGCCGGGACTTTCGATGGCGGGGTTTTTCGGAGCGGGGACGGCGGGCAGACCTGGCGGCCGATCAGCCGGGCCTTGCCGAACGATTCGATCCGCGGGATCGTGGCGAGCGAGAAGGGCCTCTTTGTGGCGACCGGCCGAGGGGTCTATAAGACGGCCGATCAGGGACGTCAGTGGGTCTCTCTCAATAAGGGACTCACCGAGCTGTCGGTTCAAGTCTTGACCGCTTCAGGAGACGGGGCCTTCTATGCGGGCACCAGCGCCGGAGTGTTTCGAAGCGACAATGACGGGGAGAGCTGGGAGAACGTCGGTGGGGGATTGCAGGCAGCCGGCCGGTAGCCGGCGCATTGTGTCGAACGGATAGTTTAACCGGAAAGGATTGCCATGGCCGAACCGAATGACCAGACCCGCGCGACGATTTCGGTAACGATGAAGGGGGAGCCGCTGGGGGAGATCGTGCTCAAGTTTTATCCGGACGTGGCGCCGAATCACGTCAAGAACTTCACGACGCTGGCGCAGGAGAAGTTCTATGACGGCACGACCTTTCACCGGGTGATCCCGGGATTTATGATTCAGGGGGGGGACCCCAACAGCAAGAATCCGGATCGTGCGTCGCACGGCATGGGCGGGCCGGGACACAGGGTCAAGGCGGAGTTCAACAGCAAGCCGCACAAGCGCGGAGTGGTCTCCATGGCGCGGTCCAACGATCCCGACAGCGCCGGGTCCCAGTTCTTTATTTGCGTGGCGGACGCCAACTTCCTGGATTGGCAATACACCGCGTTCGGGGAGGTCGTCAGCGGCATGGATGTGGCCGACAAGGTGGTCGGCGCGAAACGGGACGGCCGGGACAATCCGCTGGAGCGGGTGGAAATGACCGTGACGGTGACGCAAGGGGCGTGATGGGCCTTGGCGGGGCGGCGATGGGCGAGGGCAGCCGAAAGGAGGCGGGCCATGAGCGATGACGCGAAGGTCGCGCTCGTCAACATGCCCTTTGGCTATAGCAAATATCCGTCGATTCAGTTGGGCACGCTCTCGGCGCTGCTCAAGGCGCAAGGGATCGGCGTCGAGAGCCACTACCTCAACCTCTTCTTCGCCCATCAAATCGGGGTGCCGGTCTACGAGCTGATCTGTGAAAAGCGGGCCCTGTTCGGGGACTGGCTTTTTTCCTCCCTCCTGTTCCGCGACAATCCGAAACACGCCGACTATCTCAGGACCTTCAAGCCCGTCTTCGAAGAAATTTCCAGGCAGAGCGGCCGCCCGATTTCGTATTTCGAGGAACTGGCGTCTCGAACCGCGCCGCAATTCTTGACCTGGGCCTTGACGGCCATTGACTGGAAGCGGTACCGGGTCGTCGGCTTTACTTCCACCTTCGACCAAAACCTGGCCAGCCTATCCTTGGCCAAGCTCATCAAGGACCTCTACCCGGAGGTGAAGATCGTGTTCGGGGGGGCGAACTTCGACGGGGAAATGGGCCTGGAGCATTTTCGCGCCTTCCCCTGGATCGATTATGTGGTCGTCGGCGAGGGGGAGCTGGTTTTCCCCGCCTTGGTGAAGCAATTGCTGGCAGGTCGGGAGGATGGCTGCCCGCCTGGGGTGGCCTATCGGCGCGAGGGGGCGATAGGCTTTGAGCCGAATACGCGGTTGTTTGCCGAGTTCGAGCGCACCGGTCCTCCCGATTACGACGATTATTTCCGGTGCTTGGCGCAGCTTGGGGTTGGGGCCTCCCAGGGGCTGGATCGAATTCTCTTGTATGAAGGCTCGCGCGGGTGCTGGTGGGGAGAGAAGCATCATTGCACCTTCTGTGGCTTGAACGCGCAGAGCATGAAATTCCGCGCGAAGTCGCCGGAACAGGTGGCGCGGGAATTGGACCTGTTGTCGAGTCGCTATGACTCAACCAGGTTCAGGTTGGTCGATAACATCATCGACATGAAGTACGTCGATCAGCTCTTCGGGAAGTTCGCGGCAGACCGGTTGGACTTGGATGTGTTCATCGAGACCAAAAGCAACCTCACCAAGCGCCAGACCCAGACGCTGGCCCAGGGCGGGGTGAAGTGCATGCAGCCGGGCATCGAGAGCCTGAGCCAGGCGCAACTGCGCGAGATGGACAAGGGCGTCAGCCCGATGCAGAATTTGCAGTGCTTGAAGTGGGGCCTCTATTACCATATCGATATTTCCTGGAACATTCTGCTCGGGTTTCCTGGCGAAACCGATGAGGACTATCGGAAGCAGATCGACCTGATCCCCTCCATCGTGCATCTGCAGCCGCCGGAATCCGTGGGGCAATTCTGGCTGGAACGCTTCAGCCCTTATTTTATGCGACCCAACCAGTACGGTGTCAGGATCACAGGTCCTGGCGTGGCCTACGAGTATGTGTACGATGCCAGGACGGTGGACCTGAAGAAGATCGCCTACGATTTCGAGTATGAAATCGACTCGCGCGTGGACCCCTCGTTGGTCCAGGAATTCACCCAGCTCATCCACCGCTGGCGGCAACGCCACGCCTCGTCCGACAGGCCGTTTTTCTACTACGCGAAGGCCATGAGTTACGTGACCGTCTATGACGGCCGGGCCGAGGGGATGCCTTCGCGCGAGAGGTATGACGGGCCGGCCGCCTTCGTGATCGAACAGTGCAGCGATGCGCCCAAGTCTCTCGAACAGCTTGCGGCAGGGTTGGGCGGGGGCGAGGCTGGAGCGCTCCGGCCAGTGCTCGACCAGCTCCTGCAAAAACGGGTGCTGCATGCCGAGAAGGGGAAGTACTTCACCCTGGCCATCCCGACCAATCCGAACCTCTAGCCGATCGACCTTCCCGCTTCTTCGTCCCGGTAAATCGCGGTACGCCTCTCCGTCGGTGGTTTTCGCTGCACGACAGTATACTTGACACTATGTGATTCATACGGTATGAGTGTCGTCATGAGCGAAAAGAGTCGGGCGGAACCGGTCGGGAATATCGAAAACCGTTTGAAGCGTCTGCGGGTCGGCAAGGGGCTGTCGCAGGGAGCCTTGGCGGAGATGGCCGGGGTGACCAGGCAGGCGATCTATGCGATCGAGGGCAGTCAGTATCTGCCCACCACGGCGGTGGCGTTGCGGCTGGCCGGGGCGTTGGATTGCCGGGTGGAGGATCTGTTCAGCCTCGTCTCTTCAGGAGAGACCCTCGAAGGAGAGTGGGTCGGGCCCTTGCCTGATTCCGGAGACCCTGCGCCTGTTCGCGTGAAAGTTGCACGGGTCGGGAAGCGCGTTCTGGTCAGGCCGGTGGCGTCCCTCGGCGCGGTCTTGAATTTCACCGTTGCGGCGGATGGACTTGTGGCTGGGGCTTCTCCTTCCGCGAAGCCGGTGCATGGGCGTGGAGTCCGCGTGCAGTTGCTGAGAGATCGTCGGGCCGTGGAGGAAGAAATCGTCGTGGCCGGTTGCGACCCGGCCATCTACCTGGCCGGGGAGTATCTTCGGCGGCGGCAGGGCCAGGCGATGGTGGTGGGGTGGACCATGGGAAGCGCGGCGGCCGTCGAGGCGCTGAAGCGGGGTGAGGTCCATGTGGCTGGCCTGCACGTCGTGGATGCGAAGACGGGAGAATCGAACCTGCCCTATCTGAGGCGCCACCTGCGGGGAGGCGGCTATACGGTCGTCACCTTTGCGGCCTGGGAGCAGGGGCTGATGGTCCGGCGCGGCAACCCCAAGGGAATCAGGGGAGTGGCCGATCTGGCGAGGAAGGATGTCGCGCTGGTCAATCGCGAGGCCGGGGCTGGAGCGAGGCTCTTGCTGGACCAGAGGCTGGCCGCCTTGGGCATCACGTCGGGCAAGGTGGCAGGCTACCAACGGACCGCGGCGTCGCACGTGGAGGTGGCCAGGCTGATTGCCGAGGGCCAGGCCGATGCGGGGATGGGCGTCGAGTCCGCCGCTCGGTTGCTGGGGCTGGATTTTCTTCCCCTCCAGGAAGAGCGCTATGACCTGGTGATTCCGACGCCCTACTTGACTGCCCATCGCAGTCTGGCCGCCTTCCTGGATGCCATCGTGAGTCGGCCCTTCCGAACCGAGATTGAAGCCTTGGGTGGCTACGACACGGGGGACACGGGTAAGGTCCAGAGGCTGAGAGCAGAATGAAGGGGGCAGGGCTTCAGCCGCAAATCGGGATTCGAGAAGATCGAGAGGGATGGGCGTGATCCTTCCATTGGCCTGGGGCCTCCTTGCCATAGTTCTGTCGATGGGGGTGGCGGGAGCTTCCCTGGCAACTGCTGCGGAGCCCTTGGTGATCCTGGCCTCGCCGAGTCTCAAGGCGCCGTTGGAAGCGCTGGGAGAGGCGTTTGAAGCCGGGCATCCCGACGTCCGCGTCAAGCTCCACTATGAGTCGGCTATCGATCTGCGCCGCACGATCGCTCAGATGCAAAACAACGGGAAGCACCATATCGAGTCCGGTCCCTTCCATCTGCTGGCTCCTGGAGGGGCGGAACTGATTACCAGGATGGAGCAGAAGTATTACGTGCTGCCGAATACCAGAAGGCCCTTCGCGACGGCGCGGCTTGTGTTGGTCGTGCCGGCCTCTTTGGCGGAGGCTCCGGAAACCTTCGAAGCATTGGCGAGGGATGCCTCGCTTCGCGTGGCGATTGTGGATCCAGCGGCAAGCCAGACGGGCCAGGTCACCCAGGAACTGCTTGAAGGGATGGGGCTGGTCAAGGCGCTGGAGGGGAGGTTGGATATCGCGCACGACTCGGCCGGGGTGCTCGATCACATCCTGCATGGCCAGGCGGATGTCGGCATTGTTCGGAGCACGGAAGTCCGGCGCCATCAAGACAGGGTCCGCATCGCGGCTGAGGCGCCTCCTGCCAGCCATGCTCAGATTGTGTATGAGATTGCCATGGAGCGGTTTTGTCCCAATCGTCCCCTCTGTCAGGAGTTCCTCGTCTTTACTCAGTCGCCGGAGGCGCGGACCATCCTCAAGCGCCTCGGCTACGGAGTGCCTGGTGACGACTCGGTAGCGTCATCCAGATAGCTTCGTTTTCAGCGCCGGCTCGTGCTCGTGAATGTTGGCCCGTTCCGGGAATCTCCGGGGCGGGCCTTTTCATTGGGATACGATCGTGCGCTTTCGGCCTGAGGCGAAGAGGTGTCGGGCAAGCCGGCAGATTGGGAGTGGCGTGGGATTGGTTTGCGTGGCGCGCAAGATCATTATACTTGACTTAATGTAAAGTATTATGTATAAGCAAGGTCCTGCGGGGTAGGTGGCGGGGCGTTCTTTTTCGGAGGCTGTTCATGCTGGCGAGTGGCGCACAGAGTGCGGGGAAGGCGCGGGTGGTGCTGTCCTGGGGGGGGGTGCTGGGACTTGTCCTGTGCATGGGCTGTGCGCGCTTGCCCTACACGACGAAGGTGTTGCACGAGGATGCCCGCGTGGTGGTGAAGCTCGAACAGGAGGTGGAAACACGGCGTTATTCCCATCCGGTGACGCTGAGCGTGTCGGAGGTCTCGGCCATCATGCGGGGGTTCTCGCTGCGTGAGCAAAAGAGTCTCCCGCTGCGCTGGTTTGCGGAGGAGGTGCCGCCGGTCCCGGTGTTCCGCGAAGATGAGATCCTGGTTTTAGCGCCGCTCCTCGCAGAGGCGCTGCAGAAGGCGAGCCCTGGGGAGCGGGTGCATTTCCAATTGCTCGCACCGGGGTCCAACCCCGCCTATTATCGAGATGAGACATCGGGCTGGGTGGCCGTCCGGGATCGATTCTTCCACTTCGACACGGAGTATTTTCACGCGCAGAATCCTTCGACTTCTTTCAGCCACTACGATTGGTACTATCCGACGCCGCCCTATCCGCCAGGGTCCTACGTCCTCTACTTCGAACCGGGACGGTTTTTCATCCAAGACCGCGCGCAAGGCAGGCGAGGCGTTGATGTCAGGGAATTTCTGAAGTCCGCCATCCTGCCGAAGGGCGGCCAGCCGACTTTCAAGCCATGACAGGACGAGATGTGCATCGGGGGATGGAATCCATTCCGTTGTTATGGAATGGGCGGAGCTATCCGGCATGAGCCAAGCGATCTCTTTCCCACTCAGCTATGCCGCGGCTCGGCAACGACCATTTCAGACTCTCTGGGCTTTGGCCGTGGTCGTCGGGTTGATGGTCTGTGATCTGTCGGTTCCTGGGTTGGGGAGGGCGGTTGAGGCCGGCAAGGTGATCGAGAAGGACGGCAAATACGTGTTTGTCGAGAGTCAGGACCCCTCCATCAAGCTGCTCATGGATCGGGCGCTGAAACAGGGCTTGATTACCCAGGAGGAATACGACAAGGCCTTGATGGAGTCGCAGGAACGATCGATTCTGCTTCAGCCGAGCTTTAAAGCTTGGTACGACCGAGGCCTGAATTTCTCGGTGAACGACAACGCCTTTTTCCTGAAGATGCGGTTTCGGATGCAGGATCGTTTTACGCAACGATTGCGCAACAGCGCCTGGGGCAACCCCGGCGACGCCAAGAACTTTCCCGAGTTGCTGGGGGTCTTCGGGGATTACCGGGCCAATCGGTCCGGGACGGACGGCGCCTCCACCTTTCAGGTCAGGCGTCTGCGGCTCTACTTCATGGGGCACCTGTTCAACCCGGATTTTAAGTACTTCATCCAGTTTCGCAACGATGCCAACGAGACCTCGCAAACGCCTGGTGGCATGCAGATGTACGATGCCTATATCACTCAGACCGCCCTGCCTTGGCTCAATGTGCAGGTGGGCCAGTTCAAGACCTACTGGAACCGCTCCCAGATCAACTCCACGGCCTCGATGCAGTTTGCGGAGCGCGCGCTCGTCATGGACGCCTTTACGGCGAGCGGGCTGGACCGCCGCGATATCGGCTTGACGGTGATGAACGACGAAGAACTGTACCCGGTCAACTACTACTTCGGCATCTTCGGCGGAGCCGGGCCTGGGTTCAACCGCCTGGGCAACTATAAGAGCGAACAGCCCACCTCCGGCTGTCCCGGCGGACAGTCAGGGGGCATCTCCCCTGTCGGGTGTCCGTCGCCTCAGCGCAACATCAACGCAAACGCCCGAACGACCATCAATCAACTGATGTACTCCGCAAGGGTAATGTGGAACGTCATGGGGCGGCCCGGTTATGGAGAAGGCGACCTCGCCTACTCGGAGACGCCGCAGATGGCCATCGGCGGGGACTACGCCTATAATCCCGGCATCAATACCAGCACCAACAACGCGTTCATCGGGATCGACCTGGGTAATCTGTATAACCGGCAGATGCTTGCCTCGACCGGAAATGGCCGCCAACTGGGCTGGGGGATCGTGGATTATTCGAGTTGGTCGGTGGACTATGTCTTCAAGTATCGCGGCTTCTCCTTCCAGTCCGAGTATTACTGGAAGACCATCACGCGGCACGAGAAGGGCGCCCCCTGCGTCCAGACCAATGCCGCCGGCACCGCCTGTACCACCTATGCGCCGTCGCTGTTGGGCAATGCCACAGGCTGGTATGCGCAGTCGGGGTATTATCTGGTTCCACGGACCGTGGAACTGGCCGCCCGCTATGCCTACTGGAATCCGGATACCCACCAGTCCTCCGATCTGGTCAAGCAAGTCGATGTTTCGCTGAATTGGTTTCTGTCGAAGACGTACGATCATCAGATCATGGTCACCTACAGCAATGTGGCCATGGGGACCGGGGGCTATGCCATCGGGCGCAGCAACCCCTTGCCTGCCCAGGGCACGACCTTTCCTTCGGGAACCGTGCCCTTGGATCAAAAGGGCGGCACGTTGATCGAAAATATCATCCGGGTCCAGTACCAGATCTTTTTTTAGCCTCAGCGGTCGGCTATGATGCAGACCGACAGGGGCCGGGTGCGAGGTTGTCGATGCGACAGGGTGGGATGAAACGGGAGGCGCTATGACGTTCAAGGCTGCGGTCGTCGGATGGGTTGTCTTGGGGGTCGTCCTGGTTTCGTCGATGCCGTTGCCGGCCGCGGCCCAGGAGTTGACGATTGCGGCCGCGTCGGATCTGAACTTTGCGTTTAAGGAATTGGCGGCGGAGTTCGAGAAGACAACCGGCAGCCACGTGAAGCTCTCGTTCGGCTCATCGGGAAATTTCTTCTCGCAGATTCAGCACGGGGCTCCCTTCGATCTCTACTTCTCGGCCGACATCCGGTATCCGCAAAAGCTGGAACAGACCGGTCATGCCGTGCCGGGGTCGCTCTATCGATATGCCGTAGGACGCATCGTGGTGTGGGTGCCGGCTCACTCTCAGGTCGCGGTCGACACGCGTGGCTTGGAGGCTGTGCTGGACCCTGCCATCAAAAGGATCGCCATTGCCAATCCCAAGCATGCGCCCTACGGGAGGGCGGCCATTGAAGCCCTGACGCAGCTCAAGCTGCATGATCGCATCAAGGAAAAACTCGTCTTGGGCGAGAATATTTCCCAAGCCGCGCAGTTTGTCGAGTCCGGTGCGGCCGACATGGGGATTATTGCCCTCTCCTTGGCGCTTGCGCCGCCCATGAAAGAAGCGGGGCGGTATTGGGAGGTGCCGCCGGACCTGTACCGTTCCCTGGAACAAGGGGCGGTCATCGTGAAGGGAAGCAAGAATCCGGAGGGCGCGAAGGCTTTTCTCGATTTTCTGCGGGGGGCTGAGGGGCGTGGCGTCATGCATCGTTATGGCTTCATCCTGCCGTCCGATGCGGGACGGCCCTAGGTGAGCGAGAGGCGTATCAGACTGTGAATTGGCTAGCGATTGGCGTCACCGTGAAGTTGGCGACGCTGACCTCCCTGATCCTTGTCGCGATCGGGCTGCCTCTTGCCTACTGGTTGAGTTTCTCCCGTTGGCGCTGGAAGTTCTTGGTCGAATCGGTGGTGGCGCTGCCGCTGGTGCTGCCACCGACGGTCCTGGGCTTCTACATCCTCGTGGCGATCGGACCGCATAGCCCGATTGGGCGATCCTATGCCGCCCTCGTCGGGCATTCCTTGCCCTTCACTTTCGAAGGGCTCCTCTTTGCGTCGATCCTCTACAGTCTTCCCTTTGCCGTCCAGCCCTTTGCCAGCGTCTTTGGTCAGGTGGATCGCCGTCTCATCGAAGCGTCCTGGACCCTGGGGCAGTCTCGGCTGAAGACGTTTGTTAAGCTTATCGTGCCTCTCTCTGCGGCGGGCATCGTGACCGGCGCGGTCTTGAGTTTTGCCCATACCCTGGGTGAATTCGGGGTGGTCCTCATGGTGGGCGGCAATATCGAAGGGGTGACGCGGACGGTGTCGATTGATATCTATGATGAGGTCCAGTCGCTGAACTACGCAGGCGCCGCCAAGACGGCGCTGTTTCTGTTGGTGATTTCTTATGCCGTGTTGCTGGGTGTCTACGCGATGAATCGGAAGGTGTGGGCGGTATGGCCGCAGAAATGATCGTGGCCATCCAGAAGTCCTTCCCGGGTCGTTTTTCTCTCGACCTGTCCTTCCGTATGGCTCTAGACAAACCCGCGGTCCTGATCTTGTTCGGTCCCTCCGGGTCCGGGAAGACGACAGTCCTGCGGTGTTTAGCCGGTTTAGAATGGCCGGAACGCGGGCAGATCCAATTCAGAGGCGATACCTGGCTTGATACGAAGTCGGGAGTCCGGGTGCCGCCGCAGAGGCGACGGATCGGGTTTATGTCGCAGGACTATGCGCTGTTCCCGACGCATTCTGTTGAGGGGAACATTGCCTTTGGCTTGAGCGATCTTGGCGCTGAAGAGCGTCGGCGACGTGTGGCGGAAGTGGTGAGCTTGCTTCAATTGCAAGGCGCGGAGGCTCTCAAGCCGAACCAGCTTTCGGGAGGGCAGCAGCAGCGGGTGGCCCTTGCGAGGGCCATTGCCAGGCGGCCCCAACTGCTGTTGCTCGATGAGCCTTTGTCCGCGCTGGACCTTCCGACTCGGTCCAAGCTATGCGGAGAGCTCAGAGCCTTGCTGAAGCACTCGGGCATCCCCTCCGTGGTCGTGACGCACGACTGGGCCGAGGCTTTGGCCTTGGGGGATCAGATGGTCGTGATCAACGAAGGGCATGTGCTGCAGGGCGGCGCACCGCAAGAGGTGTTTAGCCGTCCGCTGAATGCCGACGTGGCTCGGATCGTTGGGGTAGAGACAGTCGTCCGAGGGCGAGTCATAGAGTCTTCCGGTGGGCTGGTCACCGTGGATGTGGCGGGGACGAAATTGACGGCTCTGGGGGCCGAGGAAACAGGGCCTGACCTGTTTGTCTGCATCAGGGCGGAGGATGTTGTTCTTGAACCCTTGGGCGTCGGCGCCACCAGCGCGAGGAACCATCTGGCCGGAACGGTCCGTGAGGTGCATGCCATGGGGGCGCTGGTGCACGTTGGGATTGACTGTGGGTTTCCGCTCTCTGCCCTGGTGACCCGCTCCGCCGTCGAGGATTTGCGCCTCTCCTTGGGAACGCCGGTCGTCGCCGCGATCAAGGCTGGAGCGCTTCATCTGATCCCTCGTCACGACGGAAGGTAGGACTTTACAACGCGAAGGTCCTTAGGGTTTCGGTTCCTTGACCTGGGGTGGGGAGACAGGCAAGGCCTTGCGGAATTCGATCTGGAGGTCTTCCTGCTGTTCCGGTGAGAACCAGGGGCCGGCCGAGGTGACTTTCACGAGGTACTCTTCTGGTTCGAAGGTGACGTTGAACGGACCAGCGACCTCAGGAATGTTCGGCATCTGTCGGTCATACTTGCCGATATCGGGTTGCGGCCCATGGATGTCGTGGACCTCGCTCAAAACCAGGTGCAGAATCGGCCCCTGGATGTAGACCCACCCCGTCGTCGTTTCTTCGTCGCCCGATTCCGTGGGGCGGCTCAGATGGAAAAAGACTCGGTCGGTCGGCTTGGCCTGCGCCAGGGCTTTGGAGAGCACCGGCGCGAGTGTGGCAATCTCGTCATCGCGGAAGGCGCGCGTTTTGTCCGCTTCGCCCAGGAGCAGTTCATGAATGACGTTTCTCCGTTCCCAGGTTCGGACTCCCCGGAGAAGGGTCTTGATCTCATTGGGCGTCAACTGCACCGGATGGGAGTAGGGTCCGCCATTCGGAGCCTGTTCGAGGCGGACCACATCGCGCCCTTCTTCAAGGGTCGCCGTGATTTTCACCGGGGCCTTGCTTGTGCAACCAACGGTCCCGATCCCTCCTAGGGCGATCAAGAGACCCGTGAGGCCCCACACCGCTATTTCTCTGGCCCAGCTTGTGACGCGTTCTGTCCGATTCATGGTTGCGATCCTCCTACCGTTGAGTAGCGTTGATGTCGGCTTTGGGTTCGTCAAAGCCATGTTCTCGCAGCAGCGCTTGAACCGGCGCCGATACCATAAAGGCTCCGAATTCACGCACGATGGAGAGTTCCTGACGGTCCAGACGGCGGCGAGGCCGTAGACGACTGGCTGGTGAGAGCCGGCCGGCGTTTCCGCGACGATCCGGACCTTGCGGTGATGGACGGCATCGGTGCGATAGACCAAGCCGACGTCGGCTTCCCCCTTGGCGACCAGGTCGAGGACGGCGCCGGAGTGCTCACCGTACACGATCCGCTTCCGCAGCTCTTGAGTAAGCTTGCTGTTCACCAGGAATTCGGCTGCGAATTTTCCAACCGACGAGGTTTGGGGGTTGCCGATGGCGATGCGCCGGATATCCTGTTTGCGGAGGTCCTGGGCCGATGAGATGGGGATGGTGGTGGTGTGCGCGGTAATCAGGACCAGCGAGCTGGTGCCGTAGATCGTGGGCTGACTGACGATGAGGCCTTTCTTTTCAAGCCGCTCAATCTCCTCGATCGAGGAGGGGAGATAGACATCTGCGGGGGAGCCCTGCTCAATCTGCTCGCGCAGCGTTTGCGATGGCCCATAGACGACCCGAACCGTGAGGCCCTTATGCTGATCCTCGAAGAGGGACAGCACGTCTTTCAGCGCTTCCCGCAAGCTGTTCGCTGCCGCGATGGTCAGCGTGGCAGGCTGTTCGGCGCGGGAAGGTGCCACGTCCCAGGTTGCTGCCAGCCAGAAGACGAAGGGCAAGACTGTCAAGGATGCAAGGTGCCGTGTCATTAGTCGCCTCCGTTCGGTGTCCATTCGGAACGAGTCATCTTAGAAGTAGAACTGGTATTGCACGTTCAGTCGATTCTCGATGAGATGCTGGCCGAATCCTGGCAAGCGCTCAAAGGGCGCCCGGTCCGGCGCACTGCTGCCGCTGCCAACGTGATGTTGGAATAGTCCACGACGAGCCGGTTGTTGTAGGTGCCGTCGAAGCTGTAGTTGAGGGCACTGCCGAATTCCTTGCTGAGATCATGTGTCTGCTTGGTGGAGGGATCCATCACCCCATACCGGACAGCCAGTTCGAGTTTGCGGGGAATGATATATTTCCCTCCTTGCACGTACCAGCCCCAGGCCTGGCCCAGTTCCACTTGGTTGCCCACGGGGTTGGTCGTCTGGTCGAAGGCGATGATTTCCGAATCGTGGCTGCGCACCCGCTGGTGGCGATAGTAGCCTTCGGCCTGGAGCGACTATCCTTGATACTTGGCAATCACGGCCACTTCATAGGTCTGGAAATCGTAGATGCCTCCGCCGAGCAACCGGCCGTTATAGTTCTTGGTCACACTCTGACGGTAGGCACGGTCTACGATGTCGGAGCGGATGGAGGTGAGGTAGTTTTGGGCCGGATTGTAGGCATAGCCGGCAGCAATCGCGACCTGGGGGGTACGAGAGTTGAGAATGTCTCCCTGACCGTATCCGGGATTGCCTGAGAGCTTGTACAGCAGGCGGGCCGTGTACATCATCTCGCCGGTCAAGAAACGGGTGTTATAGTTGTACGTGCGGCGCACGGTTGACGAGGTCGAGCCCACAGCAGAGGCCGGTACTGCCTGACTGACGGAGGTGCCCTCTCGCGAAAGGTTCATCCCGGCTCCATTCCAGATACCGATGGCGTAGTTGAGCTTGTACTGATCCTCATCACTGAGGATGGTAATCCCGATGTCGCGACTGCTGATGAGGTTGGCGGCAAACGCGTTTTGTACGATCATGTTATCGGCGAAGGTTGATGTGGCGATAGAGCTGATCTGCGAGCGGTTGAACCAGGCCCGCTGTTGGCCGAGCTGGACCGTGGCCACCGGGATATGCCAGGAGGCGATGTAGGCATCGAGGAGTTTGGCTCTTCCGCTGCCCCCCTCTTGATCCCAATCCGTCTGGTCGAAGGCCCAGGAGACGTTGTAGCGGAAGTCGGGATCAAAGGCATAGCCCATAAATTGCAGGCGAGCTCGGGGGACCGTGAACGTATTGGAGTCGCTCTGATACTTCACCGCCCGGAACTCCACCTGGCCTCCCAGGATCTCCGGATTTCTTGAGTCTCCAACCGTCCCCCAGGCTTTATTGTAGGTACTATGGGTGTAACGGACCTGGGTCAGGACGCGCATTTTTAAAAGGAATTTGTCGCCGACACGGAAGTTCAGGCCGTTATTGACGTCGATCTTGAAGTTCGGCGTCCGCAGACGCTCTTTGGCCTCGATGACCTTGAGACCCTTGTCATACTCCTGCTGGGTGATGATCCCTTTGAGGCACAGATACTTGAGGCCGGGATCCTCGGTTGAAGAGTATTGCCAGCGTCCGTCTCGCTTCACGAACTCGCCTTCCTCCATGGCCCACGCGTGGGAGAGCGCGCTGAACAGCAGTCCGACAAGGGCTGTAAAAAAACAACAACCGGAAACTCCACATGACAGGCCGTCCTTTCAGTCATGGGAACCTCCGGTTGTCCGGTCAGCTCGCCTGATGCGTGATCGTCAATCCTGCAGGGGCCGCCTCCAGTGGTCTGGTTGGCTTGGGTTCCGGCTCGCAGGGTCAATAATGCGATGGGTGCGCCTAGGGTGTCATCTCCCTCTTTCTGTTCCGTCTGAGGTCAGACGAATCTTTTCTTTGCGCTCGATCTGCACGACTTGCGAGTCGTGCAGATCATGATTTCCACGGACCCAAAGCGGATCTCACTGAGAGCCCGGCGGATTGCCTTGATGATCTCCTGGCTCGTTGTGTGCTCAGTGCCTTTGATGTCATTCATAAGCAGGACCATTACCGCATGATGACCTTGCCGCTCTTGCTCCAGTACCAAAAGAGTGAGAAGTTCGGATAGATCGCATCGACGGCGTTTTGGCCTGCGACAGTAAAGAGGACCCCTGCTGCAGCCACCCAGGCCTCTCCCATTTTCCATTGGATGGCCGGCTCCACCCCGATGATGTTGAAGCCGTTCTGCTGCCCCTTGTTCATGGCATGTCCGTCGGCGCGCCAGGTGAGTCCATGCAGCCCGCTGATTTCCACGTTGTAGCCGAACCCGCTCTTATCATCCAGAATATGTTCGAAGATCAGTCTGGTGTTGATCACGTCGGGCGAATAGGTGGTCAGCCCGTTCTCGTGGCCCGGCATTGAGTAGGTGTAAAAGGTCGCCGCGCTGATTCGAAAGGGTTGGAGGTTTTTGCGGAACATCAGTCCTTCGGTCAGGCCCATTTCGCCGAATCTCGTATTGGGCAGGCGCCCCAGGGGGGAGAATCCGCCCGGTGGCTTGCCGGTATTGGTGATCCATTTACTGGTCGGGAGCACCAGTTGATTGAAATGGGTGACCGATGGCCTCCAGCCGTCCGGGTCTTGGACAATAGGGCGGTACTTGACAATGAGCGAGGTGTCGCTCAGCCCGGCATCCGATGTGTCAGGCCCGCCCTTCCTCCGGTTGAACCCGTCTGTGTCCCTTGCCCAGAAGGCCGTGCCGCCGAAGGCAAGGCCCATCTCGACATGGTTGGTGAGTCCGTAGGTGGCGTTGATGGAGGGGGCCAGCGAGTAGAGGTGGACAGGGCCATTCCTACTGTCCGTTGGAAAGCCCAGTTGATTGCCGTAGCTACGCTCGCTGATTTGAGTGAAGAGAAACTCGCGCACTGAAGCTTGGCCCTTGGGTTGGATGTCGACGGCTTGGAGCAAGACAGGGCCGTGCGAAAAAGGATTCCAGCTCTTCCGGTATTTCTTGATTTCCTCATCGGATGGAGTCCATTCAAATGAGGAAGCCGTGAGTGGCACTCCCCAAGAGACAGCGAAGAGCGCCAGTAGGGTGAGTGCCCATGAGGTGCCTCGCAGGCTTGTACGATAAAGAGAATGTGGCAGTTGTCTCATGTGTAATCCCGATCTAAATTATGTAATTACTATAGTTAAAGTTAATGTATTTTGTCAACTTAAATTAATTCAGTCATATATAATTGATTTATATATAAAAATTAACTGTACGCAAGGTGATGAGAAGTGACTACTAGAGACGAAACAAAATATTGATCGAACGAATCTCTATGCAATAGGGCAAGGACACTTAATATGGCAAGGGGTAAAAACCGGAAGAATGGGGAATGAAACTTGGTGGCGGTGGAGGGTATCGAACCCCCGACCCGCGGCTTATGAGTCCGCTGCTCTACCAACTGAGCTACACCGCCATACGGTAGCTTTTGTACCAAGTGTCACGGCTCACGTCAAGCGCATTTGCAGGCAGGGAGAGAGGAGGAACGGAAGATCGGAGCTTCTCAGCCGACGAGGTCTGGGTTGAGTCGGTCCATCGGCCGAATCAGGCTGGCTTTTATCTCATTGTAGATGATGCCCCGGCCGACTTGGCGGAGGCGGTTGAACACGCCTTCAACGATCACTTGATCGCCTTCGTGCACTTCGGCCTTGCCCAGTC
>Ga0194120_10006447_pt1 | contig 16589 bp, 17 predicted proteins | sample TA2MahCa65mmetaG_FD_148642 | JGI IMG/M metagenome (GOLD analysis project Ga0194120, IMG submission 148642) | Freshwater microbial communities from Lake Tanganyika, Tanzania - TA2015019 Mahale Deep Cast 65m | ecosystem: Environmental > Aquatic > Freshwater > Lake | place: Tanzania: Lake...
GTCCAGGGCGCCGAGCCGCTCTTGTTCCTCGACTATTTCGCCTCGGGCAAGCTCGAGGTCGAGGTCGCGGCGCGGGTCGTGGCCGGCATCGCCGAGGGCTGCAAACGGGCCGGCTGCGCGCTGATCGGCGGCGAAACCGCTGAGATGCCCGGGATGTACGCGCCCGGAGACTACGATCTGGCCGGCTTCGCGGTCGGCGCGGTCGAGCGCGGCCAGCAGCTCGACGGCAGCGCCGTCGCCGCCGGCGACGCGATCCTCGGCCTCGCCTCCTCCGGCGTGCATTCCAACGGCTATTCGCTGGTGCGCAAGATCGTCGACCGCGGCATGTTCCGGCTCGACGCGCCGGCACCCTTCGAGCCCGAAGTCTCCTTGGGCGAGGCGCTGCTGACCCCGACCCGGATCTACGTCAAGCCGATCCTGGCCGCGCACCAGGCAGGTCTGATCAAGGCCATGGCGCACATCACCGGCGGCGGCTTTGTCGACAACGTGCCGCGGGTGCTGCCCAAGGGCCTGCGGGCCGAGATCGACGCCGGCGCCTGGAAATTGCCGCCGGTGTTCAAATGGCTGATGCGTACCGGCGACGTGTCGCCCTCGGAGATGGCGCGCACCTTCAATTGCGGCATCGGCATGGTGTTGGTGGTCGCTTCGGATCGGGTCGGAGCCGCGACCGAGCTGTTGAGCGCGCACGGGGAGACCGTGTTTCGCATCGGCCGCGTCGTCAAAGCGCCGGGCGAAGCAGCGGATTGCGTCCTCACCGGGCACGAGACCTGGCCATGAAGCGCGTCGGCGTGCTGATCTCGGGCCGCGGCAGCAATCTGCAGTCCCTGATCGACGCTGCCACCCGTCCCGGCTACCCCGCCCGCATCGCCTGTGTGATCTCGAACCGCCCCGATGCGGCCGGCCTAGACCGTGCGCGCCGTGCCGGCATTCCAGCCGAAACCATCGACCACAAGCCCTTCGGCAAGGACCGCGAGGCGTTCGAACGGGCGCTGGATGCGCGGCTTGCCGCCCATGGCGTCGAATTGGTGGCATTGGCCGGATTCATGCGGCTGTTCACGCCTTTCATGATCGAGCGCTGGCAGGGGCGGATGATCAACATCCACCCTGCCCTGCTGCCGGCCTTCAAGGGCCTGGACACGCACCGCCGCGCGCTGGAAGCCGGAGTAAAGATCGCCGGCTGCACCGTGCATTTCGTTACCCTGGGGATGGACGAAGGGCCGATCATCGCCCAGGCCGCGGTAGCGGTGCTGGCGGGCGACGACGAAGCCAGCCTGGCGGCGCGGGTGCTGGCCGCCGAGCACAGGATTTATCCCTGGGCGCTGGAGCTGGTGGCCTCGGGCCGCGTCCGCCTGGTTGGCGATCGGGCCGAATACGATCGCCGCGATGGATCGGACGCGATGCTGATCAGCCCCGCGCCCGATCAAGCCAAGTCGACTTAGCCGACGATCTCGATCGCGCTGAAGAAATAGGCGATTTCGATCTTGGCGTTGTCGGCCGAATCCGAGCCATGGGCCGAGTTGGCCTCGATCGATTCGGCATAGAGCTTGCGGATCGTGCCCGGCGCGGCATTGGCCGGGTTGGTCGCACCCATCACCTCGCGGTATTTGGCGACGGCGTTGTCGCCCTCCAGCACCTGGACCACCACCGGGCCCGAGGTCATGAAGGCGCACAGCGAGGCGAAGAATGGCCGCTCCTTGTGCACGGCGTAGAAGCCTTCGGCCTGGCTGCGGCTGAGGTGAAGGCGCTTCTGGGCGACGATGCGCAGACCGGATTTCTCGATCACGGCGTTGATCGCGCCGGTGAGGTTACGGCGGGTGGCGTCGGGCTTGAGGATGGAAAGGGTGCGTTCGATGGCCATGGTCGCGGTCTCGCTGGAATCCTGGGAGAGGCCGGCCTTATAAGGTCTTCGCGCCCGGGCATCAACCGCTAGACCGCGATCGGTTCACACGGAATCGTGCCCGCGATTCCCTATGAACCGTGAATCGCGGTCCAGAGAAGGATTCGAGGGCAAGATTCCGGTTCGGCCCGGCCGCGACATGGCCTATAAGCGCGGCCCATGCTCGGCATCGACAGGCTGGTCTACCGCATTTCCGGCCGCACCATCATCGACGGCGCCTCGGCCCGCATTCCCGAAGGCCATCGCGTCGGTCTGGTCGGGCGCAACGGCGCCGGCAAGACTACGCTCTTGGGCCTGATCGCCGGCACGCTGCAGGCCGATGACGGCGCCATCCGCTTGCCGCGCGAATCCCGCGTCGGCTGGGTGGCGCAGGAGGCGCCGGGCGGCGATGCCACGCCGCTGGCGACGGTGCTGGCGGCGGATGTCGAACGCGCGCGACTGCTGGCCGAGTTGGAATCCGCACCCGATCCCGCGCGCATCGCCGCGATCGAGGATCGCCTGGCGGTGATCGGTGCCCGCGCCGCGCCGGCCCGCGCCGGCAGCATCCTCCACGGGCTCGGGTTCGATGCCGCCGACCAGGCGCGGCCGCTGCGCGAGTTCTCGGGTGGGCTGCGCATGCGCGTCGCCCTGGCGGCGGCGTTGTTCGCCCGGCCTGACCTGCTGCTGCTCGACGAACCGACCAACCATCTCGATCTCGAAGCGACGCTGTGGCTGGTGGGATTCCTCAAGCGCTGGCCGAGGACCCTGCTGCTGGTCAGCCACGACCGCGACCTGCTGGACGAGGTGCCCGACCACACTTTGCATCTCGAGGCCGGGCAGTTGACGCTCTATCGCGGCGGCTATTCGAGCTTTGCCCGCACCCGCGCCGAGCGCCTCGAACTGCAGGAGAAACAGCGCGTCCGCATCGAGCGCGAGCGCGCCCGCCTGCAGGCCTTCGTCGACCGCTTTCGCGCCAAGGCCAGCAAGGCGACCCAAGCCCAAAGCCGCGTCAAGATGCTGGCGCGGCTGGAGACCGTGGCGCCGGTGGTCGAGGAGGACACGCCGGCGCTGGACTTCCCCGAACCCAAGCCGCTGGCCTCGCCGATCCTGACCCTGGACGAGGTCGCCGTCGGCTATGACGGCAAACCCATCCTGCAACGGCTGTCGCTGTCGCTCGATTTCGAGGACCGCATCGCCCTGATCGGCGCCAACGGCAACGGCAAGACCACCTTCGCCAAGCTGCTGGCCGGACGGCTGGAGCCGCTTGCGGGCGAACTGCGGCGCGTGTCGCGGCTGACGGTGGGCTATTTCGCCCAGCACCAGATCGAGGACCTCGACCCCGCCCGCAGCGCCTTCCAGCACTTGGCCGAGGACATGCCGGGCGTTCGGATCGATCGTGTCCGTGCCTTTCTCGGCCGCTTCGGCTTCCCGGGCGAACGCGCCGACGTCGCTGCCGCCAAGCTGTCCGGCGGCGAGAAGGCGCGGCTGGCGCTGGCGCGCATTGCCCGGGCCGAACCTCAATTGCTGATCCTCGACGAACCGACCAACCATCTCGACATCGATGCCCGCGCCGCGCTGGTGCAGGCGCTCAACGCCTTTCCCGGCGCGGTGGTGGTGATCAGCCACGACCGCCGGCTGATCGAATTGACCGCCGACCGGCTGTGGCTGGTGGCCGAGGGTCGCGTCACGCCCTTTGCCGGCGGCATCGCGGACTATCAGAAAAAGCTGATGGCCGAACGCGGCGGCGCGAGCGAGGAGCGCTCCGGGACCGCGCGACCGTCCGAGGACTCCCGTCGGCTCGCGGCCGAGCGTCGGGCGCAGATGGCGCCGCTACGGAAAAAAGCTCAGGCGGCCGAAGCGGCGATGGCGCGGCTGGCCCGCGAGCGCGCGGCGCTGGAAAAGCAAATGGCCGATCCGGCGGTCTATACTGGCGCTGGCCAGGCGGTGGCGGAACTCGCGCGGCGCAAGGCGGCGCTGGATCGGGAACTGGCAGCGGCCGAGGCGGAGTGGCTGGCGGCGGCCGAGGCATTGGAGACGGACGGAGCGGCATGATCGACTTCAAGACTCTCAAGCTGCAAAGCCGCCTGATCGGCCCCAGCCCCAATCAATTCCTGCTGACGCCGCTGGGCTACGGCATCGCCACGCCGCATCACCCCAGCCCCGAATACGCCGCCGCGCCCAAGGCGCTGTTCGAGGCTTTCCGCGCTTCGGCGCTGTCGGCCGAGCGCGTCAAAATCATGACCGAGGACCCCGCCTCGTTCCGTGCCCACTTCCTGCAGCGCTCGCGGGTCTTCCGCTTTCCCGACGATCTTTGGTTCCAGGCGCTGGCGCTGGACGAGAAGCGCAGCACCATCCTGATCTACAGCCGCTCGCGCTACGGCTATCGCGATTTCGGCGTCAACCAGATGCGCGCCGGGCTGTGGGTGCGCGGCATGCACGACCGGCTGGGCCATGGGCCCATCGGCGTCGGCGAAGACGACCAGGGCTAGACCGCGATCGGTTCATAGGGAATCATGGCCGCGATTCCCTATGAACCGTGAATCGCGGTCCAGAGTAGGATACGAGGGCATGATTCACGATCTGTCTTGAACTCTATGGTTCAAGACAGATCGATCATGCCCTAGGAGAGCGAACGATGGCCTATAAGGGCATGGACCTGACCGGCAAGTGCGTGCTGGTGACCGGCGGCAATTCCGGCATCGGCCTCGGCATGGCCGAAGCGCTGGCCGAAGCCGGAGCCGCGGTCTGCATCTGGGGCACCAAGGCCGAGAAGAATCGGAAAGCCCTGGACGCGATCGCGCGGCACGGCGGCAAGGCCCATGCCCTGGTCTGCGACGTCAGCCAGGAAAGCCAGGTCGAGGCCGCCTTCGCGGAGACCTTGAAGCTGCTCGGCCGGGTCGATGCCTGTTTCGCCAACGCCGGCGTTTCCAGCGGCCGCGGCGCCGCGTTCCACGAGATGGACACGGCCGAGTGGCGGCGCGTGCTGGGGGTCAATCTCGACGGCGCCTTTTTCACCTTCCGCGCCGCGGTACGGCACATGGTGTCGCGGCCGGGCGGCGGTTCGCTGGTCGGCACCGCCAGCCTGGCGGCGCTGTCGGGTCCGGCCAAGAATCAGCACTACGCCGCCACCAAGGGCGGGCTGATCTCGATGATGCGCGGGCTGGCGGTGGAATATGCCCGCCACGGCATCCGCGCCAACGCCGTCCTGCCGGGTTGGATCGAATCCGACATGACCGCGCGCGCCTTCGCCTGGGACAAGTTCCGCGACGCGGTGATGCCGCGGATTCCGATGCGGCGCTGGGGCAAGCCCCAGGACTTCGGCGGCCTCGCCGTCTACCTGGCGTCCGACGCCTCGGCCTATCACACCGGCGATCAGATGCTGATCGACGGCGGCTATTGGGTGTTCTGAAGAGACGAACTTCAATAGTGCTGTCGGCAGGCCGCGACTTCGAGACGCCTTTCCTGACCCGATCCCGCCACGCGATAGACCAGGCGATGGTGCAGCGTGATGCGTCGCGACCACCATCCGGTCAGGTCGCCACGCAAAGGCTCTGGCTTACCTAGGCCCCGGAAAGGATTGCGCATCGCGTCTCGGATCAGGACATTGTTCTTGATCGCAGTCTCTCGATCCGTGTCCTGCCACTCGAGGTACGAATTCCACGCCTCGGAACTCCACACCAGTTTCATGGATCGATCAGCGCGCGGGCCAGTCCTTTCCCGGCATTGATCTGGGCGATCGAGCGACGCAGCCGTGCGGCCCCGGTGGGATGGCGCAACAGATTCAGCGTTTCCATCCAACCCCTGAATTCGTCATAGGGCATCATGACGACGCTCTCGGCCTTGCGTCGTTTGACCACGACCGGTTCCCGTTCGTCGCAGACCGCCTTCATGACTTTGGCCAGATTCTGCCGCGCCTTCGAATAGCTCAACGTTTCCATCGATCTCTCACCTGTACACGAGTCTTGTACAAGATAGTAAGCACCAACGGCCAACGCAAGCGCGCTCAGTGCTTGAGGATCTGGCTGAGGAACAGCTTGGTGCGGCCCGAGCGCGGGTTGTGGAAGAACGCCTCGGGCTCGTTCTCCTCGACGATCTCGCCCTTGTCCATGAACACCACCCGGTTGGCGACGGTACGGGCGAAGCCCATCTCGTGGGTGACGCAGAGCATGGTCATGCCCTCTTCGGCCAGCGAGACCATGACGTCGAGCACTTCCTTGATCATCTCGGGGTCCAGCGCCGAGGTCGGCTCGTCGAACAGCATGATCTTGGGGTTCATGCACAGCGAGCGGGCGATGGCGACGCGCTGCTGCTGTCCGCCCGAGAGCTGGCCGGGATATTTCTGCGCTTGTTCCGGAATCCGCACTCGTTCGAGGAAATGCATCGCCGTTTCCTCGGCCTGCTTCTTGGGGATGCCGCGCACCCATAGCGGCGCCAGCGTCAAGTTCTCCATCACCGTCAGATGCGGGAACAGGTTGAAGTGCTGGAACACCATGCCGACCTCGCGGCGGATGGCTTCCACCCCCTTGAGGTCCGAGGTCAGGCGGATGCCGTCGACGACGATGTCGCCAGCCTGGTGTTCTTCGAGGCGGTTGATGCAGCGGATCAGGGTCGACTTGCCCGAGCCCGACGGGCCGCAGACGACGATGCGCTCGCCCTTGCGTACCTGCATGTTGATGTTCTTGAGGACGTGGAACTCGCCATACCATTTGTTGACGTTGCGGATCTCGACGATGTAGGGCGTGCTCGAATTCATGGCGGAATCCCCGTCAGCGATGGCTCTTGTTGAAGTCGGCTTCGAGCGCCTGGCTGTATTTCGACATGCCGTAGCAGAACACGAAATAGACCACCGACACGGCGACGTAGACGTCGACCGCCAGGCCGCGCCAGTTGGGATCGATCAGCGCCTGCTTGGCCGCGTTCATCAGGTCGAACAGGCCGATGATCACCACCAGCGAGGTGTCCTTGAAGATGCCGATGAAGACGTTGACCAAGGGCGGGATCACCAGCTTCAGCGCTTGCGGCAGGACGATCAGCCCGGTCTTTTGCCAATAGCCGAGGCCGAGCGAGTCCGCCGCCTCGTATTGGCCGCGCGGAATCGCCTGCAACCCGCCGCGCACCACCTCGGCCAGGTAGGCGGCGGCGAACAGGATGAAGGCGACTTGGGTGCGCAAGAGCTTGTCGATGCTGACACCGGTCGGCAGGAACAGCGGGAACATGACCGAGGCCATGAACAGCACGCTGATCAGCGGCACGCCGCGGATCAGTTCGATATAGCCTATGCACAGCGCCTGGATCGCCGGCATCTTCGAGCGCCGGCCGAGCGCCAGCAGGATCGACAGCGGAAAGGCGAACACCATGCCGAAGGCGGCCAGGAACACGGTCAGCGGCAGGCCGCCCCATTGCTCGGTGCCGACATAGCGCAACCCCAGCACCCCGCCCCACATCAGCACGCCGACCGCCGGCAGGCCCATGGCCCAGCACAGCCACAGCCAGGGCTTCCAGAAGCGGCGATTGCAGGTCGCCAGGATCAGCGCCAGGAACAGGCACATCGCCGCCAGCGGCCGCCAATGCTGCTCGAACGGGTAGAGCCCGAACAGGATCAGCCGGTGCTTCTCCATGAGAAAGGCGATGCAAAGCCCGCCGGCATCGCGGCAGACCCGGCTGTCGGCGGCCTCCACGGTCGAACGCACGAACAGCCAGTCGTAGAGCGCCGGCACTATCTGCCACAGGAACCACAGCGCCAGCAGCGTGAGGATGGTGTTGGGGATCGAATTGAACAGATTGCGCCTGAGCCAGCCGATCGGACCGATCGTGCTGGACGGCGGCTTGAGGTCGGGCAGCGGCGCGGTCTCGGCGGTCATGGCGGGCTAGCGCTCCACCAGCGCGACGCGCTTGTTGTACCAGTTCATGAAGGCCGAGATCAGCAGGCTGATGGTCAGATACACCGCCATGATCAGGGCGATGCCCTCGATCGCCTGGCCGGTCTGGTTCATGGTGGTGTTGGCGATCGACACCACGTCGGGATAGCCGATCGCCACCGCCAGCGAGCTGTTCTTGGTGATGTTGAGGTACTGGCTGGTCATCGGCGGCACGATCACGCGCAGCGCCTGCGGCAGCACGATCAGCCGCAGCACCGGCCCGCGCTTGAGCCCAAGCGCGCCCGCCGCCTCCCACTGGCCCTTGGGCACCGCCAGGATGCCGGCGCGCACGATCTCGGCGATGAAGCCGGCGGTGTACATGGTCAACCCGATCAGCAGCGCGGCGAACTCGGGCGTCAGCGAGCCGCCGCCCTGGAAATTGAAGCCGCGCAGTTCGGGCACCACCACCTTGGTCGGCGCGCCCCCGAACAGCCAGGCCAGCAAAGGCAGGCCCAGGATCAGGCCGAGCGAAGGCCATAGCAGCGGAAAGGCCTTGCCGGTCTGGTTCTGGCGCTCGCGCGCCCAGCTGAACAGCCACAGCGCGGAGATCGTGCCGACCCCGACCGCCACCCAGCACCAATCCCAGATCCAGTGCTCGGCCATGAGCGGAAACTTGAAGCCGCGGTTGGAGATATAGACTCCGGGCAGCGGATTGGCCGCCTGGCGCGGCCCCGGCATGTTCTCGGTGATCAGCGCGTACCAGAAGAACAGCTGCAGCAACAGCGGCACGTTGCGGATCACCTCGACGTAAAGCGAGGACAGCTTGGCGATCAGCCAGTTGGACGACAGCCGGGCGATGCCGATCGCCGTGCCCAGAACCGTCGACAGCACGATGCCGATCACCGCGACCCTGAGCGTGTTGAGCAGGCCGACGGCAAAGGCCCGGCCGTAGCTCGAGGCCGGGCTGTACTCGATCAGGGACTCGCCGATGGCGAAACCCGATTCACGGTCGAGGAAGGAAAATCCCGAGGCGATCTTGGCGCGCTGGAGGTTGTCGAGGGTGTTGTTGACCAGATACCAGCCGAGCGCCGCCACCGCCCCGGCCACCACCACTTGGTAGACGATGCCGCGTACCCAGGGATCGTTCCAACTCAGGCTCCGGGACGGCTCCCGGGCCATCGTCTCGACCGCCATGCGCCGCGTTCCCCCCGAACGAAGCGAAACCGCCGGTCCTTGCGGACCGGCGGCGTCACTCTAAGCTCTCAACGAATCGGCATGGCGTATTGCAGCCCGCCCTTGTTCCAGAGCGCGTTCAGGCCGCGCTCGATCTTGAGCGCGGAGTCCTTGCCGACGTGCTTGTCGTAGATCTCGGCATAGTTGCCGACCGTCTTGACGATGTTGTAGGCCCACTTGTTGTCGACCCCGAGCATCTTGCCCATGTCGCCCGACACGCCCAGCAAGCGCTGCGTGCCCGGGTTCGAGGACTTGAGCTGATCGTCGACGTTCTTCGAGGTCACGCCCAGTTCCTCGGCCTCGAGCATGGCATAGTGAGTCCACTTGACCAGATCGAGCAGCTGGTCGTCGCCGTGCCGCACCACCGGCCCCAGCGGCTCCTTCGAGATCAGCTCGGGCAGGATGACGTGGTCTTCGGGCACCTTGGCGTCCTTGATGCGCACCGAGGCCAGACCCGAGGCGTCGGTGGTCAGCACGTCGCAGCGGCCCGAGAAATAGGCGGCGTTGATTTCGTCCAAGCGCTCGATCACCACCGGCTTGAAGTCCATCCGGTTGGCACGGAAGTAGTCGGCCAGGTTGAGCTCGGTGGTGGTGCCGGGCTGCACGCAGACCGTAGCGCCGGCGAGTTCGCGCGCACTCTTCACGCCCAGCTTCTTCGGCACCATGAAGCCCTGGCCGTCGTAGAAGTTGACGGCGGCGAAGTTGAGGCCCAGCGAAGTGTCGCGGGTCAGCGTCCAGGTGGTATTGCGCGACAACAGGTCGACCTCGCCCGATTGCAGCGCGGTGAAGCGCTGCTGCGCGGTCAGGGCCTGGTACTTTACCTTGTCGGGACTGCCGAAAATGGCCGCCGAAAGCGCCCGGCACAGGTCGACGTCGAGGCCGGCCCACTTGCCCTGGCTGTCGGCCAGCGAGAAGCCGGCCAGGCCGGTCGAGACGCCGCAGATGACTTGACCGCGCGCCTTGATGGCGTCGAGGTCCTTGCCGGCCTGCGCGGCGCCGGCGGCCAGCACCAGCACGGCACCGGTCGCGATCGCAGTCGAAAGACGCTTCATTGCAAATCTCCCCGTTGGAAGCCCGTTGACTGGCGGGAACGCTAGCATGGCGCGCGCGCGAGCGGCAAGGCGTTCAGGCAGCGGCGCGCTGGCAGTCGGGGCAAAGGCCGGAGACTTCGATGGCGGCGGCCGAGACCTTGAATCCGGTCCGCCGGGCGCCGGCCGAGACCGCGGCGGCGATGCCGGGCTCGGCCAGCTCCAGCACCCGCCGGCAGCCGGTGCAGATCAGGAATTGGCCGGCATGGCTCTGGCCGGGATGGGCGCAGCCGATGAAGGCGTTGAGCGAGGACAGCCGATGCACCAGCCCGAACTCGGCCAGGAAATCGAGCGCGCGATAGACCGTGGGCGGCGCGCCCGACCGGCCCTCTGCCCGCAAGCGATCCAGCAATTCGTAGGCGCCGACCGGGCTGTGACTGTCCCAGACCATTTCCAGCACGCGCCGGCGCAACGCGGTCAGCTTGGCGCCGCGCGCGCGGCACAGCGCCTCGGCCTCGGTCAGGGCGTCGGCGACGCAGGCCTGGTGATCGTGATCGTGACGGACGAAGCGCTGGCCGCGATCCATGCCCGGAAATTAAGCCGCTTCGCCCGCGCTGGCCAGGGGGTGGCGACCCCTACGGGATTCGAACCCGTGTTACCGCCGTGAAAGGGCGATGTCCTAGGCCTCTAGACGAAGGGGTCGCTGGGGCGCGGGTTTAGCCGCCGGGGGAGCGATTGGCAAGGGCGGTGCGTGCTATGGAAAGGGTCTCCAGGGGAGGCTCGCGCCGATGTGGACCGTCGTTCTTCTGATCTGTTCCAACGTCTTCATGACCTTCGCCTGGTACGGCCATCTCAAATACCCGAGCGCGCCCTTGTGGCAGGCGATCCTGATCAGCTGGGGCATCGCTTTGTTCGAATACTGCCTGATGGTCCCGGCCAACCGCATCGGCTACGGCCAGTTCACCGGCGTCCAGCTCAAGACTATCCAGGAGATCGTTACGCTGGCGGTGTTCGCCGGCTTCGCCATCTTCTATCTCGGCGAGAGCATCAAATGGAACCACGTCGCCAGCTTCGTCTGCCTGATCGCCGCGGCCTATTTCATGTTCGAGGCGTGACCGGCGCCGCGTCGTCGATCGTCAGCTGCACCCCCTGCTCGCCGCGAAAGCGATCGGCCCGCAGCGCGCCCGCCAAATGCACCGGCCGCTCGCGCGCTTCCAACAGCGCCTTGCCGAGTTCGCTGTCCAGCGCCCGGAATGCGATCGCCTTCAGCCGCCCGCCATCCGGTCCGGCGGCGATGCAGCGCACATGGCGCTCGCCGACGATGTCGGCCCGCACCAGCCGCGCCTCGGCCACGGCGAAGCGCGGCTCGGCATGGCCCGCGCCATAGGGTCCCGCGCGCTCGATCATTTCCAAGAGCTCGGTCGTGGCTCCGCCCGGGGCGATGACGGCATCGATGCCGAGGCCGCGCGTCAGATCGCGCCCTGCCAAGGCCGCGGCCAGGCGCGCGCTCAGGAACTCGCCCAGCGCCGCCACTCGCCCGGACTCGACCGTCAGCCCGGCCGCCATGGGATGACCGCCGCCATTGACCAGCAACCCGGCCTGGCGTGCCGCCAGCACAGCCGCGCCGATATCCACCCCCGGCACCGAGCGCGCCGAGCCCTTGCCGATGCCGCCCGCCAGCGCGATCACCAGCGCCGGACGGTCGAAGCGTTCTTTCAGCCGGCCGGCGACGACGCCGATCACGCCCGGATGCCAGCCCTCGCCCGCGGCCAGCGCGAGGCCGCCGGGCGGCGCCGCCTCGACCGCGCGAATGGCGGCGCGTTCGACCTCGGCCTCGATCGCCCGCCGCTCGGCGTTGTGGCGTTCCAGCCGCAGCGCCAGCCCGGCGGCTTCTTCGGCGTCGTCGGTCGCAAGCAGCCGCGCGCCGAGATCGGCCTCGCCCACCCGCCCGCCGGCATTGACCCGCGGCCCCAGCACATAGCCGAGATGATAGGTTCCCGGCGACTCCTGCAGCCGCGCCACCTCGGCCAAGGCGCGCAGGCCGACATTCTCCCGCCGCGCCAGCACTTCCAATCCGCGCGCCACCAGCGCCCGGTTGAGCCCGGTCAACGGCACGACATCGGCCACCGTTCCCAACGCCACCAGGTCGAGCAGCGCCATCAGATCGGGCTCGGGCCGCGTGGCGTAATGTCCCGCCGCGCGCAGGCTGCGGTTCACCGCCACCAGCAAGAGAAAGGCCACACCGACCGCGGCCAGCTGCCGATAGGGCACGGTCTCGTCCAGCCGGTTGGGATTGACCACCGCCAGCGCCGGCGGCAATGCCGGCTCGGCGACGTGGTGATCGCAGACGATGACCTCGAGCCCCAGCCGCGCCGCGCCGGCCAGCGCCTCGTGGGCGCCGACGCCGCAATCGAGCGTCACCACCACCTTGGCGCCTTCGTCCTTGAGCCGCTCCAACGCCGGTAGATTGGGGCCGTAGCCCTCCTTGATGCGATCCGGGATATAGGGCCGCAGGCGCCCGCCGACGGCGGCGAAAAAACGACTCAACAGCGCGGTCGAGGTGGCGCCATCGACGTCGTAATCGCCGAAGGCCGCCACCTGCTCGCCCGAGCGGATGGCGCGCGCCAGGCGCTCGGCGGCGCGGTCCATGTCCTTGAAGCTCGAAGGATCGGGCAGCATCGCCCGCAGCGTCGGCGCAAGGAACCCGGGCACGTCCTCGACCGCGACCCCGCGCGCCGCCAGCACCCGGGCAACGGCGTCGGGCAGGTCGTGGGCCTGGGCGATGGCGCGGGCGATGCGCTCGTCTTCGAGCCGCGCCCGCCAGCGCCGTCCGGTGAACGACCGCTCGACGCCGAGCAGCGCCGTCACGCGATCAGCGCGGACAACGGCGTCTTCTGCGACAGATCGTGCAGCGCCTTGACCCAGCGCACGGTGCCGGTCTTCGAGCGCATGACGATGGAATGGGTCGAGGCGCGCTGGCCGCGGCGATGCACGCCCTCCAGCATCGAGCCGTCGGTGACGCCGGTGGCGGCGAACATCACCTCGCCATGGGCCAGGTCTTCCATCAGGTATTTGCGGTTGAAATCGGTCACGCCCAGCTTGGTGGCGCGGGCGCGCTCCTCGTCCTTGCGGAAGATCAGCCGGCCCTGCATCTGTCCGCCGATGCAGCGCAAGGCCGCCGCCGCCAGCACGCCCTCGGGCGCGCCGCCCTGGCCCATGTAGATGTCGATCCCGGCCTCGGGCGTGGCGGTGGCGATGACGCCGGCGACGTCGCCGTCCGAGATCAGGCGGATGCGCGCGCCCGACTTGCGCACCGCCTTGATCAGATCCTCGTGCCGCGGCCGATTGAGGATGCAGGCGACGACGTCGCCCGGTTCGCAGCCCTTGGCCTTGGCCAGCGCCTTGACGTTGTCGGCCGGGCTGCGGTCGAGATCGACCACGCCCGCGGGCAGGCCGGGACCGACCGCGATCTTGTCCATGTAGACGTCGGGCGCATGCAGGAAGCCGCCGTCCTCGGCGAAGGCGATCACCGCCAGCGCGTTGGGCCCGCCGGTGGCGGTGATGGTGGTGCCTTCCAGCGGATCGAGCGCGATGTCGACCTTGGGGCCGCCGCCGGTGCCGACCTCCTCGCCGATGAACAGCATCGGCGCCTCGTCGCGCTCGCCCTCGCCGATCACCACCTTGCCCCGGATCGAAAGGCTGTTGAGCGCCGAGCGCATGGCGTCGACCGCGGCCTGGTCGGCGGATTTCTCGTCGCCCCGGCCGATCCACTTGGCTGCGGCCAGCGCCGCCACCTCGGTCACCCGCACCGCTTCCAGCGCCAGGTTGCGGTCCATCTTGGCCTTCGCGCTCGCCATTGCTCGTTCTCCCTACCCCTCAGTTCGGCACGATGCGGATGCGGTGCGGCGCCTCGGTCACGGCGCCCAGCTTGGCGATGCGGGCCAGCGCCCGACCCATCGCCGCTTCCTCGGTCTCGTGCGTGGTCATCACCACCGACACCTCCTCGCCCGGATCGCGCCCGCGCTGCAGCAGCGATTCGATCGAGATGGTTTCGTCGCGCAGCACGGCGGCAATGTCGGCCAGCACGCCCGGGCGGTCGACCACCTGCAGGCGGACGTAGAACGTGCCGCGATGGCGGTCGATCGGTGCCTTGGGCTGGTTGTCGAGCCAGCGGATCGGCACGCCGAAGGCCGGCGCCACGCGCCCGGCGGCGATGTCGACCAGATCGGCGACGACGGCCGAGGCGGTCGGGCCGGCGCCGGCGCCGCGGCCTTCGAACACGGTGCGGCCGACGAAATCGCCCTCGACGACGATGGCGTTGAAGACGCCGTCGACATGGGCCAGGGGCGAACGCAGCGGCACCATCGCCGGATGCACGCGCTGGGCGATGCCGTGAGGCGTGCGCTCGGCGATGGCCAAGAGCTTGATGCGGTAACCGAGCTGGCGGGCGTAGTCGATGTCGGCGGCGGTGATCGAGCGGATGCCCTCGACATGGACGGCGCCGAAATCGACCGCGAAGCCGAAGGCGATCGAGGCCAGGATCGCCAGCTTGTGGGCGGCATCGACGCCGTCGACGTCGAAGGCCGGATCGGCCTCGGCATAGCCCAGCCGTTGCGCCTCAGCCAGGACTTCGGCGAAGTCGCGGCCGGTGCGCTGCATCTCGGTCAGGATGTAGTTGCAGGTGCCATTCAGGATGCCGACGGCGGATTCGATGCGATTGCCGGCGAGGCCCTCGCGCAGCGCCTTGAGGATCGGGATCCCGCCCGCCACCGCCGCCTCGCAGGCCAAGGCGACGCCGGCCTTCTCGGCGCGCATGGCCAGGTCGGTGCCGTGCCGCGCCAACAGCGCCTTGTTGGCGGTGACCAGCGGCTTGCCGCGATCGAGCGTGGCTTGCGCCAGGTCGCGCGCCACGCCCTCGGCGCCGCCGATCAGCTCGACCACGACGTCGACCCCGGGCTGGGACGCCAAGGCGCGGGCATTGTCCAGCCAAACCGCGCCGTTGAGGGCGACGCCGCGCTCCTTGCGCCGATCGCGCGCCGAGACCGCGCGCACTTCCAGCCGCCGCCCGGCCCGACGCGCGACGTATTCGGCATTGTCGTGCAGCAGTTTCAAGACGCCGCCGCCGACCGTGCCCAGGCCGGCGATGCCGATGCCCAGCGCCGGCTTCACGTCGCGACGACGCGCAGGCCGCGGCGATTGTGCCCCGAGGGCAGCTCGGCCTGTCCGAGGAAGCGCTTGAGACTGCGCGCCGCCTGGCGGATGCGCTGTTCGTTCTCGACCAGGGCGATGCGGACATGGCCATCGCCGTACTCGCCGAAGCCGATGCCGGGCGAGACCGCGATCTGCGCCTGTTCGAGCAGCAGCTTCGAGAACTCGATCGAGCCCATGCCCTCGAACGCCTTGGGGATCGGCGCCCAGGCGAACATCGAGGCATCGGGCGCCGGAATCTCCCAGCCCGCCGCCTTGAAGCTGGAAACCAGCACGTCGCGCCGCGCCTTGTAGATCGCACGCACTTCGTCGACGCAATCCTGCGGACCGTTGAGCGCCGCGGTCGCCGCAACTTGGATCGGGGTGAAGGCGCCGTAGTCGAGATAGCTCTTGATCCGGGTCAGCGCCCCGATCAGCCGGCGGTTGCCGGCGGCGAAGCCGACCCGCCAGCCGGGCATGGAATAGGTCTTGGACAGCGAGGAGAACTCGACCGCGATCTCCTTGGCGCCCTTGACCTGGAGGATCGAGGGCGGCGGCGGAATGTCGAAATAGATCTCGGCATAGGCGATGTCCGACAGAATGAAGATGCCGTGCCGGCGGCAATAGGCCACCACCTCGGCGTAGAAGTCGAGATCGACCACCGCCGCGGTCGGGTTGTTGGGATAGTTCAGCACCAGCGCGGTCGGCGGCGGCACGCAATGCCGCACCGCGCGGTCGAGCGTGGTCATGAAGGCGCTGAGGTCGTGATTGGGCCCCAGCGCCAGATGCCGGACATTGGCGCCGGCGATGATGAAGCCGTAGGGATGGATCGGGTAGCTGGGATTGGGCACCAGCATGACGTCGCCCGGCGTGGTAATGGCCTGGGCGAGATTGGCCAGCCCCTCTTTCGAGCCGAGCGTGACGATCGCCTCGGCCTCGGGATCGAGGGCGACGTTGAAGCGGCGCTCGTAATAGGCCGACAGCGCGCGACGAAGACCCGGAATGCCGCGCGAACTGGAATAGCGATGGGTCTTGGGATCGCGCACCGTCTCGATCAGCTTGTCGACGATGTGCTGGGGCGTCGGCAGATCGGGATTGCCCATGCCCAGATCGATGATGTCGGCGCCGCGCGCGCGGTCGCGCGCCTTCATCGCATTCACTTCGGCGAAGACGTATGGCGGCAGCCGCTTGATGCGGTGGAATTCCTGGTCCATGGCGCGAATCCGAGGGCCGTTCGTCAGCCGGGTTATGGACCAAGCCCGGGGCGCTGTCGAGAGTATCAGAAGGCGGCGACGTCGACCTTGGGACGCGCCGCGCCCAGCGCCGATCCGCGCCCCGAAACCAGCAGGCTTTGCGGCGGCACGCCCAGGCGCCGCAGCTCGGCCGCCACCGCCTCGGCGCGCTCCA
>Ga0194120_10006453_pt1 | contig 16574 bp, 16 predicted proteins | sample TA2MahCa65mmetaG_FD_148642 | JGI IMG/M metagenome (GOLD analysis project Ga0194120, IMG submission 148642) | Freshwater microbial communities from Lake Tanganyika, Tanzania - TA2015019 Mahale Deep Cast 65m | ecosystem: Environmental > Aquatic > Freshwater > Lake | place: Tanzania: Lake...
GGGGGGGGGGGGGATGTACCGGCACAGCCGTTCGAGCGCCTTGCGCTGATGCCCCCCCACAGCGCACCCCCGCGTGCAGGCTGAAGCCGTGCGCCTGGGCGCACAGGCCTGCGGGGGCTTTGTCGTCCCTACCCGGCACCGTTCGCAGGCTCAGCACCTTTTGCCCGGCGCGCGCGATGGCCTCTTATTTTTTCCCGGCTGGGAAAGTTTTTCTGAGCTAGATCACACAGAGCTAGTCAAAAGGCAACTTGATCAATAAATAATCACCAACGCAACGCTGTCGATGCCATTTTGGGGATATTCGAAACCGCTGGAAACCTGAAGGGGCTCGCCTGCCTCTGTTATCATGCCCCTCTTCTAGCTCAATTGCCATACGCAAGATCTCCTCATCGGAGTCCGACATGCTCTACGACGTCATTCTGCGCGGCGGGCAGCTCATTGATCCGTCGCAGAATCTGAACGGACGCTTCGACCTTGCGGTCGCGCGAGGGCGAATTGCGGCGATCCAGCCCTCGATCGCTTCAGCCTCGGCGAAGGAGACGATCGACGTCTCCGGCAAGCTGGTACTACCGGGGCTCATCGACACCCACGCCCACGTTTTCCAGTACGTCACCGGGCGTTTCGGCCTGGAAGCGGATTTGTGCGGCGTACGCTCTGGCGTCACCACTCTCATCGACCAGGGCGGACCCTCTTGCATGACGCTGCCGGCGTTCCGCGAGTTTGTCGTCAAGTCGAAAAAGAGCCGCTGCCTCGCTTTCCTCTCGGCCTACCTTGTGGGCGGAATGGAAGGGCATTACTACCCGCAGCTCTACAAGCCCGATTGCGTGGATATCGACGCCACGGTGAAGTCCGCACTGGAGAACCCCGACATCGTGCGCGGCTTCAAAGCACATGCGGAGCTCGGCGGTTTTGCGCGCTGGGGAATCGAGGTGATCCGCCAGGCCGCCGAAATCGGGAAAAAGGCGAACCTCCCTGTCTACATCCATTTCGGCCAGCTCTGGGGGCTGCCGGCGGGCGGCGCGAACGGCGTCGACCCCGACACGATCCTCCAGCAGGTGGTGCCGCTGCTGAAACCCGGCGACATCATCGCCCATCCCTTTACGCGCCACCCCGGTGGATTCGTCAACCGCCAGGGAAAGCTGCACCCGATCGTCAAGGAAGCGCTGGCGATGGGATTGAAGACCGATGTCGGCCATGGCTCGCATTTCAGCTACCGGATGGCGCGCATCGCGCTCGACGCGGGGGTGCTGCCCGACACGCTCGGCGCCGATATGCACGGCTACAACACGCGGGTGCCGCAGCCTGCGTCTTCCCTGGCGGGCACGCCGGAGGAGCATCCGGACCGGGAGCACATGTTCTTCGGTGAGACGAGATTTTCCCTCGTTTCGGCGATGACTTCGATGCTGGCGCTCGGCCTCAGCCTCGAGCAGGTCGTGCCGATGGTCACCACCCACCCGGCGAGGATGCTCGGGATGCAGAAAGACCTCGGGCACCTGAAGCCGGGTGCACAAGCCGACGTGTCCGTGCTCCACGACGAGCGGGGCGCATGGACGCTCACCGACAACGAGAAGAATCGGATCAAGGCGACGCGCATGCTGCGGCCGGCGTTCTGCCTGCGCGCCGGCGAGCGCCACGACTCCGACGCCTCCATCCTGCCGCCGCTGGCCGTAGCGGCGTGATCCAGAAAGGTGTAGGCGCCCGTCTTCCCAGGAAGGAAGACCGCCGCTTCCTGCGTGGCCAGGGCGAGTACGTCGCCAACCTTCGCCTGCCGGGAATGCTCGAAGTCGCCTTTGTTCGCTCGCCGATGGCGCACGCGCGCATCTGCGGCATCACCAAGCTGCCGGGCGTCTATACCGCCGATGACCTGAAGGGCGTGCGCCCGATCCAGGCGCGCGCGACGCTGTCAGGCTTTAAGCCCGGCGACCAGCCGGTGCTCGCCACCGGCAAGGTCCGGCAGGTAGGCGAGCTGGTGGCGATGTGCATCGCGCGCACTCGCGCCGAGGCCGAGGACCTCGCCGACCGGGTGGAGCTGGACCTGGAGGAACTGCCGGCAGTGGTCGACTTGATCGAGGCGCGCAGGAAACCGCCCGCGCTCGTGCACGAAGAGTGGGGCGACAACGTATTCCTCGAGTCCTTCGTCGATGACGACCTTTCGCAGGTGAAAAAGAACGCGAAGGTGAAGATCCGGCGCGAGATCCGCACCGCGCGCCAGCACATGTCGCCTCTGGAGGGCCGCGGGGTGGTGTGCGAGTGGAACCGGCGCCTCGCGCAGCTCATCATGCACAGCGCGGCGCAGATGCCCCACATCAACCGCGCCGGCCTGGCAGAGTGCCTGGGGCTCGACCAGGGCTCGATCCGCGTCATCGCGCCCGACGTGGGCGGTGGCTTCGGCTACAAGGGCATCCTGCTGCCCGAGGAAGTGTGCCTCGCGTGGCTGTGCCGGCACCTGGGCAAGCCGGTGCGCTGGGTCGAGGACCGGCGCGAGCAGCTCTCGGCGGGCGCCAACTGCCGCGAGCACCATTACGACCTCACGATCTATGCGGACTGCGAGGGGAAGATCCTCGCTCTCGACTGCGAGGCGACGGTCGATTCCGGCGCCTATTCGTCCTACCCGTTCTCCGCGTGCCTGGAGGGCGCGCAGGTGAGCTCCATCCTGCCCGGGCCGTACAAGATGGACCGCTACCGCTGCCGCACCTGGTCGGTGGCCACCAACAAGGCGCCGATCCTGCCCTATCGCGGCGTAGCGCGCACCGGTGTTTGCTTTGCCCTGGAGCTGATGGTGGATGCGGTGGCGCGGGAGCTCAAGCTAGAGCCGCACGAAGTGCGCCTCGCCAACCTGGTGCAGCCCGGCGAGATGCCGTACAGCAACATTACGAAGAAGCACTTCGATTCGGGGGATTACCCCGAGGCGGTGCGCCGCGCGGCGAAGCTGATCGACGTCGAGAAGTTCAGGCAGGAGCAGGGGGCGAACCAGGACCCGGTGCGCCGCCTCGGCGTCGGCTTCGCCATCTTCTGCGAGCAGGCCGCGCACGGCACCTCCGTCTACTATGGCTGGGGCATCCCGATGGTGCCAGGGCACGAGCAATGCTCGGCGCGCTTGTCGCCCGACGGCGTGCTGGAACTGCGCATCGGCGCGCACTCGCACGGCCAGGGCATGGAGACCACCCTGGCGCAGGTGGCGAACACGGTCCTCGGCGTGGACCCCGAAAACGTGCGCCTAGTCCACGGCGACACCGGCGTCACGCCCTACTCCACCGGCACCTGGGGCTCGCGCAGCATGGTGATGTCGGGCGGCGCGGTGGCCACCGCCTGCGAGGCGATCGCCGAGCGCGTGAAGGCCATCGCGGCGAAACTGCTGGAAGTTTCCGCTAAGGATCTCGTGCTCGCCGAGGGCGCGGTAAGCGTCGCCGGGACCGACAAGAAAATGACGCTCGCCGAGGTGGCGCACATCTGGTACCGCAAGCCGCAGCTTCTGCCCGCGGACGTGGACCCCGCCGGGCTGGAGGCCACCGCGGGCTACAAGGCGAAGGTCGACACCGGCACCTTCAGCTACGCCTGCCACGCCTGCAAGGTGGCGGTGGACACCGAGACCGGCGCGGTGGAGATCCTCGACTACGTGGTGGTTGAGGACGGCGGCACCCTCATCAATCCCATGATCGTCGACGGGCAGGTGTACGGCGGCACCGCGCAGGGCGTGGGCACCGCGCTCTATGAGGAGATGCCGTTCGACGCACAAGGCCAGCCGCTTGCCACCACGCTCGCAGACTACCTGCTGCCCAGCGCCACCGAAGTGCCCTCGATCCGCATCGATCACATGGAAACGCCTTCGCCCTACACGCACTTCGGCCAGAAAGGCATCGGCGAGGGCGGGGCGATCGCGCCGCCGGCGGCCATCGCCAACGCGGTGAACGACGCGCTCGCGCCGCTGGGCGTCGAGATCACCGAGTCGCCGCTGACGCCGCGGCGCATCGTCGAGGCCATCCTGAGGAGGAAGGCATGAAGGCGCCAGCCTTCGACTACGCGCGGCCGAAGGACGTCACGGGCGCGCTCAAGCTGCTCGCGCAGGGCGGCAAGGCCGCCGCAGGGACGCAGTCGCTGGGTCCGATGCTCAACCTGCGGCTGCTCCAGCCGCCGCTACTGGTCGACCTGCGGCACATAGAGGAGTTGAAGGCGGTGGGGGAATCGAATGACGCCGTCACCCTCGGCGCCTGCGTCACGCACGCCGAAGTCGAGGACGGCAAGGCGCCCGATCCTACGGGCGGGTTCCTGCGCGCGGTGGCCTCCAACATCGCCTACCGCGCGGTGCGCAACCGCGGCACCATGGGCGGCAGCCTCGTTCACGCCGATCCGGCCGCCGACTGGCCGAGCGCGCTTACGCTGCTGGGCGCCACGGCTCTGATCGCCGGGCCTGGCGGCCGCCGCGAAGTGCCGGTGGAGAAGTTCATCACCGGCCTGTTCGAAGTCGACCTCCAGCCCGACGAGCTGCTCGTCGCCATCCGCATCCCGAAGCGCACCTCCGCGGCGAAGTACGGCTACTGGAAGTTCTGCCGAAAGGCGGGAGAATTCCCGCAAGCCATCGGCGGCGCGTTGCGCGATCCGGTGCGCGGCGAGGAGCGCAGCGTGGTCGGTGCGAACGGCGCTGCACCGAAGCTTTTTCCGAACCTCAGGCCCGCTGCGGCCGAGATGGTGATACTGGGCAGGGATCCCTTCATCCGGCAACTCCACGCCGTGGCGCTCAAGCGCGCCGTCTCGCAGGTAACCTGATGGAAGGCCTCCTGCTCGGGTTTCTGCTCGGCGAGCACCGGGGCGGACGGAGCCGATGACGTTCGTCGACAACCTGCGCATGTATTCGTGACGACGGCCTCCACCCAGGGTTGGCGGGCCATCATCGGCTGGGCGAAGAAGTCGGCCGGGGTGCCGCTGCAGTTCATCGATCACGCGCCACCGAAGCTGCTGTCCGACCTCCGTATGCGAAGCGACCTTGGGGTGGTACAGATGTGCGGGCAGCCGGCGTCGCTCGAGGCTCTGCGCAAAGCCATCCTGCTCGATCGGATCGTTGTGCCGGAGCTCAAGGAGTTTGACGAAACCAAGCCCCGAGCCCTTGTCGTGGAACAGCCGCCGGCATGGCCGTGAAAAAGCTCATTGCGCTCACCGTGAACGGCCAGGGGGTCGAGGCCACGGTCGAGCCGCGCACCCATCTCGCCGATTTCCTGCGCGAGACCCAGGGCCTCACTGGGACCAACCTGGGCTGCGAGCACGGCGTGTGCGGCGCCTGCACCGTCGAGATCGACGGCGTGCCGTCGCGCTCGTGCATCACCTACGCGGTGGCCTGCGACGGGGCCAGCGTGCGGACGATCGAGGGGTTTGAGGACGATCCGGTGATGGCGCAGCTGCGCGAGGCCTTCACGGCCGAGCATGCGCTCCAGTGCGGCTACTGCACGCCGGGGATGCTGGTCACGGCGAGGGACATCGTGACGCGCCTGCCGGATGCGGATGAGACGAGGGTACGCAAGGAGCTGGCGGGGAACCTGTGCCGGTGTACCGGGTATGTTGGCATCGTCTCCGCGATCCTGCGGGTTCTCGCTGAACGCGCGAAGTCGAACTAGGCGAGTTCAGCCCAGTGCATTGCGCTGGGCAACGTACCAAGCGCGAACCCAGTCTTTACCGGAGTCCCAGGGCTGTACGTCCGAGCGGATGTCGTGCCGGCCGCGCTCGCCTAGGCGCTGTGCTCCCAGGTCAGAAAGAATTTCGTCGAAGCGCTTGCCGCCGAAGTTGAAAGTGTCCGGGTAATTGGAGTCGCCCAGGCCGAACACGGCATAGCGGATCGCCGACAGGTTCGGCCGACGCTGGCAAAGCGCGGCGTACAGCGGCTTCGCGCCGTCGGGGACTTCGCCCTCGCCGTAGGTCGAGGTGCAGATGAGATAGACCGTTCCGGCACGAAACACGTCGAGGGACGCGTTTTCCATCGCCCGCAGTTCCGCGTCGCATCCGAATTCCTCTCGCAGAACCTGCTGCATCTCCTCGGCGGTCAACTCTGCGTTTCCGGTCATCGATCCAACGAGGAGAACGATCGGGGTGGTCGCCAAGGCAAACGCTCCCGGAATCTCAGAAAAACTTGAGGTAACGCTCTTTCTCCCAGTCGGTGACATACACCGAAAAGGCTCGCCACTCCTCGCGCTTGTACTCGAGCCAGGACTTGAACATCGCCGGGCCCATGACGGCCCTGCTGAGCGGATCGTTCTCGAAGGCGTTCAGCGCTTCGCCCAGGGACTGCGGCAAGCGCGTGACGTCGAGCTTCTCCAACTCCGCCGGCGTCTTGAGGTACATGTTGTCCTCGTGCGGCTCGCCAGGATCGAGGTTCTCCCGGATGCCCTCCAGACCCGCCGCGGCCACCATGGCGAAACCGAGATACGGATTGGAAGCGGCATCGGCCAGGCGCAACTCGATCCGGCCGCCGCCCAGCGGGATGCGCACGGCGTTGGTACGGTTGTTGCCGCCGTAGCAGACGAAGATTGGCGCCCAGGTGAAGCCGGCGCGGCTGCCGCGCGGGATCAGGCGCTTGTAGCTGTTCACGGTCGGCGCGACCACCGCGCAGATGGCCGGCAGGTGTCGCAGTACGCCGGCGACAAACTGGTATCCGAGCTTGGAGAGCCCCTTGCCGCGCGGGTCGTTCTTGTCCTCGAACAGGTTCTTCCTGTCCTTGAGGTCGTAGAGCGAGAGGTTATAGTGCGCGCCGCTGCCGGCCCGGTCGGCGAAGGGCTTGGGCATGAAGCTGGCGAACCCGCCGTGCTTTCGCGCGATTTCGTCGGCCATCATGCGGAAGAACACCAGCCGATCGGCCATGGTGCGCGCATCGAAGTAGTTGAAGTCGATCTCGAACTGGCCGATCGCGTCCTCGTGGTCGAGCGAATACACGCCCCAGCCGAGATGGTTCATCGCGGACACCAGCTCGTCCATCCAGAACATGTTGTCCAGCAGCCGTGCGGTGTCGTAAGCCGGTTTTTCCAGGTTGGGCCGCGCGCTGAACGGCGCATAGCCTCCTCCGGGCAGGTCCTTGAGTACGCAGAATTCAGCCTCGACGCCGGTGTTCACCCCATAGCCCAGCTCGGCCAGCCGCACCGTCACGCGGTTGAGTATGTTCCGGCTGCAGGCTTCGAAGGGCTTGCCCTGATACCACAGGTCGCTCGCGAACCATGCCGTGTCCGACCGCCAGGGCAGCACGGTGCACGAGGCGGGGTCCGGTCGCGAGGAAACCTCCTCGTCGTTCACTTCCTGCGGCACGCCGTCGACCGCCGCCCCCGTGAACAGCTCCGAGCCCTTCAGCATCTTCTCGTAGTGGTTGATCGGGACCATCTTGGTTTTGGACCGCCCGTGCATGTCGGAGTAGGAGGGCAGAAGGTACTTGACCCCCTGCTTCTGGAGCGACGTGCCAAGGGAATCAGCGGACATGAATCAGCCTCATTTCTTTATCAGGTAGCGGAAGAACACTTTTTCCAACGTGCGGATGGCGGCCGGCACGTCGACCTTCTGGATCATGGAGCGCACCATGATGCCGTCGAGCTGGGTGGAGGCGAACAGCGCCGCCTGGCGCACGTCCACCGGCGCGAACACGCCCAGCTTGATGCCCAGGCGAATGCTGTCCGAGAGCAGGCGCGTCTCGTGCTGATAGAACTCTTTCACCACCTGGTCGGTACTTCGGGTGCGCGTGCCCGAGGCCACGTAGTCCAGCATGACCTTGACCAGCTGCCGGATCTGGCCGTACATCTGCGCGTGCGTCTGGAACCAGGCCGAGATCAGCTTCACCGGGTCGTCGTGGCGGCCTTCCAGGCGCCGAAAATTTTCCTGCGTGCGGTCGATGCAGTAGCGCAGGCAGGCGCGGAAAAGGTCGTCCTTGCTGTCGAAGTAGTAGTAGATCAGCGCCGTGTTCACCTTCAGCGCGCGGCCGATGGCCTTGATGGTGACTGAGGCCACGTCGCGGTGCGAAAAGAGCTCGAGGGCCGCTATCATCATTTCCTCGGTGCGCCCGTTACCGTCACGCATGGCCGCGGCCAGCGCGCGCCTAGCCATCGCCGTAGCGCCGTCGCCACGCCTCGGCCGCGCGCTGGAAGCACTCCGGCGGCGCCTGCACCGTGCCGGCACCGATCTGGCCGCCGTCGCGGCCGGCGATGCCAATGTTCATCACCGGGTGGATGCCGGTGCGCAGCACCTTGAATATATCCACGCCGGTCGGCGTGCCGCGATAGCGCAGGAAGGGAATCCTGAAATCAGGGTTTTCGCCCACGGTAATGTCGTAGAGGGAGAGGTTGCGCTTCACCATGACCTCGGGGGAGCCACCCTGGTATTTCTGCAGCGGGAAAGCCGCCGCCTGCGCGAAGCCGCCCAGACCGATGGTCTCGGTTATCGGGCTCTCGCCACCCATCCAGGTGATCTCGTCCTGGCTGTGGCCCTTGAACAGCACCGCGTCGACCGTGGCATGCGGGCCTGTGAACCACGCCTCGCCCAGCCCCGCCACCCGAATGGAGAAGCCGCGGCAGTTGAAGGCCATGGCGCTCACCACACTCGAGCCCTCGATGCCGGTCAGGGCGTCGGCGCTGGATTTTGCCGCTGCCATGGACAGACGCAGGAAGAAGTAGTGGTCCTCGGTCAGCGCGCGCACCACGCGCTCGGCCGCCTCGCGCCGCGACGCCGCCATCGCGAGCAGGGCTGGAAAGAGCTCCCGGCAGAAGAGGAGCGACGCCGCCGTATTGCGGCTGTGCAGGTCGTCGCCCATGTGCAGCGCGTTCGCCATGATAGGCTTGAGCGCTAGGCCGCCCGCGGCGCGCACCGCCTCGCCCAGAGCCGGTCCGATCACCTCCCCCACGTAGCGCAGGCGATCGTGCACCCCTTGGTCGTAAACGCCGTAATTCAGGCGCCGGTGGTTGGTGCCTTCGTAAATGCTGCAGTAGGCGAAATTGCCCGCAGGGATGCCGACGCCGCGGTTCTGCACCACGAACACTGGCATGGATGCGGAGTAGGGGCCTGCCAGCGAGCCGACGCAATTCAATTCCTGGCAGCCACGCACCTTGATGGAGCCCGCCGCCAGCCGCTCCTCGGCTTGGGCCTCGCTGCCGGCCAGTCCCTCGAACAGCGCGGCACCGATCACCGCCGCGCGCTGGCCGCCGATGTAGTCGGCCCAGGGCAGGGTCGGCCCGGAGGTGAGCAGGGTGTCGCGTGTGAAGCCGGGCACCACCTCGCCGGCCGGGCGCACGTCCAGCAGCACCGGTTCGGCCGCACCCAGGCGCCGTAGGGCCTCGGCGTTCGCCGTGTCTCGGTCGGGGGCGGGTGTCATGGGCAGAAAATGTCGAAACGGGCCTGCTGCGCTGGGGTTGAAAACTAGTATACTGCAAATTAATTAATTAATCGTAGAGTTAAGTTTCAGATGGCCCTGCCCGAGGCGATGTTCGATCCCCGCACCTACGACGGAATCCGCAAGCCGGCCGTCGAGGCCTGGACGCTGCCGCCGCACTGCTACACCTCGCCCGAGTTCTTCCGCGCCGAGGTGAAGCATCTGTTCATGAAGGTGTGGAACTTCATCGGCCGTGCCGACCGCATCCCGAAGTACGGCGACTACTTTGCCGTGGACTACGTCGGCGTCCCGATCATCGTGCTGCGCGACCGTGACGGCTCGGTGAAGGCCTTCGCCAACAGCTGCCGGCACCGCGGCGCGCGCATCGTCGCGGGCGAGTTGCTCGACCGCATCGGTACCACGCGCGGCTTCAAGTGCCCTTACCACAGCTGGGTCTACGGCACCGGCGGGGAGCTGAAGGGCTGCCCTGGCATGGAGCAGACGGTAGGCTTCGACAGGAAGGACTTTGGCCTAGTACCGGTGCGGCTAGAGGCCTGGGGCGGCTTCCTGTTTGTCAATTTCGACAACGAGGCGCCGCCACTGCTGCAGTACCTCGGCGACATGCCCGAGGCGCTCGCCGCCTACGACTGCGAGAACCTGGTCACGACCCAGATTAGGGTTTACGACGTGGCCTGCAACTGGAAGATCCACATTGAGAACGCGATGGAGGAATATCACCTCCCGGCGGTGCACGGCAGCACGCTCAATCTGCTCGAATTCGAGCACTTCGACGTGCCGGCGAAGGGCGCCTGGATGGCGATCCGCGAGCGCCATGAGGGCACGCGGGCGCTGCTGGCGGAGGACCGCCAGCATGCCCTTCCGCCGATCCCCGGCATCCACGGTCATGCCGCCGAGGGCACCAACTATGTCTGCATCAACCCCTCGACGATGCTCGGCATGACCATCGACACCGTCTGGTACATCGAGCTGCATCCGATGGGACCCTCGCGCACGCGGGTGGTCGTGGGCTCGTGCTTTCCGAAGGCAACCGTGCAGCGACCGGACTTCGCGGAAAGGGCGGCCTACTACTACAAGCGCTGGGACAAATCGATCGCCGAGGACAACGGGATCGCTGCGATCCAGCAACAGGGCATGAACTCGCCGCTGACGCGCTCTGGACGGCTCTCCGGGCACGAGTACCTGATCCCGAAGCTGGGCATGTGGTGGATCGAGCACACGGTGGACCGCGGCGCAGCCCTCAACGGAATCTGAACCGCAGTTGACCCATGAGCAAGGTCCATCTGCACATCGACAACGACACGGCGCTGGACGAAGTCTTCGAAGTCACCCAAGCCCGCATCAAGGCATCGCTGAAGAAGTTTCCCGGGCTGGCGAAGCAGCTTCGGATTACGCTCGAGAACGACGGCCGGCGGCTGGACGAGCACTTGAAGACCGCCGATGTCCTGTTTGGCTGGAACTTCGAACGCAACAACCTCGCCAAGCGTGCCCCCCGCCTGCGCTGGATCCACGCGCCGGGCGCCGGCATCAACCATTTTCTGCCCTTCGACTGGCTGCCGAAGCATGTGGTGTTCACCAACAACCGCGGCATCCACGGCGCGCGCGCGCACGAGTACGCCATGATGGCCATCCTCATGCTGAACAACCGCGTGCCGGAGATGGTGACGCACCAGCGCGCCGGGCGCTGGCAGCAGTGCTTCAACAGCGGCATCGAGGGCAAAACGCTGCTGATCATCGGCGTGGGCAGCGTCGGCGGCGGTCTCGCGGCCTGGGCCAAGCGCTTCGGCATGAAGGTGGTCGGGGTGCGCCGCACCGGCCGTTCGCGCCGCCACGTGGACGAGATGCACAGGCCTTCGGCCCTGCGCCGGCTGCTGCCGCGCGCCGATTTCGTAGCCGTCACAACCCCCGCCACCTCGCGGACGCGCCGCATGCTGGGCGCCCGCGAGATCGGCCTGCTGAAAAGGGGGGCCGGTCTGCTCAACTATAGCCGCGCCGCCATCGTGGACTATGACGCGCTGCGAAAGCGCCTCCTGCGCCGCGAGGTGAGCGCCATCCTGGACGTCTTCGACCCCGAGCCGCTACCCGCCGGATCGCCGCTCTGGAAGACGCCCAACCTGATCATCACGCCGCATTGCTCGTCGGACGACACCGAGCAATACACACCCAAGACGCTGGACCTGGTGTTCGGCGAGATGAAGCGCTTCCTCGCCGGCAAACCAGTGCGCAACATCGTTCGGCGAGAATTTGAGTATTAAACGGTTTCTGGTACCCTGCCTGCGGTCCACGGGCACCCATGACAGCGATCCCTTACAGAGGAGTTGCAAAATGACGGAGCAAAGCAGATTCGGCCGGTTCCTCAGCGCCACAGCAGTAGCGTTGACTGGCACCGCACTCATGTTGAGCGGCGTCCAGGCCCAGACGATCAAGATCGGGGCACCGCTTGCCTTGACCGGCGGCCTCGCCGACGAGGGCAGGAAGCAGGCCATCGCCTACGACATGTGGCTGAAGCGCATCAATGCCGCGGGCGGGATCGACGTCGGCGGCAGAAAGATGCGCGTCGAGCTGGTGCAGTACGATTACCAGACCAACGAGCAGCGCGCGCAGCAACTCGCCGAGAAGCTGATCGTGGACGACAAAGTCAACTTCCTGCTCGCCCCTTTCGGCTCGGGGCACACTAAGGTGGTGGCCGGCGTCGCCGAGCGCTACGGCGTGCCGGTGATGGCGACCAGCGCCTCATCCGACTCGATCTTCAATCAGGGCTACAAGCACCTGTTCGGCACGCTCGCGCCCAACAGCGGCAGCGTGGAGAATCTGATCACGGTCGTCACCCGGCAGATGCCGAACGCCAAGCGCATCGCCATTCTTGGCAGGGAAGACGTGTTCCCGAAGGCCATGGCGACGGTGATGAGCGATTCGGCCAAGAAGGCCGGGCTGCAGATCATTTCGCTGGAGTACTACCCGGTGGGCGTCCTGGACCTCGCCACGCCGATCGCCAAGATCAAGTCCATGAACCCGGACTGGATTTACATCACCGGGTACAGCAAGGACCTGGTGTTGGCGCGCAAGCAGATGCAGGACCTGGGCGTGAAGGCACCGGTGGTCACCATGATCACCGGTCCCGTGTACAAGGAGTTTATCGACGCACTGGGGCCGCTCGCCGAAGGCGTGACGAGCGCGTCCTGGTGGCACCACAGCGCGCAGTTCAGGGGCAACGACCCCTGGGGCTCGACCAAGGCGTTCTACGACGAATTTGTGGCGCGCGAGAAGGCCGACCCGGACTACGTGCATGCCGCGGCGGCGGCGGCGTTGGTCGCCCTGCAGAAGGCGATCGAGAATGCCAAGACGCTGGATCGCGCCAAGGTGCGCGACGCTCTCGCGGCGCTCGATATCGTCACGTTCTATGGGCCGATCAAGTTCGCCGCCAACGGCATGAACGGCGGACGTGATCTGCCGATCATCCAGGTGCAGGGCGGAAAGCCGGTGCTGCTCTATCCCGAGGCCCTCAAGCAGGGCAACCTCCAGTCGGTCAAGTAGTGCAGGGCGCGCCCCGGAGACGCCGTTTCCGGGGCGCCCCCATCTTGTTCCCAATCGCGGGCGCTTCCTGATGGAGTACGGGCAGGTCATCGCCAACGGATTGATGCTCGGCGGCCTTTACGCCTGCATCGCGGTCGGCTTTTCCCTTGTCTGGGGGGTGCTGAACGTCATCAATATGCTGCATGGATCGTTCATCATCCTGGGCGGCTACCTCACTTTTTTTGCCTGGCTGCACCTCAAGGTCAACCCGCTGGTTGCGCTGGCGCCAGTGGCGGCGGTGCTGTTCTCGATCGGCTTTCTCGTCCAGTACCTGCTCGTCAATCGGGTGATCACGCAGCCGGTGCTTACGACGCTCACGCTCACGTTCGGCCTGGACATGATTCTCTACAATGCGATGAACCTCGCGTTCGAGGCGACGCCGCGCCGTATCGTTCTGGATCTCGGCCGCCTGCATTTGGGCGGCGTCATTCTGCCCTACGACCGCGTGGTGGCGATGGCGCTGGCACTGGTTCTCACCGCCATCCTGTACCTCGTGCTGCGTACGTCGCGCACGGGGCGGGCCATCGTTGCGGTGCGCATGGACCGGGACGCCGCGGCGCTGATGGGCATCCGCGTGAACCGCGTCTACGCCATCACGTTCGGTATTGGCGCGCTAATGGCTGGCGCCTGCGGCGCGCTGGTGGCCGTCGTCTTTCCGATCACCACCAGCGTGACCGGGCTGTTCCTCGGCAAGGCGTTCGTCATCTGCGTGATTGGCGGGCTAGGTTCGGTGCCGGGAGCGCTGGTCGGAGGGCTTGCGCTGGGGATGATCGAGAGCCTCGCCAGCTTCTGGTTCGGCCCGCAGCAGGCGATCCTGGTCGGTTTCCTCATCATGCTCGTGCTGCTGATGGTCCGCCCCACCGGCCTGGTGGGCAAAAAGGGCTACGAATGACCCGCCTGGGGGGGCGCGCCGGCCACCTGGTGTTCGGCGCCTGGATACTGCTACTCGCGGCGACCCCGTTCATCGCCAGCAACTACTTCGTCAAGATTGCGACATTTCTGGCGATGTACGCAGCGCTAGCGCTGTCCTGGAACTTTATCGGCGGCTACACCGGGTACCCGTCTTTTTCGACCGCGGCGTTCTTCGGGCTGGGCGCCTATTCCGGCGCGCTGATGCAAAACGCGGGTCTCTGGGTGGGATTCGCATGGATCGGTGCGGCTTTGGTCGTATCCGCGTTCGCCGCCATCCTGGGATTCGCGATCCTTCGGCTGCGGGGCCACTACTTTGCCATTGCGTCCATCGCGCTGGCGGACGTTCTCATGCTGATCGCTTCGATCTGGGCGGGCGTCACCGGCGGTGGCGAGGGACTGAATGTGAAGATCATGCCCGGCGGCCCGGATTTCATCGGCCGCGTTTTTCTTTACACCATGCTCGGGATCATGCTCGCGGCGTTCGTGACCACGGTGCTCGTGGACCGGAGCGCGCTCGGCTTCGGGCTGCGCTGCATTCAGCAGAACGAGGATGCGGCCGACATGGTGGGGGTGAATGTCACGCGCTACAAGGCGACCGCGTTTACGCTGTCGGCGGTGTTCTGCGGTGCCATCGGCGCCGCGTACGCGTCCTGGGTCGCCTATATCTCGCCGGTCGACTCGTTCTCCATTCTTCTCACCTTGAAAGTACCGGTCATGGTACTGCTGGGTGGTCCAGGCACCGTGCTCGGGCCGGTCGTCGGATCTGCGGCGTTCGTAATCCTGGAAGAAACTATCTGGGCGAAGTACCTCGATTATCACCAGGCGGTTCTGGGCGTGGTGATCGTGCTGCTGCTGTTTTTCCTGCCCGGAGGGCTACTGCGCATGCTTTCGCGGCGCAGTGGACGATGAGCGAACCGCTTCTCACCGTCGAGAACCTGTCGAAGAATTTCGGCGGCGTACAGGCGGTTCGGAACGTCTCCTTCGAATTGCGCAAGGACGAAATTGTCGGGCTCATCGGCCCCAACGGCGCTGGCAAGACCACCGTCATCAATCTCATTACCGGTGTGCTTCCGGCATCGGCCGGGCGGGTCCTGTTCGAAGGCAGAGAGGTGACCGGGCAGCGGCCGTTCGAGGCCGCGCGTCGCGGCCTTGCCCGCACATTCCAGATCGTGCAGCCGTTCCCGGCCATGACCGTGCTGGAGAATGTCATGGCGGGCGCGGTCTTCGCGGGCGCGGCGGCCACGCGCGCCGAAGCCGAGGCGGTGGCGCGCGCGAACCTGGAGTTCGCAGGCCTTCTGCCGCAAGCGGATAAGCCCGCTGCGTCGCTGACGCTGCCGTCGCGCAAGCGGCTGGAGCTTGCCAAGAGCTTGGCCATGAAGCCCAAGGTCTTGCTTCTCGACGAAGTCAACGCGGGCCTGAACACCTCGGAAATCGGAGCCGCACTCGATCTGATCCAGGCGATCGCGGCGCGCGGTATTACCATCATCATCGTCGAGCACCTGATGAAGGTGGTGCTCTCTCTCTCGCAGCGCATCCTGGTGTTGCATCACGGTGAGCTGATCAGCAGCGGGCCATCTGCCGACGTGGTCAACGACCCGAAGGTGATCGAGGCTTACCTCGGAAGCAAATTCGCCGAGCGCCACCGCGCGCTCACGCAAGCGCCGTGACCGAGCCGCTGCTCCGCGTCGAAGGCATATGCGCCGGCTATGGCGACGTGCAAGTGCTATGGGGCGTCGACCTTCAGGTCATGCCGGGAGAGATCACCTGCATCGTGGGCTCCAACGGCGCAGGGAAGACCACTTTCCTGCGGGCGATTTCCGGGCTGGTCCGCGCAAGTTCCGGAATGGTGCACCTTGGCGGGCTGGACCTGTCCGGCGCGGAACCCGACGCGATCCTCGCCGCCGGGATCGCTCACGTTCCCGAGGGGCGCCGGCTGTTTCGCGGACTCTCGGTGCGCGACAACCTGTTGCTGGGCGCATACCTGCGCCGCTCGGCGAGGGGCGATATTACCGCGGACCTGGAGCGGGTATACAGCTTGTTTCCGCGGCTCAAGGAACGCGAACGGCAGGACGCGACCACGCTTTCGGGCGGGGAGCAGCAGATGTGCGCCATCGGACGTGGAATCATGTCGCGTCCGCGCCTGCTCATGGTTGACGAGCTGTCACTCGGACTTGCCCCGAAGGCGGTGGAAACGCTCAGCGAGGCGCTGCTCGATATCAACCGCAACGGCCTGAGCATCCTGATCGTCGAGCAGGACGTCTTCATCGCTCTGGAACTGGCGGCGAGCGCCTATGTGATCGAGACCGGTCGCATCGCGTTGCATGGCACCTCGCGCGAAATCTCGCGCGACCCACGCATCCGACAGGCCTACCTTGGGCTCTGATAGCCGCGTAGCCACGGTCAGCGCCCTGGAACGCGTTTGTCGCGTGCGGCCGCAGTGGGCGGCGGTGCGCTCGGCGCGCGAGGCGCTCGGGCTGGACGGCCGGGCCCTTCTGCATGCCGGACCGGCGTGCCTGGACTGGAATCTCCTCCCGCCGCCGATGCGCAACGCCGCCGTGCTCTCCTGCCTGCACGAAAAATGGGCGGCGGACGAGGCCGAGGCTGAGTCCCTGCTCGCTGCCGGTGCGGTGCGCCTTTCGCCCTCGCACACCCGGTCGGTGGCAACGCCGCTCGCGGCCATGGTGTCCCCCTCCACGACCGTGGCGGAAATCCGCGACGGGAGCTGCGCGTACTACGGCTTTCTCGG
>Ga0194120_10006456_pt1 | contig 16566 bp, 16 predicted proteins | sample TA2MahCa65mmetaG_FD_148642 | JGI IMG/M metagenome (GOLD analysis project Ga0194120, IMG submission 148642) | Freshwater microbial communities from Lake Tanganyika, Tanzania - TA2015019 Mahale Deep Cast 65m | ecosystem: Environmental > Aquatic > Freshwater > Lake | place: Tanzania: Lake...
GCTCAGCGCCCCGGTGACCGAGGCACCCTCGGCGACCAGGCCAAGGACGCGGCCCTTGCCGTCGCGGCGCAAGCGAAAGACCGGATGGACCAGGAGATTGATGGCATGACCGAGGCGAGCGATCTCGGCCGCGACCGAATCGACCAGGAAAGGCATGTCATCCGTCACCACTTCAATGACGGTGCCACGGCCTTCCCAGCCATGTTCGGCCTTATTCGCGTTGAAAACGCGCAATGAAGCCTTGCCCGGCTTGCGTATTGCGCCAAACTGCCAATGACCGAGCAGGACGCGGGCGAGAAGGCTGGGGCTTCGCGCGGCGACATCTTCGGGCGGCGTGCGGGCAAAATAACGCCGCACCAGCGCTTCGGCCTCTTCAGCCTTGGACTTGCCCAGTACGCGCACCACTTCCGCGACGGCTTGATCGACGTGTTTCGCGCTTTTTGCGGATTTCGCGTTCATGCCCTTCCCCCAGCAATGCTTTGAAATTCCACTCTATCCCGGGGCCGGGCGGGGTCAAAGCCGGCGACCATGGCCCCTTCGGCTTGCCTTGAGCACGAAAACCCGGACAAATAGCCGATCAAGAGCGTGAGGAGCAGGCATGGTCTTGATGAGAGATTCGCGTTTTTTCGTATTCGGCATGGCTGCGGGGCTGGCATTCTGGGCCGGCATGGTATCGGCGGCCTCTCCTGAAGACTGGCGCCGCTGTCGGGCCGCCAGCGAGCCCGAAGAGGTGATCGATACCTGCAGCCTCGTGATCAGGCAATCGCCGCGCGGCAGTCGACCCTGGCGCGAAGCCATGCTCGGTCGAGCCGACGCCTTCTTTTTTCAGAACGCTTTTTTCGACGCGATCGAGGACTATTCGAGCCTGATCGTCTCGGATCCGGGCGATTTTCAAGCGCTCTATAATCGGGGCCGCGCCTATCGCGAGATCGGCGCCATGGGCTTCGCGACCGGCGACTTCAATCGCGCCTTGCGCCTCAGACCCAATGACCCGCGCGTTCTCAAGGAACGCGGCCTCGCGCGACTACCGCTTGGCGCAGCGTCTTGAACCCGTGCATCCCGATCATTTGGTCGGCCTCTGCTGGGTCGAGCTTCAGGTCGGCAATCATCCGGCGGCGATCCGGGCTTGCGACGCGGCGCTCGAGAAAGACCCCGGCCATGTCGAAGCAAGAGGCTGGCGCGCGTTCGCCGCCTTGGTCTCGGGCGATGTCGAGCGCGCCGAGCGCCTCGCCAAGGAGGTGCTCGCGCGCGTACCTCTCCTCTCTGAGGCGATTTATGTCGAGGCCGCGATCCTCCGCGCCAAGGGTGATAGGGCCAGGTCGGAAGCGCGTCTCGCCGAGGCCGAATTCCTCAGCCTCGACTGGCAACGGGCCGAATTTCAGAAGCTCTATCCGCTCCGCTGACAAGTCCTCCCGGTTTCGACCCCCTGGCCATCGCCGCGGCGCGGGTGTAGGCATGGAGTGATCTGATTCGGCGCCATGCTCGATCTCCGCCCCGTCTTTCTCGTCAATGGCGTCCTGCTCCTGATCCTGGGCGGGGCGATGCTTCTGCCTGCGCTTGCCGATCTCGCGATCGGTCATGCCGATTGGGGTGTTTTTCTGCTTTCCTCTTTCGTCACGCTGTTCGTCGGTGGCGGCTTGGCGCTCGCCAATTACGAAGGCCGGCGCACCGATCTTTCGATCCGTCAGGCCTTCATTCTGACCTCGCTCTCTTGGACCATGATGGCGGCTTTCGGCGCGGTGCCGTTCTACTTCTCCGGGCTCAAGCTCAGCTTCATCGATTCGGCTTTTGAAGCCATGTCGGGCCTGACGACCACGGGGGCGACGGTGATCGTCGGCCTCGATGCCGCGCCGCCCGGCATTCTGCTCTGGCGTTCGCTGCTGCATTGGCTGGGCGGCATCGGCATCATCGTCATGGGCGTCGCGGTCCTGCCCATGCTCAAAGTCGGCGGCATGCAACTCTTCAAGACCGAGAGCTCGGACAATTCCGAAAAGATCCTGCCGCGCGCCGCTCAGATCGCGGGCGCGATCGGCTGGACCTATCTGCTCCTGACCGTGCTCTGCGCCGTTGCGCTCTGGCTCGCCGGTATGTCGCCTTTCGATGCCATCAACCATGCCATGTCGACCATGTCGACCGGCGGCTTTTCGACCTCGGACGATTCGATCTCGAATTGGCAAAGCCCGACGATCGAATGGATCCTGGTGGTCTTCATGGTGATCAGCGGCATGACCTTCACGCTCTTGGTTCGGGCCGTCCGTGGGCAAGCCGGGCCGCTTTGGCGGGATTCGCAGACCCGCGTCTATCTCGGCGTCGTCGCTTTCTTCAGCCTGACGCTTGGGATCTGGCATGCCTGGGCCCATGACGTGCCTTTCATTCACGCCTTGCGCGAGACGAGCTTCAGTGTCGTCGCGGTCATCACCACGACCGGGTTCATGAGCGTCGAATACGGTCTCTGGGGCGGTTTTGCCTTGGTCGTCTTTTTCTTCTTGTCTTTTGTCGGTGCCAGTACCGGCTCGACCAGCGGCGGCATCAAGATCTTTCGATTCGAAATCCTGTTCCTGCGCGTGCGCGGTCAGGCGCGGCATCTGCTGACGCCCCACGGCGTCTTCGCCTTGAAGTACAATGGCCGGACAGTGCCCGAAGAAGTGCCCTATGCCATATCGGCCTTTCTTTATCTTTACCTTGGCACTTGGGCGGCGCTCGCGATCGGCCTCGGGCTCGCCGGTTGCGATTTGGTGACCGCCTTGAGCGGCGCGGCGAGCGCCCTGGCCAATGTCGGTCCCGGCCTCGGCGACATCATCGGCCCGGCGGGCAACTATTCGACCCTGCCGCAAGCCGCCAAGTTCCTGTTGACGGCCGGCATGTTGCTCGGTCGGCTCGAATTTTTCACCATCTTCGTATTGCTGTCGCGCCGCTTCTGGCGGAGCTGACGTGACGCTTCGCGGGCGCTACCTCCTACGCATGCTCGTGCCGGCGCCGGCATCCTGATCGCCGAAAGCACCAAGGCCGTGGCCAGCGCCTATCGCTTTGACAAGGTTGGGGCTTTGGCGGTTCCGGGCCGCGCCCAGAAGGTCACGGTCTACACCGTCGCGACCGGCTAGAACCTTGCGCGAACGAAGGCTTGCCAAGGTCCGGGCGGAGGTCTATAAGCCCGCGACTTTTCCGGAGAGCAGGCCATGAAAGAAGGCATTCACCCCGATTATCACGAGATCACCGTCGTCATGACCGACGGTACCTCGTTCAAGACCCGTTCGACCTGGGGCAAGGCGGGCGCGACCATGCAGCTCGACATCGATCCCAAGTCGCACCCGGCTTGGACCGGCGGCCCGACACGGCTTTCGGACAAGGGCGGCCAGCTTTCCAAATTCAACAAGCGTTACCAGAACCTGGGCATTCCTTCGGGCGACAAGGCGGCGGCCAAGAAGAAGTAAGCGCCGGCGCTTTTCCCAGTCCTTCTAGAACCGATCGAGCCCCGCCCAAAGCGGGGCTCGCGTCATTTTGGCCCCTTGAAGGGCCGACCTCGCCTACCCAAATCCGTCTTGTTCGGGCGCCTCTTGAGGGTCCGGACGGTAAGGCCCGGTCCATGACGGGCAGGGCCGACCATGTTGCTCAACGGAGGACATGTCATGCATCGCTTCGATCTCACGCCCTTGTTCCGTTCGACCGTCGGCTTCGACCGCTTGTCCGATCTTTTGGACGCGGCCGCGCGCGGCGACGAAGGCAACGGCTATCCGCCCTACAACATCGAGAAGCTGTCGGAAGACGGCTATCGCATCACCATGGCCGTCGCCGGCTTCGCCATGGACGAGCTTGAACTCGTCCAGAAGGGCGAACTGCTTTCGATCACCGGCAAGGCCAAGGCCGAGCCCGAAGGCAAGACCTATCTCCACCGCGGCATTGCCCGGCGCGCTTTCGAGCGTCGCTTCGAACTCGCCGACCACATTGCGGTCAAGGGCGCGAAGCTCGAGAACGGTCTTCTGCATGTCGAGCTCGCGCGCGAGGTGCCCGAGGCGCTCAAGCCCAGGAAGATCTCGATCGAGAGCGCGGCCGAGGCCGGATTGAAATACGCCGCCTAGGCGGCGTCGAGCCGGGCGGACGGTCGCGCCCCGTCCGCCCTTAACCCCAACCGCAGGAAGATCCGCCGGGCCGCGAGGGCTCGGCGGGAAAGGAGAAGCCATGTCTTTGCTTACCCCCTGGTCCCGCAACGACGTCCGCAAGACGGTGCCATCGGCCGATGTCTTCGGCGCGCTGCAAAAACGCCTCGACACGATGTTCGACGATTTCTGGCGAGGCGGCGAATGGCCGGCCCTTCAGTCGGGCGAGGTCGCGCTCGCGCCCAAGGTCGACGTGGTCGAGAACGACAAGGCCTATGTCGTGACCGCCGAGCTTCCGGGTCTTGAAGAGAAGGACATCGAACTCACCATCGACGGCGATCGCCTGTCGCTCAAGGGCGAGAAGAAGTCCGAGATCGACCGCAAGGACGGCGATTGGCATGTCAGCGAGCGGAGCTACGGCTCCTTCGCGCGGAGCTTCATGCTGCCTCCCAATGCCGAGGGCGCCAAGGCGCAGGCCAAATTCGACAAGGGTGTCCTCAGCGTCACCGTGCCGAAAAAGGCCGAATCCGTCGCGCAGGTGAAAAAGATCGAGGTCCAAAAGGGCTAACGCCTTTTCTTGGTCTTGGTCTTTGTTCGGGGCCGTGCCGTGCTCTTCCCCGGCGCGGCGCGGCCCTTTTTCTTGATCGCGCTCGCACTCGCCGTCGTGGCGGCATAGGCGACGGCCTTGGCGAGCCAATTCGACAAGGCCTTGGCGTCGCCGACGATGGCCGACGGCATCACGACATACTCCTTCATGCGCCTTCCGGGCATCGGCTCGAAGGCACTGGCACCGTGACGCTCGATCAAGATCTGACGATCGCTTTCGGGCAATTTCGCCACGATAAATTCCTGCCAACAGCCGGTCGCCATCTTGCCGGCCGCAAAGGCCGCGGGATAACCGAACATCTGTCGCCGCTCGACGCGCGGATCGTTGGGCAGCGCCGCGGCGAAGGCCGCCATCAAAGCCGGGGGTGATTTGCGCCACGTCATCTTGCGCCTCCCTGTTCCGCCATATTGCGCCTTGCAGGGATCAGGGCAGCATCACCTTGACCGTCGTGCCCTTGCCGAGCGCGCTGACGATCGAAAACTTGCCGCCATGGAGTTCGACCAATCCCCTGACGATCGACAGGCCGAGCCCCGTGCCCATCTTGCGGTCCTCGTCGGCATCGGTTTGCTCGAACGGATTCGCGATGCGCTGGAGCGCTTCGGGCGAAATGCCGCGTCCGTTGTCGGTGACGCTGAATTCAATGCCGCCGGTCTTGGCGGCGCGAAGGGCGAGCGACACCATGCCCTTGGGCTGCGTGAACTTGATCGCGTTTGACAAGAGGTTGACCGCGACGCGGGCGAGCGCGTCCGGGTCGGCCACGATGCTCAATCCTTTGGGCAATTTGGTCGACAATTCGACCGACTTGGCTGCGGCCAAAGGCCGCGCGATTTCGATCGCCGCATTGAGCGGATCAGCCGGATCGATCTCGCATTTGACGAGGCGATATTTGCCGGCTTCGAGCCGCGAAAGATCGAGAAGATCGCCGATCAGCTTCGACAACATGTCGCCGGCGACGGTGATCAGCCCGCCATATTCGCGGGCGCGTTTGACGTCGATATTGGGCAGCGTCTTGAGCGCGTCGGCGAAGCCCAGAACGGCGTTCACCGGCGTCCTGATGTCATGGGCGAGCGAGGCCATCAAATGCTGACGGGCGCGGTTCTCGCGCTCGGCGAGATTGCGCGCCTCGCGAAGCTCTTCCTCCATGCGCTTGTGTTCGGTCAAATCGGTGACCCAAAGCGCGACGGATGGGGACATGTTGTAGTCCATCTTGCCGAAGGACAGGCGGGCGTACATTTTTCGACCGTCGGTCGTCTCGACCTCCGTTTCGGTCTCGTGGTGGTGCCCGTCGGATGCGAGGGCCTTGGCCGTCGCTGCCAGGATTTTCGAGTCACTAACCAATTCGGACACAGGCCGGCGGGTCATCGCGAGCGCCGTGGTGCCCAGCATTTTCGCGAATTGGTCGCTGACATAGCGAAACGCGCTGAGGTCGAGCGAAAGAATGGCGACGCCGACCTGGCCGACGCCGAGAAGCCCCTTGACCGCGCCCTCGATCTGGCGCGTCAGATCGACAGCGCTCAGGATCGAAAAACGCTCCCTCGCTCTTTGGTATCTTTCGGGCGGCGCGACGCCGGGGCCTTGACGGGGCAGGACGAGGGGCCAATCCGGCAAGGCACGCGCCGCGATGTTGGCCACCAGATAGCCGTCGACTTTGCCGTCCCTTGTCGTCGGCACCACCAGTCGCCGCCAGGTCTGGACGAGCAGGCCCGAGGTATTGGCGTTTTCGCTATAGAGCGGCTCGGGCCTGACCGAGACCGCTTGATAGCCCGGGCCGTAAAGCTTGGCGGAAGCCGATTGCGCGGCCATGGCACTGAGACGCCGGCCGACGAAGTCCCGCCCGGCGCTCGCGGCGACGCTGCCGCCATAGTGCCGATAGACATAGTCGCGGCCACCATCGACGATCTCGAGCGCGAGGCAATTGTTTCGAATGTCCTCGTTCTCCGGCGCGGCCAATTTCGCGAGCGCTTGGTCGATGCTCCCGGACCACAGACCCCGGTCTCGATCGAGGAGATCGCGAAGCACCGGCAAATCGATGGTCTTGGGGTCTGGGTTCCAGCAGACATAGATCGGCATCAGCCCCGATGATACGGGCGCTTCCGCCGTGGCGACCGGATCGCCGGCAAGGATCAAGTCACGAAAGGCTTTGCTCAAAAAAGCATCCTTGGCCCTGACATTATCGAACCTAGTAATGATACCTAATAAATGCAACCAGCATTTAGCGCCTTGCATTATAAAAGAAAAAGCGCGGTGCCCGAAGACGCCGCGCTTGTTTCACTTGGTAAACCTGACTCAATTGTACTTGCGAAGCTCCAGCTTGGCGATCGCTTCGCGATGCACTTCGTCCGGGCCGTCGGCCAGGCGAATGGTCCGTGAATGGGCATAGGCATTGGCAAGGCCGAAATCCTCCGAGACGCCGGCCGCGCCATGAACTTGGATCGCCAGATCGATCACCCGGCTGGCGACATTGGGTGCCACCACCTTGATCATGGCGATCTCGGCCTGCGCCGTCTTGTTGCCGACGGTGTCCATCATGAACGCAGCCTTGAGCGTGAGGAGCCGCGCCATTTCGATTTCGCAGCGCGCATCGGCGATCTTCTGGCGAAGCCCGCCCTGCTCGGCAATGGTCTTGCCGAAAGCGACGCGGGCCTTGGCGCGCTTGCAGAGCTTTTCGAGCGCGCGCTCGGCCTGGCCGATCTGCCGCATGCAGTGATGAATGCGACCCGGCCCGAGCCGGCCTTGGGCGATCTCGAAGCCGCGGCCCTCGCCGAGCAGCATGTTGGATGCCGGCACGCGGACATTGTCGAACACGACTTCGGCATGGCCGTGCGGCGCATCCGAATAGCCGAAGACCGGCAGCCAACGCGCCATCTTGACGCCGGGCGTGTCGCGCGGCACCAGGATCATCGATTGCTGCTGGTGGCGCGCCGCGCGGGGATTGGTCTTGCCCATGAAGATCAGGATCTTGCAGCGCGGGTCGGGAAAGCCCGAAGTCCACCATTTGCGTCCGTTGATGACGTAATCGTTGCCGTCCTTTTCGATCCGGCTCTCGATATTGGTGGCGTCCGAGGAGGCGACGGCGGGCTCGGTCATGGCGAAAGCCGAGCGGATCTTGCCGTCCAAGAGCGGCAGCAGCCATTGCTTTTGTTGTTCCTCGGTCGCATAGCGCACCAGCGTCTCCATGTTGCCGGTATCGGGCGCCGAGCAATTGAAGACTTCGGGCGACCAGGCGACGCGACCCATGATTTCGCAAAGCGGCGCATATTCGGAATTCTTGAGACCGGCGCCGTATTTGCTTTCCGGCAAGAACAGGTTCCACAGACCGGCCGCCTTGGCGACGGGCTTGAGTTCCTCGATCACCGGAATGGGCTGCCAAGGATCCTTGGCGTCGTGATGTTCCTTCCGGTAGCGGTCCTCGTTCGGATAGATGTGCTTGTCCATGAAGGCCTGGAGCTTGTCCATCAGCTCGCGGGTTCTGGGCGTGAAATTGAAGTCCATGTCGTTCCCTCTGTTTTCGGATTGCCGATATTTTACGGCGCCAAATCTAGCAGCTAGCGTCTCGCCTGGAAGAACTCTTTGAGCATGGCCGAGGCGCGATTTTCGTCGATCCCGCCATAGGTCTCGGGCCGGTGATGACAAGTGGCCTGAGCAAAGATGCGGGGCCCATGCTCGACCCCGCCGCCCTTCGGATCGCTCGCACCCCAATAGATGCGCCGGATGCGCGCGAATGAAATTGCCTGCGCGCACATCGGACAAGGCTCGAGCGTGACATAGAGATCGCAATCGACGAGCCTTGGACCGCGCGTCCGCGCCGCCTCGCGTATGACCAGCATTTCGGCATGCGCCGTCGGATCGCGCGTCTCCTCGACGCGGTTGCCGGCGGCTGCGACGACGCGGCCGTCGGCCACGAGCACGGCGCCGATCGGCGCTTCGCCCCGCTTGGTGGCGGCTTCGGCCTCGGCGAGCGCGCGTTCCATGAAGGACGGTTCGGACACGGCGCGACCTTGCGGCGCGGGTGGACAGAGGTCAAGGCCGCGCCTAATTTGCCGCCATGAGCAAAACGTCGCGGCCGATCATCGGCATCACGCTCGATTCCGAGGAGCCGGGCGGCTATTCGAAATTTCCCTGGTACGCGGTCCGCAAGAACTATGCCGAAGCGGTCGCGCGCGCGGGCGGGTTGCCGGTCCACTTGCCGCATCACGTGGGGGACGCCTCGGCCTATCTCGACACCATCGATGGCCTGGTCGTGACCGGGGGCGCCTTCGATGTCGATCCGGCGCTGTTCGGCGATGCGGCGCGCCATGCGACCGTCAAGCTCAAGGAACAACGGACGGCGTTCGAACTCGCCATCGTCAAGGGCGCGCTCGAGCGCGACCTGCCGCTTCTCGGTATTTGCGGCGGCCAGCAGCTCCTAAACGTCGCGCTCGGCGGCACGCTCATTCAGCACATTCCGGACGAAGTGCCGAACGCGCTCGCCCATGAGCAACCCAATCCCCGAAACGAGCGCGGCCACGACGTCGCGATCACGCCGGGCACGCGGCTTGCGCTGATCGCGCGGGCGCGCGAGGTGCCGGTGAATTCGGCGCATCATCAGGCGGTGAGGACCGTCGGGCCCGGCGTCGTGATCGACGCGGTCGCGCCCGATGGCGTGATCGAGGGCATCGAGGATCAGTCGAAGCGTTTTTGCCTCGGCGTGCAATGGCATCCCGAATTCGCCATCAATCCGGGCGATGACCGTTTGTTCGCGGCGCTGATCGAAGCGAGCCGCTGATGACCGAGAGCGACGGCGTGGGCAGGGGCGAGCGCGTCGCCAAGCTGATGGCGCGCGCCGGGCTCTGCTCGAGGCGCGATGCCGAACGCTGGATCGCCGAAGGCCGGGTCATGCTCGACGGCAAGGTCCTGGCGACGCCGGCGGTCGCCATCGATGACCCGGCGCGGCTTTTGGTCGACGGCAAGCCTCTGCCCTCGGCCGAGCGCACGCGGCTCTGGCGCTATCACAAGCCCGAAGGCCTGGTGACGACGCATCGCGACCCCCAAGGACGCAAGACCGTATTCGATCATCTGCCGCCGGAGCTGCCGCGCGTCGTTTCGGTCGGGCGGCTCGATCTCAATTCAGAGGGCCTGCTGCTGCTGACGAATGACGGCGCGCTCGCGCGTCGGCTCGAATTGCCGGCGACCGGCTGGATACGGCGCTACCGCGTGCGTGTTCACGGCAAGGTCGATCCGGCGGCGCTCGCGCGGCTCGCCAAGGGCGTGAGCGTCGAGGGCGTGGCCTATGGCCCGATCGATGCCAAACTCGAGCGCGTCCAAGGCTCGAATGCCTGGGTGATGGTCGGCCTGACCGAGGGCAAGAATCGCGAAGTGCGGAAGATCATGACCCATCTCGGCCTGACGGTGACGCGCCTTATTCGCATCGCCTATGGCCCGTTCCAGCTCGGCCATCTGGCGCGGGGCGAAGTTGAAGAGGTCGGGCCGCAGATCCTGCGCGACCAACTCGGCCGCGCCGCGGCCCCGCCGCCGCCCCGCGATCATGCGCATCATCGCCGGCAAACATCGTAGCCGCCGTCTGCTTGCGCCGGCCGGACTGGCGGTCCGCCCAACGGCCGCACGCGCGCGCGAAGCCCTCTTCAGCATGTTGGTCCATGGCCGGATCGGCGGACGCGACATGCCCGCGCTCGAGGGTGCCAGCGTGCTCGATGTCTTCGCCGGCACCGGCGCTTTCGGGCTTGAAGCGATTTCGCGAGGCGCGGCGTTTGCGGCTTTCATCGATCACGATATGACCGCGGCCAAGACCATCGAAAGAAACGCCGCAACGCTCAAGGAGAGCGATAAGGTCGCGGTGCTGCGCGTGAACGCGCTCACGCCCGGCCAAACGCCGCGCGCGCATGATCTGGTCTTTCTCGATCCGCCCTACGGCAAGAGCCTCGCGCTTCCGGCACTCGCGGCGCTTGAGGCTGGCGGCTGGATCGCGCCGGGCGCGCTGGTCATCGTCGAGACGGGCGCCGACGAGACGCTTGCCCGGGCCAAGGGCTTCGATCTTCTCGATGAGCGCCGATACGGCGCCGCGAAATTCACCATGCTGAGGCGGGCATGAAACTCCCTTACGCTCATCCTTCGAGACGCTCGCTGTGCTCGCCCTCAGGATGAGCGAAAGACTGTGCCTCACCCTGAGGAGCGGCCAAAGGCCGCGTCTCGAAGGGTGAGGCGGACGACATAGCGAAGCGCTTAACGCCGTCCGAACAATCTCTCCAAATCGGCCAGGCGCAGCTCGATATAGGTCGGGCGGCCATGGCCGCATTGCCCGGCATTGGGCGTCGCTTCCATTTCGCGCAAGAGCGCGTTCATTTCCCGGGCATCGAGCTTGCGACCCGCGCGGACGCTGCCATGGCAGGCCATGGTCGCGACCACGTGGTCGAGCCGTTCCTTGAGGGCGATCGATTGTTCGGTCTCGGCCAGATCCGCCGCGAGATCTTGGATCAGGCCTTGGACTTCGGTCTCGCCCAAGAGCCCCGGCGTCTCGCGCACCGCGACCGCGCCCGGGCCGAAAGCCTCGACGACGAGGCCAAGCTCGGCCAGCTCGCCGGCGCGGGCAAGCACGCGGCCCGCCGCCGCCTCGTCCAGTTCGACGATCTCGGGCATCAAGAGCATCTGGCGCGGCACGCCGCCTTGGGCGAGCGCGGTCTTGAAGCGCTCGAAGGTCAGGCGCTCATGCGCGGCATGCTGATCGACGATCACCAGCCCGTCCTTGGTCTCGGCGACGATATAGGTGTCGTGAAGTTGACCGCGCGCGACGCCGAGGGGATAGGCGCTCGGATCTTCCGACGCGCCGCTGTCGGCCATGCGCGCGGCGGGCGGCATCGCCTGGGCGAAACCGATCGGCGCCTGATAGGCGGCGGCGTCTTCGGCGAGGCCGCGCGGCAGCGTGCTCGGCGCCGCCGGCCTTGGCCAGGCCATCGGCTGTGCCGCGCCCGGGCGAAAGGCTGATGCGGCATCGATGCCGACGGTCGAAGACGCGCGGTGACCCGCGCCGGCGAGGGCGTGGCGAATAGCCGAAACGACGAGGCCCCGGATCAGCGCGTTGTCGCGAAAGCGCACTTCGGCCTTGGTCGGGTGGACATTGACGTCGACTTCGCCGGGCGCGAGTTCGATGAACAAGGCGACCGCCGGGTGGCGATCATGGGCGAGCACGTCCATATAGGCGCCGCGCAATGCGCCGAGCAGGAGGCGGTCGCGCACCGGGCGGCCGTTGACGAAAAAATACTGCTCCGCCGTGGTGCGCTTGTTGTAGGTCGGCAGGCCCGCGAAGCCCGACAGCCTGACGCCGTCGCGCTCGGCCGCGATCGCCACGGCATTGGCGATGAAATCCTTGCCCATGACCTGAGCAAGACGCTCGCGCCGGGCATCCAGAAGATCGCCGAGCGAGGCTTCGTAGCGAAGCGCGGCCCGCGCGCCGTCCGACAGCGTGAAAGCAATGTCCGGCCGGGCCATGGCGAGGCGCTTGACGGTCTCGGCGATCTGATCGGCTTCGCTTCGGTCGCTTTTCAGGAACTTCAGCCTTGCCGGCGTCGCATAGAACAAGTCGCGGAGCTCGACCCGCGTGCCCTTGGGACGGCTCGCCGGCTTTATGGGCGCGACCTTGCCGGCATCGACCGCGATCGACCAGGCCTCCGCCGCGCCGCGCGCGCGACTGACGATGCTCAGTCGACCGACCGCGCCGAGCGAGGGCAACGCCTCGCCGCGAAAACCGAGCTGGCGAATTTCGACCAGATCGTCGTCGGGCAGCTTCGACGTCGCATGACGTTGGATGGCGAGTTCGAGATCGGCCGCGCTCATGCCGACGCCGTCGTCTTCGATGGCGATCAGGCTGCGCCCGGCCTCGACCGCGACGATATCGATCCGCGTCGCGCCGGCATCGACGGCGTTCTCGACCAGTTCTTTGACGGCCGACGCCGGGCGTTCGATCACCTCGCCGGCGGCGATGCGGTTGACCGTGCCTGGCGGCAGGAGACGAAGGCGGGGACCGGGCGCCCCGGCATCGGCGGGCTTGGCGCTCATCCGCCGGGAAGCCCCGTCGGTTCGCCGACGACGACGACGAAAAGCTTGGCTGGATCGTAGAGGCGCGCCACGACGCGTCTGATATTGTCAAGCGTCACGGCCTCGAAATAACCGTTCCGCCTGTCCAGATAGTCGATGCCCAGGCGGTCGGCCTGCATGGCGATCAGTACGCCGGCGATTTTGGCATTGCTGTCGAGGCCGAGCGGGAAGGAACCGGTGATATAGGTCTTGGCATCGGCCAATTCATCGGCGGAGAGCCCCTGATCCCGCAGGCGTTCGAGATTGGCGCGGATCAGCGCGAGCGATTCGCCAAAGCGCGCATTGGCCGTGCCGACGGCGCCCAAATGCAGACCGACGCGCTCCAAGGGCGAGAGATAACTCGCGACCGAATAGGCGAGGCCGCGCTCTTCGCGCACTTCGCGATAAAGCCGCGAGACGAAGCCGCCGCCGCCGAGCACGTAATTCGCAAGATAGGCGGCATAGTAGTCGGGATCGTCGCGCTTGACCCCGGGAAGTCCGAAAACCGCCCAGGCCTGGGGCACGCTCTTTCGGATCACCTGAACGCCGGTCGCCTTGGGTGACGTGTTCTCGACCGCGGGTGCGGGGGCCGCCTTGGCCGGCAATTGTCCGAAAGCGACATCGAGCAGACGGCCGAGCTCGGCCGGTTCGACGTCGCCGACGGCACCGATGATCAGCCGGTCCCGCCCGAGCGCGTCGCCATGGCGTTTCAGAAGATCCTCGCGTCCGATTGCCTGGATGCTCTCCAGCGTGCCGCGGGCGTTGCGGCCATAGGCATGGCCTTCGAAGGCCTTGGCGAACCAGGCGCGCGATGCGGTGCCGCGGACGTCCTCGCCTTCGCGGCGGATCGCGGCCAGGATGCGCGCGCGCGTCTCCTCGACCGGTCCGGCATCGAAACGCGGGCGGGCAAGCGCAAGACCAAGCAAGCTGAAAGCCTCGTCGCGGCGAGCCGTCAGCGTGCGCATGGTGCCGCCGGCACGTTCGCGCCCTGCGCCGAAGCCGAGCTCGATGCCGGTCTCTTCCAAGCGATGCTTGAAGGCAAGCGCGTCGAGCTCGCCCGCGCCGTCATCCAAGAGCGCCATGTGAAATTCCGCGAGACCTTCCTTGGCCAAGGGATCGCGGATCGAGCCCGCCTCGCGGATGGTCCATTCGAGATTGAGCATCGGGATCGAGGTCTCGCGCACATACCAGGCCTCGATGCCGCCGGGCGAGACGACGCGTTGAATCTTGCTCGCGGCCGTCGTCGGCATTGGCAGCGCGAGCGCGATCAGGCCGAGCGCGATCAGGACGAGACGCCTCATGCCGGGCCTCGCTTGGTCTTGGGGAGCAGCGTGCCGGTGACCGAGCTTTCGGGCCGCAGCACGGCGCGCGCCGCCGCGTTCACCTGATCGAGGGTGACCGCGCGGATGCGTTCGGGCCATTCCTGGACGTCGGCGATCTTGTGGCCGAGCACGAGGGCGGCACCGAAAAGCCTCGCGGTCTGGGTCACCGAATCCCTTGCATAGATCGCGGAGGCGAGCGCGCCGGCCTGGGTGCGCTGAACCTCGGCTGCCTCGGCGCCCTTGGCCAAGAAATCTCCGATCACCTGATCGATCGCGGCTTCGAGCTTGGCAAGATCGACGCCCGGCGCGGGCGTAACCGAGATGCCGAAGCGGCCGAAATCGAGCCCCGAGCCAGAATACCAGGCGCCGGCCGAGGTCGCGAGCTTTTGTTTGACCACGAGTTCCCGATGGAGCAGCGCGGTCTGTCCGCCGCCCAGGACATCGGCGACGATGGTGAGCGGGTAGGCGTGTTCGGTCGCGCCGGCGCGGTGAGAGGGCGCGAGATAGCTCCGCATCCAGCGGGGCTCTTGCACGCGCGCATCCTCGAAGATTACGCGCCTGGGCGCGCGTTGCGGCGGCTCGGCCGGGCGAAAACGTGGCGCGATGTCGCGCCGGGCGATCGGGCCGTAATACTTCTCGGCCAGCGGACGCGCCTCGGCGGCATCGATGTCGCCGGCCAGCACCAAGACGGCGTTGTTGGGCGCGTAATGGCGGCGATAAAAGGCGAAGGCGTCTTCGCGGTCGAGCGCGCGGATCTCATGCTCCCAGCCGATGATCGGCAGGCGATAGGGATGGGCGAGATAGAGCGCGGCGGCGATTTGCTCGGAAAATTGCGCGCCCGGGGAATTGTCGGTGGTCTGGCGGCGCTCTTCCAGCACGACGTCGCGCTCGGCCGCGACCTGGCCGGGGTCGAGTTTGAGCCCGGTCATGCGGTCGGCTTCGAGGCGCATCATGAGCTCGAGCCGGTCGCGCGCGACCGTCTGGTGATAGCCGGTATAGTCGTGGCCGGTGAAGGCGTTTTCGCGCCCGCCATTCTTGGCGACGGTGCGCGAAAACTCGCCGGGCGCGACGCGCTCGGTGCCCTTGAACATCAGATGTTCGAGAAAATGCGCGATCCCGCCCTTGCCCGGCGGCTCATCAGCCGCGCCGACCTTGTAATAAAGAAGCTGCGTCACCACCGGCGCGCGCCGGTCCGTGACGACGACGACTTGCAGACCGTTGGCGAGCGCGAATTCGCTGGCGTTGAAGTTTTGCGCGCACGCGGGAGCGGCGGCGCTCGCGACGACGCTCAGGAGCATTCCGGCAATGAAGGGGCGCATCGCGCCTCCGTTTTCGGGAATCACCGGCAAAGGATAGGAACCGGCATCCGGCGGGGCAAGCGGCCAATACCCCGATCACGCGAGGGTGATGAGGGGGGTGATGCCGATTTGTCAAAGGCCTGTCAATGAGTGACATCTCGTGTTCTATCGCCTGACCGAGGCCGGCATCGTCGTCATTCGCGTGCTCCATCAACGCAGGGACGTCGGGAGGCATCTCTAGGCCGATCAAACGCCGAGCCAAACCTGCCAAGTCACCCAGGCGAGCGGCGGCAGGACGACGATACTGGCGGTGCGCCTCGCCTCGGGCTCGATGATGCCATAAAGGCGGCCGAGCCATTCCGGTCGGAACGGCGCGGCCGCCGGCGCTGCGTGGATCACGATTAGCGAACGCAACTCGGCTTGGCGACGATTTCGCTCATGATCGTTCCCGCTTCGGATAGAACGTCGCGCCGAGCACGTAGTCGTCGGGCAGGTCGAGCTGGGGCGGGGTCTTCCGGCCCTTGGCCAAGATCGGCGGCAACAGATGCGTATGCGGCCCGTCGGGCGATTGGCCGCCGGGCGGCGGGATAGGCGCTGTGATTTCGGCGCGAGCAAGCGCGCTTTCGACCATGCGCGTCGGGCTTTTTTCGAAAAGCGCATGGCCGAGGGACGTCATGACCGCTCCGAGTTCCGCGCCCATCGCGGCGTCGAGCGCCGCCCGGAGCGCGGCATCGCCGGTGCGGATGCAAAAGCGCGCTTCGGCGCGGCCGAGCCCGAGATCGAAAAGCGTTGCGCCGTGCTCGGCGGCCAGGATCGCGTCTTTGTCCGGGCCAAGCGAGGCGAGGCCCGTCGCGACCGGCAACTCGCCGCCTGCGCGCGGCATCACCAAGGCGACCGCCGGCCAGCGCCCGAACTCGACGGCCTTGACGTGATCGCCGAGGCTAAGAGCCCAACCGGAAACTTCTTGAATCTAGGGAATCGGATGTGATTCGTTACGAGGCACCCGAATCGGAGAGGGAGGGTGCCCGATGTGGAAACCGGAACATCGCCGGGCGGCGGAGCGCCGCGGCCTGCGTTACCCGAGCGATCTGACCGACGGGGAGTGGGCTTTGATCGAGCCGATGATTCCGCCTGCCAAGCGCGGCGGCCGGCGACGGGAAGTCAATGTCCGCGAGGTG
>Ga0194120_10006458_pt1 | contig 16565 bp, 16 predicted proteins | sample TA2MahCa65mmetaG_FD_148642 | JGI IMG/M metagenome (GOLD analysis project Ga0194120, IMG submission 148642) | Freshwater microbial communities from Lake Tanganyika, Tanzania - TA2015019 Mahale Deep Cast 65m | ecosystem: Environmental > Aquatic > Freshwater > Lake | place: Tanzania: Lake...
TGGTTGGGATCGGGCGCAATGCGGAAAAACTGGCGGAGCAGGAGCGGGAGCTTGGTCAGGCATTTGTCGGGGTGGCAGGAGATGCTTCCGACGAATCCATGATCGGCTGCCTTTTTGCCATTGCCATTGAACGACTCGGACAGGAGGCGGATATCGTGGTGGCCAATGCAGGCCGGGGACTCGGGGGTTCGGTCAAAGATGCCGACCTCAGTGAGTTCCGCGAAGTGTTCGAAATCAACGTTCAGGGGGCTCTCCTGCTGTTGCAGCAGGCTGCGCGCAGGATGGTTGTCCTGCAGGAGGGACGTTTTCCTCGAAAGGCGGCAGATATCGTCGTGGTTGGCTCGACGGTCGGGTACCACATTTCACCCTTCAGTGCGGTTTACGGATCAACGAAATTCGCGGTTCACTCTCTGGCAGAAGGGCTTCGCCGGGAAATAGGGCCGAAAGGCGTGCGGGTATCGACGGTTGCTCCGGGCATCGTGGTGAGCGGCTTCCAGTCGGTGGCGGGCTACACCGATGAGCTTGTCAGGACGTTCCATGACCGGTTCGGACCCCTGCTGCATGGCGAGGATGTCGCCCATGCGATTCTCGGCATTGTCTCGCAGCCGCCGCACGTTCATTTCAGCGACGTGGTGGTGAGGCCGACACGGCAGGATTACCCGTAAGGATATCGCTGACAGGCTGCCAGGCGTTTCGATGGTTTTGCTTTTACACGTGAGTCATTTTATCGCGGCTTAGAGATCGAACGGTGTACAGCGTTTATACACTGATCGAGATAACACGTTATCAGGGAACTGCCATGTCGTTCTACTCTGAATTCGCTCCGTATTACGAACAGGTCTTTCCCTTCAGGGAGGAGGTGTATGCTTTTCTGAAAGACTACGCCGGCGAACAGGGGAATGCGGTGCTTGACCTCGGGTGCGGTACTGGTCACTATTGTGGCAGGATTGCCCGTGACGGCTACGCCTGCACGGGGATCGATCTCGACCGGGGAATGGTTGACGCTGCCGCTCGATCCTATCCTCAGGCCTCATTCAGGCTCATGGACATTGCCGATGCAGGCCGCCTTCAGGGTTCGTTCGATATGGCGTACTCGATCGGCAACGTGCTGGCACACCTGCCGCAGTCCGGTTTTTCTAGGCTCCTGCAGGCTGTTCACTCGCTGCTCCGTCCGGAGGGTTCCTGGATATTCCAGACCGTGAACTGGGACCGTCTGCTCGGCTTCGGGGAGTATCGATTTCCTGTCAAAACCATGGATGGAGGCGCTATGACGTTTCACCGCCGGTACAGCGGCATATCACCGGAGCATGCGGTGTTCAGCTTTTCGCTCATGAAAGGGGATTCGGCGCTCTTCAGCGAGCAGGTTTCGCTGTATCCTGCGACATCCGAACAGCTTCTCAAGCTTCATCGCAAGGCGGGTTTCGGGCACAGAGGCAGTTATGGCGGTTTTGACGGCGTCCGTTTTGTTGCGGAACAGTCGTCCGCGCTGGTGATGGTTTTCAGGAAAAAAAACTGATCAGTTCACTGCCACGATCCGTACCGGTGCCGTGCCCCTGCCGATGAGGCCGAGTTCACGGGCTGCAGCAGGCGAGACGTCGATGATACGGCTTTTGCGGTGCGGGCCGCGATCGTTGATCCGGACGGTAACCTCCCTGCCGTTATCAAGGTTGGTTACCCTGACTGTGGTTCCGAACGGCAGTGTCCGGTGTGCAGCGGTAAAATCCTGAATGCTGAAACGTTCTCCGCTTGCCGTCCGGCGCCCGTGGAAACGATCGGCGTAATAGGATGCACGTCCTTCTGAAACAACCGATACGGCTCTTTTTTCCGGCATGACGGCAGTTTCATCCGTTTTGCCGGTGACCGGCAGGAGCGCAGTGGTGAGGAAAAAAAGTGCACACCGCACTGACGGGGCAATGAAAGCTTTTTGCTGCATGATCCAGTGCCTCTTTTTGTTTTGTTCGCCGTCTGCAGCAGGGTTTTCGGACAAAAAGGCTGTCGGCCAGTTGTCAGGGAACCCTGCCGGATATGGAGATGGGCTGGAAAAAGGAGCGGCCGGTCAGCCGGAGTATGCTACCGATGCGTTCTTGTCTATGGCTTCCACCCTGACCTGTGCGGTTCCTGACTGCAGGAGGCCGATCGCTTTTGCTGCTTCTGCGGAAAGGTCGATGACTCTTCCTTTGATAAACGGCCCGCGGTCGTTGATGCGGACGATCACATCCCTGCCGTTTCTGAGATTGGTTACCCGCACCAGTGTTCCAAAAGGAAGCGACCGGTGTGCAGCGGTCAGATCGTTCATGTTGAACCTTTCGCCGTTTGCGGTTCTGCGACCGTGGAACTGGTTTGAATAATAAGAGGCCTTGCCTTCCGACACCAGCATGAATGTATCGGATTGCTTGCGGTCTTCAGACCGGGGTGATGCGAGAGCCGAGGGTTGGAATATGGTTTCAGTCTGCGCTGAAAGTGGCATGCCGGTGATGCATGCGCTGAAAAAAAGGCCGGTCAGTACGGCATAGATTGAAAATGCGACAAAACGTTTTTCATGTCTCATAATGCTAAGGTTTAGCACTCTGTCCCTTAAACAACATCGACAATAAGAACAGGTAGATTGAATAATATTTCACTGTCTATCCAGTGACTCAACAAAAGCAAATATATGGAATAATTTTCAAAAGATGCAAATATGCAGCTAAACCCGCTTAATACACGAGTTTTCGACGCCTGGAAGGGCCTTTTTCCTGAGAAAGCAGCGTGTATATTCTTCCGGGTTTGCTACCTTACCCTGACAGTAACGAAAGGTTCGACAAGGGTTTTGTTTTTCAGGATATGAATATTATTCATCGGGTATCCATGCTGATCGCGGCATTTTTCCTGCTGCATGCTGCCGTTGCGGTTGCCCGGACTGCAGACGAGTACATCGAGCTTGGCATTGCGCAGGGGCATGAGGGCAAGGTTCAGGAGGCTATCGACTCTTTCAGCAGAGCCATCATGCTCGATGCGAAAAATGCCGGAGCCTGGTATAATCGCGGGCTTGCCAAATCACTCGGCGGGGATTTCCGGGGAGCGGTCGCTGATTATTCAAGGGCTGTCGAGCTTGATTCCCGGTTGCTCGGTGCCTACAACAACAGGGGTTTTGCAAAGGCTGCTCTCGGGGATTTCCGGGGAGCGGTCGCTGATATTTCAAAGGCAATAGCGCTTGATCCTTCGGTTCCGGAGTTCTACAATAACCGGGGTACGGCCAAATCAGCGCTCGGCGATTACAAGGGCGCCATCGCGGATTATACACGGGCGATAAAACTCAATCCGCTACTTGCCGGAGCGTTTAACAACCGTGGTCTTGCAAAAAACCTCGCAGGCGATCCGCAAGCGGCCATCGCTGATTTCACGCTTGCGCTCGAACGTGACCAGCGGTATGATGCTGCATGGTACAATCGGGGCAACGCAAGGGTAGCCACAGGTGATTACCAGGGAGCCGTCGATGACTACAACAAGGCGCTGATTCTCAATACCGGACTTGTCGAGGCATACAACAACCGGGCCTATGCAAAAGCTGCACTTGGCAATTACCAGGGAGCTGTTGACGATATGAACAGGCTGCTGCAGCTGAGGCCCGGCAATGCGGAGGCCTACTATAACCGGGGCATCGCAAAAAAGCAGCTTGGCGATATCAGAGGAGCGATCGAGGATTTTCGCAAGGCCGCGAGTCTTGGCGACCGGCTTTCCGGCGATGTGCTCAGGGAGCTTGGGCAGTAGGATGCACCGGATGGGCCGTGCGGTCCGGCTGCAGGAAGAAAACTATTAGCATGGAGCTGCAGGTTATAGCAGACGGCATTGCAAGCGGTCAACTCTCCGGAGGTGCATATGCGGCTTATTCTCATGACAGGCAAGGGCGGGGTTGGCAAGACCTCCATGGCTGCGGCAACTGGATTGCGCTGTGCGGAACTCGGGTACAAAACCCTTGTTTTGAGTACCGATCCGGCGCACTCCCTTGCCGACAGTTTCGATCTTCCCCTGGGTCACGAACCGGAAAAAGTCTGTGAAAATCTTTATGGCGCCGAGCTTGATGTTTTGCAGGAGCTCGAAGAGAACTGGGGATCGGTCAAGCGATACATTACCGAAGTGCTTCAAGCAAGGGGGCTCGATGCCGTCCAGGCCGAAGAACTTGCGATTCTTCCCGGCATGGACGAGCTTTTCGGGCTCGTCAGGGTGTTCCGCCATCACCGCGAAGGGAAATATGATGTGCTTGTCATTGATTCTGCGCCTACCGGTACGGCCCTCAGGCTTCTGAGTATTCCGGAAGTCGGGGGATGGTATATGCGCAAGCTGTACAAGCCCATGGAGAAAGTAGCATTGTATCTCAGGCCTCTGGTCGAGCCGGTTTTCAGGCCCCTTGCCGGGTTTTCTCTTCCCGATAAGGCGCTTATGAACGTACCGTATGAATTCTATGAAAAAATAGAGGAACTCGGCAGAATTCTCTGTGACCATTCCGTGACATCGGTACGGCTGGTCACCAATCCTGAAAAGATGGTGATCAAGGAGTCGTTGCGCGCGCACGCCTATCTGAGTCTCTACAATATTTCCGTCGACCTGGTCATTGCCAACAGGATCATTCCTCCAGAAGTGGCCGATCCTTATTTCGTCTACTGGAAAGAGAACCAGCGGCTTTACAGGCAGGAAATCATTGATAATTTCAGCCCGTTGCCGGTCAAGGAGGTTCCGCTTTATTCACGCGAAATCTGCGGGCTTGAAGCGCTCGGAAAACTCAAGGAGTTCCTTTACCACGATGAGGATCCTTCGCAGGTGTACTATCATCAGCAGACCTTTCAGGTGCGGCAGACCGATGAGGGTTTTGCCCTCGAACTCCATCTGCCCGGAATTCCCAAGGAGCAGATCAGTCTCGGAAAAAGCGGGGACGAGCTGCATATCCGTATCGGGAATCACCGCAGGAATATGGTGTTGCCCCAGTCGCTGGCAACGTTGCAGACGGCAGGCGCTGAAATCGACGGGGAGCGTCTTGTCATCCGTTTTGTGGAAAATCCAGGCGAAAATGAGTCCGGTGACCGGTAACCGTTGTTATCTGGCCCTTGCAAAAACAGGCTTTTGATAATTTATTAACAATCGTACATTATAAGTTTAGAGTTTCATTACCATATCTGTCAAGCAGCCGGAATTTCAGCCGGCAAGGAGGTCGAGATGACACAGTTCAGGGTTGGCGACGCCATTGTCTATCACAAACCGAAAAGTTCGTTTTGCCCCGGTCCCAGGGCGCGGCAGGTATTTCCGCTGGAACACGGCGAAGAGTACCATTATGTCGTTGATAAATACTGGAAGGTAACGAAGGTCAATAACGATGGCACCATTGAGGTAACCACCCGGACAGGGAAAAAGCACCTGCTTGAAACCAGCGACCCAAATATCCGCAAGGCGGATATTTTTCAGCATCTTGTGCACCGCAAGCGATTTCCGCAGTTAACCGGGCTCAAGAAATAGATTCTGTTTTTTACTCCTCACTTTCACCGGCAGGCTCGGTTCCTGCTCGAAGATGTTTTGCTTCCGTATCGTACCAGAGCGGTGTGTCGTGGCGCAGCATACTGATGACGACCTGAAATTCTGCAGGGTTCTTGAATACCCGGTTTTCAATCAGCTGGTTGACCGAATCGTAAAAGGCAATCCGGCCTTCATGTTCGCTCAGGTCCCATCTGCTGTAATAGCTTGAAACAAGAATGTTCGCCATAAGGGGCCTCGTTATGTGTTCCGATGCATCGGGATCGTAGTCCTCATTTCAAAGACGGTTCTGCTTTTTCTGGTTTTCCGGATGGCGCGTTTTTGCCTGTCGTTTGTTGTGTTCGGGGTTATCTGAATATCGCGCCTCTGGTTACAGCCCAGTCCCTTGTAGCCTTTTTCCCGGAAGGAAGGACGGTTTCGGGTGAGATGATGGCGTGGTTCAGGTTTGTATCCATCATGGTGGCTCCTTTCAGAATAGCTCCAGACAGGTCTGCACCCTCAAGGTCGGCATCGAAAAGCGAGGCTCCGGTCATATCTGAGCCGCTGAGATTTGCATCGACCAGTATTGCGCCGTAGAGGATTGCCCCTGTCAGGTCTGCATTGCTCATATCCGCACCTTTGAGGAATGTCCGGTCGAAATTCGTTTTCTGCAGCTTTGCTCCGCGCAGTTTCGCCCCTTTCATATCGGCTTTCTGGAAATTTGCCCCGCTGAAATCGGCGTCGGTCATGATTGCGTCGTCAAGTTTCGCATCCTCGAAATTGGATCCTGCCATTGAAGCCTTCTGCAGGTTCACTCCCTTGAGATTGACGTTTTCAAGCTTTTCCTCCTTGAGGGTTATGGCCATTTCCGGGTGTTTAGCCCGCATGCTGTTCCATGTTTCCACATCTTCGATGAGCAGTTCCTGCTGTGCCTTTCTGTCGGAGAGAGCACTCTTTTCGTTTCCGTCCCGATTTTTTTTGCCTGATGTGTCGGCAGGTTGTCCGACAAGGTAGACCGGTTCAGCCGGCGTGAGGTAGACTACCGGAACCGCTTCGGGTTCGGAGACAAATCTGGCTTTTCTTATTGATGCCCAAACTCGGGTTGCCTTGTCACCGGATGGGGTGATGGTGTTGTTCGAGACGATCGCATCGGTCAGGTTTGCCTGGTCCAGAAACGTTGCTCCCTTGAAATTGGCACCCTTGAGGTTTGCATTTTTCAGATCAGCCTCGAAAAGGACGGTTTCCTCGAGATTGGCTCGAGACAGATCGGCTTCTTCAAGCATGGTCCACCTCAGGTTTCCCCCCTTGAGATTTGCTTCCGAAAGCGATGCCTTTTTCATGAATGATCCCTTGAGGTTAGCCTTGAACAGCAATGACCGGCTCAGGTTCGCTTCTTTCATGTCGGCTTTTTTGATGAAAGCCATGGAAAGATCAGAGCGCTGCAGGTTCGCCTTGTCGAGGTTTGCTCCGCTCAGCTCCGCTCGTACGAGCGATACATTGCTCAGGTTCGCGCCCTTGAGGTTTGCGTCGTCAAGTTTCGCTTTTTTCAGGTCAACGAAAAGCGATGGATTCAACTGCCGCCGCGCTTCCCATTCGCCGCGCTTTTTCATGAGCATCCGGAGAGCCTCGGGGTCGGCCGCGTAGCTTGTTGATGCGCTGCTGCAGCTTGCCGCGAGCAGGAAGATGCTTATAACTGATCGGCACTTGTTCATTCCGGGACATGCGATTGTTGCAGGCCGTTCCGTGTGCCGGGCACTGAAGGGCGGGCTGCGAGGTGATGAAAAGGATAAACCGCAGAAAAAAGAGCGCGCTTTATGTGAAAAGTAATGAAAATGCCTTTAAATAAGGAAACTTTCTTGGGTATGAACAGGTTTACTAATTTATACAGATTTAAAATAAAAGAGTATAAAAGTATATCCGGAGTTGCTGATCATGAAAAAAGAGTCGTTATATACCGGAAAAGTTCTTGTTGCCGGTGCTACCGGAAAAACCGGCCAGTGGGTGGTAAAGCGTCTTCAGCATTACGGTATTCCGGTTCGGGTTCTCGTAAGATCGGCCGAAAAGGCGTCACAGTTCGGTGATTCGGTTGAGGTTGCCGTTGGTCATGTGCAGAACCTTGAAGAGGTGGCGGCAGCTGTAAAGGGTTGCGATGCTGTGATTTCAGCTCTGGGCTCGAGTTCTTTTTTCGGAGAGAGTTCGCCCTCGCAAGTTGATCGCGATGGAACCATACGGATTGCCGATGAGGCTGCGAAGGCAGGAGTAAGGCATTTTGCTATGGTCAGTTCCATGGCGGTAACCAGATGGTACCATCCGCTTAATCTCTTTGCGGGGGTACTCTTAATGAAGTATGTGGCTGAAGAGCATGTCAGGTCGGTATTTTCGATTGAGGGCCGAAGCTTCACAATCGTCCGTCCCGGAGGATTGAAAAATGGTGATCCTTTGACGTTCAGGCTTCATGTCGAGCAGGGCGACAGACTGTGGAACGGGTCGACAAACCGCGCAGATGTAGCGGAGCTGCTTGTGCTTTCTCTCTGGAACCAGAAAGCAAAACACAAGACCTTCGAGGTGATCAATGAGGAGGCAGAGCCTCAGCAAAGCCTTGAAGGTTATTATGAGAAACTTGCTGGCTGAAGAAACAGGAAAAGCCCTCCTGTTTTCAGGGGGGCTTTATGACACTGATGATCTTGAACTCACGTACAGGGAGATTTTCAGTCGTTGAAGCGACGCGCAGTTTCTTTTGTTGGTCTTGCGTACCCTTCAGAATCAGGAGATGAGCCCTTAATGCCGCCATAAATGTATGGATAGGCATTTTGCAGGAGGCGTTTTGTTGTTTTTCCAACATTTTCCATACAATCACCGGTTACCCACCAGTGTCCGTCAGTAAATATTTCGACAAAACGTCCATAGGCCTCAGCCCATTGTGTAAAAGCGCCTGATATCTTGCTCATCGTTAGCTTTTCTTAGTGGTTGATGGACACGGTATGCATGCAAGGATACTTTCAGGTAAGGTAGGAAATAATTTAAACACTGCCAAAGGCTTTTTAAACAGCCGCCAGTTAAGTCACCCTGAAAAATACGCTGATCATGCCGACACTAAAGATTGCTGATTGCATCGAGCAACTCCTTTCTTCCGAAAGGTTTGCTGATGGATGCATCGGCACCCATGATCATTGCCAGATTGAGGTAATTTTCGGGCATGCATATGCCGCCTCCGGAAATCGCAATGATTTTTGTGGAGGGAGAAATTTTTCTGATATCCCTGATGGTCTCAACACCTTCTTTTTCTGGCATGAGCATATCGGTAACGACCATTTCGAAAGGGCCGTTGCGGTTTAACTGCTTGATGCCTTCGATGCCGTTGCACGCCTCTTCGACCGAGTGCCCTTCGCTGCAGAGAATCAGGCAGACCATATTTCTTATGTCTGCGTCGTCTTCAATCACCAGGACCTTCATGATGGTTCATTTGAGGATTTCTGATAGAGCGTCTTGCGAATGACCGCAGCCAGTTCACTGAAGGTAACGGGCTTGACAAGGACGGCGCGGATATGGTGACGCTTCAGTTCATTCTCGCCGATTTGGTTGTTGTTGCCCGTGATGATGATAATCGGCACACCGGGCTTTTTCCTGCTGATTTTATCCGCCACTTCGAAACCGTTCAGTTCGGGCATGGAAAGATCAGTGAAGACAAGCTCGAAACGGGAAGGCTGGCGGCAGAAAAGCTCTGTGCCAAGCAGGCTGCTGTTGCTTGTGACTGTGTGGTAACCAAGCTGAACCAGCATGTGCCTGATGGTATCGGTGACCGACGCATCGTTGTCAATGACAAGAATGGATTCATCCTCGACATGAAAGGGGGGCTGCTGCAGGGCGTGTTCGCCGGCATCCATGGCACAGACCGGAAAATAGACATGCACCGCCGTTCCCTTTCCGGGTTTGCTCTGGACGGTGATCGTGCCGTTGTGGCTTTGAATGATGCCGTGAACAACCGACAGGCCGAGACCTGTTCCCTTGTCTGGTGGCTTGGTGCTGAAAAATGGTTCGAAAATCCGTTCGAGATTTTTCTTGTCGATGCCGATCCCTGTATCGCACACGGTCAGGCGGTTGTATTCACATTCAGGTTTGAGATTGGGCCAGTTCTTTGCCATCCCGGCGGTACAGCGCACTTTTTTCAGGCCTATGGTCAGTGTTCCGCCTTTTTTCTGCATGGCCTGAAGCGCATTGGTGCAGAGATTCATGATCACCTGGTGTATTTGTGACGGGTCGGCAATAATCCGGGCGCAAGGAGTCGGAAGATATTTTCGAACGGATACCTCGCGAGGTATCGAGGGAGCAAGAAGCTCCAGTACATCGGCGACAACGAGGGCGAGATTTACCGGTTTCTGTTGCTGCGCTGCCTGACAGTTGAAGGTGAGAATCTGGGCAACGAGTTTTTTTGCCCGCAGGGCAGCCTTGACGATCGCGTCCAGGTAGGGGCTTATGGCATCCGGTGTTCCGAGCCGCAACTGGGCCATTTCCGCATAGCCGAGGATCGGAGTGAGGATGTTGTTGAAATCGTGCGCGATGCCGCCTGCCAGTGTTCCGATGGTTTCAAGTTTCTGTGCCTGGCGGAGTTGTTCCTCGAGTTTTTCTTTCTGTGACTCTGCTTTCTTGTAGTTCGTGATGTCAAGAAATACCGTCTGCGTTGCAGGGTGTCCTTCATACTCGATGCTGGTGCTGTGCACGGCTACCCACACGTAACCCCCGTTTCGGTGCATGATGCGGTAGTCCCTGCGCGGCTGTTTTTTCTCTCCGGAAAGCCGCTTTCTGAACTGGGAGAAGAAAATATCGCGATCTTCCGGGTGAACCATGCTGTGGATCTGTTCAGGGGAGAGTCGGGTAAGTTCTTCAGGTGCATATCCTGTTATCGTCTCCATCGGATGGCTGGCATAGGAGACCCTCAGGGGGTTGTCCTGTGCGATCAGGACGCCCTGTATCGAGCCTTCCACCAGTTTCCGGTATTTTTCCTCACTCATCTGCAGTGCCTGCTCGATGATTTTTTTCTCCGTGATGTCCTCGCTCAGGGCGATGAAGTGACTGGTTTTTCCATCGGATTCCGTGATGGGGCCAATGGTGGATTTTTCCCAGAAAAGCTCTCCGTTCTTTTTTTTGCTGTGGAATTCATCCTGCCAGATGGCGCCTTCCGAGATGGTCTGCCAGATGTTCCGGTAGTAATCGTCGGTGCGCGAGTCTGTTTTGAACATGCGCAGGTTTCTGCCGACTACGTCTTCACGTTCATATCCCGTTGTTTTCATAAAGGCGGGGTTGGCGTATTCGATGTCTCCCTGCCTGTTGGTGATGATGATCGTCACGGGACTTTGTTCAACTGCTGCGGAAAGTTTCCGAAGCTGCAATTCGTTCTGCTTTCGTTCCGTGATATCGATGCAGGTCAGGAAAAAAGCCGCTTTTCCTTCGTAAAGGAAGGGGTAGACCTTGTAATGCACCCAGATGTGCTTTCCATCCTTTCGTTTCAGTCGGGTCTCGAAATTTTCCAGGTTGCTGTTTTCCCTCAGCAGGCTGATGAGCCGTTCACGTTCACCGGGATCGACGTAAAAGTCGTATGCGTTCATCCGGAGCATATTTTCGGGAGTGTATCCGAGAATGTCTCCCATTGCTTTGTTTACGACGTGGATGGTGCCGTCTGGTGATGTGATGCCGACGCCGAGGAACATATTTTCAAAAAGGAAGCGGTATTTCTCTTCGGACGCACTTTTCGCATTTTCCGCATTCCTTCGTTCGGTTACATCGGTAATGAATCCTTCAAGAAAAATACCCGTGCCGTTCTCTTCGACGCAGATGCCCTTTTCCCATACGTACTTCGTTTCGCCTGCCGCGGTTATGATGCGGTACTCGATCTCGAAAGGCTGATGTTGCCGAAAGGCCTGTTGCACAGCCGCATTGATGCGTTCCCTGTCGTCAGGATGGATCAGATCCGCGAAAGCTTTTTTCCGGTTATGAATCAGCGCATCTGCATGGTATCCCGTGAGCGCGAGGCAGCCGTTACTGATAAACTCCATGGTCCAGAACCGGTCTTTCCTGCACCGGTATGCTATGCCGGGGATATTGTCCATCAGGGTGGCAAGCTGTCTTTCGGAGTACCGGAGTGCCTCTTCCGTGTTTTTCTGGCAGACAAGCGTGCGCTCTATGGCATAGACAAGTGGTTTCCGGTTTTCCGTGACGAGTTCGCCGGTTATCCTGACCGGAAACGTCGAGCCGTTGGCATGGAGAGCCTCGCATTCGCATACCGGCCGTTTTTTGGAAACCGTCTGTTCAAGCCAATCGAGCAGCAGCGGACGATGATGTTCTCTGAACAGTGAGGCAAAGGGGATGCCTTTCATTTCCCCGGGCGAAAAGCCATGCAGCTTGCATGCGGCCGGATTTGCCGATACAACGGCAGGGCCGCCAGTGTGCAGTGGATCAATGACTACAACGTAATGCGGGGCGTTCTCGATGAAAGAAAAGAAGATTTTTCTGAGCGCATGTATTTCTTCTTCAGGCTTCCTATGCCTTCGGAGTCTGGAAAGCTCCGCTTTCAGCGTACCTATTTCGCTGAGCAGTTCCTCTTTTGATTTGTCTGGTTCTGACACGGCAGGGGGCTCCGGCTTGTGTTGTCTCATTCCAGATAAAGATACAACAAGCAGTCATTATAGCAATCAAAGGTATCTGCAAACGGCAGGTTTCTGTCATCACGGACGTTCTTTTTCCGGAATAACGCGCAGGAGCAGCGTGTCGGTGAGGAGTGTTATGAGGATATTGATGGCGACGGCAACAAGAATATACCAGGTCCAGGCAACACCGGAAAGTTTCAGCACAAAGACGATACCCATGCTTGCCGCCAGCCCGCAGGCGAGACTTGCCGGATGAAAGTTCCGTCTGCTCTTCGAGAGCAGAAAAAGGCCGAGCAGGCCGCCGTAGGTGAACGAGGCGATTTCCAGCCCGACCATGATGATCGCCCGGTCGCTTTCGTCAAACATGAGGGCGATGGCGATAAGCAAGGCGGCCCATCCTGCGCTGATGATCTTTGACATCCTGAGCGATGCCCTGCCTCCCAGAAGGTCGGTGACCGTCGATGCCGCAAGCGAGTTGATCGAGGAGGCGATGGTTGACATGGCGGCTGACAGGATGCCCGCAAGCAGCAATCCTTTCAGTCCGGCAGGAAGATAGCTGACTATGAATGTCGCGAATTCCCGATCCTTTTCCGGCGGGGCGCCCTGCATGAACAGATACATGAGCGACCCGGCAAAGAGAAAGACCATGAACTGGAAAAATACAAAAAAACCACTGCCAACCAGAGCTTTTCTCGCCGAACCGAGACTGCTGCAGCCGAGCACCCGCTGCACCATCATGTAGTCGATACCGTGAGAAGCCAGAGAGAGAAAGATTCCCCCGATGAAGGCGCTTCCGAAGGTCATGGGGTTGAAAAGCTGGTTGCCGCTCATGTTGAACATGGTGAGCTTTCCAGAACCGGCGAGTGTCGCCAGGATTTCCGGCAGTCCGGCCTCAAGGCGCAGCATGATGAAGACGATGGTGATGATGCCCCCCAGGAGGTAGAGCCCGAACTGGATGCTGTCAAGCCAGACAACAGTTTTCAGACCTCCCGAAATGGTGTAGATGACCGTTACCACGCCGATGATGAGCACCGAAACCGGAAGAGACCAGCCGGTCACGACCTGCACAACCACGCCTGTAGCCAGAAAACGGACACCGTCGCCGAGAATGCGGGTTACGAGAAAGACAACCGAGGCCAGTTTCTGCATGCCGGAGCCGAACCGTTTTCCGATGATTTCGTATATGGAGCTGACACCGTTTTTGAAATAGAGCGGCAGGAGAATGGAGCTGACCAGTATCCGTCCGACGATGTAGCCGAGCGGCAGCTGCAGAAATGTCCAGTCCCCCCGATAGGCAAGTCCCGGAACGCTGACGAAGGTCAGTACCGAAGTTTCGGTTGCAACGATCGAGAGCATGGCGACGATCCAGGGCAGCTTGTGGCCGCCGAGGAAGTAGTCGCCGGTGTTCCTGTTGCTCCTGCCCTGCCAGAGACCGAGCAGGATGTTTCCGGCCAGGAAAAGGACAATGATCGCAATGTCGGCTGCCTGCATGCGTGAAGGTGTTTTCGCGGTTATGTATAGAGATGGTAGTGTTCTTTTTTCGGGGCGAATGCTGTTTCGTCCTTTTGCCACGAGCTTAAGAGTGTGCCGGTATCGATGCCTTCAAGTATCGAGGCGCGGATGGCGCTGCTTCCGGCAAGCAGGTCGAAAGCCGGGAATGTGTCGTTGAACTCGTAAACCCCCTCGAGGAACTGCAGCTCACCGGAGTAGAGCTTGTGGATAACCGACGTCATTGCTACCGCCGTAGCAAATGAACGGAACCGGTGGAGATCGGTAACATGGAGCCAGATTCCCCCGATGACCTCACCGCAGAATTTGTGAAAAGTCGGCTTGAACCAGGTTGGCCGGAAAATGACACCCTCAAGACCATATTTCCTGCAGTGTCCGGCAAGTTCCTCCGGACGGATGAACGGAGCCCCTGAAAGCTGGAAAGGGGTTGTCGAGCCCCGGCCTTCGGAAACATTCAGCCCTTCAAACAGGCACATTCCGGGATATACTTCGGCGGTAGCGCATGTCGGCATGTTCGGTGAGGGCGGAACCCAGGGCAGGCCGGTTTCAGGGAAATGCATGGAGCGTTCCCACCCTTTCATGGCGACAACGCTGAGGTTGATATCGAGTTTCCTGTAATCGCGATAGAGATTCGCAAGTTCTCCGGCTGTCAAGCCGTGCCTTACCGGCACGGGGAAGATGCCGACAAAGGAGCGATAAGCCTCTTGAAGCAGCGGCCCCTCAACGACGGTTCCGCCAAGCGGATTTGGCCGGTCGAGCACCATGATCTCCAGCTCCCGACCCGATGCGGCTTCCATGAAAAGGGCGAGCGTATTGACATAGGTGTAGTAGCGGGCTCCGACATCCTGGATGTCGAAGAGCACCATGTCGAGATCGTCAAGCAGGTGTTTGTCGGGGATCAGGGTTTCTGCGGTACTGCCATAAAGACTTGTCAGCGCGCAGCCGGGTAACGGCTGGTGTCCGACGGCGATCTGGTCCTGTTCGGTGGCGAACAGGCCGTGCTCGGGGGAGAATATACGCCGGATGTTCAGCCCCTTTTCGCGAAGCACGTTCCATGAATATCGAAGGTCCCGGGTCACCGATGTCTGGTTGACGATCAAGCCGATATTCCTGTTCCGGTATTGCCCGATGTTTTCGAGCAGGATGTCCAGCCCTGTTGCTACCATGGTGAAAGCTGTTTGATTATTGCGGAACCACAACGGTATGGTGCCGATCACGGATGCAGCGGCGTAGCGTTTCGCCGGGTTCGACGACGGAGTCCGGGAGAAGTACTGAATTTTCGACTGCAGCGCCTTTTCCGATTCTGCAGCCCCTCCCCACGACCGAGCGGACGATTGTTGCGTCGGGGGCGACCGTTGCTTCAGGTGACAGATGGCAGGGCATGAGACCGACGGTTTCGGCTACCTTTCCGGAAAGCCGTTCCGGCAGCATGCCTCCGGATGTATTTGCCATAAGGTAGTTTTTATGCGTTCCTATGTCCATCCATGAGCCGGGATGCAGGTATGCGCCGAGTCCCCCGTTGTCGATCAGCCCGGTGAAGCCCGTATCGACGATGCTTGAAAACCCCCGTTCAAGGTAATCGAAAATTGCAGGTGAAAGGATGGCGGTTCCGGTATAGATGAGGCTGGTCTCAAGCCCTGTATTGCGCATATTTCTGAAATCCAGTACAAGGCCGTCATCAATTCCTACCGCCCCTATTGCGGCAGCATCAGGTGTTTCATACAGCGCAAGTGTTCCTGCCAGGCCTGATGATCGATGGTGCCGGTACAGTTTCCTGAAATCGATGTCGGTGATAATATCGCTGTTGACGATGAAAAAATCATCGTCGCCAAGCAGGCTTTCGCATTTTTTCAGGCCTCCTCCCGTGCCGAGGATAGGGTTTTCTTCTGAAAACACAATCTGCAGATCGTTGAAACGCATCGTTTCTACCGCTTTGCGTATTACTCCGGCATGGTGGTGTATATTGCAGACAATCTGCATGATGCCGGCATCCTTCAGGAGCGCAAAGGTATAAAAGAGAGAGGGCACGTTGAGCACCGGCACAAGGGGTTTCGGCAGGTGTTCGGTGAACGGCATCATGCGGGTCCCGAAACCGGCGGCAAGCACGAAAGCTTTCATGTGATGAGGGTTCCTTCAAGAACAGGCCGCAGGAGCTTTCCTGCTTTTTTCAGCTCGCTTCTGGATTCCGTGTAGTCGGAAAGATAGGCGATCGTGGGTGCGATCGACTGTTCATAACCGGGTTTGCGGAGCACTGCGGTCTGGTAGCAGAAGGTTCCGAGTGCCTTGACGTTGCGCTGGAAAGCCATGATGTCGAACAGGTGAAGATATTCGTCGTAACTTGCCACGGTCAGGCCGCTTTCGCTGATTGCACGGTAGTGGCGCTCCTTCAGCTCGTTTGCCAGCTGCGGATCAAGCTTGACGTAGGAGTCACGGATCAGGGAAACGGCGTCATATTGCGGCAGGCCCATACGCGCATCCTGGAAGTCGATGATCACGGGTTTTCCGTTACGGATCATGATGTTGCGACTGTGGAAGTCACGATGGTTCAGGACGAACTGTTCAGGTTGTACAAGTATGTCTGCAATGGCTTCAAATTCGCTGCGAAGCGCTCCGGTATCGACAGATCCTGAAACCGGTGAGAAATAGTCCAGCAGGGCGTGTTCGATGAAGAAATCGAACTCGAACATCAGTTTTTCACGGTCAAATCCGATGCTGAATGGTGGCTTGTCGCGTTTTCCCGTAATCGACTGCAGCTTTGCGAGCATATCGATAATCTCACGGTACAGGTCTGCAATCGAGGGGTTTCTGCTGTCGGCAAGATCCTGCAGTTGCACGGTTCCGCAATCCTCGAGCAGGAGCAACCCTTTCTGTTCGCTGACGGCAAGGAGTTGCGGTATCGGCAGTCCTCGGTCGGAAAGAATGCGGTGCATCACG
>Ga0194120_10006462_pt1 | contig 16561 bp, 13 predicted proteins | sample TA2MahCa65mmetaG_FD_148642 | JGI IMG/M metagenome (GOLD analysis project Ga0194120, IMG submission 148642) | Freshwater microbial communities from Lake Tanganyika, Tanzania - TA2015019 Mahale Deep Cast 65m | ecosystem: Environmental > Aquatic > Freshwater > Lake | place: Tanzania: Lake...
CGCGGCCCTGGCCGCGTCCATTGCGGTGGGGGATGCTCTCGCCCAGGGATCGGGCGAGCAATTCGTGCCGATCCTCAGCTACCGCACCGGCGCTTACGCGCCCAACGGCACGCCTTACGCCAACGCCGTGGTCGACTACTACAACATGGTCAACGAACGTGACGGCGGCATCAACGGCGTCAAGATCACCTTCGAGGAATGCGAGACCGGCTACGCCACCGATCGTGGCGTCGAATGCTACGAGCGCCTCAAGGCCAAGGGCCCGACCGGCGCGTCCTACGTCAACCCGCTGTCGACCGGCATCACCTTCGCCCTCACCGAAAAGGCACCGGGCGACAAGATGCCGATCATCACCATGGGCTATGGACGGTCGGAATCGGCGGTCGGCAGCGTCTTCACCTGGAATTTCCCGATCCTCGGCACGTATTGGACCGCCGCCGACATTGCGCTCCAGCACGTCGCCGCCAAATCGGGTGGGCGCGACAAGCTCAAGGGCAAGAAGATCTATCTCGTCTATCACGACAGCCCCTACGGCAAGGAGCCGATCCCGGTGCTTGAGGCCTACGCCAAGCGCGACGGCTTCGAATACAAGAGCCTGCCGGTCGCCCATCCCGGCGTCGAGCAGAAATCGCAATGGGTGCAGATCCGCCGTGAGAAGCCGGATTGGATCCTGCTTTGGGGCTGGGGCGTGATGAACTCGACCTCGATCAAGGAGGCCGCCGCCGTCAACTATCCCCGCGACAAGATGATTGGCGTGTGGTGGTCGGGGGCCGAGCCCGATGTCATCCCCGCCGGCGACGGCGCCAAGGGCTACAACGCCCTCACCCTGCAGCATGGCGCCGGGCTCTTCCCCGTGCATGGCGACATCGTCAAGCACGTCTACGACAAGGGCAAGGGCATGGCCAAGAAGGAGGAGATCAGCCACGTCCTCTACAACCGCGGCTTGGTCAACGCCATGCTGGGCATCGAAGCGACCCGTGTCGCCCAGAAGAAATATGGCATCAAGCCGCTGACCAGCGAGCAGATTCGCTGGGGTTATGAGAACCTCGACATCACCGAGCAGCGGATCCGCGAGCTCGGCATGGATGGCATGATCCAGCCGATCAAGATCACCTGCAACGACCATGAGGGCGTGCGTCGCGCCCGCGTCCATCAATGGGACGGCAAGAACTGGCAGTTCACCTCGGGCTGGTACGAGGCGGACACCAAGTTCCTCCGCCCGATGATGGAAGAGGCGGCCAAGAAGTACGCGGCGGAAAAGAAGATCACGCCGCGCGACTGCTCCAAGGAAAGCTGAGCCGGAGCGTTTGCGACATGAACACGCCGTCACGGCCGCTGCTCGCGGTCAACAACATCGAGGTGATCTACAATCACGTCATCCTGGTGTTGAAGGGCGTGTCGCTGGAGGTTCCCGAGGGGGGCATCGTCGCCCTCCTCGGGGCCAACGGCGCGGGCAAGTCGACCACCCTCAAGTCGATCTCCAACCTGCTGCGGGCGGAGCGGGGCGAGGTCACCAAGGGCAGCATCGAATACGCCGGCGACCGGGTCGATCGGCTGACCGCCTCCGACCTCGTCAAGCGCGGCCTGATCCAGGTCATGGAGGGGCGGCATTGCTTCGTCCACCTCACCGCCGAGGAAAACCTGCTGACCGGCGCCTATACCAGGGCCGATGGCGGGCGGGCGGTGCGGGACTCCCTCGACCTCGTCTACACCTACTTTCCCCGCATCAAGGAACGGCGCAAATCCCTCGCCGGCTACACCTCCGGCGGCGAGCAGCAGATGATCGCCATCGGCCGCGCCCTGATGTCGCGGCCCAAGATGATCCTGCTCGACGAGCCCTCGATGGGCCTCGCCCCGCAATTGGTCGAGGAGATCTTCGAGATCGTGGCGCGGCTCAACCGCGAAACCAAGACCAGCTTCCTGATCGCCGAGCAGAACACCAACATCGCCCTCAAATACGCGACCTATGGCTACATCCTGGAGAACGGGCGGGTGGTGATGGACGGCGATGCCGCCAAGCTCCGCGAGAACGAGGACGTCAAGGAGTTCTATCTCGGCATGGGCACGGGCGGGCGCAAGAGCTTCAAGGACGTCAAGCATTACCGCCGGCGCAAGCGCTGGCTCGCCTAGAGGCGCGGTCCGACGACATGGCCATGAGCAAGGACGACTATTACGACAACCTCGAGATCCGCGCTCCCGAGGAGCGCGAGAAGGTCCTGGCCGCGGCCCTCGCCGATCAGATCGCCGACGCCAAGGCGAACGCGCCGTTCTATGGCCGGCTCCTCGCCGGGATCGATGCCGCCGCCGTACGGAGCCGCGCCGATCTTTCCAAGCTGCCGGTCACCCGCAAATCCGACCTCCACCGCTTCCAGCGCGAGGCCATGCCCTTCGGCGGCTTGGTCGCCGCGCCCCGCGAGCGCATCGCCCGGGTCTTTCAATCGCCGGGCCCGGTCTACGAACCCGAGACCCATCGCGGCGACTTCTTCCGTTTCGCCCGCTCGCTCTTTGCCGCCGGCGTGCGCAAGGGCGAGTTGATCCACAACACCTTTTCCTACCACCTGACCCCCGCCGGCCGCATGGTCGAGGCGGCGGCCCATGCCCTCGGCTGCGTCGTGATTCCGGCGGGCGTCGGCAACACCGAATTGCAGGTGGCGGTGATCGGCGATCTCAAGCCCACCGCCTATGGCGGGACGCCGAGCTTCCTGCGCATTCTCCTGGAAAAGGCGCGGGAGGGCGGCATCGACGCCTCCAGCCTGACCAAGGCGGTGGTTGGTGGCGAGGCCCTGCCGCCCTCGCTGCGCAAGGCGATCAACGATCTCGGGGTTTTCGTGCTGCAGGGCTACGGCACCGCCGATCTCGGCCTGGTCGCCTATGAATCGAAGGCGATGGAGGGGATGATCGTCGAGGAAGGGGTTCTGGTCGAGATCGTCCATCCCGGTTCGGGCGAGCCGGTCGCCGAGGGCGAGGTCGGCGAGGTGGTGGTCACCACCTTCAATCCCGACTATCCCCTGATCCGTTTCGCGACCGGCGATCTCTCGGCGGTGCTGCCGGGAATCTCGCCCTGCGGACGCACCAACATGCGCATCAAGGGCTGGATGGGCCGCGCCGACCAGACCACCAAGGTCAAGGGCATGTTCGTCATGCCGACCCAAGTCGGCGCCGTCGTCGCCCGCCATCCCGAGATCAAGAAGGCGCGGCTGGTGGTGAGCGGAGAAACCGGAAACGACGTCATGACATTGCGTTGCGAGGTCGAGGGCCAGCAAGCCGGGCTCGCCGCCAAGATCGCGGAATCCATCCATGCCGTGTGCAAATTGCGGGGCCAGGTCGAGTTCGTCGCACCGGGCAGTTTGCCCAATGATGGCAAGGCCATCGAAGACGTCCGCAGTTATAAGTAATTGAAATTAGAAAGAAAATAGACTGCGGCGGCGTGCCGCATTGGCATATTGTCATCCTTCCAACAATGTCGTATCATGAACGAACGTTCGGGAGTATTGGTGCAATGGAACAGGTTTCGCGCCTCGTTGATACGACTGCCGCCCCGGCCCGAGTTCGCCCGGACAGCCGCCGCCGCGACATTCTTGATCTGGCGGCGGGTCTCTTTGCCCGCCATGGTTACGAAGGCACCTCGGTCCGCGACATTGCCGGCGCCGTCGGGCTGCAGCCTTCCTCGCTCTATCACTTTTTTCCCGGCAAGGATGCCTTGCTCGCCGAGATCTATCGCGAGGGGGTCGAGCGCATCACCAAGGCGGTGATGGGCGCCATCGCCGCGAGCGGCGGCGATCCCTGGGCGCGCTTCGAGAACGCGGCCATCGCCCATCTCGAATCGCTCCTTGGCGAGGGGGGCAATGACTATGTCCGGGTGGTGACCGGCGCCGCGCCCAAGCGCGACGCGGCTTTGCTCGAGCGCCTCAAGCCGTTCCGCGAAAGCTACGAGGCGATCTTCCGCGACCTGATCGCCGCCCTGCCCCTCAGGCCCGAGGTCGATCCGCAGATCTTCCGCTTGGCGGCGCTCGGCATGCTCAATTGGTCGACCGCCTGGTATCGCTCCGACCGGCTCTCTCCCCGGGAGATCGCGCGCCGCATGATGCGGCTCCTGCGGGCCAACGCGGTGATGGGCGAGCGATGAGCGCCGCGGCCAAGGCGCGGCCCTACAAGGTCCTGATCACCAAGGTCGGGCTCGACGGCCATGACCGGGGCAGCCGCTTGATCGCCGCCTGGCTGCGCGATGCCGGCATGGAGGTGGTCTACACCGGTCCCTGGCAGTCGATCGGCGCGGTGGTGGCGACGGCCCGCGACGAGGATGTCGAGCTGATCGGCATCTCCAGCCTCGCCACCGACCATCGCCTGGTGCCGAAACTGATGGCGGCCCTCGCCGCCGCCGGTCTCGGTCAGGTGCCGGTGGTGGTGGGCGGCATCGTTCCCGAGGACGACGAGGCCGAGCTTCGCGCCGCCGGCGTCCACGCCGTCTATCATCCCGGCATCGGCCGCGACGAGGTCGTCGCCGGCATCGCCGCCGCGATCGACAACGCCCGCCTGGTTTCCGCCTAGAGAGGACCTCATGGATCGCGTGATGCCCGAAAGCGAAAGCTCCCGTTCCGCCGAGGATTGCCGGCAGTTGTGCCTTCCCGGTTTTGACGCCGCCGAGGCGAAGTGGCGCGAGGATTTCGCCCGGAGCGCGCCCCGCGCCGCCGCCCGCGAGAACCGGTCCGGCATCGCCCTCAAGCCGCTCTATTCCCCGGCGGATTGGAACGGCCAGCGTTATCTCGACGATCTCGGCTTTCCCGGCCAGGCGCCCTGGACAAGGGGCGTCCATCCCAGCATGTACGCGGCGCGGTCCTGGTCGCAGCGCCAATTGGTCGGCTTCGGCCTGCCCAATGATTATCGCGGTCGCTTGAAGACACTCCTCGACACCGGTCTCACCAGCGTTTCCATCGCCCCCTGCAACACCTTCATGCGCGGCCTCGACGCCGACCAGGTCGAGCCCGAGCTCCTCGGCACCTGCGGCGTGGTGATGAACACCGTCGACGACGTCGCCACCTGCCTCGCCGATGTCGACCTTGCCGCCTACACCCTCAATCTCGGCGACAACGCCCCCTTCACCCTGGGCGGTTATACCTTCGCCGTCGCCCGGCGCCGGGGCGTGCCCTGGTCCTGCCTCGCCGGCACCTCGAACCAAAGCGACTACCTTTCGCTTTTCGTCGCCAATCACATGTTCTACCGCCTGGCCCTTCCCGGTCAGCGGCGCATGCTGGTCGATCACATCGCCTTCATGGCCCAGCACGCGCCCAAGTGGAATCCGCTTTCGGTGGTCGGGCAGCACATGCAGCAGGCCGGCGCGACGCCGGCCGAGGCCATGGCCTTCACCCTCTGCTCCGCCCTGCAATACGCCGAGGATTGCCGCGCCGCCGGCCTCGATCTCGATGCCGTGCTGCCGCGCTTCTCCTTCTTCTTCGACATCTCCATCAGTTTCTTCGAGGAGGTCGCCAAGTTCCGCGCCGGACGGCGGATCTGGTCGCGGCTCGCCAAGGAGCGCCTCGGCGCCAAGGACCCCAAGAGCTGGCGCTTCCGCTTCCACGCCCAGACCTCGGGCAGCGACCTCACCCAGCAGCAGCCGCTGATCAACATCGCCCGGGTCGCGGTCCAGGCGATCGCCGGGATTTTCGGCGGGCTGCAATCGCTGCATACCGACGCCTATGACGAGGCGCTGTCCTCGCCGACCGAGGAAGCGGCGCGCATCGCCATCCAGACCCAGAACGTGCTGCGCGAGGAAGCCGGCCTCACCGACGTGATCGATCCCATGGGCGGCAGCTACTATCTCGAGACCCTGACCAACGAAATGGAGGAGAAGATCCTGGCGGTGATCGCCAAGATCGACGCCGCCGGCGGCATGTACAAGGCGGTGGAGCAGGGGCTGGTCCAAAGGATGATCGGCGAATCCGCCCGCCGCTTCCAGGACGAGGTCGAAAGCGGCGCCCGCACCGTGGTCGGCGTCAACCGCTATGTCGTGCCCCGCAAGGAGGATCGCCGCCCGCCGCCGCTGCCGCGCCTCTCAAAGGACGCGCTGGAGGGTCACCTCAGGCGTCTCGCCGCCTTCAAGGCGGAACGGAGCGCCCTTAGGGTCGCCAAGGCCCTCGACGCCATCGCCTTCGCCGCCGAGCACCGCGAGGCCAACCTCTTCGAGGCCGTGATCGAGGCGGCGGATGCCGGCGTCACCCATGGCGAGCTTTGCGCCAAGGCCCGCGAGGTCCTGGGCGACGGGGTACCGCTGGTCGTCGTGTAGACAAACCGAACGTCCGGGTGCGACAATCTGACGGATTGCAATAAGGTTTTCGCCGAGCACACTGCCTCGCCCGCGAAAAGACGGGTTTTGGGGAGGGTAATTCGCCCATGGCGTCCACGCTGAGCACGGCGCTGCCCAAGCGGCCCGGCGACGAATGGTTCCATGCCATCGTCTCTTCGGCGCTCGATTGCATCATCGCCATCGATCGTCACGGCAAACTGATCGAGTTCAACGAGGCGGCGGAGACGACCTTCGGTTATCGCCGCGAGGATGTGATCGGCCGGAGCATGGCGGAGTTGATCATCCCCGAGCGTTTCCGCTTCGCTCATCACCAGGGCTTGCGTCGGTTCTTGGAGACCGGGGTCCAGAAGGTCTCCGGCCGGCGCATCGAGGTGATCGCCAAGCGCGCCGACGGCAGCGAATTTCCCGTCGAGCTCACCATCATTCCCCTGCGTCCCGCCGACGCCACCTTCTTCACCGCCTATTTGCGCGACATCTCGGATCGCAAGTCGCGCGAGATGGAACGCCTGCGCCACGAGGCGGAGCTTCGCCGCCTTCTCGAGCAGACCGTGTTGTCGGTCTCGCGCATCCTCGAGACCCGCGACCCCTATACCGCCGGACATCAGCGCCGGGTCGCCACCCTCGCCAAGGCGATCGGCGCCGATCTCGGCCTCGATTCCCACCGTTGCGACGGGCTCTATCTCGGCTGCCTGATCCACGACATCGGCAAGGTGGCGGTGCCGGCGGAGATCCTGACGCGTCCGGGGCGACTCGATGGCGTCTCGATGGCGCTGGTCCGCACCCATTGCGACGTCGGCTTTCAGATCACCAAGGACATCCATTTTCCCTGGCCGATCGCCGACATTGTCCACCAGCATCACGAGCGAATGAACGGCAGCGGCTATCCCGGCGGCCTCAAGGGCGAGGGGATCCTCCTCGAGGCGCGCATCGCCGCGGTCGCCGACGTGTACGAGGCGATCATGTCGCACCGTCCCTACCGGGCGGCGCTGGGCGAGGAGCGGGCGCTCGCCGAAATCGCCGACAACGCGACGACCCTCTACGATCCCGACGTGGTCGCTTCCTGCGTCAAACTGGTCCGCGCCAAGAATTTCGAATTCGGCGTCGACGAGGGCTTCAAGCCGCCGGCCTGATCCAGACCTTGGTGTCGTGGATGGCGGCGCCGCGCGCTGGCGGCGCGGGATCGGCCCCGATCAGGGCGTTGACCCCGAGGCCGTCGGGATAATCCGCCGCCGGCCAGATGCTTTCGACCACGATCACGCCGCGCCGCAGCCCGTCGAAGGCCTTGGCCTCCACCGTGAGATCGGCACGGGCATTGCCCAGGCGGATGCGATCGCCCGAGGCGACGCCCAGCTCGGCGAGATCCTCCGGGTGGACCAGCGCGGTCGGGCGACGCTCCTTCTTCCGCGAGGTCGCGGTCTCGGTGAAGGTGCTGTTGAGGAAATTGCGCGCCGGCGCCGCCACCAGGCGGAAGGGGTGCTCGGCATCGGCTTCCTCGATGACGGCGAAATGGTCGGGAAGGGACGGCATGCCGTCGACCAGGGGCCCGATCGCGGCCCAATCGGGACGGAAGCGGAAACGGCCGTCGGGATGGCCGAAGCCGTCGAGGAAATGCATGGACCGGAAATCGGTCGCGACGTCGTGCCAATGGGCGGCGTGGATGGTCGCGGCGTCCGGCCAGCCGGAGACGCGAAGGGTCTCGTCGATGAGATCCCAGGCGCTCATGTCGAAGCCGCGGTGCCGGGCACCCACTCGCTTGGCGAGCTCGACGATCACGTCGTGATTGGACCGGCTCTCGGCGAAGGGCTCGACCACCTTGCGGGCGACCTGGATATGGGGATGTCCGCTCGCCTGGTAGACGTCGTCATGTTCGAGGAACATGGTGGCGGGGAGGACGACATCGGCGTGTCGCGCCGTGTCGGTCATGAACTGCTCATGGACGCAGGTGAAGAGATCCTCGCGGCGGAAGCCGGCGAGGACCTTGCCTTGCTCGAGCGCCACGGCCACCGGGTTGGTGTTCTGGATGAGGAGGGCGGTGACCGGCGGGCCATCGCCGAGATCGGCCTTGTCCCCGAGGAGGACCGGGCCGATGCGCGATTGATCGAGCCCGCGTACCGTCCGGTCGGCGACATCGAGTCCCTCGATCAGGGTCTTGTCCCAATGATAGAGGGAATTCAGGCCGAAAAGGGCGCCGCCGCCTTGCTCCTTCCAGGCGCCGGTGACGGCGGGAAGGCAGGTGACGGCGTGCATCGCCACCGCGCCGTTGCGGCTGCGGGTGAAGCCATAGCCGATGCGAATGAAGCTCTTCTTGCTCCGGCCATAAAGGCGGGCGAAGTCCTCGATCTCGGCGACCGAGAGGCCGGTGATCGCCGCCGCCCATTGCGGGCCGCGCAGGGCGACGTGTTCCTCCAGCGCCTCGGGGGCGTCGGTATAGCGGGCGAGAAAGTCGCGATCGGCGTAGCCCTCGCGGAAGAGGACGTGCATCACCGCGACGGCGAGGGCGCCGTCGGTGCCGGGACGGAGCATCAGGTGAAGATCGGCCTGTTCCGCCGTCGGGGTGCGGTAGGGATCGATCACCACCAGCTTGGCGCCGCGCGTCTTGCGGGCCTTGGCGATCCAATGCATGACGTTGACCTGGGTCGAGACGGGATTGCCGCCCCAGACCACGATCACGTCGGAATGGATCATCTCCCTGGGATCGGCGCCCAGGAGCTTGCCGAGGCCGGCATGGACCCCGGCATAGGCGGTGGTGACGCAGATCGTCGAAATGAAACCGGAATAGCGCTTGGCGTGACGCAGGCGGTTGATGCCGTCCCGCTGCACCAGACCCATGGTCCCGGCGTAGAAATAGGGCCAGACCGCCTCGGGTCCGTGCCGCCTTTCGGCCTCGAGGAACCTCTCGGCCACGAGATCGAGGGCGTCGTCCCAGGCGATCGGCTCGAACTTGCCCTCGCCCTTGGCGCCCACGCGACGCAACGGTCGGCCCAGGCGATCGGGATGATGCAGCCGTTCGGCGTAGCGCGCGACCTTGGCGCAGATCACGCCGTCGGTGTAGCTGTTGGCGGCGGCGCCCCGGATGCGGCCGATGCGATGCGCGTCGAGGCGCTCGACCTCGAGGGCGCAGGTCGAGGGGCAGTCATGGGGACAGACGGAATGGGCGATGTCGGGCATGACGGGAGCTTAGGGCCGGGGCCAAGCCGCGTCCATGCCGGCGCTTTGGCGGGGCTCGCCGCCCGTGTTATGTAGCGCCGCCATGTCGGGCCCCATCCAGGATTCGCCGGCGCCCCTCGCCAGCCGCGAGCTCGTCCTCCGGTTGCTGCGCGAGCATGTCCGTCCCTACGCGCCGCGCCTCGCCCTGGCGGCGGTGCTGATGGCCCTGGTCGCCGGCGCCACCGCGCTCAATGCCTGGTTGATGCAACCGGTGCTCGACCAGGTCTTCGTCGGCCGCGAGATCAACATGCTTTATCTCGTCGCCGGCGCGGTGCTCGCCGCGGCGGTGATCAAGGGCGTCGCGACCTATTACCAAGGCACCATCATGCAGGGGGTCGGGCTCGAGATCGTGGCCGAGGTCCAGGCCAGGCTCTTCGCTCATCTCATGCGGGCCGATCTCGCCTGGTTCCACGAAACCTCGTCGGGACGGTTGATCTCGAGTTTCCTGGTCGACACCAACGCCTTGCGCGAGGCGGTGTCGCGGGCCCTCACCGGCATGGCCAAGGACGCCCTCACCGTCGTCTTCCTGGTGGCGTTGATGTTCTGGCAGGATTGGCGCATGGCCTCGGTCGCCTTCGTGGTCTTTCCCTTGGCCGCCTTCTACATCCGCAAATTCGGCAAGCGCATGCGCCGGGCCTCAACCACGGCGCAGGAACAGTCGGGCAGCCTGACCGCGCTCCTCGCCGAGAGCTTCCAGGGCGTACGCCTGATCAAGGCCTATGGCATGGAGACGCCCGCCTCGGGCAAGGCGCGGACGGCGATGTTCGACCGCCTGGTCACGGTCATGCGCATCGTCAAGACCAGGGCGCTCACCTCGTCCTCGATGGACAGCCTCGGCCACATCGCCGTGGCGGCGGTGATCCTCTATGGCGGCCTCGAGGTGATCAAGGGCGTCACCACGCCGGGGACGTTCTTTTCCTTCATCACCGCCCTCCTGCTCGCCTTCCAGCCGGTGCGCAGCCTCGCCACCTTGAACGCGGCGTTGCAGGAAGGCCTGGCCGCCGCCCAGCGGGTCTTCGCCCTGCTCGACGCCGCGCCCACGATCGTCGATGCCGCCGACGCCAAGCCCTTGGGTGTTTCCGGCGGCGCCATTCGCTTCGATGACGTTTCCTTCGCCTACGGCGCGGGCGGGCCGGTGCTGCGGGGCGTCTCCCTCGACATCGCCGCCGGAACCACGCTCGCCCTGGTTGGGCCGTCGGGGGCGGGCAAGTCGACCTTGCTCAACTTGATCCCGCGCTTTTTCGATCCCGATCAGGGGCGGGTGCTGATCGACGGCGCCGACATCCGGGCGACGACGCTCGCCTCCCTGCGGGGGGCGATCGCGCTGGTCTCCCAGGAGGCGACGCTGTTCGACGACACGGTGCGCGCCAATATCGCCTTTGGCCGGCCGGGCGCCACCGACGAGGCGATCATCGCCTCCGCCAAGGCCGCCGCCGCCCATGACTTCATCGCCGCGCTTCCCGCCGGCTACGACACCGTGGTGGGGGAGAGCGGGGTCAAGCTCTCGGGCGGGCAGCGCCAGCGTCTTTCCATCGCCCGGGCGATGCTGCGCGACGCGCCCATCCTTCTCCTTGACGAGGCGACCAGCGCTCTCGATTCCGAATCCGAGCGCCAGGTCCAAGCGGCGCTGCAGACCCTGATGAAGGGCCGTACCACCGTGGTGATCGCCCACCGGCTCTCGACCATCGTCGAGGCTGATCGCATAGTCGTGCTCGAGGGCGGGCGGCTGGTCGAGCAGGGCCGTCACGCCGAGTTGGTGTCGCGCGGCGGCCTTTATGCCCGCCTCTGGGCGCTGCAAGGCGCCGAGGAGGGTGGCTCCGCCGCCTCGCGGGCCGCGGGCCGGCCCGGCCGGTGAGCGTCTTCAAGCGTCTTTCCCGCCATCCGGGAGTTCGCCGTGCGGCGGCCCGGCTGATCTCGGCGTATGTCCGCTTCGTCCATGCCACGACGCGGTGGCGGATCGAGGGCGCGGAGCATCGCGACGCCATGCTGGTGGAAGGCAAGCCGGTGTTGGGCGCGTTCTGGCACAACCGCCTGGCCCTCATGCCCTTCATCTGGCCGCCCACCAAGCCCTTCGCCATGTTGGTCTCGGAGCATCGCGACGGCCAATTCATCGGCGACGTCGTCGAGCCGCTGGGGATTGCCCGGGTTTCGGGATCGACCAGCAAGGGTGGGGCGAGGGCTTTTCGCGCCTTGGTCCAGACGCTCAAATCCGGGGTGAGCGTGGGCATCACCCCCGACGGTCCCCGCGGCCCGCGGCAGCGGGTCCAGGGCGGGACCATCGCCCTTGCCCGCCTCGCCGGCGTCGCCATCGCGCCGGTCGCCTTGGCGGTCCGGCCGCGCCTGGTGCTCGAGACCTGGGACGGCTTCAACCTGCCGCTTCCTTTCGGACGCGGGGTCTTCATCTGGGGCCCGCCGTTTCGCGTCGCGAGGGACGCGGATGAAGAATCCGTCGCGGCGCTGCGGAACCAGCTCGAGGTGGTCCTCAACGATCTGGCCGCGCGCGCCGACATTTCCGTCGGCCTTCCGGCGCAACGGCCGGAGCCCGAGCAGGTGGTGCGGTGATCGGGCTCTACCGCGCCCTCGCGCCTCTCGTCACGCCAGCCGTCGCGCTCGCCCTCCTCGTTCGGCGCGCCCTCGGGCGGGAGGATCCATCGCGCCTCGCCGAGCGTTGGGGGCACGCCGCGAGGCCCCGGCCGGCTGGGCGCCTGATCTGGTTGCACGCCGCGAGCGTGGGCGAGGCGCAATCGGTCCTGCCGCTGATCGAGCGACTGACCGGCGCCGGCCTCGCTGTCCTGGTCACCAGCGGCACCGTGACCTCGGCGCGGCTTCTCGGCGAAAGGTTGCCCGCCGGCGCGACGCATCACTACGTGCCGGTCGACCTGCCGAGCGCGGTCGGGCGCTTTCTCGATCATTGGCGGCCGGACGCGGCGATCTGGGTCGAATCCGAATTGTGGCCCAATCTGGTGCTGAGCGCTGCCGAACGCGGAATTCCCTTGGCCCTGGTCCAGGGTCGCATGTCCGCGCGGTCGCTGCGGCGCTGGCAGGGCCTGCCCCAGACGGCGCGCAAGCTGGTCTCGCTCTTTCGCCCCTGCCTTTGTCAGACCGAGGCCGACGCCGGGAGATATCGCGCCCTCGGCGCGCCGGAGGCACGATGCCTCGGAAATCTCAAGATGGCGGCGCCGCCCTTGCCGGTCGATCCCGTTGCCCTCGCCGCGCTCTCCACCGCCATCGGCGGGCGCCCCGTCTGGTGCGCCGCCAGCACCCATGATCCCGAGGAGCGAATCGTCGCCGAGGCCCATCGCGATCTCCTGCGTCGACATCCGGAGCTGCTGCTGATCCTTGCGCCGCGTCATCCGGCGCGGGGCGGCGAGGTGGCCGTCGCCCTCAGTGCCGAAGGGTTGCGCGTCGCCCGGCGTGGTCTGGGCGCGCTTCCGACCGCCGACACCGACGTCTATCTTGCGGATACCATGGGCGAGCTTGGCCTGGTCTACCGGATCGCGCCCATCGCCTTTGTCGGCGGCTCGCTCATTCCCCATGGCGGGCAAAACCCGCTCGAGCCCGCGCGTCTCGGTTGCGCCCTGTTGCATGGGCCGAGCATGACCAATTTCAGCGAGGCGACCGCCCTCCTTGCCGCTTCCGGCGGGTCCGAAACGGTCGCCGATGGCGAGAGCCTGGCCCGGGCGGTCGATCGGCTGCTTGCCGATCCCGCCTTGCTCACGCGCCGCCGCGCCGCGATTGGCACCGCGGTGCCCGAGGGCAGCGCCGTTCTCGACGCGATATGGGCCGAGATCGAACCCTTCGCCCGGGGAGCCGGGGCCTGATGCGGGCGCCCGCCTTTTGGTCCGAGGTCGGGAGCCCGATCGCCGCCTGGCTTGATCCCCTGGGCCGCGTCTATCACGGCGCCGCGCGCCTTCGCCGCGCCTTGACCCGGGCGGAGAATGCGCCGGTGCCAGTCCTCTGCGTCGGCAATTTGGTCGCCGGCGGCGCCGGCAAGACGCCCACCGCCATCGCGGTCATGAAACGCCTTCGGGCGGCGGGCCTGGTCGGGCATTTCCTCAGCCGAGGCTATGGCGGCGGCGTCCATGGTCCTCACCTCGTCGATGCCGCTCGCGATCGCGCCGGCGATGTGGGGGATGAGCCCTTGCTCCTCGCCCGCAAGGCGCCCACCTGGGTCGCCCGCGATCGGCCCGCCGGGGCACGCTTCGCGATCGAGCGTGGGGCGAAGATCATCGTCATGGATGACGGGTTTCAGAACCCGTCGCTCCGCAAGGATCTGTCCCTGGTGGTGGTCGATGCCGGCTTTGGTTTCGGCAATGGGCGGTTGATCCCGGCCGGGCCTTTGCGCGAGCCGGTGGCGGAAGGGCTCGCCCGGGCCCAGGCGATCGTGTTGATCGGCGAGGGCGCGGTCCCGCCCGCTTGCGCGGCGAGCGGGCTACCCGTCTTGCGGGCGCGCCTCGCGCCGGTCGCGGCGGCCGAGCGCCTCGCGGGCAAGCGGGTTCTTGCCTTCGCCGGCATCGCCCGACCGGACAAGTTCTTCGCGACCCTGCGGCAGATCGGCTGCGACGTCGTTGATCGGGTGTCCTATCAAGATCATCACCCCTACGCGCCCGACGAAATCATGCGCCTGGCGGAAAAGGCGTCGGCTTTGTCGGCGACTCCGGTGACCACCGAAAAAGACCATGTCCGCCTGCCCCCTGAGGCTCGCGCCATGGTGGAGGCGGTCGGGGTCGAACTGGCCTTCGATGAGGTGATGGCGCTCGATCTACTTTTCCGGCCGATCATCGCCGAGGCGCGTGGAAAATGACCACGTCCTGGCGGCATCGGCTGGAAGCCGCGCTTCTCGCCACCGTCTGGCGCGGCCTCGGGGCGCTGTCCCTCGCGCGGGCCTCGGCGATCGGCGGTTGCCTTGCCGGATGGATCGGCCCGCTCACCCGCGCTCACCGTCGGGCCGAGGCGGCGATGCGCCGCGCCCTACCGGCGCTCGACGAGGTGGCGCGGGCGCGGGCGCTCGCGGCGATGTGGGACAATCTCGGCCGCACCGCCGCGGAATACGCCCATCTCCAGCGGATCGACACCAAGGATCCGCGCCAGGTCGAGATCGTCGGCGGCCCCATCATCGAGGCGCTGCGCGACGATAACCGCAACGGGATTTTCCTCGGCGCTCATTGCGGCAATTGGGAGATCGGTCCCCTGGCGGTGGTGCAGCGGGGCGTCGCCCTGACCGCGCTCCATCGCGCCGCCAATAATCCCCTCGCCGAGAAATTGATCCTGGCGGCGCGGGGCGAGGTGGGCGCGGTCTCGATCAACAAGGGCGCCGAGGGCGCGCGGGCGATGTTCAAGGCCCTCAAGGCCGGGCGGCATCTCGGCTTGCTGGGCGATCAGAAGCTCAACGAGGGGATCGCCGTTCCTTTCTTCGGACGGCCAGCGATGACCGCGCCGGCTTGGGCGCGTTTCGCCTTGCGCGAGCGTTGTCCCGTCGCCCTCGGCCTGGTCGAGCGCCTCGAGGGCCCGCGCTTTCGCCTGCACATGTCGCGGCTCGAACTCCCGGAGACGGGCGACGCCGCCGACGACGAGAGGATGTTGCTAGCCTCCTATCACGCCCGCCTGGAAGACTTCATTCGCGCCCATCCCGGGCAATGGTTCTGGGTCCATCGCCGCTGGCTGGATTAGGTGATCGCACTCCATTCGGCGGCGACGTCCGGATCGGACTCGCCGGGCTCTCTTTCCCAACGCAGGGCGTCGTACTCGGCCGCCGGAAGCAGGCGGGCGAGGGCCCAGATCGCCATGCCCCGGACCAGGGGCGCGGCATCGTCCAGCAGGCGCTGGGCGAGCGGGGCGAGGCGGGGATCGGCGGAATTGCCGATCGCCACCAGGACATTGCGGACGAAGCGGTCGCGCCCGGCGCGCTTGACCGGGGTCTGGGCGAAACGCGCCCGGAACGCGGCGTCATCGAGACCGGCGAGTTCGGCGAGATCGGCCGGGGCCAAGGCGTCCCTCGGCGCGAGATCGGGATCGCGGCTCGCCTTGGCGAATTTGTTCCAGGGGCAGACGGCGAGGCAGTCATCGCAACCGAAGACGCGATTGCCGAGAGACGACCGCAGCGCCCTCGGGATCTGGCCCTTGGTCTCGATGGTGAGGTAGGAGACGCAGCGTCGCGCGTCCATGCGATAAGGCGCGTCGAGCGCCCCGGTCGGGCACGCGTCGAGACAGGCGCGACAGGCGCCGCAATGATCTTCCTCGGCCGCGTCCGGCTCGAGTTCGAGGGTTGTGAACATCGCCCCGAGGAACAGCCAACTCCCGAATTCCCGCGACACCAGATTGCTGTGCTTCCCTTGCCAGCCGAGACCGGCGGCCTGGGCGAGGGGCTTTTCCATCACCGGCGCGGTATCGACGAAGAGCTTCACCTCCGTCTTCTCCTTGTCGGCGAGTTCCCGCGCCAACACCCGCAGGCGCTTCTTGAGCACGTCGTGATAGTCGCGCCGCCGGGCATAGACCGAGACCACGCCCTTCTCCCGCTCGCCCAGCGCCGCGAGAGGATCGCTCTCCGGCCCGTAATTCGCGCCGACGACGATGAGGCTCCGGACCTCCGGCCAGAGACGCCTTGGCTCCGAACGCTTTTCCGGCTCCCGCGCCAGCCAAGCCATGTCCCCCTGCCGCCCCTCGGCGAGAAAGGCCATGAGATCGCGACCCGCGCCCTGGGCCGCGTCGGGGCGGGTGATGCCGACGGCGTCGAAGCCGAGCTCGCGAGCCCGGCGCCGGATCCGGTCTTCGAGGGTTTCGGTTGGAGGCGGGTTCAGGCCTCGGCCGGTTCCGGCCATTGCTTGCGGCGGAAGCGGGCGAGAATGCCGGGCGCGTGCAGGGCGATCGGGGTCGGATTGACGCCGAGGTCGCGCAGACCGGGAAGCGAAGGATCGACGATGCTGTCCCGGGCGAGGAGCTTGACCTGGTCCGGGGTCAGCATCGGCTTGGGCAGCATCGCGGCGAACACCGCCATGACCTTGGCGATTTCGAGGGGCAGGGGAATGATCGGCCTGTCGCGTTCCGCGCCCTTGA
>Ga0194120_10006463_pt1 | contig 16560 bp, 15 predicted proteins | sample TA2MahCa65mmetaG_FD_148642 | JGI IMG/M metagenome (GOLD analysis project Ga0194120, IMG submission 148642) | Freshwater microbial communities from Lake Tanganyika, Tanzania - TA2015019 Mahale Deep Cast 65m | ecosystem: Environmental > Aquatic > Freshwater > Lake | place: Tanzania: Lake...
CGAGCGCCCAGGCCGGCGAGGTCCGCTACTTCGACCGCTGCCAGCGCTGCGGCAGCGAGCGTGAGGCCGGTACACCGGCGGCCGAGCGGCGCGCGCCGGCCGGCTGAAACCGACCCTGGTCTGGTTGACTGCGCGTCGGCTCCCCAAGCACTACCGCTGGGGGTCGAACCGACCGATCGACCACCTCTTGCAGTGGACGCGCAGCGAACCAGACCAAGGTCAGCTGCGCTCCACGCGAATTGCGACTAGGATGGAGGGCGTGGTGCTCGCGCTCTTCCTGGCCGCCAAGGACACCTCTTCCGGCTTCCCGACCTGGGTCAAGCTGCTGATCCTGCTCGTGCTGATGCCATTCTGGTGGCCGATGGTGAAGGCCATCTACCACGACCTCAATACGGCCATGTGGCGCGAAGGCGGGCTGTTCGGGAGGCCTCCGGCGGGCGCGGAATTGGATCGTCTGACGCGCCATCCGCCCAAGCAGACCAAGACACTGGTTTCGGAGTTGCGCGCCGGCCCGCTCGTCCGCACCCGACGCAGCGCACGGCGCGGTTACTGAGCGCGGCCATGGGGCGCGGCTGCGCCGGGCTCAAGTGCGCGGCCCGCCGCGGACGATGGCCGATGCATGCCGACCGCGCTGGAACTGCCGTTCGTGAGTGCCGCCATCAAGCTGTTCTTGATCGCGCTCTTCGCGCCTCTGTGGTGGCCGATCCTGGTCGAGGTCCGCGCCGAGATCATGAGTTCCTCCGCTCCCGTTCGAAAGGGAGACCCCGCGCCGCCCAAGCCTCAGGGTTTCGTGGCACGTCTGCACGGCCAGGCCGAGCCGAGCACGGGTTCCGCCGCGCCGCGATTCACGCGCCGCCGGCAGACGGAAACGCCGCGCCGCGAGGGGCGAGCCGGCGCGCGCGGTTTCCGCGCCGCTCGCTAGGCATTCCCCGCGCGGCCGCGCGGAGGCCGCGGGTGGGGTGAGTGACGGGACTCGAACCCGCGACCCCCAGAACCACAATCTGGTGCTCTAACCGACTGAGCTACACTCACCGTACTCGGGGAATCCCACTCATGCATCCAGACCATGTGCGCACGGCCGAAGGAGCGCCGGCGGCATGTCCCGGATGCAAGGGGCGAAGAGCATCGATCGTCGCGACGCGACTGTCAAGACCTCGGAACGGAGGCCCGTCGCGATGACCGATCCGCTGCCGGGGCCGGAGCCCAGTCCACCCGAGGAGGGGCCGCAACGACGGCAGGCCCCGCGCAAGGCCGGCTACTCGCAGGAGGCCAGCTGGGGTCCGATCAGCGAGCGGCACTGGACGCGCTCGCGCGCGGGGGCCAACGAGGAGGCGCTGGCCTACTATCGCCAGCGTTCGCAGGCTCCCGGCGTGCGCGAGGGCGGCGACGTGCGCAACTTCTACTGCATGGAATGCGACGGCGTGATTCCCTACACGAGCGGAGCCACCAAGTGCCCGCACTGCGGGGCTGCGGTGGAGGCCGGGGTGCGCCGCTACTTCAACTGGGTCGAGATGGAGATGCCGCCGCCTTCGAACCGGCGCTTCCTGACCGGGGTCGCGTTGGCCTTGTTGGCCCTGCTGACGTGCATTGGCGGCCTGTTGTGGATCTTGTTCTCGTGAGCCAGACGCCCGAGGCATTTCCGGCGCACGACTGGTCGCGGCGCTTCGACCGACAGACGCGCTTCGCGCCGTTGGGACGCGCCGGGCAACTGCGCCTGCAGCAGGCCGACGTGCTCGTCGTCGGCTGCGGCGCGTTGGGCGGAGCGGCCGCCCACGCGCTGGCGCGCTGCGGCATCGGACGCCTGCGCCTGGCCGATCGCGACGTGGTCGAGGAATCGAACCTGCCGCGCCAGGTGCTGTTCCAGCCGTCGCAGATCGGACAACCGAAGGTCGAGGCCGCCGCCGCGACGCTGACGGCGCTCGGCGGACCGACGCGCGTCGACGCGCATGCGTTGCACGTCGACGCGCGCGCGCTCGAGGAACTCGGCGCGGACGTCGATCTCGTGCTCGACGGCACCGACAATCTCGCCACGCGCTACCTGCTCAACGACTGGGCCGTTGCGCGCGACAAGCGCTGGATCTACGCCGGCGTGGTCGGCGCGAGCGGGCTGGTGCTGGGCGTGCGCCCGCGCCGCGGTCCGTGCCTGCGCTGTCTGTTTCCGTCACCCGCTCCGGCGGGCAGTCTCGAGACCTGCGACAGCGCGGGCGTGATCCTGCCGGCGGTCGAGATGGTCGCCTCGTTGCAGGTCGCGCTGGCGCTGCGCTGGTTGTCCGCCGACGCGCCCGACACGAGCGCCACTGAACGCCTGCAGCGCATCGATGCCTGGCGCGGCGAATGCGTGAGCCTCGAGCTGGCGCGCGATCCGGACTGTCCGAGCTGCGGGCATGGGCGTTTCGAATTCCTCGAGGCGGCCGCGGACCGCGCGCCGATCGTGCTGTGCGGCCGCAACACCGTGCAGATCCAAGGCCGTGCCGCCGGGCTCGACGCGGGTGCCCTCGCGGCGCGCTTGAGGACGGCCGGCGTGCACGTCGAACAGGCCGGTCGCATGCTGCGCTTCGAGTCCGACGGCGTGCGCTTCACGGTCTTTCCCGACGCTCGCGCACTGCTGGAAGGCACCGACGACCCCGTGCGTGCACGCTCGCTCTACGATCGCTGGATCGGGCGATGAACCTGCTGGCGCTGGTCACGGCGGCCGGGGCTTCGACGCGCATGGGCACGTGCAAGGCGCTGCTCGAATTCGACGGCCTGCGCGCCTTCGAATCGATCGAACGCGCACTGCGCGCGGCCGAACCGGCCGCGCGCGTCGTGCTGATCACGGGCGCCGACGATGCCCGCATCCGCGCCGCTCTGGTCGGCTCGGACGCGCGGGTCGAGTGCCTGCACAATCCGGACTGGGCGCGCGGGCGTTCGGGTGGGCTGGCCCTGGCGGCGCGAGCCTTCCCCGGCCGCCACGCGCTCATCTGGCCGATCGATTGCCCGCGCGTGCTGCCCGCGACGGTGCAGGCGCTGTGCGCGCGCTGGAGCGCGCTGGGAGAGCCGGCGCGCGGTTGGCTGGCGCCGGCCGTGCGCGCGGACGTGCGTTTGCGCCACGGGCACCCGGTCTGGGTCGGAGCGGAACTTCTTTCCAGGTTGGAGGCGAACGGGCCCGATCAGCCGCTGCGCGCGTTGCGCGCATTGGCCCAGCCGCTGGCCGAAGTGGTGGTGGACGACCCCCGCATCCTCGAGGATTTCGACGCGCCCGAGCAGTTGCCCGGCGCTTAGTCGCGCCGCGTGTTCCCAGGAGCGGGGCGGGAATCCGAGTCTTCGTTCAAGGGTGCCCCGGAGCGGCGGTCGATACGACGGGTGCATCGTATCGAGCGCGGTTCCGTGCCAGGCCGGCCATACCGGCCGGCCTCGCACGGATCGCTTCGTCGTGGGCCCCACTTAGCATGAGTTTCCAGGGAGACGTCGCGGGCATCGGTCTATCCGAGGTGCTGCAGAGCCTCTCGCGCAGCGAGCGCGAGGGCATTCTGTTGCTCGAAGCGCCCGGATTGGCCGTGCGGCTGGGCATGCTCGACAGCCAGATCTTCCTGTTGCCCGGCCCCTCCGAGGACAGCGATGACCTGCAGCGGCGCGTGCAGAACGCGTGGGTGGCGGAACTGCCGCTGGCCGTTCGCGAACGGCGCATGCAGGAAGTCGCACGTGCGGAGCGCATGGAATCGCTGTACGCGATGCTCGACGCGCCGCAGATGCACTTCCGCTTCAGCCCGGGGCCGATCGCCGGCCTGCTCGGCCTGGTGGCGACGGGCACGAGTCCCGATGTGCCGACGTTGTTCGGTCCCGGCTACACGGCGGAATTCGTGCTGCTCGAACACGCCCGCCTCAAGGACGAGAGCGAAGGCAAGCTGCACCTCGACGCGACCTGCGTCCCGGTCGTGCAGGTCGAGATCACCGAGGATTCTCGCCGTCAGTGGCTGGCGCAATGCAACGGCGGCGCGACGCTGGGCGAACTCGCCGATCGCATGGGCTGGCCGCTCTGCCAGGCCCGCGCGGCCGTTCGCGAAGCGCTCGAGCGGGGCGAACTCGCGCTGTTCAGCGAGCATCAGTTGTTCCAGTGCGCGATCGGCGAGCTGCAACTGTATCGGGTCTCGCGTGCCGCGATGCGCTTGACGGCCTGGATGCTGGCGCGCTCGGGAGGAGCGCTGCAACAAGGCGAGATCTCGCTGCTGCTCGGAGAGTGGGATGCGGGCAGGCTGGCGCCCGCCCTGCGGGCGATGCCCGTGCGCTACGCACGCGGACTGCTGCGCACGCTGGATCGATCGATCGACGACCGGCGCGGCGCGCTGGCGCGCTGGGAGTCGCTGCGCGAGCAGTTCCGCGGCGATGCCGCCTGCGTGCTGCGCTGCATGGCCTGGCGCTGCAGTCAGGGTGGTGCGCTCGGCGAAGGCGCGCTCGGTGAATTGATGCGCATCGCGGCGCTGTTCCGCGACCGCCAGCAGATGTTGCGCGCGCGGCTGGCGCTGCGCCTGGCCGCCACCCAACAGCCCAGTCAATCCTCGGCGCGCCTCGAGCTTGGTCTCTCGCTGTGCGAGGTGGGCCTGGTCCAGGAGGGCTCGGCCTGGGTGACCGCGGCGGCGAACGAGCTGATCGACGCCGGCGAGTACGAACGCGCGCTCGCGGCGCTCCGCGCACTGTTGCGCCGCGACTCGGACAACAAGGACGCCCAGTCCCTGCTCTTCCAGACCTCCTCGCTCGAGCGCCGCCGCAAGCGCCGACGAACCCAGGGGACCGTGGCCCTGGCGATCTTCCTGGTCGCCGCGCTCGCCGCCGTGGTCAAGGTCCAACTCCACAGCAGTCTCGAGGAACACCTCGCGAGCATCGCCGCGTTCAGCCCCGACGGCAGGGTCTGCCTGGTGGAGTTGGAGCGCGAATACGCCGGCGACGTCCGACCGGAAGTCGTGGCCCTGCGCGCGGCCTTGCAGCGCCGCATCGTGGAGTCCGAGAAGCAGCGGCGCACCGACTGGCTCACAGACTACGAGGCCGTGCAGCAGGAGTGCCAGACCGGCGATCCGCTGGTCGGGCTCGAGCGGGCGCTGACCCTGCCCGCCCCTCCCAAGCTCTCGATCGACGTTCCCGAGTGGCCGACGCGCGAGGGCCTGCTCTCGTTGTTGGCCCGCCGCATCGAGGATCGCGCGGCGGCGACGCGCACCAACGTGGCTCCGACCGAGGTCGCGATCATGGACGAGGAGCGCGAGCTGGAAATGCTGCGCGCGCTGGTCGAGCGCTGCGAGGGCGAGCCGAAGGCCGCCGACGTCAACGACTTCCGCTCCCACCTGATGCGCGTCAGCGCCGCGGCCGTCGCGGCGCGCTCGGAGCGCGCGCAGGCCCAGCGGCTGGAGACGGCGCGCGAGACGCTGAAGGAGCAGGATCGCATGCTCGAGACGGCGCGCACCCAGGCGCGAGCACTCGATTTCGAGCGCTCCTTGGCCACCTATGCCGAGCTGATCTCCGCCGTGGCTCCGTCCTTCCTGCCGTCGCTCGAAGCCGAGCGGGACAAGGTGCGCCGGCACTTCGAAGCGCTCGAGCAGGCCCGCGGGCTGGCCGAAGAGGGCCGCCACAGCGAGGCGCGCGCGACCCTTGCCGCGGGTTGCAATGATCTCGGCGAGCATGCGCTGCCCTGGCGAATCGTCACCGAGCCGGCCGGCGCTCGCGTGCGCTTCGAGGACGGCAGCACGCGGGTGACGCCTTTCGTGTTGCATTCCGCCTTCGGGGAATCGGTGCAGTTCGAGATCGAAGCCCCCGGATACATCACGCGTCGCCATGAGATGCGCGACCCCGCCAATGTCTCGTTGGTGCTCTATCGCATTCCCGAGCGCGCTTGGGACACCGACGGCGACGTCGAGGCCCTGCCGGTTTCCGTCGGCGAGGACCATGTGCTGGCCAATCGGAGCGGCGAGTTGCGCAAGCAGGGCCGATTCGGCCTGCGCTGGGAGCGCAAGCTGCCCACGCTCGGCGGCATCGCTCGCACGCCGATGTTCCTGCCCCAGCGTCCGGGCTGGCTGCTCGTGTTGTGCGAGGACGGCGTGTGCTTCCTGGTCGAGGCCGCCACCGGCGAGATCGAAGGACCGCACGCGCTGGGGTCACCGCCCGCGGAAGGAACGCTCGCAACGCGCGGCACCTTGTGCGCAAAGCTCGTCGACGGCCGACTCGCGCAGTGGAACTCCAGTGTCGTTCCGACGCTGCACCCGGTCGATCGCCCGTATATCGAGCCGCCGACGCCGGCGGAGATCGAACGCGCGCAGGGGGCGTTCGTGCGCCTGCAACGCTCGGCCGCGGCGGAGACGCGACTCGTCTCCCCGTGGACGAAATTGAGCGTCGAGGTGCTTGCAGACCAGTTCAAGTACGCACCGGAGCAAGGTGCGGGCCGACAGGGCCACCTCGAGCGTCAGGGTCAGTGGAACTACGTGGCCTGGGAAGCACCCAACGCGTCGATTCCGCAAGGCCGACTGTGGGTCTCGGACGAGCGCGGCCTGCGCTGTTTCCTGCCCTAGGGTCCGTCTCGCCCGCGCGATCGGGGTCGCGCGCTGCGCACCGGCGGCCGCAGCGACCCGGATTCGACCGGACCGCTGCGGCGCCGACACGACTCCGCCGATTCTGCGCGCGAACGGAACGCCTAGAGCCGAATCCGCGCGGGAGCTCCAAGGCGCAGCGGCTGCAGCTCGAGGGCTTGGAAGCTCCACCCGCTTTCTCCAGCGAATCCGCTGCCCCCCATCAGGCCGGGCGGCAACTGGAAAGTGACACTCAACCCGCCGGCGGCGTCGAGCTTGCCCAGGCTCGCCCCGGGTCCGCTCAGCGTGGCCAGCATCCACGGGTCGGCCGGATCGAGCAGCAGGCTGCCGAAGCCGGGCAGGGCCGTCAGATCCAACGAACCGGCATTGCCCGCGCAGAGGACCAATACCGGAGCGAGCGGAGTACCTCCTTGGATCTGTCCCTTGACCGTGCCACCGGGGACCGAAGCGGCGAAATCGAAGGACAGCACCGCAGGTTCGGTTTGTGCGGGCACGAGCGCCAGCGCATCGAACTCCGCACCTCCGATTCCGAAATCGGCTTCGGCGGCCAGCAGGTACGGCGTCGGTCCGAGCACGAGCACACTGCCATCGACCGAGCTGGGCCCGATCGTGGTGACCCACAGGTCCCCCTGGACCCACTCCAGCGCCGTCACGTCGAGGATGGCCGAAGTCAGTCCGGTGGCGGTCGTCAGCGCGATCTGCACATCCTCCTCGGTCCAGACCCGCGTCATCGCCCCCGCGGCATCCATGCGCAGAATGTCGCCATCCTTCAGCGGCCCGAGCACGGCGGTGTTGAGATCGCTCTCGAGCGAGTAGTACAGGTTGCCCACCGCATCGAAGGCGAGGCCATCGACATCGATGTTCGCGCCGGGGGCTCCCAGTGCCAGCACGAACGCACTCTCGGGAACGAGCACCTGCAGCTTGCCATTCGCTCCGAAGGTCACGATGTCGCCGTCGAGCACACCGAGTTCGCCGATGGTCAACGAGAAGGCCAACCCGTCGTAACGATCGAAGGGCAGGCCCGGCCGGAAGGCCAGCGCATCGATGTCCTGCGGCGCGACTCCGAGGGCTGCCTGCCAGTGCCCGGTGCCGATCATCGCGCGCGGGCTCGCACCGATCTGGACGCGCAGCACATTGGCATCGTCCTGGGCCGGCAGGCCTCCAATCGGTGCCAGGTCGAGATCGGTCGAGACCCACAGCGCTCCTGGGAAGGGAGCCTGGGCCCGCACGGGCGCAGCGCTCGCGGCGAGACCGAAGGCCGCGAGCAGCGCCAGACCGCGCGCTGCCGCGTTGACGCTATCGAGGCCGCGGGACGGGGATCGGACGGGTAGAAACGATTCGATGGATCGAGAATGCATGGATACCTCCGCTCCCCTGGATGCAGTCGCACGCTCGCGGTAGCGGGTCACGTGGAAATTTCCCGTCCCTCGACGCAGGATGTCCGCATGCGCGTGCTCCTCGGTTGCCTTCTGCTGCTGCTCGGTTGCCAGGCACCGGCGGACCGCTACGCGGTCGCTGGCGCCGCGCGCGTGCAGGCCGAGCACCTGGCCCAGTGGGATCGCATCGAACCGCGTGCGTTCATCGACCTGGCGCTGCAGACCTTTCCCGACTCGGCCGCGCCGCGCGCGCTCGAGCCTGCGCTGCTGACCGAGCTCAGCGACGCGCTGGCCGGCGCGGATCAACGCGCCGTCCGCGCGGCCGTGCTGCTGGGACGCAGTCGCGCGCCGGAGGCGCTGGAGCGACTGCTCCTGCGGCTGGAGCAGCGCGTGCTCGGCCCGCAGGTCGGCTCCGATGCCGTCGATGTCACGGCGGCGCAGGCCTTCGCGCGCCTCGCTCCCACCGCCTCGGCCGCCGATCTGGAGCGCCTGCTCGCGCTCGCGATGGGCAACACCGCGCACCCCGACCTCGAGGTGCGCGTCGAGTGTGCGCGCTCGTGCGTGCTGCACGGCCGCGACGATCCGCTGCCGTTCCTGTTGCAGGTGCTGCGCATCGACACATGGATCGGCGCCACGGACGAGCGCGATTTCCAGGTCTCGCAGCAGACGGCCTGGGCGCGGCACCGCGCGGCCGAGGCGCTCTCCGCGCGCGCAGGGCTGCCGAAGACCTTCCACCCCGACGGCTCCGTCGAACGCCGGCAGATCGAGATCCTCAAGCTCGAGCAAGCGCTGCGCGCCGCGGGCGCGTTGCGCTGACGCGCGGCGCGATCGCAGCGGGGCACCTGCGCGCCTGGTTCGGGGGCGCGCGCGATCTCGACGCCGCGGAATAGCGCGCCACGTGTAGTCATCAGAGCAGGCGGAGGTACGGATCTCCGATGAAGCGGACGAGGCCACGCACGGGGAAATGGCCGTGGATCGCAGGTTGCCTGTCGGTCGCGCCGATCCTCGCGGCGCTCGGGTTGGGTTCGGAATACATCGACCGCGGCACCTGGAACTGCGAGGTCTGCGGCCTGCGCAAACAGCGCACCGAAGTCTGCGGCGTTCCGTGCTGGAGGGAGACGCATCCGACCCACTCGGCGGGCTACGAACGCTGGTGGAAGGAGCACATCCAGATCGAGCACGAACATTCCTGGACGCCGGTCGGATGTCACCGACGCGGGACGACGATCAGCTGTTCGATGCGCGTTGCACCGGTGCTGGCCACGTTCGAGGAGGCCGTGGCACCCGATGGCGCGTTCCGCGCAGCCGCGATCGCACTCGCGCAGTCCAGCGGCGCCGAGCGCAGCACGTTGATCGAAGAACTCTTCGAAGCCAGGTTTCGCAGTTCGTCGGAAGGGCAAGAGCGCGCCACCAACATCGCCGCGCTGCGCGCATGCTCCCCCGCCTGGGACCGAGTCATCGCCGCGGACGAGGCCGACGCAGCGGGCCGGTGACGGGTGTCCGGCGCGGTCGGCGGAGTCGACGCGCTCCGGATCGCGCTGCCAGCGCATTGAACCCACCCGGCGCGCCGGGAACGGCTCGCTACAATCGAAGCGTTCGCCTCGCCTGCGGCATCGGCCTGCCCGCGCGGCCGCGAGCTGGAGGATCCACCGGATGAACGGTCTTGCCACGCTGCTCCTGCTCGTTCCCCTCGCACCCGCGCTCGACGCGCAAATCGGATCGACGGTCGGCCCGCCGGTGGCGCCGCTCGGCTGTCCGATCGCGATTGCGATGTCGAACGACGGGCTGGTGGACACGTCGCTTGCCGATGCGTGCCCGTTCGAGGTGCACACGGCGGCCGGCGTCGTCGTGTTCGACCTGTCCTGTCCGACCCTCGTGCCGATTCCGCTCGGCGTCGGTGACACCGTCGTTTCGCACTGGGATCTCACCGACAACTTCGGCCAGCCCGTGCTGCCGGGTGACTACCTCGTCAGTGTCGAGGTGCCGATCGGGCCGCCGCAGGTGCACAAGGTCAAGCTCGGCGGTCCGGCGGCCGCGCTCGCGCAACTCGGCGTCACGCACATCGGCACGGCGCGCCACTTCGAGCTGTGCGCACCGCAGGATCCGGGTCTTCCCTACCTCCTCGCGGCCGCCTTCAGCAGCACGCCGCCGATCCAGACCTGCGCCGGGCAGCTGCCGCTCGCGGCTGATGCCTTGTTCTTCCTGTCGCTGCAGCCGAGTGCAGTGTTCGTCGGATTCAGCGGCACGCTCGATGCGCAGGGCAGGAGCACGGTTCCGGCACTGGCGGTGCCGAACGATCCGGGCCTGGTCGGCATCTCGTTCGTGCTCGGCTACGTCGTGATCGACTTGGCGCAGACCTGTCCGATCCGCACGATTTCGGCGCCGCTGCCGATCAAGATCCACTGAGCGCTGCGCGACCTGAGTCCACTCGCTCACAGCCCTTTCCGCCGTGCTTCGGCGGGACTTCTGTTACCTCGTTCTGGTAGTCGTCTCTCGCGCGCACTCTCGCTGCACCCATTCCATGAGGAGAACATGACTCGCTCCCTGCTTGCTCGCACAAGTTTCGTGTCCGCGTTCTTGGCACTCTCCGCCACTGCTGCAGCGCAGTGTCCGAAAGAAGCGATCGTCGGTACGCTCGGCCAGCCGGCCGAGTCCTTCGGCAGCGCCCTGGCCGTCAATGACGAGCTGCTCGTCGTGGGCGCCCCAGGACATCAGGCGCCGCTGTACGAACAGGGCGCGGCGCACATCTACTTCTGGAACGGCGGCGCTCCGTCTCCGGCAGCGACGATCCTGCCGTCCGATCCCACGCAGAACGGCCACTTCGGTTCGGCTGTTGCGCTCGCCGGCGAGAGCGTGGCCGTGGGCGCGCTCGGTTCGAAGTTCTACGTACCAGGGGCCGTTTTTCTCTTCGAACGCACCGACCAGGGCTGGCAGCAGTTGGAAAAGCTGGCGATCTCGAGCGCTCCCAACGCGGCTGAGTTCGGATTCGCGCTCGCCCTCGACGGCGAGCAACTCTTCGTAGGTGCGCCCGGGCTCTCGAGCTCGGGGCCGGGCCGCGGCGCCGTATACGTCTACCGTCGTCAGGGATCCGACTGGATTCTGGACACGCTGCTCGAACCGACCTCGACGGCGAATTTTCAGCGTTTCGGACACGCGCTCGCACTCGACGGCGACTTGCTGGCGGTCGGAGCGCCGGGCTCGTCACCGAACGGAATCACGGCGCCCTGGACCGACGGGAGCGTCAGCCTGTTCCGGCGCATGGCCGGAAGCTGGTCGCTCGTCACCGTATTGCCCGATTCCGATCCAGGAGCGCCGAATTTCCACTCCGAATTCGGCGCACGGGTTGCGCTCGACGCAGGTCGGCTGCTGGTCGGCGCACCCGCCGAGTACGAGGCCACCGGTTTCGTCGGCAAGATTCGCGAGTATCGAAACCTGGGCGCGGGCTGGACGGAGACTCAGGTCATTTCCGATCCCGACCCGACGAGCGATAGCACGACCGCCTTCGGCCACGTATTCGCGATCGACGGCGAGCACCTGATCGCGGGCGCGCCCTACGCCGACAAGCTCGGCGATTACAAGGGCCTCGGCTACCTGTTCCGCGATGACGGCAGCGGCTGGACGATGCAGACGCAGGTCGCACCCAGCCCGATCGACGGCGGCTTCGCCTTTGCGAGCCGTGCGGCGATATCGAACACTCACGTGTTCGTCGCGCGGAATGGGATGCCCCCGCCGAGCCCGTACGGCGGTATCGTGCAGTACTTCCCGCGTGACGCTTCCGGCTGCGCGCCGCTGCTCCCGTCGAAGGTCGTTGTCAGTGTGCTGGGACCGGACTCGGTCGGCTTCGCGCTCGACGCAGGCACTTCGTTGGCGGGCAAGCCGTACTTGCTGCTGGCCTCCTTCGCGGGCAACTACCCCGGAATCCCCGTCGGAAATCTCACACTCCCGCTGAACCCGGACGGTCTGCTGATCTACACGCTGCAGAATCCCAACAGCGCCCTCTACCCGGGGTCGTTCGGACTGCTCGATCCGACGGGCAAGGGAACCGCTGCGCTGCAACTGCCGGGTGGCATCGTCAGCTTGGCGGGGCTCGTCGCCCAGCACGCGTACGTCGTGCTCGACCCGGCCCAGGGCTTCGCCGTCGTCGGTATCAGCGACGCGGTCGCCATTCTGCTGGCTATCTGAGAGCCCGAAGTGCGTTGGCGGCGCACGCCCAGTCGGGCGCGCCACCAGCGGCACCGGCGCCCCTCAAGCCAACACGAACGGCGTCGAGCTGTGCAATTCCGTCGCGCCGGTCGCGGCAGCGAGCGCGCGCGCGTGATCGGCGCGCACGCCGCCGCCCGGCAGCACGCCGATGCGGCCGCGAGCGCGCTCGACGAGCGCCGCCAGCCGCGCGCGTCCCTCCCACGCGGTCGGAGCGCCGCCGCTCGTCAGCACGCGCGAGACACCGAGCTCGATCAACTGCTCGAGCCCGCCCTCGAAGTCGCACACGCGGTCGAAGGCGCGGTGGAAGGTCACCTGCGCGGGCCGGGCGGCTGCGACGAGTTCGCGCGTGCGCGGCAGGTCGATGCGCTCCTCGTGATCGAGCAGTCCGAGGACCAGGCCCGGCGCGCGCCGCGCGAGCTGCTCGCATTCGCGCAGCATGCGGCCGAATTCGGGCGACGCGGGTCGGAACGGGCCGGGCGCCGGCCGCACCATCACGTGCAGCGGCACGCGGCAGGTCGCGAGCGCATGCTCGAGCAGCTCGGGTTCCGGCGACAGTCCGTCGAGATCGAGGCGCGCGCACAGCTCGATGCGTCGCGCGCCGCCCGCCAGCGCGGCCGAGAGGCGCTCGCGCGAGTCGACGCACACCTCGAGCAGGAGCGGGACGGCGGGCATCGCGGCTGCGCGGCGCGCCTCAGGGCGTCAGCCGGTAGATCGTGCGCGGGAACGGAATCGCTTCGCGCACGTGCTCGATGCCGCAGATCCACGCGACCGTGCGCTCGAGCCCGAGCCCGAAGCCGCCGTGCGGCACCGAGCCGTAGCGGCGCAGGTCGAGGTACCACTGGAACGGCTCGGGCGGCAGTCCGTGTTCGGCGATCCGCTGCTCGAGCGCGGCGAGATCGTCCTCGCGCTGGCTGCCCCCGATGATCTCCCCCACGCCCTCCGGCCCGAGCACGTCGACGCACAACGCCTTCGAGGGGTCGGCCGGATCGCGCTTCATGTAGAAGGCCTTCACCTGGTGCGGATAACGGTGCACCAGCACCGGTCGGTCGAAGGAGTTGGAGATGATCGTCTCGTCCGGCGCGCCGAAATCGTCGCCGTGCTTGAAGGTCGACTCGGGGTGCTTGGCGAGGATCGCGGCGGCCTCGTCGTAGCTGATGCGCGGGAACGGCGCCTGGATGCGCTCGAGCTTGGCGAGGTCGCGCTCGAGCACCTCGAGCTCGGTGCGCCGCCGCCGCAGCACCTCGCGCACGACGTGGCACAACAGGCCCTCGGCGAGTTCCATCACGTCGTCGAGCGTCGCGTAGGCGACCTCGGGCTCGATCATCCAGAACTCGGTCAGGTGCCGGCGCGTCTTCGATTTCTCGGCGCGGAAGGTCGGCCCGAAGCTGTAGACCTTGCCCAGCGCCATCGCCGCGGCCTCGGCGTAGAGTTGGCCCGACTGCGTGAGGAACGCCTTCTGCTCGAAATAGTCGACCTCGAACAGCGTGCTCGTCCCCTCGCAGGCGTTGGGCGTGAAGATCGGCGGGTCGACGCACACGAAGTCGCGCGCGTCGAAGAAGCCGCGGATGGCCGTGATCACCGCATCGCGCACGCGCATCACCGCCCATTGGCGGCGCGAGCGCAGCCACAGGTGCCGGTGGTCCATCAGGAACTCGATGCCGTGCTCCTTGGGCGTGATCGGATAGCCCTCGACGCGCTGCAGCACGCGGCCGCCCTCGACTTGGATCTCGTAGCCGCCCGGCGCGCGCGGCTCGGCCACGCACTTGCCCCACAGCTCGAGGCTGGACTCCTGCCCGGCGTGCCCGACGGCCTCGAACAGCTCGGGCGGCACGCCCTTCTGGAACAACACGCACTGCACGATGCCGGAGCCGTCGCGCAGCTTCGCGAAGTGCAGCTTGCCCTTCGAGGAGAGGTCGTACAGCCAGCCGCGCAGGTGCACCTGTTGGCCGGCGTGCTCGGACAGACGGGCAATCGTGGTCGGAGTCGGCATGCGGAGCGGGAGGGGGGCGGGAACTCAGGGGAACACGGCGAACGGGGGCTGGATCTCGACCGCGTGGATGCGGCCGCCGCGCACGAGCACGCGGCCCTTGTGCGCGACGCCGCTCTTGCGCGCTTCGACCAGCACGTCGCCGTCGGCGCTCTCGAGCCGCGCGAGCTCGTCGGCCGCGGCCGCGATCTGCACGCGCTCGTAGCCCAGCGCGAGCAGGCGATTGGTGATCGCGTCCGAGAGGCCGGGCGCGGCCGGTGCGGCGCCCGCGGCCGAGCCGCGCTCGATCGCGCGCAGCAGCGCGTCCTCGAGCCCGCGCTGCGCGTTGCGCAGGTCGACCAGCACGTGTTCGATCCGCCGCAGATCGAGGTCGCCGCGCGCGTCGGACAGTCCGCGCACGGAGGTTTCGATCCCCGCCAGGCGCTCCAGCGCCGCCAGCTTGCCGCCGAGTTCGGCGAGCAGCTCCTGCTGCCGCCAGAACAACCACGCCGAGAACGCCGAGAGCACGCACAAGGCCCCCACCAGCCACAGGAGCGCCGGGCCGAGCCAGTCGGCGGCCGCTTGAGTGGTCGGCGTTTCCATGCGCGGCGCAGGATAGCGGATGGACGCCCTCAACCCCAGCGAAGGGCCATCCAGTTCGGGTGCCGCACGGCCCGAAAAAGGCTACCTTCCGCCCCTTGGACGCCGCTCTGAACGATCGCGACCGCACTCCGTTGTTGCGCAAGGTGCTCTACGGAGCGCTGTTCGGCGTCCTCGTCTACATCGGAATCGTGATCTTCGTCGGCTGGCGCGAGTTCGTCGACGCGCTGCGAACCTTTCCGCTGTGGGCGTTGCCGGTCGCGCTCGCGCTGTCGTGCGGGAACTACCTGATCCGCTTCCTGAAGTGGGAGCGCTATCGGAAGTTGCTCGGGATCCAGCTCGAGCGCGGGACCTCGTTCACGATCTACATGGCCGGGTACTCGATGGGGATCACGCCCGGCAAGATGGGCGAGGTCCTCAAGAGCTGGTTGATCCGGCGCGTCACCGGCACGCCCATCCACGTCAGCGCGCCGATCGTCGTGGCCGAGCGCGTGACCGATCTGCTCGGCTACCTGATCCTGATCGCGATCGGCGGGATCGCGAGCTTTCCGGAGTACCAGTGGGTGTTCTGGGGCGGGCTGGGAATGTCGCTCGCCGCCAGCGCCCTGATCAGTTCGAATCGCTTCGCGCGCCTGGTCGTCGCGCAACTCAAGCGCACGCCGTACTTCTGGCGCTATGCGGGCAAGGCCGACGGCTCCTTCGAAAGCGCGCGCGTGCTGTTCCGGCCGCGCGAACTGCTGCTGCCCACGCTGCAATCGGTGCTTTCCTGGGGCTGCGAGTGCACGGCCTTCTGGGTCGTCGCGAGCCAATTCTGCGCAGCACCGCTGCCGTTCCTCTACGCGGTCTGCGCCTACGCGATCTCGGCCGTCGCCGGCGCGGTCGCGATCATCGTGCCCGGCGGGCTGGGCGTCACCGAGCTCGGCCTGGGCCGCTTGCTGCGCGTCAAGTTCGAGCAACTCGACGGGCTGCCGGGCGAGATCGCGCGCGCCAAGGCCGGCGGAGCGACGCTGATCACGCGCCTGTGCACGCTGTGGTTCGCCGTGCTGATCGGCCTGTACTTCCTGGCGCGCTTCGAGCGGCGCTATGGGCGCGTTGATCCGAACGCCGCGGGCGATCCGCCCGACGCCGAGCAGGATCCGCTGGCCGGCCGTGATGCGGCGCGCGACGCACTGGTCGAGCCGATGTACGGCGCGCTGGAGCAGCGTCCTCCCCGCGATCCCAGCTAGCGCGGACGCCGCGGGTAGGCGAGCGCCGCGCACAAGGCGAGCAGGGCCGCCGCGCTCGCCAGCGCGGAAGTCCACTCGGTCCCAGCGCCACGATCCTCGTCCGAGCGCGCTCGCGCCGGCGCGCCCATGGCGCGAACTCCCTGCTCGAGTCGCGCGGCCAGCGCGACTCCGTCGGTGTCCCAGGCGGCCTCGAAGCGGCGCGACCACGAGGTCGCGAAGGCCGCCGGGTCCCCCTGCGGGACGCCCAGGTCTTGCGAGGCGACCTCGATCACTCCGTCCCGGCTGCGCACGGCGCAGCAGGGCGAGCCGTCCTCGGCCTGCCAGTTCCAGGCGAGCCACCCGTCGTCCTGCGCGTTCTCGAAAACCTGAGCCGGAGCCAGGGTCCAGCCGTCGCAGCCGGCGCGCACGGAGAACGCGCGTCGCGGCACGGCCGGATCGGCGCAGCGCAAGCGGCGCGCGGAGGATCCCTGCGGCGCTTGCGCGCGCGCGGCGAATCCGCGCGTCTCGGCCCACAGCAGCGCGAGCGCGCGCAACGGCTCGGGCGCGCGCTCGTCCAACACCAACTCCCGCTGCGGCTCGGGATCGTCTTCGATCCGCACGCGCGCGCCGTCGTACCACCAGCGCACGCGGCGGCCTGCCTG
>Ga0194120_10006479_pt1 | contig 16527 bp, 15 predicted proteins | sample TA2MahCa65mmetaG_FD_148642 | JGI IMG/M metagenome (GOLD analysis project Ga0194120, IMG submission 148642) | Freshwater microbial communities from Lake Tanganyika, Tanzania - TA2015019 Mahale Deep Cast 65m | ecosystem: Environmental > Aquatic > Freshwater > Lake | place: Tanzania: Lake...
GGCGCTCGCAAAGCGCATGGCGAACGCCGTCCCATCGAACGAGCATCTTGCTCAAACCGCGAAAGCCGCATAGCATTCAGGCCAGCAACGCCGATTTCCGCTTTTCAACATCAAGCGGGACATCCCCAATGAATAAGAATGATGCGAGTAAGAAGAAAGCGAGCGTCGGCGTCGTACTTGCCTTCTATGTTATCATGGCGCTTTTCGGCGTTGCCGGCATAGAAATCATACTTAGGTTGCAGCAAATATTCGGGCCGGTTTATGAATTGGAATTCACCAGTTTGATCAATCAGACGCCGTCGGACGTCGTCAATCATGCGCCCAATACGAGCGTCGCGATCGCCGGGCGAAAATTCGACAATTTAGGCGTCCGGCAGTATTCATCTCTCGAACGCCCCGAGAATTGTACGCAATCCAAGAAGGTCCTCTTTCTCGGGGATTCGTTCATGGAGGGCTACGACGAGGCGCATACGATTCCGTTTCTCATAGCGAAATCGCTCGCCAAGGAAAGTATTTGCGTCGAGCCGTTTAATGCAGGATTGTCGTCCTATTCTCCGGCGATATTTGTGCCGCAGATCAGGATGCTCTATCCGATCATCAAGCCTGATTATATTATCATCGATATTGATGAGACGGATTTCTACGACGATAATTTTCGCTATAAGCAGTTTATCGCCAGAGACGCGCTTGGCAGAAACATTGCCGTGAAATCCGGAAGCGGCTATCGCGAGGTCATGTCTGAAGTCGACGGCGTCAGAGCCCAAAACCTATATATTATGAGACTGATCAAAATTCAGTTCTCGAAATATTTGAAGCTGATCAGTTCCGCTTCGGGGCAACGGACAAGCGAAAATGCCGCCATTTTTGAATTATCCATGCTGGGCGCCGATTCGGCGCGGGCCAAGTTCAACGAGGAACTAACCTTTTTTAAAAACAATATTCAGGAAATAATCGATGCGCTGAAGGAATATAACTTCGACCTGGATCATCTTATGTTTATAAGGCACCCGCATCTCGAACATCTGAGCGGCGGCGCCGGCGGACCGGCGTTTAACAACGTGATTTTCGAGGCGGTTAAAGAAGTAGCCGCTGCCAATAACGTCAAAATCTACGACTCTCTGCCCGATCTTCAGGCCGCGTTCAACGGCCAGCCGGAAGCATATTACTTCAAGAACGATATGCATTTTAATTTTAAGGGCATGGGCGCCTACAGCGCGGCGGTGAGCGCGCAACTGGCGCCGATGCTCGCGAAATGAATCGCTGATGTTCCGTGAGTTAATTACGAATTGCGCGCTCGGGGATCAGGCGCGTTGGATCAGAACGGGTGATACTGATAGAGCCAGTTCTCCGAAAGCGTTTCGTCGCCGTTCTTGAGGAAGAGGCGCATTTCGACGGGCTCGGGGCCTTGCACCGTCAGGTCGAATTGCGCCCGCCAATGGCCGGCCACATTGTCGAACACCGCTTCGGTGAAGACGTAGGAGAAGGTTCCGCGCGAGGCCCATAACACGGGTTCTGGCTTCACGCCGAAGGGGAGCTTCGCCAGCGGCTCGCCGAGAAACTCGACCATGAATTTGCGCACGCCCTTGGGCCGCGGTTTGCCGGGCTGGCCGCCATTGCCCAGTCTGGTCGCGACGCAGCGCGCGAGCTTGGTTGGGAAGGGCTCGTCGGCGAGCCAGTGCAGCCGATAGGAATATTCGAACGAGGCGCCGGGAACGGCGGGTTTCTCGGGCACCCAGACGACGACGACATTGTCGTGAATTTCGTCGTCGGTCGGGATTTCGATGAGTTGAATCGCGCCCTTGCCCCACTCGCCCTTGGGTTCGATCCACACGCTCGGGCGGCGATCGTAAAAGACATTGTCGAGATAGTGGTCGTAATTGCGATCGCGCTGCATCAGGCCGAAGCCCTTGGGATTCACGTCGCCGAACGCCGACGCCATCACCCGGTTGGGATTGTTCAACGGCCGCCACAGGCGTTCGCCGGCGCCGGTCCACATGCTCAGCCCGTCGGAATCATGCACTTCCGGCCGCCAGTCGATCGCTGTCGGCTTCGCGGTCTCCGAGAACCAGAACATCGAGGTCAGCGGGGCGACGCCGAAGCGGGTGAAGGCGCCGCGCAGATAAAGCGAGCAATCGATGTCCATGACGACGCCCTTGCCGCGCGTCATCAGGAATCGATAGGCGCCAACGATCGAAGGGCCCTCGAGCAGCGCATTCAGCACGACGCCGTCGGCCGTCTCCGGTCCGATGTATACCTCGGTGAAATCGGGGAACTCCTCATTCGTTCCCATTTGCCATGTGTCGAGCGCGACGCCGCGCGCCGACATGCCATATTGGCGCAATTCGCCGATGGCGCGGAAATAGGACGCGCCGAGAAAAGCGACCCAGTCGTTCCGCTTCCAGTCGAGCGCGCCGTCCTTGGCCTCCTGAATGCGAAATCCCGCAAAACCGGCTCCGGGCGGCAGTTTTCGCGCGATCGAATCCGCCGGCATGTTGAAGTAGCTGGTGTCGTAGAGAACCTCGCGCGCCTCGCCGTTTTCGACGACGCTCATGCGCACGGCCTTTTTGAAGAACATGCCGAGATGAAAGAACTCTACAGGGAAGCGCTCCTTTGTGTCGGCGAAGAGCGCGTGATCGGTGTTGTAGGTGATCTGTCCCCACTTCTCGTAATCGATCTGCGAGGTGATTTCCGGGGAGGGGATGTTCGGCTTGCGATAGGGCTCCTTGATCAGCCGTTGCGCCGTCTGCTTGAGCGTTTCGAAGGAGAATGGTTGCGGCTCGCCGAGCCGGAGATTGGAGACGCTCGTCGCCGCCTCGCCGCGGGACGTTCCGACGGCGCCCATCGCGCTCGTCGCCGCCGCCGCCTTGAGAAACGAGCGACGATCCTGCTTCTCGACCATCTCGGCGTCCTTGTTGCGAATTTTGGGAGATGCGCGCTTGGAGTCGCGCCCGCCGCGAGTGTTTCGTGGGGCGCGAGGCATGGGGCGCGAGACCCTTTATTCAGCCGCGGATCGGCTCATTGCGGATGGCGGTCCGCATGAAGAAGTAGAGGCCGATGAGGCCGGCGAGCGAGAAGATGATTTCGAGCGCCCGGCTGACAAGCGGATCGAGCTGGAACAGGCCGCCGAGCGCCCAGCCCGCCGCCCAGGAGGCGCCGACAAGCTCGGTGCCGACGAGGATCGCCACGGCGACGAGCGTCGACAGATGTAGATAGTTGATCGGCTTCTCGCTCATGACGCCATTCTCGAGCTGGCCTCTTAAACAGCGGCCGCGCCGCGCTTCAGCCGTGCTATCGCAAAGACCGCCGCAAGGCAAGCCGCGACCGGCTCGGGCGGGCGCGAAAAGAAACGATACGACGCTGATTTGGAATGTGAATCGGGCGCTACGCCGCCGCTGAGGCCGGGCCTCGAACCTTTCCGCTTGTATGTTTTGGCGCCGCAACGATAATCGGCGCCTCCTCAAGCGCGGCGCATTTGCGGCGCGCGGCGCGAAAGGGCGAAGCTTGTCGCAACCCGCCAGCAAAAGCTATCTCAACCGCAAATCCGTCCTTCTCATCATCGCCGAACACAACGCCGCGGAGGGCGACGGCCTCAAACGCGCGCTCGGCTGGGCGTCGTTGATGTCGCTGGGAGTCGGCGGAATCATTGGCGCCGGCATTTTCGTGCTGACCGGCACGGCGGCGGCGAACTACGCCGGACCCGGCGTGATGATCTCTTTTATTCTATCGGGGCTCGCCTGCGCCTTTGTCGCCCTCTGTTACGCCGAACTTGCGTCGCTCATCCCTGTCGCGGGGAGCACCTACACATACACTTATGTGACGCTCGGCGAGATTTTCGCCTGGATCATCGGCTGGAACCTCATTCTGGAATATGCCGCTGGCGCCGCAACGGTCGCCGTTGGCTGGGCCGGCTACTTCAATCGCGTGATGCAAGGGCTCGGCATCCATGTGCCGCCCGAGCTGACCACCGCCTTTTTCGCCGATCCGACCGCGCCTGGGGCGCCGCCTGGCGCTGTGCATGGGTTGTTTAACGTCCCCGCCGCTGTGATCATCCTGTTGCTCACCGCGCTGCTCGTGCGAGGCACGAGCGAGTCGACGCTCTTCAACAACATCATCGTCGCGATCAAGGTCGTGGTCGTGCTGATGGTGATCATTGTCGGCGCCGCGCATATCGACGGCGCCAATTGGACGCCGCTCATTCCCGACAACGCCGGCGAATTCGGCGCCTACGGCTGGAGCGGCGTGGTGCGCGGCGCATCGGTCGTTTTCTTCGCCTATATCGGATTCGACTCGGTTTCGACCGCGGCGCAAGAGGCTCATAATCCGCAGCGGGACGTGCCGATCGGCATCATCGGCTCGCTCATCATCTGCACGATCCTTTACGTTGCCGTCGCGGCGGTCGCGACCGGCGTCGTCAACTACAAGGAGCTCGGCGTCCCCGATCCCATGGCGCTGGTGATGGATCGCACCGGCGTGTCGTGGCTCGCCTGGGCCGTGAAACTCGGCGCGCTTGCCGGACTGACGACGGCGATTCTGGTGCTGCTTTACGGACAGACGCGGATCTTCTTTTCAATGGCGCATGACGGGCTGTTGCCGCCGATCTTCGCCAGGCTTCACGCCGAATGGCGCACGCCTGCGGTGAGCCAGACACTGGTCGGCGTGGTCGTGGCGCTCGCGGCGGGTTTGTTGCCGCTGGATATTCTCGGCGAGATGGTGAGCATTGGCACGCTGGCGGCTTTCGCGCTGGTCTGCCTCGCGGTGATCAAGCTGCGCAAAATGCATCCGGAAATCAGGCGTCCGTTCCGCGCGCCTGGCATTCCCTGGCTGCCGATCGCGGGAATTTTGTCCTGCTTCGCGCTGATGGCCGCGCTGCCGCTCGACACATGGCTGCGGCTACTGATCTGGACGGCGATTGGGATAGGGATTTACTTCCTCTATGGGTTTAAGCACGCCAAGCGGGCCAACTGACCGGACCGCGCGCCGAGGATAAGGTCGAAAGGCGCGGGTCATGGAACTCTGGGTTTCCTGGGAGGTTATGATTTAGGTCAATCATCCGTCGTTGGGGCGGGACGGCCGGCATCACTTTTTTGGAAAAGTCGAGCGGGGATCGTTCAACATGAATGCGCCGGCGATTGTCTGGTTTCGCAATGACTTGCGCATTGCAGACCATCCGGCCCTCACTGCGGCGGCGCGGACCGGCGCCCCGCTGGTTGCGCTTTACATCCTGGACGACGCGAGCCCCGGGCAATGGCGACCGGCGGGGGCCGCTCAGTGGTGGCTGCACCACTCCCTCGCGGCGCTGTCTCAGACGCTCGCCGCACGGGGCGTGCAGCTGACGCTGCGCCGCGGGCGCGCCCAATATGTGTTTGAACAAATCATCGCCGAGACCGGCGCCGGCGCGGTCTTCTGGAACAAGCTCTACGAACCCTGGGCGATCAGGCGGGACGAGGAGATCATTGCGCAACTGCGCGATGACGGCGTCGAAACCCATAGCTTTCAAGAGTCCTTGCTGTTCGAACCGCTATCGCTTCGCACCAAGCAGGGTGAGAGTTTCCGCGCGTTCACACCCTTCTGGCGGGCATGTCTAGCGGCGGCGCCGCCCGATGCGCCTTTGCCGGCGCCCAAAAGCCTGCACGCCGCGCTGCTTCCGCCGGACAGCGACGACCTCGACGCCTGGCGGTTGCTGCCGCAGAACCCCGACTGGGCCGGCGGCATGCGCAAGGTCTGGCTTGTCGGCGAGACCGCGGCCCGCGCCGAACTGGCGGATTTCGCGCGCCACCATGTCGCCGACTACAAGGCTGAACGCGACTTCATGGGCCGAGTCGGCGTCTCACGGCTCTCCCCGCATCTGCACTTCGGCGAATTGTCGCCGCGAGACGTCTGGCATGCGATCAGCGAGCCGGCCAGCATCGGCGGCGAAGCCTATTTACGCGAACTCGGCTGGCGCGAATTCTGCCATCACCTGCTGATCGCTCATTGGGACTTGCCCGACCGACCGCTCGACAGGAATTTCGAGCGCTTTCCCTATCGCGACGACGAAACGGCGCTCAACGCCTGGCGAAACGGCCAGACCGGCTATCCGCTCGTCGATGCGGCCATGCGCGAATTGTGGATCACCGGATGGATGCACAATCGCGCGCGGATGGTTTCGGCGAGCTTTTTGATCAAGCACCTTCTCATCGACTGGCGGGAGGGCGAGCGCTGGTTCTGGGACACGCTGGTCGACGCCGATCTCGCCAACAACAGCGCCAATTGGCAATGGGTGGCGGGCTGCGGCGCCGACGCCGCGCCTTATTTCCGGATTTTCAATCCGACGCTGCAGGGCGAAAAATTCGATCCTGACGGCGCTTATGTACGCCAATATATTCCGGAGCTGGCGGGCCTCGACGCGCGCTACATCCATCGTCCCTGGGCGGCTCCCGAGGAGGTCCTGCGCGCGGCCGGCGTTAGGCTCGGCGACAATTATCCCCATCCGATCGTCGATCATGCGCAGGCGCGCGAGCGCGCTCTCGCGGCTTTCGATTCGATGCGGCGGCAGCCGTCGCTGCGCGAGGCGTAAGCGCTCGCCAATTGCGCCGCGACCCGGTAAAGCCGGCGGCATGGTTCAACCCGTCCGTCCCTTCGAAGAAATCCGCATCTTGCTGGCGGCGCTGCCTGGCCCCGATCTGGAGGCAAAGGAGGCGGCCCGCGCCCGCGCCCGCCTGCTGACCAAGCCGCCGGGCGCGCTTGGCCGGCTTGAGGAAATCGTCGAATGGCTGGCCGCCTGGCAGGGCAGGGCGACGCCGTCGATCGAGCGCCCGCTGGTCGCGGTTTTCGCCGCCAATCATGGCGTCGTCGCCCAGGGCGTTTCAGCTTTCCCCGCGAGCGTCACGCAGCAGATGGTGGCGAATTTTCTCTCCGGCGGCGCGGCGATCAATCAAATCTGCGAGGCCCATGGCGTCGGCCTGAAAGTCTATGAACTCGCGCTCGAGCGGCCGACGGCGGATTTTACGCAAGCGCCGGCCATGGACAAGCGCGAGGCGGCGGCGACCTTCGCCTATGGGATGGAGGCGATTGACGGAGAGGTCGACCTGCTGGCGCCGGGCGAGATGGGCATCGGCAATACGACGAGCGCGGCGGCGATCTATGCGGCGCTCTATGGCGGGCCGGCGTCGCGCTGGACGGGGCGCGGCACGGGCCTCGACGACGCCGGCCTAGCGCGCAAGAACGCCGCGATCGACGCCGCGCTGGCGTTGCACGGACCGCATCTGACTGATCCTTTGGAGATTTTGCGCCGGCTCGGCGGGCGTGAAATCGCGGCGATGATGGGCGCCATCGCGGCGGCGAGGCTCAACCGCGTTCCCGTCGTGCTCGACGGCTATGTCGCCTGCGCCGCAGCTGCGTTGCTCTATGCGATTGCGCCCGATACGATCGCCCATTGTGTCGCCGGCCATGTCTCGGCGGAAGGCGCCCATCGCGTGGTCTTGGCGCGGCTCGGCAAGCGTCCGCTGCTTGATCTCGACATGCGGCTTGGCGAAGGCTCGGGCGCCGCGCTCGCCGTCGGGGTGATCAAAGCGGCGCTGTCGTGTCACCGAGACATGGCGACGTTCGAAAGCGCCGGCGTGTCGAAGAAATCGAAATAATCGGCCGTGGTTCGGCCCGCTCTCAAGAAACTGTCATATCCGCATGCGCATTGAATGAGAAGTCGAACGCTTGCCGCTGAACCGCTAAGGAGCGCGGTTTGATGATCTCACTTCTATCCACCTACTCGGGCCTGATCTTGATCGCGGCTCTCGCTGCCGCGCTTCTGTTTCATCTCAGCCGGATGCTGGGCCGGCAGCGATGGGTTCATGCGGCCTACGCCGCCGCGGCCTTAGGGCTAATCTATCTGATGGGCGCCGCCGCCTTCGGCTGGGCGTTCGCCGGCGAAGGCGCGTTGCTGTGGGTCTATCTCGCGCTATTCATCCTCGCAGCTGTGGTGTCCGCGCGACGGCGTCTGGAGCTCGGCGCAATCGGCCTGCCGTGGCTCTCTGCGCTGATCCAGCTCGGGGTCGTCACCTATATGTTCGCGCCGGAATCATTCCGGAAGCCTCCGGTGACGGCGGCGCTGTTCCTGTATTTCGTCTTCGAGGCGCTTGTCTGGCTGCGCGGGCGGGAGGACGAGCCGGCGACGCAGGGGGACGACGACGATCAGAAACGGCCGCCGCTCTTCCCGCCGCCGCGGCGGCGCGGGGTCGCCGAAGTTTCCCTTGCTGTCACGGCTGTTGCGATCGCCTATCTACTCTTCGTCGGGCCGCGCACGGCCAACGTCGGTCCGGACTCGGCGACGGCGCAGCAACACGAGCCGCAGATCGAAGAGGCCGCCGCAACCGGCGAGACGGCGGCCCCCGCGGAGACCGCAGCTTCGAATGAGGCGGCAAGTTCGGGGAGCGCAACGGGCGAACAGCCGGAAATTGCGCCCCAGGTCGCAACCAGCGAACCCACAGCGGCGCCCGCGCCTGCCGCGGCGAAAGACCCAGGCGTTTATGCTGCCCGGGCTGGGGACACGTTCAAATCCATCGCCAGGCGCCTTTACGGAACGGCGGACAAATGGCGCGCGCTCGCCGACGCCAATCCCGAGCTGAAAGCGAAGAAATTCCGCGCCGGCCAGCTCATCAGACTGCCGTCGGCGCCGACCCCGTGACCCATACGGGATAGCGCCGCGCGCGTTAAAGCGCCGCGTCCGAACCGGTCTTCACGCCCGCGTCAGAGGCGGAGACCTGCAGCGTCTCCTGCTCGGTCATGACGAAATCGAGCCGCTGGTCGTGCGGCTCGACCGGCACATGATCCGCTTCCTGGCAGGAATAGGCCACCCCGATCGCGATCACGGGCTTTTTGCCGCGAAGCGCCAACAGCGTGGCGTCATAAATCCCGCCCCCATAGCCAAGCCGACAACCGCGCCGGTCGAAGGCGGCGAGCGGCGAAAACACGATGTCGGGATCATAGGCGGGCCTGTCTTCGGCGGGCTCAGAGAGGCCGAACGGTCCCTTGACGAGGTCGTCGCCGGGCGTGAAGGCGCGGAAGATCAGCGGCTGACGGACCTTGTGCATCACCGGGAGCGTCACGCGGCAGCCTTGCGCGGCGAGCGCGTCGATGAGCGGGCGCGTGTTGAGTTCGCTGCGGATCGGCCAATAGACCGAGACGATCGGTGCGTCGAGCGCGAGCCGCGCAACGAGCGCGAGCCCCCGCGCGGCGATCGAGGCGGCGGCCTCATGGGCTTCACGCGGCGAGGCGAGATCGCGCCGCGCCAGCGAACGGCGCCGCAGCTCGGCTTTAAGATCGCTCATGCGAGAGCAATAACAGGGAAGGAGAGTGCGGGCCACAAGAGCCGTGGGACATCGATCCCGGGAACCTACAACGTAGGTGGGCGCCATGTGGCCAAGCCCACGAGCGAGGCCAGGGACAGCTCCCATAAGGATCGATAAGGCCCCGGGGAATAATAGTCCTGCACGCACCCCGCAGCGCCGCTTGGTGAATGTAGCCTTCCGCGCGTCGCGGCGCCAGTAGGCGTTTCGCTTATGCGAGCGCCAGCTCCAATGGCGCCGACCTTGCCGCTTCGTTGCGCTCCGACGAGACTCGCTCGATCCGCGTCAGCGTAAACAGTCCGAAGGGCGCGAGCGGGCGGCGCTCGACGAGCTTCATGTGCGGATTCCGGTCGATCCAGTCGCCGATGATCGACCAGGGGAATTGCGGGCGCCAGCCGAGCTTGGGCGCCATATGGCGGTCGAGCCAAGCTTCGAACAGCGCGACGGCGTCGTCCTTGCCGCTCACATGGTTGACGAGAACGATTTCGCCGCCCGGCCGCAGCACGCGGGCGAGTTCGTCGAGCACGGCCTGAGGTTCAGGGACGACCGTCAGCATGTAGGGAGCGACAACGCAGCCGAAGGTCGCGTCGGGGAAAGCCATCCGCGTCGCGTCCATCTTCACGAGGCCGGCGACTTGATCGAGTCGCTCGCGGCGCACGCGCTGCGCCGCCCGGCGCAGCATCGGCTCCGACAGATCGACGCCGACGACTTGCGTATGCCGAGAGAACAGCGGCAGTTCGAGCCCTGTGCCGACGCCGACGTCGAGGATGGGCCCGCGCGCGCTTGACGCCGCCGCCGCCGCGGCGCGGCGGCCGGGCTTTAAGAGAACGTCGAAGGTCAAATCGTAAATCGGCGCCCAGCGCGCATAGGCGGCTTCGACATTGCCATTGTCGAGCGCTTCGACGTCGCGGAAATAGTTTCTTGCTTCGCTCATATAGGCGCCCTTCGCCGTTCTGCGGCGCGTAGCGGCGGCGCCTTCGATCCCATTGTGATTGCGGCCGGCTCGACCGCGGCGATAAATCCGCCGCCGAGCACGCGCGCCCCGTTTTCGTCCGCGTCATAGAAGACGCAGGCTTGACCCGGCGAAACGCCGAATTCGCTCGAGGCGAACACCACCGACGCGCCGCCGTCATCGCCGGCGATCAACCGCGCCGGCGCCGGCGGTCGCGTCGAGCGCACGCGCGCCAAAATGTCTATCCCCTCGGGCGGCAAAGAGGAAAACTTTCCTTCGCCGATCCAGTTCACGTCGCGCAATTTCGCCGCGCGCGTCTCCAGCGCCTCGCGCGGGCCGACGACCACCTGAGCTTTCGCCGCGTCGAGACGCAGCACGTAAAGCGGCTCAACGTCGCGACCGGCGACCTTCGCGCCAAGGCCGAGCCCGCGTCGCTGTCCGATCGTGTAATGGATCACGCCGGCGTGGCGCCCGAGCACCCGGCCGTCGAGATGAACGATCTCGCCCGGCACGACCGACGCCGGCGCGAGCTTTTCGACCACGTCGGCATAGCGCCCGGTCGGCACGAAGCAGATGTCCTGGCTGTCCGGCTTGTCGGCGACTTCGAGCCCGATGCGGCGGGCCATCTCGCGCACTTCGGCCTTGGTATAGTCGCCGAGCGGAAAGCGCAGCATCCGCAATTGTTCGCGCGTCGTCGCGAACAGAAAATAGCTCTGGTCGCGCGAGGCGTCCTTGGCGCGATAAAGCGCGCGCCCCCCCTGTCCGTCGTCGCGGGCGGAAATGTAATGGCCGGTCGCAAGCGCATGCGCCCCGAGGTCCCTGGCCGTTTCCATCAGATCGGCGAATTTGATGAACTGATTGCAGGCGACGCAAGGCACCGGAGTCTCGCCCTTGGCGTAGCTCGCGGCGAATTCGTCGATCACCTTCTCGCGAAATCTGCTCTCGTAATCGAGGACGAAATGCGGAATGCCGAGCTGCGCCGCAACGCTTCTGGCGTCGTGAATATCGCGGCCGGCGCAGCAGGCGCCCTTGCGATGGGTTGCGTCGCCGTGGTCATAGAGCTGCATCGTCACGCCGACGACGTCATAGCCCTGCTCCTTCAGCAGGGCCGCGACGACGCTCGAATCGACGCCGCCGGACATGGCGACGACGACTCGCGTCTCGTGCGGCGAGGTCGGCTGCGACGCATGATCCGATACGCTATTCGTCATTAACGGAGGCGACGCCTGTCTACTAAGCCGTTGGGCGAGATGGGTGAAGGCGCAATCCAAACGCCCGGCCCGCCGCGCATCGGTGAGGCCGCCAGCATCATTTAGAGCATTACCCGTCCGAGAGGCAATCCTGTCGCAGTTTTATGACGCACATTCCGCCATCGTCGCGTCATATTGTTCGGGACCGCCATCGCTGCTATGACGCCGCGGCGTTCAAGACGCGGGGGCGGACCGAATGGCGGCGATGAAACTCCTGGCTGGCAATTCCAACCGGCCGCTGGCGGAGGCGATCGCCGCCCATCTGGGGGTTCCGCTTTGTCGCGCCCAGGTTCGCCGCTTCGCCGACCAGGAAATCTGGGTCGAAATCCTGGAGAATGTGCGCGGACAGGACACATTCGTGATCCAGTCAACCTCCGCGCCGGCCAACGACCATCTCATGGAGCTGCTGATCATGGTCGACGCGCTACGCCGCGCTTCGGCCCGTCGCATCACCGCGGTCATCCCCTATTTCGGCTACGCCCGTCAGGATCGCAAACAGGGACCGCGCACCCCGATCTCGGCGAAGCTTGTCAGCAATCTCATCACGCGGGCAGGGGCGGATCGCGTTCTCACCGTCGATCTTCACGCCGGCCAGGTTCAGGGTTTCTTCGATATTCCCACCGACAATCTCTTCGCAGCGCCGGTCATCGTTGCGGACATTAAGTCGCACCTCGACCTCAAGAATGTGATGGTCGTGTCGCCGGACGTCGGCGGCGTCGTGCGCGCCCGGGCGCTGGCGAAGCGGATCGACGCGCCGCTGGCGATCGTCGACAAGCGGCGCGAACGCGCCGGCGAGTCGGAGGTCATGAACATCATCGGCGACATCGACGGCCGCAATTGCATTCTGATCGACGACATCGTCGACTCAGGCGGCACGCTGTGCAACGCCGCCGAGGCGCTGCTGGCGGCGGGCGCTGGCTCCGTATTCGCCTACATTACCCATGGCGTGCTGTCGGGCGCGGCGGCGGAGCGCATCGCCAAGTCCAAGCTGAAGCAGCTCGTGGTCACCGACACGATCCGCGCGACCGCCGCCGTCGAAGCCGCGCCGAATATCCGCGTCATTCCGATCGGCCATCTGATCGGCGAGGCGATCGCCCGAACCGCGCGGGAAGAGAGCGTGTCGAGCCTGTTCGATTGAGCATTGCCAAGAAATCCTGCAGCGCCCCGCCGAGGACAGTCCAAGTCAATTGGCCTTGGAACGGAAACTCGCCCGCAGCACGGTGAGGCAGGCGCCGGCGAAACCGAAGCTGGTCAGGACGATGCTGGAGATGAGATAGAATCTGAACAGGACCGAACCAAACTCTTCGGCAGGCGGGCCGTCGAGGATGGGAAACGCCGCCTGCAAGACGAAAAGGCTCGAATTGGTGAATGCGCCAACGACCATCGCCCAGCGCACGGGCCAGGCTAGGGGAATTCGCGTTCCATAGAAGCCGAGCAGCAGGGCGCTCATCAGAAGGAAGTCGATATGGGCCTGCAGGACGCGTGAAAATTTTCCTGGAAAGATCGCGCTCACCAGCGGCGCTTCCATCTTGAGCGCCACCAGACACCAGGCCAGAACGAGCGCAACGAGCACCCACAGGGCGGCGCCCCTTACCAAAATAATGTTGTTTTCTTGGACGGATCGCGCGTCTTTGCTCATTTTGACATTCCTGCAGATTTCGGCGCCTCGCCGCAGGGCGGATATGCAACATTCATCAAATCAATGCTTGACCGAGGCGGCTGAAAAACTTGTCTGAAACGGATCTGCCGGGCGTGAGGAGGGGAGTCGATGACGAAAGCGCAATTCCTTTCGACCGAAGGCGTGCCGCCTGCCCGGCGCCGTGAATGGCTTTGCGAGGTGATCGGGCGTGAATACGCCCGCGCAGAGGCTCACGCCCTGCCGACGCAGCCGCTGTTCAATGAAATGACGATTCATGGCGAAAAGGACGTGCGCCTCTCCTCAATCCGCTCAAACGCCATCCTCATCGAAAGATCGAAGCGACCCTCGCTGTCGGACAGTCATGACGCCTATCTCTACGTTGTGCTGCTTTCGGGCGAATATTTTCTCGAGCAAGGCGAGCGCCAGGTTTCGTTGCGTCCCGGAGAGATGACGATCTACGACGCCGCCCTTCCGCACAAAATCTATTGTCCAGGCGCATTCTCAAAGCTCATTGTTTCTCTGCCGCGCGCCGCGATGCGCATGCGTATGCCTGAAATCGATCGTTGCTTGGCGACTTCGATCGGCGGCGCTCGCGGAACTGGGGCGCTCGCCGCCACGCATATCCGCGCCGTCGCCGCGCATGCCGGGGAGCTCTCAGATGAATGCTTCGCCATAGCGGGGGAACACTGCGCCGATCTCATCGCTCTTTCCGCTGCTGATCAGCCGCAATATTCAGTGTCCATCCGCGGTCGCGACGCAACGCTGCGACGGGCGAAGCGCTTTATCGAAAGCCGCCTCAGCGATCCTCGGCTCGATCCGAATCTGACCGCCCGGGCGATGGGGCTTTCAATCCGTTATCTCAATGCGCTCTTTGAAGCTGAGGGCACGTCGCTCATGCGCTATGTCTGGGCCAGGCGTCTCGAACATTGCCGCGCTGACCTGGACGCAAAAGCCGCGGTCCCAATCGGCGAAATCGCCTTTCGCTGGGGGTTCAGCGATCTATCCCATTTCAGCCGGGCTTTTCGACGGCGGTTTGGCCACTCGGCGCGCGAGATGCGGACGAAAGGCTGACGGAACGCGTCATCTCGGCGGCGGCGCGGACTCAGCGGCCTTGCCCGGGCCCGGCGCCGAATGCGACAAGACGGCGTGCCTGCGAGTGCCTTTCCCATGCTCGAACCCGTCCCGCCGCGCTTCAATCTCGCCCGCTACTGCCTTGCCGAAAACGCCCGGCTGCGACCCGACGCCACGGCGCTCACCATCGTCGGCGACGGCGGCGCCCAGCGCTGGAGCCATGGCGAACTCGATCTGAAGGTGAGACGTCTCGCGGCCGGCCTGCGCGATCTCGGCCTGCCGCAGGGCGCGCGCGTGATGATCCGAATGGGCAATGAGGCGAATGCGGCGCTTGCCTATTTCGCCTCGATCGCCGCCGGCTATGTGGCGCTGCTCGCCTCCTCTCAGCTCACCTTCGAGGAGGCCGAGTTCATGGCGCGCGACAGCGGCGCCTCCGTGCTGGCGCTGGGCGCGGGCTTCGAGAATGAGCCGCATGCGGGCGACGCCCGCATCCTGCGCGGCGCCGATCTGGCGCGGCTCGCCGAGGCCTCGCCTTTAGAGGATTATGTCGACACCGCCGCCGACGATCCCGCCTATCTGGTCTACACCTCGGGCACGACGAGCCGGCCGAAGGGCGTGTTGCACGCCCATCGCGCCGCTTGGGGACGCCGGCCGATGCGCGCGCACTGGACGGGGCTCGGTCCCGGCGACGTGATGCTCCACGCCGGCGCGATCAATTGGACCTATACGCTGGGCGTCGGCGTTATCGACCCGCTGTCGGCCGGCGCGAGCGTGGTGCTATACAATGGGCATCCGGATCCCGCCGCCTGGCCGCGTCTGATCGAAACTTATCGCGCGACGATTTTCGCCGCCGTGCCGGGCGTTTTTCGGCAAATTCTCAAATATGGCGCGCCGGAGACCGCCAATCTTTCGAGCCTGCGGCATGCGCTCTCGGCCGGCGCGGCGCTGCCGTCGAGCCTGCTCGAAGACTGGCGCGCCCGCACCGGCAAGGAGATTTTCGAAGCCTTCGGGATGAGCGAGATTTCCACCTTCGTCTCCAGCGGGCCGACAACGCCGGTGCGCCTGGATTCGCCGGGCAGGCCGCAGCCGGGCAGGGCGGTCGCGGCGTTGCCGCAGGACGGCGGCGAGACGCCGCTGCGGCCTGGCGAAACCGGACTGCTGGCGGTGCGCCGCGACGATGCTGGCATGATGCTCGGTTACTGGAATCGTCCCGAGGAGGAGCGCGAAGCGTTCCGCGGCGAGTGGTTCGTCTCCGGGGATCTCGTCGAGTTCGACGCCGACGGCTACATGTGGCGCCACGGCCGGATCGACGAAGTCATGAACGCCGGCGGCTACCGCGTTTCGCCAGCTGAAGTCGAGAAACGGCTGCTTGAGATTGATGGCGTCGTCGAAGCGGCGGCGGCGGAGCGGCCTGGACGCGACGCGACCGCGACGATCATCAAGGCCTATGTGGTGACTCGCGACGGCGCGCCGCAGGACGATGCGGCGATCCTCGACTACTGCCGCGCGCATCTTGCGGCCTACAAATGCCCGCGCGCGGTCGTTTTTCTCGACGCGCTGCCTCGCAACGCCAATGGCAAGCTCAACCGCGCCGCCTTGCCGTAGAAAGTAGAGGCCCGATCGGACGCCGGGGCGTGCGGCGAGAGATCGGGCCTCGGGTCCGCTCATAGGGAGGAGCGCGGACTACCGTAATCTCAAGGAGCGAAGACTCTCGCGAGTTCAATCCGTCCTGGCTGACGCGCAGGTCTGCCGCGCGCGCGCTTCTTGAGCTTCGTCGGGGGCGTCTTGCCGTTGATGGCCGCCTTCATGTTGGGCGACGCCTTGAAGGTGATGACGCGGCGCGCTTCGATCGGAACCGGCTCGCCGGTGCGTGGATTGCGGCCCGCGCGCTCCCGCTTGATGCGCACCAGGAAAGAACCGAAGTCGTGCAGCTTGAGCGACTCGCCGGACGCAAGCGTCGCCGCCATTTCCTCGATCACCAGGTCGGTGAGCCGCTTCGCTTCCCTGCAGGACATGCCCTCGATCCGGCGATGGATCGCGAGCGCGATGTCCTGGCGCGTGAGCGTGCCGCGTGAACCATCGTCCAGCGACGCTTCATGTTCGATTTCCTCGTCGCTGTCGCGCGTGAAGGACCCGGGCATTTCTTTTGGATTGGCGATTGACATCAGGGGGATGTCCCGCTTGATGTTGAAAAGCGGAAATCGGCGTTGCTGGCCTGAATGCTATGCGGCTTTCGCGGTTTGAGCAAGATGCTCGTTCGATGGGACGGCGTTCGCCATGCGCTTTGCGAGCGCC
>Ga0194120_10006482_pt1 | contig 16522 bp, 13 predicted proteins | sample TA2MahCa65mmetaG_FD_148642 | JGI IMG/M metagenome (GOLD analysis project Ga0194120, IMG submission 148642) | Freshwater microbial communities from Lake Tanganyika, Tanzania - TA2015019 Mahale Deep Cast 65m | ecosystem: Environmental > Aquatic > Freshwater > Lake | place: Tanzania: Lake...
ATTGCCGGGGCGCAGCCAGACTCGCGCTATAGCGGTCTTGCGACGTCCGGTCTTGTTGATCTTATCGCCTTTCAAGAAATCTCCTTAACGCGCACTGGCGGCGGATGCGGGCGGAGCCGCGACATCTGACGTCTGCGGATTCTGTGCCCGGTGCGGATGCGCCGGTCCGCTGTAAATCTTCAACTTGCGGATCAACTTACGGCCGAGCGGGCCATGCGGGAGCATGCCCCATACCGCACGGCGCAGGACCCACTCAGGGCGCTGCTCCATGACGTGGCGCATCGGCAGAATGGTCGAACCGCCGGGATGGGTCGAGTGCCGGAAATAGGTCTTGTTATCGATCTTGCGACCGGTGAGGGCGATCCGCCCGGCATTGACGACCACGACGAAGTCCCCGGTATCTGCATTCGGCGTAAAGGTGGGACGGTGCTTGCCGCGCAATATGGTCGCGATCTGTGTAGCCATCCGACCAAGCCGCTGCCCATCAGCGTCGAGTAAGACCCAGCGGGGCGTCAGGTCGCCTGCCTTTGGGAAGTAAGTTCTCAAGAATACTCCAAACCAATTTGAATCTTACAATATAGAGTCAGCCGCTGCCCCTGTCAAGGCGAAGCAGGGCAACTTGGACGGCGTTGGGTATAAATCTGTAGTCTGGATCTTGCGTGCCGCGCCCAAAGACCTGTAGTTGCCCGCAACAACCTCAATATGGAGAATAACTCTTGGCAGGACAAGTCCTTTTGTCTATCTTAACAGGCTGTGTGCGAATCTGTCCGACGGGGCTGTCCATGGCCCTGACGATCCACTATCTGCTTGCGGCGAGCCTGCTTCTTGCAGCCGAGCCGCTGGCAATGCGAGACCGGCTCAAGCAGGAAATCGCAACCCTTGAGCGCAAGATTGGCGATGCTGATCGCGGGCACCGCAGCGCTGTCGAGCAGTTGCAGGACATCGAGCGGACTATGGAACTGCGCAGACGACTCGTGCAGGAACTGGAGCAGGAAGCGACTCGCGCCGAGGAGCGACTGCGACGTATCGGGCGTAAGATCACTGCTCTCGAACGAGACATCGCCCACCTTTCCGATACCCTCGTCCGGCAGGAGAGTGAAATGGTTGAATTGAGGCGGGAATTGGCCGGTCGGGTGCGAGATCTCTATTTCCGCAGACCGCGCGACCGGCTAATGCTCCTGATTTCCACCCGGCGCGCCTCTGATATGGCCCGCCGACGGAAGTATTGGGAATCAGTCGAGCGCTTCGATAGGCAACGTATAGAGGAACTGACCCGTCGGAGGGAAGAGGTCTCGCGAACACGATCCTTCCGTGCCGATGCGCGAAAAAGCCTTGAAGTCGAGCAAGCCGCACACACCGATGGGCTTAATCGTCTGAGCGCTCTCCTGCGTGAACGACGCAATGAGCAGGAGGCGCTTGCCCGGCAGAGGCGTGAGCAACAGGATCTCGTCCGCCGAATCGAGGCTGATCAGGTCGAATTGCGCAAACTGCTCGAGGAGCGTCGTCGGTCGCTCCTCGAAATCGAACGTGAAATCGCCCGTCTGCAAGAGGCTCCACGCACCGAGCCGCCTCCGGTTGGTCCCGGTGGACCATTCCGATCGTTAGCCGGAAAGTTACCCTGGCCGTCGGAGCGACGCAAGGTCATCGAACCATTTGGACCGAGCCGCCATCCCCGACTCGGGACGACGACGCTTAACCCCGGGATCGACATCGAAGGCGTTGCCGGCGAGCGCGTCCGAGCGGTTGCGCCGGGCCGGGTCACCCGCATCACATGGCTTAGGGGATTCGGAAACACGGTCATCATCGATCACGGTGAAAGCTTTTACACAGTTTATGCCCGGCTGGGCGAGATCGAAGCGGTCGAAGGCTCCCTCGTCAGCGGCGGTCAGCCAATAGGCCGGGTGGGCGATACCGGTGGCGCGACAGGTCTCCACTTCGAAGTCTGGTCGAAGCGGGAAAAGCAGAATCCGCTCGATTGGCTTGCTCGATAAACTAAAGAATACAAGCGACTTATACTTGCAGGACGCCATTCCATTCCCCGGCGCGATCGGTCACCTCTTAGTGCGGCGAAGATTCCAACGGATCATTACCGACGGTCGTCTGGCTCACGGCTACATTCTGGTGGGGCCGGACGGCATAGGTAAGATGGCATTGGCGCTTGAGTTGGCACGAGTTTTGAATTGTCGGAGAGAAGCGGCGGAGTCGTTCTTCGGAGAATGCGACTGCAAGGATTGCCACCTGATGCGGCGTTTTGAGCATCCGTGTTTGATACCGGTTATGCCTCTGCCGAGGCATGACCCCGATGTGGAGGACGCCGCGCTCGAGGCGGCGCGGAAGGTGATGATCGAATACAAGTCGCTGCTTGCCGACGATCCCTATGCCCGGCTCGACTTTCCCGCAACCGGGCGCATACTTGCAGAATTAGTGCGAGGTGTCCGGCATACGATGTCGCTGATGCAGGATACTGCCGGTGTCCGGGTTATTGTCATTTATCCTGCCGACCGGATGAACGAGACCGCTGCCAACTCGCTATTGAAGTTGCTCGAAGAGCCTCCCGACCGGAGTTTGCTGCTGCTGTTGACGGACCGACTGCGCGACCTGCCGCAGACCATTTTGTCGCGTTGTCAACAGATAACGATGACGCCGCTTGCGCCGGAAGAGATTGCCGCTGCCTTGACGACGCGATATGGGATCGATCCCGTGCGGTCCGGGCCGCTAAGCCGGCTCGCCGGTGGCAGCCTTAGGCGGGCGCGCGAACTGGCTGAAGGCGACCTCGAGGCGCGCCTTGACGACGGCCTCGAGTTCCTCCGCTCGGCGGCGATAGCGCATCCGGAGAAGTTGTTCACGGCGCTGGGTGCCTGGACAGCACTTGATACCCGCAAGGAACTCCATGACCGGCTCGAAGCGGTTTCATATTGGATTCGGGAAGCACTCATAGCCGGAACCGGAGATACTTCAGCGGGCAGTTCGGCACCTTCTGGAACCTCGACCGGGGAAGTGGCATCGCGTATGGCATTACGCTACTCATTCGATGCGCTGGCGGCACTTCTCGATGAGATCGAGCGCACCCGGCTGGCTATCGAAGCCAATGTGCCGGGCAATCTTGCACTTATGACTTTAGCGATAAAGATATCCCGGATGATGAGATAGACGCAATGGAATTTGAAACAGTCGCACCGGTTGGTATTGCCAGCCGGGTAATGGTGCAATTCAAAGGCAACCGACGCGGCTTCTATATATGCCCGCCCGGGATGACGGTTCGCCGGGGCGATCTCGTTATCGTCGAGGCGGACCGCGGTGAGGACGCCGGCGTTGTCCGGTGTGCAATGTCCTGCACCGGGAGCGTCGTCGAAGAGGCTCCAGCCGTGCTTCGCTGCGAAAATCCCGGTGATGCCGAACGTATTCGGCATCATCGTCAGGTCGAGCCGGAGTATATGAAGCGGTGCCGGATCTTTACCACCCGACGCGGCCTTCCGATGAAAGTCGCGGATGCCGAAGTCCGGTTCGACGGACAAAAGATCACCTTCTTCTTCACAGCGGAAGGTCGCATCGACTTTCGGGAACTGGTGCGCGACCTGGCAAACTCGTTCAGGGTCCGCATCGAACTGCGCCAAATCGGAGCCCGTGAAGAACGCAAACGCGTCGATGGATATGGCATCTGCGGTCAGCGTCTCTGCTGCGTATCTTTCCTTGAGAGTTTCAAGCCGGTTACCACGGGGATGGCTCGGACGCAGCACCTGTTGCTTAACCCGGCAAAATTGACCGGCGCCTGTGGGCGGCTGAAGTGCTGTCTTGCCTTTGAAGTCGATAATTACGAAGGGGTCTGTCCAGTGGGTGCGCTGCGCTTTTCCGAACTGATGACTGAGGAAATAGGTGACCTTCCAAACGAGTAGTTACTTACTGATTGAAACGGGACTTTGGTGGCAGGGTAGATCATATCCATGACCCGATACATTACGACCCCGCTCTACTACGTTAACGACGAGCCACACATCGGACATGCCTACACGACCATCCTGGCCGACGTCCTGACTCGTTATCACCGTCTCTTTGGAAACGACGCGAGGTTTCTGACCGGGGTCGACGAGCATGGGCAGAAGATCCTCGAGGCGGCGGCGAAGACAGGACTAACACCGCAGGCGCATTGCGATGCGATGGCTTCGCGTTACACCGGTATCTGGCAGGCTCTCGGAATCGAATACGACGTATTCTTCCGGACGACGCACCCTGAGCACCAGAGATTTGTGCAGGATGTGCTCTCGCGTTTGATGGTGAAAGGCGACATCTACACCGGTGAATATGCCGGTTGGTATTGCACCCCCGATGAGCGTTTCTGGACTGAGAAAGACCTCGTCGACGGCAACTGTCCGTTATGCGGACGACCGGTCGAGCATCTGGTCGAGAAGAACTATTTTTTCCGGATGGGTGCCTATCAGAATTGGCTCATCGACTACATCGAACAGCACCCCGATTTTGTTCGTCCTGGATCGCGCCGCAATGAAGTGCTCGGTTTCCTCCGCCAGCGATTGGGCGACCTCTGCATCTCGCGGCCGGTAGAGCGACTGTCGTGGGGGATTCCCCTGCCATTCGATCCCCGGTATGTAACCTATGTCTGGTTCGACGCACTCTTCAATTACATCAGCGCAACGAGGATCCATTCGCCGCTGAAGGAGTCCGACTGGCCGGCCGACTTGCACCTAATCGGCAAGGACATCCTTACGACGCACGCCGTTTATTGGCCGATTATGCTCCACGCCGCCGGATACGAGCCGCCCCGTTCGATACTGGCACATGGTTGGTGGCTCACCGATCGCGGCAAGATGTCGAAATCGCAGGGCCGTGTTATTCGGCCGCTCGAACTGACCGAAAAGTATGGCGTCGATGCGGTGCGCTACGTCCTGATGCGGGAAATGACTCCCGGCGCCGATGCGGTCTTTGCGGAAGAACTGTTGATCGAGAGATACAACAGCGAACTTGCCAACGACCTCGGCAACCTCTATAGCCGGCTGGCTAAACTGTGGCACAAGTTCGACTGCGCGAGTCTTCAATCGGGCCAGCGATCTCACCCCTGGCCGGTCGAGTCAGATCTCGAGGAGAAGATTGCAGCGCTTCACCGGGAAGTCCGATATGAGATAGAGGAGGAGATTCGCCCTCCTGCGGCTGTAGAGAAGATTCTCAGTGTGGTGCGGGGACTCAACCGGCAGGTCGAAGTCTGGGCGCCCTGGAAGCGTGGGAACGACGATCCGGCAGGACTCGCAGCGTCGCTCGAATGGGCGCTGCGCTCCCTCGACCTGGCGGCGGGGCTTCTCGCTCCCGTGATGCCGGCCCGGATGGGGCTATTGCACGAGGCTATAGGCATCGGCCCGAAGGGTGTTTCACCCCGTGTTGACGTTACGCTCTTCCCCCGAATTGAGACCAAGCGTGAAACAACCGATGCCGCCAGGGTCGGTAAATCGGCAGCGAAGCCTGTCCAATCCGAGTCTCCACAGATTGGTATGGATGACTTTGCACGCCTTGACTTGCGCGCCGGAGTGATTGTCGAAGCGGAGTCCATCCCCGGCGCCGACAAGTTATTGAAACTACAGGTCGATCTTGGCTACGAGCGCCGCCAGATCGTCGCCGGCATCGCCAAGTCCTATGCTCCGCATGATCTTGTCGGTCGCCGGATCGTCGTTGTAGCCAACCTGAAGCCGGCATTACTGCGCGGCATCGAGTCGTCGGGCATGTTACTAGCGGCAAGCGACGGCAGCCGGCACTATCTCATTGGACCCGATGGCGACGCGCCGGTGGGTAGCAGGGTCAAATGAAGAGAGTTGGCAAGCGATTCGAGGCAGCAGAAGACCTGTGACGGTTCCGGAATACGACGAGGAACGGTACGGCTTCCTGTCTTTGGAAGGATCGGGTTAAGGTTCGGCACGGATCATCGGGGGTGCTGAAGCCTCGTTTCTGGGGCTGCTGTCCAAAAAGTTCCGCAAGGTAGTTCATTGGGACTGGGAGCCACTCCGATTAGATCACATTCGCCAAGTCATCGAGAATCCCGGCATCGGCCTTTCTCAATTAAGGCACTTGTCGATCGACCTGCCGCTGCCTGACGACTTACGCCTGATAGTTTCGTTCTGGGGACTGCGCAATATCGGCGATCCAGATGAACTGATCGGCAGGCTGAGGGACGCGCTTCGCCCCGAAGGAATGGCGGTGTTTATCGAGTCGGCCGAACGTCCGGCATTGCCGGGTCAGCAATTGAGCCTCGACATCCTCGCCATGCAACTTGAACTTCGGGCCTTGTCGGGCGCGCCGGCCCGTGCCATCCTCCCGATTCAAATAGTCGATGGGCAACTTCCCGAAGTCGAGTGGCGTCGTCAACGAATTGGGTCTTTACCGATCCCGACCTGCTGATGACAGGCGACTTTTGGTTAGCGGAAGGTGAGCGGCTGGGTCGAATGCTTGACCGGGGGCGGGAAGGCCTTGACGAAGATGCACGCAAGTCGATCCAGAGCAGATTGAAGTCGGTAATGAAGTCGGCGGTTAAACTGCCCCCGGCGACGCCGCCCTTTTCGGTAGCAACTTTGATTCGCCGGGCATCGATTGCGACTTTTGCTACTCAGACTTCCGGTTCTTCCCGGTCTCTCGCACCCGAACCTTCCGGGTATGCTGTTTAGAGATTTCAGTAGGGCGATGCTTCCGGGCAACTGTTACATGATGGGCCGGAAGGACTGCGGACTCACGAATTGATGGCTCTTCTGGTCGGAGCCCGAGGGGAAAGGATCACTCCGTCACCAGAGTCGATGGAACTGGCTCAAAGGATCACCAACGGCTATGGCTTGAAAGCCCTCACCGCGGAACGCAATCCGGGTCGCATCGCCGAACTTTTCGGCATTCCGGTCCGGACAGCCTTTGAGATCGTCGCGGCGGTTGAACTGGGTAGGCGTCTCTTTGCCGAGTCGGATCGTCGCAATCCTTTCATCCGGACGCCGGAAGACTCCTATCATCACCTGAGCGATATGGCTTCGCTGAAGAAGGAGCAATTGCGCGGTCTATACCTCAATGTGCAGAGTCGGCTTATCCACGAGGAGGTCATATCGATCGGGACTTGTCGAGGTCGCTGGTGCATCCCAGCAAAGTTTTGCTCCGGCGATGGAGTATGCAGCCCACAGCCTGATTCTTGCTCACAACCACCCATCAGGCGATTTGGTGCCGTCGGAGCATGACATTATGATTACCCGCCAAATCGCACAAGCCGGGAGGGTGATCGGCATCGAACTGCTCGACCACATTATCGTCGGTGCGAGGGGGTTCGCAAGCCTTCGGCAACAAAAGGTTGTTTGATGAACGCCTTACATTTCAAGAACATAGCGGAAAACATTATTGTCTGAATACCGACCGCAGGAAAGCATGGACGAGAGCATCGATGCGGCTTCCTCCGAATTCGCATCGGAGGCGTCCGACGACGCAGCGACAGAGCAGCCCAAGATCGATTGGAAGAGCCGGCGGATTGCACCGCACTGGTCGCTGCTTGCCGCCGCGCTGGTGCTCTTTGCCTTTCTCGTCGATGCCCTGCGCGACCACCTGAGTCCGCTTGCGATGTCGGTCGGCATACTACTATTGCTCTATCCTTCGCGCCGGATCCGGGCGATCAAGCCGCTGCTCTTTCTGGCGCTGCTGGTCAGTCTGCTTGCGATTTGGTGGCGGCTCAGTTCGCTCCTGCTGCCATTTCTGATATCCTTTCTGTTAGCCTATGCACTCTCGCCGACGGTGGAGTGGTTCGTTCGACGCGGCATGCCGCGATTATTGGTAATACTGGTCATTGCACTCGTGGTGTTGGGCTCCATGATAGGCGGGGGGATTCTGATCTTCCCGCGACTCTGGCTCGAAGTGAACCATTTGGCAGAGGTCGTTCCGGAGTGGATCGAGTATATCCGGGACTGGGGTGAGGGGGTGCTTCTGCCCTGGCTGTCGGCGTTTAACTTTCCGGTCGAATCACTCTGGGGCGAGGTGAAGCCTCGTTTGCCAGGGCTACTGCAAAACGTCCTTCGCGGCGTCGTTGACTGGAGCGGTGAAGCGCTTTCGGGGGTGCTCGACTTTGCTGCCGGGCTCTTCAATCTGATCCTGATACCGGTTGTTACGATCTACCTTCTCAATGACTTCCCGCGTCTTAGACGATGGATCTATGGCCTCTTCCCGGAGAATTTCAAGGTCGATGCTTTGGCGGCCTATCACGGACTGAATGAAGCGATGTCGGCTTACCTACGGGGGCAACTTCTGGTAAGTCTCTTCTTGGCGCTTTGGATTGGAGGAGGATTGGTCTTGATTGCGCAACTGCCGTATGGACTGATCCTCGGCGCTGCAGCGGGACTGTTCAACCTCATCCCCTATGTTGGGACAACAGCGGCCCTTATACTGACCCTGGTGGTATCGTTCTTTCAGCCCGATCCGGTAGTTACGGCGCTGACGGCGCTGGCGATCTTCGTTACCGGTCAGACGATTGAAGGGAACTTCCTGACGCCGCGACTGGTCGGCGACCGGGTTGGTCTTCATCCGATAGTTGTGATCTTCATAGTATTGCTTTTTGCGACGCTCTTCGGACTGATCGGTATGCTGGTGGCCATACCAACCGGCGCAGCAGCGCGGGTCCTCTGGGATGTTTGGGCCGCGCGACGCCGACGCATCGAATTGAACTTGAGTTGAATCACAATAGAGGGTCCCGATGGTGCGTATCTTATCATATACCTCGGGCAAATCGTCAGATTGATGTTGTAGCATTTGACTACAAGCGGATTCACAATATCGGCTTTTGCCGGGAAGCGGTTGCTCATTGTCGAAGATGAGGAGATGGCGCGCGAGGTTCTCGTGCAGGCGCTTGAGGCGATGGGATTCGACACGCTTGCGGCAGGCAACGGCCGTGAGGCGCTTGAAGTGCTCAAGAGCAATGAAGTGGATCTCATCGTGAGCGACATCTATATGCCGCTAATGAATGGACTCGACCTGCTGCGGACTTTGCGTCAGGAGGGGTCTTCGGTGCCGGTCATATTGATAACCGGCTTCGACCCGACCGATGCTTATCAAATAGCCCGCGAGCACGGCGCCAGCGGGATATTAGTCAAACCATTCAGGTTGATGCAATTAAGGGGGGCAATCGACGATGTTTTTGCAGCGCAGACGGGCGTTTGACAGTGCTGCGCAACCAGGCACCAGTCTTGTGAGGGCGGTTTGAACCCGCCCTCTTTCGTGTTTTGGGATACGATTAGATAGGAACTTCAGGTGGGAAGGGTCCCGCCTTCATAGTGCTACAGGTTGGGATCAGTCCTTGAAGGTGGGATTAGGTTCTTCCGGGCTGGCACCGAACGAAATCGACATGGGGATATAATCCGCCCGGGTGATTTCGCCTTCTTCATCGGGCGCCGGCTCGATCTCCGGCAGGGGGCCGGGATCAAATTCGGGTGGATCGGTTTCCTGAGACGAGCCGACTGTCGCGGACTCATTATGGTCTTGATGCGGTGAGTCGGATTCGTAACGGTTTTCTGGATTACGTTCAAAATCGCCTTCCAAGTGTCCACTCTGCCCTCGGCGAACATTCGCAAAACACTCCCGGCAGTAGATCGGACGTCCCGAGACCGGTTTGAAAGGCACCTGCGTCGGTCTCCCGCACGATGCGCAGGTAACTTCGGTCCATTCACGGGTGCGGGAAGAGGGATGTCGTCCAACTCCGGTGCCCCGGCCCGACCGATCGACTCCCGCTTCACCCTGATGCACTCCGGTCGACTCAGCTTCAGCGGCTTCGCGCTTGCGCCGTGCCCGGCATTCGCTGCAATGACGAGGCTCCGCAAAGCCCTTGGAGGCATAGAATTCCTGATCCTTCACCGACCAGACAAATTCCCGGCCGCAGGTGCGGCAAACCAGCGTCCTGTCCTGTGTAGTCATAGATCTACTCCTGACCGGTGATGGTTAGCCGGTCGTCCCAGTGATTGAGCCAGTTTATCCCTAAGTCCACCGAATGAGCCATTGGAAAGCAGAACGACGATGCCGTCCGGCGGGCAATCTGTCGTAACCCCCTGCTCCAGATCGTCAAGATTGGAAGCGATGAAAGCCGATGATCCCGCAGATGCAAGATCGGCAGCCAGTTGAGTCCTGTCGAGCCGGTCGTCAGGAGGCAGTTGCTCTTCCCGGTGCAAAGGTGCTACGAAGACCCGGTCGGCAATAGAGAGCGCTGCGGCTAATTCGTGTTGAAAGAACCTGCGCACCATCGTGTTGCTGCGCGGCTCGACAAGAGCCCAGAGCGGTCGCTTGGGATGCAATGACCGTAGCGTTTCGAGCGTCGCCCGGATAGCGGACGGATGATGGGCAAAGTCGTCATAGAGCGCGATGCCGTTGCCGGTAGGAATATGAGTCAGGCGCCGCTCGACACCGTTGAATAGGGCTATCGGACCGAGTGCCGACTCCGGGTCGACGCCAACTGCTTCAACCAGTGCCAGTGCCGCCGTGGCATTGAGCAGATTATGCCGTCCCGGGACGCATGTCTGTAATCTGAGTTCCCGTCCGTCGGGATGACGCAGGATGGCGCTTGAACCGGCAGCAGTCACCAACGGATCGCAGAGGCGATAATCGGCACTTTCACCGTATCCGTATGCGACAGGGGTAGCGTGTGCCGCCTCGACGACCCGGCCAAGCCGGAGGTCGTCGGAACAAAACACCAGACGGCCGGACCGGGGCAGGAGTCCGGCAAAGCGGCGAAAAGCCGACTCGAGTGCCGTAATGTCCGGGTAGATGTCGCTGTGATCGAATTCGAGTGAGGTCAGGATAGCGTGGAAGGGGCGGTAATGCAGGAACTTGGGACGCTTGTCGAACCATGCGGTATCGTATTCGTCGCCCTCGATCACGAACTCACCGCCAACGTCATATGCACAGGACCGTGGCAGGTCGAGCGAGGAGCCTCCCACCAGCCAGCCGGGATTGCGTCCCAGCGATCGCAGGATATGCGCGACCAAAGCCGTCGTTGTCGTCTTGCCGTGAGTTCCTGCGATGACCAGTGATCTTTTGCCGCGCAGGAACTCCGTGGCGACAAGGTCGGGAAGTGTGACGAGAGGCAAGTTACGGTCAAGCGCGGCTTCAAGTTCCGGATTGCCGCGCGAGAGGGCGTTGCCAACTACGACAATGCCGTCAGGCGGAAGATTGCCCGGTGAGTATCCTTCGCGGGTAGTTAGCCCGGCTTCACGGAGGATACGGCTCATAGGGGGGTAGCAGGCTCCATCGGAGCCGGTTACCACATTGCCGCGACTGTGGAGTGCTATCGCGACCGGCGCCATCGCCGTGCCACAGATTCCGAGAAAGTGATAGTGCAACTTGCCCTGACTCAAGGCATCCCGCTCCTGACCTATCCGTCGATACTCTAAGATACTTGATATTTAACGCCTGAGTCAAGGGTTTGTCGTTTAGGGGCGTCTTTTGTCCTGGGGGGCGAAGGGACGGGGAAAGGGTGCCCGAATAGGCGGACGCTGACCGCGCGGCCGGGAGCGCGCTCTCATGACGCCAGGTTCCGTGGACGACTCGGGATCGTCCAGATCAAACCCTCCCTTGCTCTCGCGTTCCAAGTCTTCCGGTGCAACCGGCAGGATTACTTTGAAGGTCGAGCCAATCCCCGGCACTGAATCGACCTCAATGCGGCCGCCGTATTGTGAAATCATCTGTTGCGCGGTCGAAAGCCCCAACCCGGTGCCGGACGGCTCATCGCCTTGAACGCTCCCCACCGGCGGTTTTGTGGTGAAGAAGGGATCGAAGATTCGTTCGACAATCTCGGGAGGAATCCCCCGGCCGTTGTCGGCGAAGGATATCTCGATCATACTTCCGACACGACTGGTGGATACGATGAGGCGAGGCTCTACCTGGTCGTGCATTGCGTCCATGGCGTTGTTGATGATGTTTGAGAAAGTTTGCGATAGATCGCTATAGACGGCTTGCACTCGAGGCACCAGCGGGTCGAAGTGATACTCCTTGGCGACATCGCTCTTGAAGTGGAGGTTCGCCTCCAGGAACTTCAGTTCGGTCTGCAGCAACTCGTTAACATCGATGCTTCGGAGGTGCTTGTCCTGCTCGGATCGTGACTTGGCCATCATATTACGGGTGATCTCGTCGATCTTGTCGATCTGGGAGAGGACGGCGTCAAGTTCGCGCAACTCAGGCAGGCGGCTGCGCAGCATTTGGACGTAGCCTGAGATCACCATAAGCGGACTGGCGATGTTGTGAGCGATGCCGGCGGCGAGCATCCCTATGTCGGCAAGTTTGCGCTCGTCGGCCAGGAGGTTCTCCATGAACCGCTGTCGCCGTTCCATCTCCTTCAGGTTTCGCAGATCGCTGACGACGGCGAGTGCGCCGTTTGGCTTGGAGCCTTTGAAGCGGGAACGGCTTGAGATCATCACCGGCACTTCCTCGCCATCGGCTCCAATCAGCCGGGCTTCATAGCGGTTGAATCCGCGCAGCCGGCGCAGTTCGGTTTGGTTTTGAATGAGTGTCCGGTCATGCGGCGCGACGAGGTCGATCCCCATTTTACCGACCATCTGCTTTTCCTTCATCCCGAGCATTTCAGACATAGCCGGATTGACGAACTGGCACCGGCCATCTTCATCCTCTATGAAGATGCCTTCGGACATCGAGCGAATGATGCCTTCGTTGAACTCTTTGAGCGAGCGGATCGTATTGGCGGCGTGGCGCCGGGCGGTGAGGTCGCGAGCGACATTGAGAGCCATTGCCACCTGACCGCCGATAACAACGGGGCTGCTTTGGATTTCAAGAAAGAGTCGGTTTCCACGCGGCGTCCGGTATTCTATCTGGAAGGGCACCGGCTTGAATCCGTGTTGGAAGCAGGTGCGCAGTGCCCGTCGGAACCGGCGACGCGAGGTTTCGTCAAGCAATTCGGTGAAGTTGGCTTCGTTTAACTCTTCTACCCGTTGTCCGAGGAGTTCTTCGCCGCGGCGGTTCATCTCGGAGATCAGTCCGGCGGCATCGCAAGTGAAGATGATGTCGCCGGCTTCGGCGAGCAACATTCGGTAGCGAGATTCCGACTCTACGAGGTCCGAGGTACGGCGAGCAACCTCGTCTTCGAGCATCTCCGCCTGACGGGTCAGTTGTTCGGCGGCCTGTTTTTCGACTGTAATGTCCCGGATGACACCTTCGATAGCCGCCACCTCACCTAAATCGTCGCGCACTACTGTGCCATGATCGGAGAGCCAGACGACCTCCCCGTCGGCGCGGCGGAAGCGGTATTCGAGGCTGAGCTCATCGCGGTCGAGACGGCTTTTCCGGTTGAAAGAGGACCAGTGGTCGAGCAATGCGCCGCTGTCATCGGGGTGGAGCGACGAAATAAAGCCATCAGGCCCGATCTCTTCCATTTGCCGGACGGTGTAGCCGGTGATGGTCTCAACAGCCGGCGAGACGATATCGAAGCGCATCGTAGGAATGTCGATGCGGTAGATGAGATCGGGCGAGGTCTCCATCAGACGGCGCAATTTTGCTTCCGAAAGCGCCAGTTGCCGTGACCGGTCGCGAACCATTTGCTCGAGGTCGCGCGAGTAAAGGACCAGTTTCTGCTCGAGTTCCTTGAGTTGTGTGATGTCGCGAATGACGCCCTCGAAGGAAGGTGAATCGGGCATCATCCCGGGCTGGACGCTCACGGTGATCATTACCGTCAGGAGGCTGCCGTCGCGGCGACGCAGTTGGATCGGCTCGTCCTGCAGAAGGGTGCGAACTGCAAGCAGGCTCATCAGACGTTCGGCTTCGCTGGAGTTGGCTGCGAAGTCGCGGAGGAAGTGACGTCCCAGGACATCGGCTCGAGCCGGGTAGCCGAGCAGGCGCTGCCAGGCTGGGTTGACTTCCACCAACCGCCCGTCGTCGGTGGCAGCGAAGATAGCATCCCGGACGTGTTCGAAAAGGTGGCGGTAACGTTCCTGGCTTTGAAGCAACTCTCGGGTCCGCTCGGAGGCGACCATTTCGAGTTGGTCGGTGTAAGCCTTCATCACCCGGCGCAGTTCCTTTTCGGAGGAGACTTCGACGCCGACGGCAAGGGCGCCGATAACGCTGCCCAAGTGAACCGGAGCGATATTCCAGCGAATCGAGATGACTTCTCCATCGGCGGTGCGAATGTCGGTTTCGACATTCTCGATGTCCCGCCCCAATTCGAGCACTTCCTGCCGGAAGAGCGGCTCGAGGACTCGCGGAAAGTCGATGATGATTTTTTCGAGCGCACCCGGCTGGCAGGCTTCACGCTGGGAGAGGCCGGTCAGCCGGCTTGCGGTGCGGTTCCATTCGATAATCGTTCCGTGCGGATCGGTAACGAAGATCAGCACGTTGGCAGCATCGAGCATCGACATCAGCGGCCCGACGTCCGGCTGCTGCGATAGCCGCCGGTTTTGGAGCATGTCTTCGAGGTGCTCTATGCGCTGCTTGAGATGGCGATAACGACGTTGGAAATCGGAGACATCGCGAAGATAGATGACCAATCGTGGGGGATCGGAAGCAGCGACCGGCACACCGATCACTTCGAGGTCTATATCGGTCCCGTCACGTCGGGTCGTCGTTGTGGCGAAATGGAATTCCCCCGGCTGACGGGATGCCTCGTGCAACTGACGGCAGAGATCGGTTAGATGCGTCGGCGTCGCGTCGCCGCAGATCTGCAGCCGTTCCATCTCACGACGGGTCAGGTTGAAGAGGTTAGCCGCATTCTGATTGGCTTCGAGGATCACCCATTCGCTGTTGCAAATGAAGATGGCGTCGCGGCCGTTCTCGAGAAGGGTGTGGAAGTGAGTGCGATACTCCTCGGTGTGATGTTCCTGTTGGGTTAGTTGTTCTTGATGATGACTTTTGGCTGCGGCCAGTTGGTCGGCAGTCATATTGAGCAAGCGAACTTCGCGATCGCGCTCCAATGCCAACCGGATGATGCGATCGAACTCCTCAAAATCCTGGATCGGCTTGGCGAAGTAATAGAAGGCAGAGGTCCGCACGACCTCTACGGCATCCTCGAAGCGTCCTCTTCCGGAAAGGACGATCTTTGGCAGGTCGCGATGCATCTGATTGGCGCGGCGAAGCAGTTCGATGCCACCGACGCCGGGCATCTCGAGATCGGTGATCAGGAGATTGACATCGCGTTTGGCAAGGATTTTAAGCGCGCCGGAGCCGTCCGATGCGGTGGCGCAGTCGTAGCCACGGAACTGTAGGAACTCGACCAAAAAGTCGAGCAGTTCCCGGTCGTCTTCGACTACGAGGATGAGGGGTCGTCCGGAAGGCGGCGACCCACGCCGTTTGGATGATGTGCGGTTCAAGGCACTACCTGTCTTCGAGGAGTAACGAAGGCCTTGAACGGAGGCGCTGGTGGAAGTTTGAAGAAGGGGCGCAAAAAAAGCGCGCTTACGGCATAGCCGCGAGTGCGCCTTCAGAGTGGTTGCAAGTTAGAGGCTCAATTCGGGCTTGTCAAGTGGTGGAGGCTCACTTTTCGACACTTTTTAAAAATAGTTGGGTTCGCTCAAGTCTCTTCAGCACAACAGACGGTCCGAGCGCCTTCATAATGTCACCAATAGCGGGACCATGATCGCGACCGGTCAAGGCAAGCCGGACGGGAGCATAGAGCCCGCGTCCCTTGACGCCGAGCCGGGATCCAGTCTCATCGACAAGCGCGCGCCATGCAGGTGATTCTATCGGGCCTTCGACCTCGCTCACCGATTCAATCAGACCGGATATAACCTCCCCGGAGCGGGGATGCTGATTCCAGTCTTCTCGGGAAGGGAAGTCAGGGGCAAGATAGGCATTAAGACTACGGGCCACTTGCGTCACGGTTTCGGCGTCTTCGCGAGCCAGGGACATGAAGTTAGACCGGGCAGCCTCATCAAGGTCGTGCCAATCTTCGACGACTTCAGGTATATTGCCAACCAAATGGATTAGTTCCATAACCGACATTTGCCGGATATGGACTCCGTTCAACCGGGAGAGAGCCGAGACCGAATAGACGACTTCGCCCGAGCGATAGTGGCTTAGGTCGAACGAAGCGACAAGCGAATCCGTTGTCCAGCCCTCTTCACTATTAAAATTAGCCCGGCCAAGTGAAGCGAGATAACGCGACAGTGCTTGCGGCAGGAGACCTGACCGGCGCAGTTCGCCGATGGTGGCGCCACCGTGCCGTTTGGAGAGTTTGCGTCGATCTTCGTCAAGCAGAAGCGAAAGGTGGCCCCAATGTGGTAACGGCATACCTAATGCCTCGAAAATCAACCGCTGATAAGGCGTCGAAGCGAGCCATTCTTCACCGCGGATGATGTGGGTGATCCTCATCCCGGCGTCATCAACAGGCCCTGCAAGCAGCGAGGTCGCACTCCCGTCGCTGCGGACGAGTATCGGGTCGTCGAGGTCGATGGAGGGGAATGTGATCCTGCCTTTTACGAGGTCGGTCAGGGCGATCTCGCCGGAAAGAGGCGTCATCAGTCGAACGACAAAGGGGGTGCCGGAGTCGAGCAGAACGACCTGTGCGTGGTCGGTCAGGTGGCGACAG
>Ga0194120_10006486_pt1 | contig 16520 bp, 14 predicted proteins | sample TA2MahCa65mmetaG_FD_148642 | JGI IMG/M metagenome (GOLD analysis project Ga0194120, IMG submission 148642) | Freshwater microbial communities from Lake Tanganyika, Tanzania - TA2015019 Mahale Deep Cast 65m | ecosystem: Environmental > Aquatic > Freshwater > Lake | place: Tanzania: Lake...
CATCGGCGCCATCGACATCAACATCAAGAACATGTTTCGGTTTTCTCCGCTGGCCCACACGGGCGAACACCTGCACGTGCAGTGCGGCGACCTGAGCGCCGTGGACGTCGTCCGCAACCTGCCGCGCATGTCGGGCGGCCAGCCGATGCAGATCGCCCACTACGTGACCCGCCAGGCCCGCCACGTGCGGGTGGCGCCGCGCGACGGCAAGACCCTGGACCCTGTCATCGACGGCGAGCTGTACTGGGGCCTGCAGCACTGTGAGGTCGCGATCGGGCCCAAGGTGCCGGTCCTCAAGCTGCAAGCGCGCGATTGACCGCGCCGTGGCGCGCAACGGCGGTTTTTTCGCAGCGGCCGCTCCGCCAACTTGACGCTCCGGCTGCCCGCAGGCGACGCTCGCGCCATGCATACGTCGCGCCTGCACCGGCACACCGTCAACATCAACCCGCCGACCGAGCGTTTTGCCGCACTGCGCCCCGAGCCGGGCGCGTCGCCCGGGACGCTGCGTTCCGATCCGGAAGCGGTGCCGACCGCCCTGTATGTGATCTGGTACAACGCGCACCATTTCGAAGAGAAGCGCTTGATGGGCCTGCACGAGCTCGACACCCTGTCGCGGCCCGCTGCAAGTTTGCTGTGGCTCGATGTGCGCGGGCTGAAAAACCACGAATTGCTGCAGGCGGTCGCCTCGCGCTTCGACGTGCACCCTCTGGCCCTGGCCGACGTGGTCAATGTGCCGCAGCGGCCCAAGACGGAGCTGTACGACAAGCACTTGCTGGTCATCGCCCACATGGCGCTTTTGGTTTCGGCCCATGCGCCAAGTGCCCGCGGCGCTGGCGACCCGCGCGTCGGCGAAAGCGAGTTGCACATGGAGCAGGTCAGCGTCCTGCTCGGCAAGAACTTCGTGCTGACCTTCCAAGAGAGCGACGAGGACGGCGACGCCTTTGAGCCCGTGCGCCAACGCATCCGCCAGGCCCGCGGCAAGATTCGCGGTTCAGGCGGCGACTACTTGACGTACGCGCTGCTCGACGCCGTGGTCGACGGCTACTATCCGGTGCTCGAAGAATTGGCAAAAACATTCGAGGAGTTGGAGGAGCTTACCCTGGAAAAGCCAGCGCCGCAGACCGGCCAGCGCATCCACGCCCTCAAACGGGTGCTGTTGACCCTGCGGCGCGGCATCTGGCACCTGCGCGACGCCATGAGTTCGCTGCTGCGCGGCGAGGATCTCGAAGACGGCCAGGAATCGCTGATGCACCGCGGGACGCTGGTGTACCTGCGCGACGTGTACGACCACGTCGTACAGGTGGTCGACATGATCGAGACCTACCGCGAATTCGCCGCCAGCCTGATGGACGTCTACCTGTCGAGCGTGAACAACCGCATGAACGAGGTGGTCAAGGTCCTGACCATCATCTCGACGATCTTCTTGCCGTTGTCGTTCATCGCCGGCCTGTACGGCATGAACTTCGACACGCACCGTTCGCCCTGGAACATGCCAGAACTGCATTGGTTCTACGGGTACCCGTTCGCGCTGGGACTGATGGTGGTGGTCGCCGCCGGTATGCTCTATGCCTTTCGTCACTTCGGCTGGATCGGCAAGCCGCCGCGGTTGCCGCGCGACGACGCCTGATGCGGCCGGCGATTTGTGCGGCGACCCTGGGCTGGCTATGCTGCTCGCCGACCTCGAACCGGGAGCGTATCGCATGAAAAGGCACGCAATCTCAAGGTGGGCAGCGGCGACGGCCGGTTGCCTCTTGGCCGGGACCGCATGGGCCGAACCGGTGCAGATCGCCGCGCAGGGGCGGTTGACTTCGGGCGCCGGACCCGTCGCCGACGGCACCTACGCGCTGTCGATCGCCCTGTACCCGCAAGCACAAGGCGGCAACCCGGTGTTCGAAGAGCCGTTCCTGGCCGTGCCGATCCAGGCCGGCGTGTTCTCGATCGTGCTCGGCTCGCCCAAGTACCCGCTCGACAGTGCTGTCTTCGCCGCGGGCGGCCCGCTGTGGGTCGCCGTCACCGTCGGGGCCGACGAACTGCCGCGCGTGCCGTTGACCCGGTCACCGTTCGCCATCCATGCGCTGGTCGCCAAGGCCGCCCAGGACATCCAATGCACCGGCTGCATTGGCGAAGCCGATCTCGCCAAAGGGGCGGTGACGGGCGACAAGATCGCGGCGGGGGCGGTCGGCGCCAACCACACCTCGTTCAACTGGGCGGCCTCCGACGCGCCCGGTGGCCCCGCGATGTTCGCGGTCGATGCCAACAAGGCCAAGCTGGCCGAAGCCGCCAAGAATGCGGAAACGGCGGCCTTTGCCGACGAAGCCGGTGCCGCCAAGGGGCTCATGTGCACCGGTTGCGTCAAGGCCGCCCACCTCGCCACCGACGCCCTGGATTGGAAGAAGCTGCAAAACGTGCCCGCGGGGTTTGCCGACGGCATCGACGATTCGACCTCGGCCACCGAGATCGTCGCAGCGCTGGCCAAGAATGCCCCCGACCTCGCGCCGGGCACCAAGATCGCCGGGGCTCCCGCCGCGCGCATCCTGTCTACCGCGAACGCGTCGCTGGGGAGCGGCAAGTCCCTCCTCTTGGACAGCGGGTCGAAGTCGCCCGGCGTGCAGGCCCAGGCGTGGTTTCTCAACCCCGCGGACAACACCTGGATACTGGCAGCGGCCGGTGACCAGTCGGTGTTCGGCACGTGCAGCGACTGCGGCAATGGCGCAGACGGCGTGTTCAACCCGCAGTCGAACGCCAACTTGTCCACGTCCAAGAAGTGGCAGTTCACCGAATTGCTGATTCCCAAAGGGGTGGTGGTGACGGTCACCGGGTCGGCGGCGCTCGAGATCAAGGCCACCAAGCGCATCCAGATCGACGGCACCTTGGTGCTGGACGGCGGCAACTCGGCCGATTCCCAATCGGGCAGCAACGGCTGCTCGCCCAACAATGGCCAGAGCAGTCCAGGCGCGGCCGGGCCCGGTGGTCATCCCGGTGGAACCAGCACCTATGGCGTCTGGACATCGACGGCTGGCGGCGGCCCGGGAGGCGGCGCAGGCGCGGGCGACGGCAACAGCTACGGAAACGGTGGCGGCGGCGGCGGCGGTGGCTACGGCAGCGGCGGGAGCACCGGTGCCAAGGCCGGGGCCACCACCACGCAGGGACCTGGGGGCGCCGGCGGCGGCACCTATGCCGGCATCGCCAATGGTCAGTTGATCGGCGGGTCGGGCGGCGGCGGTGGTGGCTACGGCAGCGCCTACAACGCGGCCGGCACCGGCGGTGGCGGCGGCGGCGGCGCAGCCAAACTCGAAGCGCCCGAGATCGTGGTCACGGGCAAGATCAGCGCCAACGGCGGCAGCGGCGGCAAGCAGACGCTGTGCGACGGCGGCGGTGGCGGCGGCGGTTCGGGCGGCGCCATCTGGCTGCGCGCCGCCAAGGTCGATTTCGCCACCGGCACCCTGACCGCCAAGGGTGGCCAAGGCGGCGCGATCGACCTGCCCTCGGGGGCCGACGGCGGCATCGGCGGCGCGGGCGGCGACGGCCTGATCCGCGTCGACAGCCCGGGCGCCATCGCCGGCACGTCGGCGCCCGCGTTCTTCAAGGGCGACGCGGCCGGCCTCTCGGTCATCGGCGGCAACCACTTCGCCTTCGACCAGGTCGCGCCGGGTGTGGTCCGGTTGACCAACAAGAGCGGATCGCCGCAGAGCGTGGTGTTGGTCGTGACTTTCTAGCAGCCCTGTCGGACTATCGTCCGACAGGCTCTGTGCGCGGTGCCCCATTTGGGCCTGTTGCCGCCCCACCCCTGGCGATCGTACCCTCGGGCCGCCGCGCGCCTTGCCGGCCAAGAAGTCGCCGCCCATGCCCTCCCATCGACCCCCAACGGGCGTTCTCTGACCGATGCCCGCCGCCGGACCGCCCAAACCCGCGCCGAGCGAGAACCAGCGCATCCGCCGCGCTGCGTTGCAAGGGGCGGTCTTGCTTCTGGCAATCCACCTTTTCGGCATCGTCGGCTACCAATTCGTCGAAGGCTGGAGCTGGTTCGACGCCCTGTACATGACCGTCATCACCATCGCCACCGTCGGCTATGGCGAGGTCCACACCCTGTCCAGCGCAGGACGGGCCCTGACCATCGCGCTCATCTTCGCGGGCGTGGGTGTGCTCGGTTTCATGTTTGCCGAGGGCACCGACTTCATGGCCAGGGGTGGCCTGCAGGCCTATCGACGGCGCGACAGGATGAGCAAGATGCTGAACCAATTAGGCAATCACACCATCGTCGCCGGCTATGGGCGCTTGGGCACCGCGCTGGTCGAGGAGTTGCTCGCCCAAGGGACGCCGTTCGTGGTCGTCGATCGCGATCCGCACACTGTCGAGAAGTTGCAGGCAAACTCTCGGGTCGCGGCCCTGCGCGGGGATGCCAACGACGACGCGGTCTTGCGGCAGGCCGGCATCGACCGCGCCCATGCGTTGGTGTGCGCGCTCAGCGACGACGCCAGCAACGTGTTCCTGACCCTGACCGCGCGGGTGCTGACCCGCGAGTCCAATCCGCGCCTGGTCATCCACGCCAAGGTCGAGGACCCGTCGTCGCTGACCAAGCTGGAGCGCGCTGGCGCCAACTTCACCTTCTGCCCGTCGCGGGTGCTCGGCCACCGCATCGCCCACCAGATCCTGCGGCCGGCCACCACCGAACTGGTCGGCCTGTCCACGCGGCGCGGCGACGTCGAGTTGGCCATGGAAGAGACGCTGGTCCAAAAGATGGGCCCGGCGCGCACACTGCGCGACACGCCGCTGTGGGGCAAGGCTGACGTGCTGATCCTGGCCGTCAAGACCGAGGACGGCGACTTGGTCTTTCCGTCCAAGGGCGACATGAAGGTCGGCCCCGGCGACCGCGTCGTGGTGCTCGGCAAAACCGGGGTGCTGGACGAAGTGCTGGCTCAGCGTACCAGTTGATCGGGTGCTTTCAGCGGCCGTCCTCGCCGAACCGCACCTTGCCCTCGCCGTGCAGTTGCAGCGCAAGCGCCGTGCCCGCCACGACGACCAACGGCATCAGCAGGGGAATCCAGCCGAGCGCGAGGCCGGCCAGCCCAAAGCCCACCAGGCGGGCGCGCTCGGTCTGCAGGAGCGTCAACTGCTCGGCCAGCCTGCACTGGTGGTTGTCGAGCGCAAACGACAGCGCCATCGCCGACAGACCGAGCGCGTTCCAGCACGGCGCCAACACCGCCGACAGCGCGGCTCCTGCGGGCGGCACCACCAGACCTGCGACGAACGCAGTCGCGCCGATGATCACCGTCCCCGCCAGCTGCACCACGCCGATCGCCAGGCCGCGCAGCAGCCCCCGCACGGCTTCACGCGCCAGCGCCCCGAAAGACAGCGACGGCGGCGGTCGGCCGGTCAGCGCCTTTTCGGTGCGCTCGGCCAACAAACTGAACACTGGGGCGCACATCGGCAGCCCAAGAGGCGCTGCGACCGCGACGGCAGCGAACCACACCAAGACGTAGGCACACGCGCGGGCAAAGGCTTGCAGCGCCTGCTCCCACCACGCCGCACCGCCGCCGGGCACCAGCCAGCGCGCAACGTCCTGATCCCAGGTCGCGGCCTGCCACAGCGCGATCGCCCACACCAAGCTGTACACGGCGCTCGCGGCGCCGCACAGCAGCAAAACGTCGCCGTGGCGCAGCGCGATGCGGGGGCCGTGGGCGATGGCGCGCGCGCCCGACCAGGCGTTGGCCAGCGCGCTCGACGGGTCAGCCCTGGCCATGTGTTGCAGACCGCAGCACGGCATCGGCGCTGACCGCGCACAACGCATCGCGGCTGGCCTTGGTGAGCAGAAACCCCTGGCTCGCCATCGCCAAGAGCGGCCCGTCCCAGGTGCTGTCGCCCAGCGCTACGGCCGGTTGCGGCAAGCCGCGCGCCTGCCATGCAGCCACTTTGCCCCAGCCCACCGGTGCGGGTTCCACAGCGGCGCCGTCGCGCACCTCGATGCCCAGGATTCCGGTCGCGCGCAGACCGTGCGCCGCCACCGCCCACTGCACCACGGCGAGCGGCGAGGCCGAAACCACCCAGACCTGCACGCCGCGATCCGCGGCGGCGTGCAAGGCGTCGAAAAGCCAACGACGGGGCGCCACGCGGGCCAAGGTCGGCAGCAAAGCCAACCGAGCCTGCTGCGCTGGCGCGCGGTCGAGCACCTGCGCCGACCACCGGCACGCGCCCTGATAGTCGCCGCCGGACATCTGGTGTTCGTAGTCGGCAAAGTCCACGCAACCGGCGGGCCACGGATCGCCGGATTCGGCGCGGCGCATCACCTCATCGCCGACGTCGCCAGCCCACAGCGTCTCGTCGGCGTCGGTGGCGATGACCCCGCCGGGGGGCACGGCCGCCAGGGCGGCGAGGACTGTGGCGGCTTCGGTGACCGGTGGCAGGGCAGGCAGCGGCTCAACAGCATTCGTCATGCCCGTAGGATGGCACGGGGGCCCGCCGATGTCATCGCCCCGCCTGGGTCGCTGCGCCGCAACCGACTGAAACCGCGGGGGCTGGCCCACAAAACGTGGCGCATGCGACCGTCCGCTGCTACATTGGCCGCCGCGCACGGCCTGCGGGGCGGCAGACCGGGCGCGCGCGGAGCACGATGGCCGAAGGACCGATGAGCGTGGGCGGACAGGCGATCCTTGAGGGCGTGATGATGCGGTCGCCGCATTCGCTGGCCGTGGCGGTCCGGCGGCCCAACGGCGAAATCGTGGTCAAGGAAGACCGCTGGGTCTCGATCTGGGAGCGCGCCCGTTTCTTGCGCAAGCCGCTGTTGCGCGGCGCCGTTGTCCTTTTCGAGTCCCTGCACAACGGCATGAAGGCACTGACATTTTCGGCAGAGGAGGCCGGTCGCGGTCTCGATGCAGAGAGTCCAGACGCCAAGGACCAAGCGCCGCTGAGCGACATGGCGCTTTTCGGCACGATCCTCTTGTCGCTCGCGTTCGGTTTCGCCCTGTTCGCCGCGCTGCCGCACTTCCTGACCTGGCTCGCCGGCACCGTGCTCGGCAACGCGTCGCTGGCCTCGGGCAAGGACCTCGGGTTCCAGATCGTCGACGGCATCCTCAAGATCGGCGTGCTCGTCGGCTACCTCGCGCTCATTTCGCGCATGCCGGACATCCAACGGGTGTTCCAATACCACGGCGCCGAGCACAAGAGCATCTACTGTTACGAGGACGGCAAGGCCCTGACCGTGGACAACGCGCGCAGCTACACGACGCTGCATCCGCGCTGCGGCACCAGCTTCTTGCTCATCACCGTGGTCGTGTCGATCCTCTTGTTCAGCGCAGTGTTCCCGCTGTTGCCGACCCTGTCCGAGACCAAGTGGTTGAACCAGTTGGCCTACGTGTTCATCAAGGTTCCGCTGATGTTTCCGGTTGCCGGCATCGCCTATGAGATGACGCGCTTGAGCGCCCGCCATCCCGGCAACCCCATCGTGCGCGTGTTCACCTGGCCGGGGCTGCAACTGCAGCACATCACCACCCGCGAACCCGACGACACCCAACTGGAAATCGCGTTGGTTGCCTTGCAGATGACGCTGCGTCGCGAAATGGCCTTGCAGGCTGGCGTCGCCTTGCAAGCGCAGCAAGAGCCGGTAGTGTTCGCGTCCTACCCGGCGTTCGTGGCCGCGACCGAGCCGCCCGTGCACGGCATCGCGCTGGCCGCGTAGCTCAGGCATACTGCCGCGCCCCGGGCGCAAGACATTCTTGCGCTGCGCGGGATGCGGACCGCTCTGGGCTGCCCCCGAGCGCCCGCTGCGGATCGCCGAGGCCCCCCGATGTTCGACCGACTCGCCCGCGTGGCGCTGCGCTACCAGGAACTGGGCGACGCGCTGGCCACCAACGAAATAGCCGCCGACCCCGACAAGTCGATCAAGCTCTTGCGCGAGCGCGCCAGCATCGAGCCGGTGGCCCTGGCCTACACGCGCTGGCAGCAACTGGGCCAGCAGATTGCCGACACCGCGGCGCTGGCGGATGCCGAGACCGACGCCGAGATGCGAGAGCTGGTGCGCGAGGAGCTGGCGCAGTTGGGCGGCACGGTCCAGTTGGCCGAAGCCGAACTGCGCGAACTGATGATTCCGCGCGACCCGCGCGACGACAACAACTGCGTGGTCGAGGTTCGTGCGGGGACCGGCGGCGAGGAGGCCGGGCTTTTCTGCGGCGACCTGCTCAAACTCTATGCGCGCTACTGCGAGCGCAAGGGCTTGCAATTCGAGGTGCTGTCGAGCAACGAGACCGAGCTCGGTGGCTACAAGGAGATCGTGTGCTTCGTGCAGGGGGCTCGGGCGTTTGCCACGTTCAAGCACGAATCCGGCACCCATCGCGTGCAGCGCATTCCGACCACCGAGGCCCAGGGGCGCATCCACACCTCGGCGTGTACCGTGGCGGTGCTGCCAGAAGTCCAGGAAGTGGACGTCGAGATCCGCGACAGCGACCTGCGCATCGACACCTACCGCGCGGGCGGCGCGGGTGGCCAGCACGTCAACCGCACCGATTCGGCGGTGCGCATCACCCACCTGCCGACCGGCATCGTCGTGCAGTGCCAAGACGAACGCAGCCAGCACAAGAACCGCGCGCGGGCGATGATGCAGTTGCGCGCCAAGCTCTTTGATCAACAGCAACAATCGCAAAATGCCGCCCAGGCCGCCCAGCGCAAAGAGCAAGTGGGCTCGGGCGACCGCAGCGAGCGCATCCGCACCTACAACTTTCCGCAAAACCGCCTGACCGATCACCGCGTCAACCTCACGCTCTACAACCTGGACCAGATCATGCAGGGCGAACTCGACGCGGTGGTCACGGCGCTGCAGGCGGCCGAGCGGGCGCAGCTCCTGGCGGCCGAAAGTGAGCACGGCGGCCTGTAAGGGCCCGGAAATGATTTACTCAATCATTTCTTGGGCCCGTTTGCTTGCTCAGTGGGTCGCCAGCTCGCGGACCAAGGGTCCGACTCGCGGCTCCGTCCTGATGTGAGAGTGATCGACTTATTGTTTTCCAGTCCCTAACGCGCCCCGTCCCGGCTGGCCGTGCACTTCGGTCAGGGGCTCGCCGCCACCAGCGCGTCGAGCACCAGCGCGGCGGCCTCCGCCTCGGCTTGGGCGTCCTTGCACATCGGGTCGCCGGCCGTGGTTGACGCCGCGAGCGCCTGGGCCTTGCGCAGGGCGCGAAGGGCATCGGCGGCGCGCACGGCGACCGACTCGATCTTGATCATCGGCTCCAGGCGCTGCGCGGCGTCCGGCGGCGGCTTGGACGACGGGTTCACCGCCAACGGCCGGAGATCCCACGACAGCGTCAGTCTGGCCCACTGGCTGTCAAACTGGCTCCACCGGCCGCTGCCGCCGCTCAGCGTGTCGGTCCACCCCGTTCCAGCGTGTACGCCGTCGTGCAGGCCCAGGCCGACGGTGGCCGGCACCAGCAGCCACCAGGCACTTCGCGGCGGCGGCGGCTGCCATGTCATCGGCCGGACGGCTCTGGCCAACGCCGCGCGCACGGCCTGGGTCGCCACGTCGGCAACGGCGCACGGTGCGGGCGGCGGTTCCCCTGCGGCACTGGGCCGCGGCGGCAAGACCAGCAGAGCAGCGAGGTAGGGCAGCAGGCAACGCGGCGTCATCGGCGGTTCCATGCGCCGCGATCCTGCGGCGTCGCCGGCGGCCCATGCAGGTTCCGTGCCAGGGCGCCGCGCTTGCAACGTGCCGAAAGGACTGGCAGCACCTGGTCTCGGCCGCGCCGAGAAGTGGATCAAAAGTGAGACAAAAGTGAGACGGCGGTCGACCGATCAAGCACCGCGCAGCAACCGGTCACCTTCGAATTCTTCGATGGCCTTGCGGAATTCTGCTGGCAGCGCCACCGGCTGGAACGCCTCGTCGAGCCACACCAGCGTCAACCGGCCGGTCGCGACGACGTGCGGCCGGCGCTTGTCGACCATGAGCGCGTGGAAGGTGTAGCTGGTGCGGCCCAGATGCGCCACGCGCACATAGATCACCAGCACGTCGTTGTAGCGGGCCGGCGCCCGGAAATCGACATCGACGTGAGCCACCGCGCCCGGCGGCAGGTGGGCCAATGCCTGGGTCAGCGCGCTCGACCCCGGCCGAAAGCGGGCCGCGTCCAGGCCCAGGTGGTGCAGGTAGTCCATACGCCCGACGTCGAGGTACATGGAAAAGCTGCCGAAGAACACGATGCCGACCGCGTCGGTTTCCGCCAATCGCACCCGGACCTCGGTGCTGAAACTGTAGGCATTGCGATCGGTGGTCACGGCGTCGGCTAGGGCTTGGGGCACGGCACCCCCAGCGCGCACAGCGGGTTGATCTTGGTCGGCGCGCCTTGGCGCACCAGCAACTGGCGCTGCGTCCAATCGGTCCCGTTGCGGCCGTCGCGCGCAACCAGCCAGATCGTCACGATTTTTTCGGTCTTGCCGGCACCGAGGGTCGGCGCAACCAGGCCCATCTGCGGCAGGTCGTCGTAACTGCGGTCGCTGTCGAACGCGCCGCCGGTGGTAAACCACGAGAAAAGCAGGGTTTCGACGTCGGGCTTGGTGGCTTTGGGGTCTTGCGACGGCCCGATCACCTGCTTGGCACCGGGGTCGAAGCGCGGCCACAGTTGCAGCGCGGCGCCTGGCGCCACCACCGGCGTGCTGTCCAGCGGCCAGTCGACGCCGCGCGATACGTCCTTGGCGAGGTCGATGGCCGGCACGCGCAGGCCGAGCCCGGCGAGCTTGGGATTGTCGTTGGCGGCCTGGCAGCGGCCGTCGTGCTTCTTGGCGACCTTGGCCGCGATCCGCGCGCAGTCGTTGACGTAGTTGTGGCCGTCGCACCCGCACACCAGGTTCTGGGCGCACAGGTCCGCGCTTTTCGGGCAAGCCGGCTCGGCGACCGCGTCGAACGCGCCGCAGGCACCCGCCAGCGGAGCCAGGGACAACCGCTTGTAGCCCGCGAGGCAGCGCGAGCGGTCCGCACACGGCTTGGCCAGCATCTGCGCCGCCGAAGTCGGGCATGCCCCGCCGTAGGCCGAGGCCAGGCCCGCCTGGAAAAGAATGTACATTTCAGGAATATCCGCTCCGCCAAAGCTACCCATGCCATCGGGCCCCGCGGCGGGCACCACCCCGCCCGCAAAGCAGCCGGCGTCGGGCTGTTGTTGGGCCGTCGCGGCACCGGTGGGCGGCTTGAGCCCCAGCTTGTCAAAGACCTTGGGCGCGTTCTGCAACGCCTGGATGACATGGAAGAACCCGACTGTGGCCGTGGCGCCGGTGCCCAGTTCGACCTGCACGTCCGGGTCGATGCACGCAAAGTTGCCGTCCTTGCTCCACGCGAACGGGCAGAACGCCCAGCCGTAACACAAGGGCGCCGCCGGATCGTGACCCACCAACAGCATGTCGAGCTTGCTCTCCTGGGTCAGGCGGATCTCCGGCGGTTCGGCGCGCACGCCGATGACCCGGAATTTGTCCACGAGCGACGGCGGGGCAAACTCCTGGCCACATCCGCTCAACGCCGTCACCGCGGCGGCGAGGGCCGCAACCCACAGCAGGACCATCGCGTACCGCACGTCCTACCTCGGCCGGAACTCGACCACGAACGCGATCTTGCTCGTCATCGGCTTACCATCGCGGCTGCCGGCCGCAAATGGGCACAAGCGAATGTCCTTGCTCGCCTGGCCATCGAAGGGTTCGCCCGCACCGCGCAGGATCCGCACCTTGCGCACCGCGCCATCTTCGCCGATTTCCAGTTGCAGCGTCACCTCGACGATGCGACCGCCCATCTCGGCGCCCTCGGGCCACTGGATGTACCGGTCGCAACTGCCCTTGGGGCGCGCCTGCACGATCTCGACCTTGCTGGGCGCAGCCTCGCCGGTGTCGCCGGTGTCCTTGAGCGGCGGGGCCGGGTCCGCGGGCGGCCGGCGCCGCACGTTGTCCGCGTTGGCCTGCACGCCCGGGTCGCCCAGCACATCGTCCTTGCCGGTCTGCACGGCGACACCCTCGCCAGCGGCGTCGCCATAGGTCTTGGACAACACGAGCGGCGCGGGCTCGTTGCTCGGCGCGGACTTGGGCGCCGGCTGGGCGCCCTTGGGCTGGGCCGTGCGGCGTGGCGCGGCGGCCGGCTTGGGTTGGGGGGCCTCGGCCGGCTTGGGTGCGTCGTCGGCCCCGGGCGGCTCGGGAGGCTTGATCTCGGCGGGCGGCTTGGGCTTGGGCTTGGGCAACTCGATCTGTGCCTTGACCGTCCGCACCAGTTGCTTGTCCACCGCTAGCGGGGGCAGCGGCCGGACGACCAAGCCGAGCGCCCACCATGCGCCGACGCTGTGCAGCGCGAGCGACACACAAAATCCGATGGCGAGGTTGCGGTTCACGGTGGCTCGCGGCGACCGACCCTTGGGCAGGTCAGCGCGCCTCTTCGATTTCCTGTTCCTTGGTGTTGACGGCAACTTTCTCGACGCCGGCCAACCGCACCCCGTCGATGACCCGCACCACGTTGCCGTGGGCCACGCGCCGATCGGCCGACAGGATCGCCTCGATGCCCGGGTTGTCCTGGGCCATGCGCCGAGCCTCGGCGAACAGCGCGGCTTCGGCGATCGCGTTGCCGTTGAGGTACAGCGCTCCGGTGTGGCCGATGACGATCGACAGCGGCTTGGAGGGTTTCTGCAGGGCGCTGGCGGCCTTGGGCAGGTCGATGTCGATCTGCGCCTTCTTCATCTTTTCGCTGACCTCTTCGTTGGTCAGCATGAAGATGATGAGCAGCACCAGCATGATGTCGACCAACGGCGTGACGTTGATGTCCGCAAGCACGTCGTCGTCGTTGCCGCCCGATTTGGCTGCCATGGACTAGCCCTTGTTGCCGTGCGCGCCGACCGCGGGCGCCGTGGTCTTGAGGTGGGCCAGCAGGATCGCTGCCAGCGCCTCGGTGTTCGACGTTGCGCGTTTGACCTGGGTTCGGAACTGGTTGTAGGCCACGACCGCCGGGATCGCCACTGCCAGCCCGACTGCGGTTGCGACCAGCGCCTCGCTGATCGACCCCATGATCAAGGCCTGGCGGCTGCCGCCCACCCCGACCTGCTGCTTGAGGTTGGCGAAGGCGCCGAGGATGCCGATGACCGTGCCGAGCAGCCCCACGAACGGCGCGTTGGCGCCGAGCGACGACAGGAACATCAAGAACTTCTCGTAGCGCTGCTTCTCGGTGGCGGTGGTCGCCGCCATCACCTCGGCCACGGCCTCCGGGCCCCGGTGCATTTCGCGCACGCCGGCCGCCACCACCACCGCCTCCATGCCGCGGTAGGGGGCCAAGAGCGCCGTGGCCTCGGCGCCGCCGCGCTCCAGCGCTTGCAGCAACTGCGGTTGCAATTGCGCGACGGGCACGCGGTTCTGCCACAGGAAAAGCACGCGCTCGACCATGGCTGCCACGGACAACACCGCGAGCGCCAGCAGCAACCACAACACCCATTCAGCGCCAACTTGGTCGAAGAGCAGCGCGAGTCGCTCGGTCATGGCTTCCTCGTCGCCGGTGCGCGGCAGGCGGCTGGGGCTTTGGGCGGCGTGAGAAAATCCGTTATCGTGTGAACGTGGCGGCTGGCCTTGCCCGGTGGGCGGGGGCGGGCCGCAGGCGCAAAATGGTGACAGCGCCTCGATAGCCTTGCAAGCTGCCAATTCGAGTTTGCTGGCCCGCCCGCGGGGTCGGCGCGCTGCGCGGCGGTGATCCGCGGGTCCCGCTTGCCGCGATCAGGTTCGATCGATGACGCACGATTCTTCGCATCCTCAGGTGGGCCTGCTCGTGGGCGACGCGGCGGTGGCTGCACGCGCGCCGGAGTCCGCCAACACGGCCAGGGCCGCGCCCATTCCATCGCTACGGTTGCCGCCGATCGACGACGACCCCCTGTACGCGTCCATCGCCGTGCCCGGCGTGCCGGCCGTCGAGGATCTGCTCGCCGCCATCCGCGGGTACCTGCCCGACGCCGATCTGGCGCTGGTGCGGCGGGCCTACGCGTTCAGCGCGCACAGCCACGACGGGCAGCTGCGCAAGTCGGGCGAGGCGTATTTCGCCCACCCGGTCGCCGTGGCGTTTCTGCTGGCGCGGTTGCGGCTCGACGTCGCCGCCATCAGCGCCGGACTTTTGCACGACGTGGCGGAAGACACCGAGGTCACCGTGGACGAGATCGCCCGGCGGTTCTCGGCCGAGGTCTCGGCGATCGTCGACGGTGTGACCAAGCTCGAAGCGATCAAATACAGCAACCAGCAGGCCCGGCAGGCCGAGAACTTTCGCAAGATGCTGGTGGCGATGTCCAAGGACATCCGGGTGTTGCTCATCAAGCTGGCCGATCGCCTGCACAACATGAGCACGCTCGATTTCAAGAAGCCCGACAGCCAGCGCAAAATCGCACAGGAGACATTGGAGATCTACGCGCCGCTCGCCAACCGGCTGGGCATCGGCTGGATGAAGGCGCAACTCGAAGACCTGGCGTTTCGCTACCTGCACCCAGACGAATACAAGCGCCTGTCACACCTGGTAGGCGCCCGCCAGGTCGAACGCCAGCACTACGTCCTGCGCGCCGTGGACGAAATCCGCCAGTTGATGTTGGCCGAGGGGTTGCCCAACGCCCAGGTATCGGGCCGGCCCAAGCACCTTTTCGGCATCTGGAAAAAGATGGACAACGGCCGCGTGCCCTACGAGCAGATCTACGACACCCAAGGCTTTCGCGTGGTGGTCGCCGACATCAAGGAGTGCTACCAGGCGCTGGGCGCCGTGCACACCCACTGGAAGCCGATCCCCGGCCGCTTCAAGGACTACATTGCGTTGCCCAAGGCCAATCGGTACCAATCGCTGCACACGTCGGTGATGGGCCCCGGCGCCGAGCGCATCGAGATCCAGATTCGCACCAGCGAGATGCACCGGCTGGCCGAGGAAGGCGTGGCCTGCCACTGGCGCTACAAGGAGCGCGGCGAGTCGATCAGCGTGCGCGACGAGGAGCGCTTCACTTGGCTCAAGCAGTTGCTGGAGTTCCACACCAACGCCAAAGACGCCGACGAGTTCATGGACTCGATGCGCGTGGATCTCTTCAACGACGAGGTCTACACGTTCACGCCCAAGGGCGAACTCAAGGTCATGCAGCGCGGCGCCACGCCCGTGGACTTCGCCTACGCGGTGCACACCAAGGTCGGTGAGCGCACCGTCGGCGCCAAGGTCGACAACGTCATGGTGCCGCTGCGGACTGCCCTGCGCAGCGGCAACGTCGTCGAGATCATGACGCGGCCCGACGCGCGACCGTCCAAGGACTGGATGGATTTCGCGGTCACGGCGCGGGCCCGCAGCAAGATCCGCGCCTACCTGCACGCTGAACAGCGGGCGCGATCGCGCGAGATTGGCCTGGACCTGCTCGAAAAGGCCTTGCGGCGGCTCAAGTGTTCGCTGTCGCGCGCCGAGAACAGCGACCGGCTGGCCAACGTATTGGCGCTGATGGGCATCCAGAACTGGGACGAACTGGCGGTCGCCGTGGGCTTTGGCAAGGCCGACGCCGAGAAGTTCTCGCGCCTGCTTCTGCCCGACGCCAAAGCAGAGAGCGCAGGGCAAGAGGAGGACCCGGACGCCGAGGTCAAGCGCCCGCGCAAGGGCAAGCGCGGCAAGGGCGTGGCCACCATCGTGGTCGATGGCCTCGACGACGTGCTGGTCCGCTACGCCAAGTGCTGCTCGCCGGTGCCGGGCGATCCGGTGGTGGGCGTGGTCACCCGCGGTCGCGGCATCACGGTGCACCAGCGCAGTTGCAGCAAGGTCCTGGACGCCGACCCGATGCGGCGCCTGGACTGCGAATGGAACACGACGGGCGGCAGCGGCGCGACGGTGACCGTGCGGGTCTTCACCGAAAACGCCTCGGGCATGTTGGCGGCGATGAGCCAGCGCTTTACCGACGCGGGCATCGACATCTGCAGTGCCAACTGTCGGACCGAGGGTCGGCGCGCCGTCAATGATTTTGAGGTGGTGGTGGCCGACGTCGCGCAGTTGAACGGCGTCATCGCCTCGCTCGGTCGCTTGCGCGGCGTGGCGCGGGTCGAGCGCGTCCGCGGTTAGAGGGTGTAGCCAAAACCCCGTCCCGCTACGGCCGAAGATCCTGGGCTTCTCGCGGCTTACGTCCTCCCCTGTCCGAATCAGTGTGCTACTGGCTCGGTCGGCGCACTGCGAGTGCGCCTCGGTCGGTCGCTGCGGGCGCGCTCGCGATCTGCCGGCATGCTCTTCGGCCTCGCAACAGACGAGATTTGGCTACACCCTCTTAGGGCCAGGAAATGATTTACTCAATCATTTCTCGGTCCCGTTTGCTTGCTCCGTGGGTCGCCAGCTCGCGGACCAAAGGTCCGACTCGCGGCTCCGTCCTGATGTGAGAGTGATCGAATTATTATTTTCCAGTCCCATAGCCGGGCTGGAACCGCTCTGTAAACAATTGCGAATTCACCGATTCCATGATCCACCGGCAAAAAAGGTCCTGAATCCTTGGCGATCGAATTAACTCAGGTTTCCCGGGGAAACCGGCGCAAACCTGCACCTTCAGGGTGACAGG
>Ga0194120_10006488_pt1 | contig 16519 bp, 12 predicted proteins | sample TA2MahCa65mmetaG_FD_148642 | JGI IMG/M metagenome (GOLD analysis project Ga0194120, IMG submission 148642) | Freshwater microbial communities from Lake Tanganyika, Tanzania - TA2015019 Mahale Deep Cast 65m | ecosystem: Environmental > Aquatic > Freshwater > Lake | place: Tanzania: Lake...
TGCTTGCAATAGGGCAGGAGGAGGCTGCGGCCTATTTCGACATCTCCAAGCCCTCGGTCTGGCTCGTGTTCGGCTATTTTGTCTTGTCGAGCCTCCTGTTGACGCTCGGGTCTGTCTTCCAAGCCTTGCAGCAGATGGACAGCTACGCCGTCACCTTGTTCATGGACAAGGCTCTCTCGATCATCGGGGTCCTGCTGCTTCTGGCTTCGCACGTAGCCGATCCCGTGCTGGTGATCGGATGCTATGCGGTAAGCTGTTTGCTGGTGTCCAGCTGGGCGATGGCCAAGCTCGGACCGATATTGCTGCCGATCCGGGTCACCAGCGATGCGGTCAGGAGCCTATGGCGATTCTCTGTTCCCATGATCATCTCGACGTGGGTGATCATCTTCGGGGCACAGTGGATCGATTTCGCCGTTATCAAGCATTACCGCCCTTTTGCTGATTTGGGGTTGTACTCGCTGGCAAGCCAAGTCGCCGGAGTGGTTCAGCAGATTACAATTATTTCTTCATCGTTACTCCTGCCTCATTTTTCGGTTCTGATTGAGAGGCAGCAACAGAGTGAGATCAAGACGATAGTGGAAAAGGCTATGCCATACGGATTTCTGGGATTCTCGGTCCTCCTCAGCGCGATGGTCCTCTTTGCGCCGGTGGGAATTCCCGTGATATTCGGACCTAACTTTGCCGGAGCGGTATGGCCGTTGACCCTGCTAATGGTTGCCACGATGGGCTTGGCTTTGTTTAATACCTTCTCGCCGCTGATCAGCGCGCATGGTTCGAACTGGAGTATCACCGGGATTCTCCTCGTCTCCGTGTCGGTGAACCTGATCGCGAATTTGCTCTTAATCCCCTCGTACGGAATCAATGGCGCGGCGGTCGCGAGAGCTCTAGCCTATGCCATTGCAGCTGCCATGATGCTCGCTTTGATCCAGAATCGGTTCGGCGTCGCGACGCTGCGTTACGGTGTCCTTGGCATTCCGATCTTGATGGTCGTGCTCAGCTCAATGTTCTTTGACGGCGTTTACTTTTATCTTGTTGGGCTCATCGGGATGATCGGGAGCGCTTATATGCTGGTGAGCATGTTTGGGCTGTTCTGCAAGGACGACTTGGCTGTGCTGGCTCGGTCGAATATGCCGCTGTTTATCAAGTCAGGACTTACCAAGGTCTTTGCAGAAAAAGCTGGTTGAGCGGTCACAAGGCACCCTCACGGTCCGATAATGCAGGAGGAGCTAGGATATGAAAGTTGTGCTGTTGGCAGGCGGGTTCGGTACGCGCCTGTCGGAAGAAACTGAAGTCAAGCCGAAGCCGATGGTTGAGATCGGTGGTCATCCCATGATCTGGCATATCATGAACATTTATGCCGCGTCGGGTTTCAACGACTTTGTGGTTGCGCTGGGATACAAGGGTGAAACCATCAAGGAATATTTTATGAATTTCCATCCGCACACAAGCGATCTCTCCATTCATCTCGCAACAGGGAAGATAGATTATCACACCAATAATGCCCCAAACTGGACGGTCACCTTGGTGGATACCGGACTAAAAACTCAGACAGGGGGGCGGATCAGGCGCCTAAGGCCTCGGCTTGGTGAGAAGACCTTCATGCTGACCTATGGGGATGGAGTCGGGAATATTGATTTGAAGCGACTCCTGGCCTTTCACAAAGCGCACGGCAAGCTCGCCACTGTGACGGCGGTGCGTCCTCCCTCCCGGTTCGGGAGCTTGGTGCTGGAGGACGATCGAGTTCCTGTCTTTCAAGAGAAACCACAAATTGAGTCCGGCTGGATCAACGGCGGGTTCTTTGTTCTGGAACCAGGCGTCTTCGATTATATTCACGACGATTCAATGCCGTGGGAATCCGAACCGTTACACAATATTGCGCTCGACGGTCATCTTATGGCTTATCGGCATGAAGACTTCTGGCAGCCGATGGATACCTTGAAGGAGAAGCGTGTCCTTGAGGCACTCTGGGATTCAGGGAAAGCCCCGTGGAAAGTGTGGTGAACACGTGAGTCTCCAGGGTTGAGGAGGAATCGCTAATCCGCGATTGGAGGGAATATGCCGACATCCCGCATCGTGCAAGAGGATGTCAAGAGGATCGTTGAGCTGGTAGGCGACAGGCTCAGTCGTCTCAACGGCAAGAACCTGCTGATTACCGGAGGCACGGGCTTCGTCGGGAGTTACCTGCTTGAGACACTGGCCTATCTGAACGATCAGGTCTTGATCAAGCCCTGCCAAGTCTACGTCACGACCCGGGACCCCAGGAAAGTTGCGGCGCGGTTCCCTGACCTCTGCGGCCGGCGAGATTTGACGCTGCTCGAGGGCGACGTCAGGACATTCCGCCCTCCACCTGTCGCGTTGAACTTTGTCATACATGCCGCCGCGTCGTCGGACGCCAATGTGTTCCAACAAGATATGTTGGGAACGATGGATACCATTGTGACCGGGACGAAGACGGCATTGACCATCGCTGCCGAATCCGGGGTTGAGAATTTTCTATTCGTAAGCTCCGGAGCTGTTTATGGCCACCAACCTCCTGAGATCCCCCGGCTCAGCGAAGATTACCTAGGCGGCCCTGATCTTCGGACCTGTAAATCATGTCATGCGGAAGCCAAGCGGCTTGCCGAACTGCTGTGCCGGGTCTTTTATGAGGAACGCGGGGTGCCGGTTTCAATCGCCCGGTTCTTCTCTCTCCTCGGTCCGTACCAGGATGAGAACTCGACCTCAGCGGTGATAGACTTCATTCGGCAGGGGCTGGCGGGAGACACCATCACAATCCGGGACGATGGGCAGACCGTCAGGAGCTATTGTTATATCGCGGACGCAATGGTGGCGCTCTTGAAATTGTTGCTGTGCCCAGGCATCGGCGAAGTCTGCAATGTCGGCTCGGATCTTGAGGCCGTCTCCTTTCGCGAGCTGGCGCACCGCATCGGGCGGTGCATGGGGAAGACCATCAATGTCGTTGTGGAGGGCCAGCCACCCACGGGAGTGTTGGGCTCCCGTTACGCACCCGATGTCACGCGCTTATATAAAAAGGAAGGGTTCAGACCGACGACGACACTGGACCAAGCATTGAGCCGAACAATCGCATGGATGAAGGAACGACGAGCAAGCAGTGCTCCAGCCTCTCCGGTCTGATTGCTGACTGCCTTTCCCATCCTATACAGATGCCGGTGCATTCCCACACTAATCGATGGAGGAGCGACTGATGGAAGCGAAGGAAGCAGTGCTGAAAATTCCCTACACGCACCAACACATTCCAGACATCCTCGATCACTATGAACAATTTGGCTTTGCAATTCTCAGCGGGATCAACGGTAATATCATCGATTATTTTCACAGGAAAATTTTTGAAATATCCGGGTTGACGATAAAAAAGATTCAAGAATCCGGAACCGGCGCGCGAACCTTATTGACGCCGGAGATGCGAAAACAACTGGCAAGAGTACCTATTCAGGATGACATCAGGAACACCCTCTTTGCCGAGTTTCGTCCCTTGTTGCTCGAGTTGATCGGACCGGTTGTGCACGCCAGTCGAGATTTTCACGTTCAGATAAAAGGGGGAAGAGAATCGGACTATATCCTGCAGGGCTATTTTGAGGACAACAAGGAAGTTGAAGCCCCTTATGGATTCCACCAGGATTTTCCGGCCGGCAGAGTCACGACCACGCCGAGCATGGTGATCGTCTGGATTCCGCTCAATACATGCGATTTCGCCGCGCTACAGCTCTATCCAAAAAGCCACAAAGAAGGATTGTTCTGTAACCGCTGGATTCGACCCGGCAGTGCGGGACTGGAAAGGCTGGGGACCGTGATCGACATCCTGCCGGAGGTGGGCAATGTTCTTATTTTTAACGCCATGTTGCTCCACGCTTCCCAAATAGGTCCTAGGAAACGGGTCAGTTGCGACTTGCGGTTTTTCCCATTCTGTGGCGTATTGGATTCGGCGCCGAGCATGATTGCCGATGAACCGCTCAGGTACATCCAGAAGAGAATGGATCAAGTCCATGGCGATACACTGAAGGCACCACTCTGGGAAACCATGGCGTATCTCGGCCATCCACTGCCGGAGAAGGAAGCGCCAAAGCATTCCGTGTTACATTGGCCACGGTATCTCGATCGTCTGATCCATTCCGACCAGGAAGGCGCCGATCACTCTCTACGAATGCTGGTCAATGAGGAGCTCGGGTTTGAGAAGCAACAGACTTTCCTAGAAAAGTATTCCCGCACCCATCTTGAGCCCAAACCGTATGCCGCCCTTCTCCCGAAGCTCGCGGCGGAATCCAGAAAGCAGTGCGAGAATCTTCTCCTTCGGAATGGTCTTCGTGTCTAAAGGCTGGAAATGCACGTCGCTCGCAGATTTCGTAAGACGGTCAGGAGAGGATTGCAACGCTCTCTGATTTACCTCGCCGACCATTTCAACTATTACCTTGTCAGAGGTCACGTACATCCTGAAAACCGCCTCGATCATCGTCGCTTAATCAGCGGAGATTGGTTCACGTGTGTCGATTTGGTGCGGAATGCGACTGTCGAAACGCTGAGCCGCGAGATTTATCGCAACAAGATCGAAGGTGCCGTAGCAGAGGTGGGGGTCTATCAAGGGGAATTCGCCGCCCTCATCCATCACTACTTTAACGACAGGGTCTTATATTTGTTTGACACCTTCGAAGGATTCGATCGGCGGGACGCCGCTCTCGATAAAGAGAAGCATTACAGTCCAGCGATGTGGGATTTCAGTGATACGAGTCCCGAACTCGTTCTGTCAAAGATGAAAGATAAGAGCAAAGTGCAGATCAAGAAGGGATATTTCCCTGCATCTGCTAAAGGTTGTGAGGAGGAGCGATTCTGCTTCGTAAGTCTGGATGCCGATTTATATGAACCTACTTATGCCGGACTGTGCTGGTTTTATCCGAGATTGGTCGATGGTGGATATATCATGGTTCACGATTACGAGAGCCACGGTTATAAAGGTGTGAGGGCGGCGGTGGATGCGTTTGCCCGGACTACGAGCATCAGCTACATCGTTCTCCCTGACATGGCCGGCAGCTTGATTGTCGGCAAGCCCCTGCGGCGGGACTGAGAAAAGAATGAGATCGCAACCGAAGATCAGCGTGTGCATTCCAACTTACAACCGAGCGGACTATCTTGAGCTATGCCTTTCCAGTATTTTGAGTCAAACCTTTTCCGATTTTGAAGTCATTGTGTCGGACAATTGCTCATCTGATGCCACCAGTGATGTCGTGCAGGGATGCAACGATTCCCGAGTGCGATATTCGCGGAACGACCGCAACGTCGGGGTTACTCTCAACAGGAATCGTTGCCTCGAACTTGCTCAAGGGGAATATGTCTGCATTCTAGGCGACGATGATCTATATGCACCTTCGTTTCTTGAGCGTGAATCTACCATGCTGGATCGACATCCCAGTGTAGGATTCGTGCACTGTGCCGTATATCAGATTGATGCTTCTGGGAATCGGCAGCGGCTGGTTCAGGCCTATCCACACGACTCTGTTTTGGAGGGGGAAGACGAGTTTCTCCGATATCTTGGCGGGCATAACGTGTGTTGTTCAACCGTAATGGTGCGGCGAGAGTTGCATCGTCAAGTGGAGATGTACGACCCCTCCTTTCTCTGCCATGACTGGTTAATGTGGCTACAATTGGCGCTCCGCGCCGATGTTGCATACATCGCCGAACCACTGGTCTCGATGCGTGTTCATATGGCGACGACATCCTCCAGTCTTGAGCCCTCGCGATGGTGTCGCGAATTTCTTGCGATTCTAGAGCGAGGACTCTGTCTTGCGGAGAGCACACACTCTTCGCTGCTCCGGTCAAAGGATCGCGTGCGACGATGGGCTATTCGGGCTCAGGGTAACCGCTTCTTTGTCGCTGCGGTTGCTGCCATTACCTCCGGGTCTTTCTCGGTCGCTGACGGATATATAGGGGTACTTCGCGAGCTGGAAGAGCGCGGGCTGCCCCGCCCGTATCGAATTCTCGCCTCGGCGCTGCGGAACCGAATGGGGCAGCGTCTTCTGTTTCACGCGCGTCGTCTCCGCAGGGCCCGTGACGCCAGGAATTTGCCGGTGGAGGCCGTGTGGTGAAGGAATGCGTGCCCGGGCAGGCGCCGAAGCCCATGGAGACCCTGTACATCTCGTACGACGGGGTCTTAGAGCCGCTGGGTCAGTCCCAAGTGCTCAGTTACCTTTTCGGTCTGAGTCGATTGTGCCGCCAGACTCTCATCTCATTCGAGAAACCGGCTGACCTGGCCCAAATCGACAGGGTACGTAAGGTGGAAGCATCGCTCCAGGACGCCGGGATTCGCTGGATTCGACTCACGTACCATAAGCGACCACCCTTGGTCTCGTCGTTGTATGACGCTGTGATCGGAATGATGGCCGGTCTCGCGGTATGTGTGACGAGGCGGATTCAGGTTGTGCACGCACGGGGGTATGTTCCGGCTCTCATTGCCCTCCTGCTGAAACGCCTAGCCGGTCCCAAGTTCTTGTTCGATATGCGGGGATTCTGGGCGGACGAAAAGGTTGACGGAGGGCACTGGTCCCGGGAGAGCCTGATCTATTCGGTCACCAAGCGCTGCGAGCGGCTGTTTTTCGAGTCCGCCGACGCCATTGTGTCGCTGACGGAAGAAGGAGCCAAGGCGGTGCGCGGGCTCGGTTACGCGATCAGACCTGCGACTAAGATCGAAGTGATTCCGACCTGTACCGATCTGACGAAGTTCACTCCGGGCCCCAAGCATGCGGGTCTGTTGAGAAGCCTGGCGCTCGAAGGGCATCGAGTCGTCGGATGTGCCGGCTCGATGAGCGATTGGTATTTGCGGGAGCAGATGCTCGAATACCTGAGATTGCTGGTCCAGCATGTTGAATCCGTGAGGATCCTCATCGTCAGCCGGGAGGATCAGGATCGTCTGAGTCATGATGCCGTTAAGGCAGGCATTCCCGGAGACCGGCTGGTCGTGACGCAAGCGGAGTTTTCAGACATGCCCGAATACATGCGGTTGATGGACGCCGGGATATTTTTCATTCGAGTCTGTTTTTCCAAAAAGGGGTCGGCCGCCACGAAACTTGGAGAGTTTCTGGCCTGCGGCGTGCCCGTGATCATCAATGACGGAATCGGCGATTCCGGCTGGATCGTGCGCAAGCACAGTGTCGGTGCCGTGCTGGCGGACACCACCGCTCCGGAGCTTGAGCGGTCGCTCCCGGCGGTCAGACAACTCTTGGATGATCCCGCTGTTAGAGAGCGCTGCCGCCGGGCGGCCGAACAGTGTTTTGATCTGAACGCAGGGATACGGCGGTATGCCGCGATCTATCGGGACCTGGCAAGCTGACCGCGCGGTCATTTTACCCCACGAGGTGAGAATGGAAAGGCCTAGTACGACGATGACGCAATGCCGGGTCTGCCTGGCAGAATCCCTGGTGCCGGTTCTGGACTACGGCCGGGTCGCCCTGGCCGACGGGTTTTTGGATGGCGACTCGCCGATTCAAGATGAACCCACCTTTCCGCTGATCTTGTGTCTGTGCGAGGCTTGTGGGCACCTCCAGGTCAATGAGGTCGTCAGCCCCGAGCTGCTCTTTCGCAATTACATCTATTTGACCGGAGTCTCCGATGCGGTGCTGGAACATGCACAGGTTTTGTACCAATCGGTCGTTGAGGCCCTGGGCGGCGCTACCGGCCGGCCGCCCCTTCAGGTGATTGAAGCGGCCAGCAACGACGGCACGGTGCTCTCCGTGTTTCAACGGAATGGGTGCCGCGTGCTCGGCGTCGACCCCGCGCGCAATATTGCCAAGATTGCCAACGAGCGCGGGATCGAGACGCTGGCGGAATTCTTCAATAAAGAGACCGCCCGGGCCGTGTCCGCCCGCATGCCGCATGCCGACGTCTTTATCGCCCGGAACGTGCTGGCCCACGTGGCGGACTTGCACGGTTTTGTAGCGGGCATCGGGATGGTGATGGCCGCCGACGGGGTCGGCGTCATCGAAGTGCCGCATGCGCTGACCATGTACGATCAATTGCAATACGATCAGGTCTTCCATGAGCATCTTGGCTACTACACGGTGGAGGTGCTGCAGACGTTGTTCGGCATGCACGGTCTCAAGGTCATTCGAGTCGAGGAGATTCCGATCCACGGGGGATCCATTCGAGTCTATCTAGCCAAGAAGTCCTCTGCTCGACAGGTGGAGGCATCGGTCCAACGCGTGGTCGGCGAGGAGAGGAAGAGGGGATTGGGTAAGGTCGAGACATGGCTGGAGTTTGCCGAACGAGTGAACCGGCAAAAAACCAAGCTCCTCCAAGAGCTCAAGGCCTTGAAGGCCGACGGGAAACGCATCGCGGCCTACGGGGCATCGGGGAAGGGCCAGGCCATGCTCCAGTTCTGCGGGATCGATGGCCGGCTGCTCGACTACGTGGTCGACAAGAGCCAATGGAAACAGGGGAAGCTCACCCCCGGCACCCGTATTCCGGTGTACTCCACAGAGCGGTTACTTTCGGACAAACCCGACGTCTTGCTGCTCAGCGCGTGGAATTTCGCGGACGAAATACGCCGGCAGCAGCACGACTATGTCGTCCAGGGCGGCCGGATGTTGCATCCCCTTCCGATGCCGCATTACCTCTCGTGATCGGCGCCGCAGCTTCTTCATATAGAAAGGGACAACTCGCATGAATTTGAGCACGAAGTTTTGGCGGGACCGCCGAGTGTTGGTGACCGGTGCCACCGGCCTTGTCGGCACCTGGACGGTCAAGCGATTGATCGAATCGGGTGCGGACGTCGTCGCGCTGGTGCGGGACTGGGTTCCCTATTCCGAGTTCGTGCGCGGCGCGCTTGCCGAACGCTGCAGCATGGTCCGGGGCGATCTCTGCGATATGAATCTCCTCGAGCGAACGCTGGGTGAGTATGAGATCCGTACCGTTCTGCACCTTGCCGCCCAGAGCCAGGTGGGCGTCGCAAGCAAGACCCCGATCAGCACCTTTGAGACGAATGTGGCCGGAACCTGGAGGCTGCTCGAAGCCTGCCGGCGTACTCCCAGCGTCGAACAGATCGTGGTGGCGTCATCGGACAAGGCGTATGGCGATCAAGTCACGCTTCCCTATGACGAATCCTTCCCGTTGAAAGGCAAGGCGCCCTACGATGCGAGCAAGGCGTGCGCTGCGCTGGTGTCCTTCTCATACTCATCCACATTCCAGCTTCCGGTCTGCGTCACGATGTGCGGCAACTTCTACGGGCCGGGCGATATCAACTGGAATCGAATCGTGCCCGGGACCATCCGGTCTGTGCTTCGGGGGGATCGGCCCATCATTCGATCGAACGGCAAATTTATCAGAGACTATTTCTATGTAAAGGACGGGGCGGCTGCGTACTGTTTGTTGGCCGAGAAAATGGCGGAACTCCCGGCTATCCATGGCCAGAGCTTTAATTTTTCCAACGAGAATCCCTGTACGGTCCTGGACCTGGTCAGGGATATCTTGAGGCTGATGGGCCGTGAAGACCTGGAGCCGATCACTCAGAATCAGGCCGCGAATGAGATCGTCCATCAGTATTTGTCGGCCAAGAAGGCCCGCGAGGTCCTAGGCTGGAAGCCGATTTGGGATCTGGAAACCGCCCTGAAGGAAACGGTGGCCTGGTATGAGTCTTTGTTGCGATAGGAGCGGTCTGTGAAGGTCACGGCCTGCCGGGTCTGCGGGACATCGAATCTGTTCGAGGTTATGGATTTCGGTCGCATGGCTCTCGCCAATGCGTACCTGGCCGATGCCTCGGCCATCGCCGGTGAGGCGATGTTTCCCATGGCTCTCTGTCTCTGCGAGCAGTGCGGATACGTGCAGATCAATGAAGAGGTGGCCCCCGAAGTCTTATTCAAAAACTACCTTTATGTGACCGGTGTGTCCGAGGCCGTCCAGCAGCACGGTAGGCTCCTCTTTCGGCTCGTGAGCGAGCTCCCGGGATTGCCGCACGAGGCGCCTCTGATCCTGGAGGCGGCCAGCAACGACGGAACCATTCTCTCCATCTTCCAACGGGAGGGGTGGCGCGTGGTCGGAATCGACCCGGCCGAGAACGTAGCAAGGATTGCGAATGCCAGGGGGATCGAAACAGTTCCTGATTTTTTCGGCCATCGCTCCGCCCTGCAAGTCGTTCAGCGTTCTGGTCATGCCGATATCTTTCTGGCACGGCACGTGATCGCTCACGTTGCGGGCCTGCACGAATTTGTGGAAGGCATCGGCGTAGTCCTCGCCGATGATGGAGTCGCGATCATCGAATGCTCGCATGTCCTGCCGTTTTTTCTGGGATTGCAGTACGACCAGGTGTACCACGAGCACCTGGGCTATTTGTCCGTGACGGTGCTCAAAAGATTGCTGGAGATGCACGGGCTGGATCTGTTCGCGGTGCAGGAAGTCGGCATGCATGGAGGGTCTCTCCTCGCGTTTGCCCAGAAAGCCGGCGGGGCAAGGCCACGGCAGGAGTCGGTGGACCGGGTTCTGCAGAAAGAGATGGAAGCCGGCCTTGCCGGTCGGAAGTCCTGGATCGATTTTGCCCGCCGGGCGCAAGAACAAAAAACGGCCTTGATCACGGAGCTGCGCAAACTCAAGCAGGAAGGCAAGCGGATTGCGGCCTATGGCGCGGCGGCCAAGGGGCAGGTCATGCTGCAATTCTGCGGCATCGGCCGCGATCTGATCGATTTTGTCGTGGACATGAGCGACTTGAAGCAGGGCAGATTGACGCCGGGCACGCACATTCCAATCATAGCGCCGGGAGAGCTGCTGAGGCGCCGGCCCGACGTCGTGCTGCTGTGCTCATGGAACTATGCCGAGGAAATTCGCCGGCAACAGAAGACCTATCTCGAACAGGGTGGCCGGTTCCTGCACCCTCTCCCGCTTCCTCATTACATCTAGCGCACTTCCCCTCGTCATGATCCTCACATTCTTTGTTCTCGCCATCTTCGGCTTTGTCTTCTGGGGGTATCCGCTGGGTGGAGTGAATTTCTCGGATTACCATTTTTACGCGAAAGGGCTTCCGCCGCTCTATGGGCTCACCATTGTGGATGCGGTCAGTAAACAGGTGAATTTCGAGTTCCTGTACCACAATGAAGGCCTGATGGTGGGCACCTACTATCTCATTCATCGGTTGCCACTCGGGATCGAGCAAAAGCTGTATTTCGTGGATGGACTGAATATCGGCATCCAGCTCCTCAATGTTGCCCTTTTCACGTACGTGCTGTGGAAACTCGTCGGCCCTAGCCGGCTTTTCATCTTTGTCTGGATCTATCTGCTTTATCCATTCGCCGCCAGCCAGCACTATTGGCAGGCCTTCATCATCAACAACTTGGCGGCGACGTTCTTCCTCGCATCGCTGTGCTTCTTCCTGAACATTGCATACGAGCCCGACAAGATGGTCCGAAATCTGGCGTTCTGCGTCCTGCCCAGCCTTCTTTTGCTGTGGGGCTCCATCATCATGCTGGAGTATGCCATCTGCCTGTCGCCGCTCTATCTGTACCTGGCTCTCTATTTCAGCAACGGGAAACGCGCTGTCTCACGGTTCAAGAAGCTGGCGACGCCCCACACCGCTCTGGCCGCGGTGTTCCTCCTGACTAGCATCCTGCCGGCGTTTCTTTTCACCGGCCATCGGCTCACGGTCATGTCCTATGCCGGGCGATATAGTGAATTGGCGGATCTGATGAATTGGGCGGCCTCTCTCGTTGCCGCAGCCACGATCGCGGGCAACGCCCTGCTGGCATACGCTTCGTATGTGTTCGCCAACACCCTGGGGGTCGTCCTGTATCCGCTGGCTGACTTGGTCAAGCATACTGATGTTCTCCGCACGCTTGCCCTGGAAATCTATGTCGGTATCGCCCTGGTCACGGTCCTAGGCACAGCCGGCCTATGGATCGTCTCAAAACAGCAGTGGAGAGGAGACACAGCACCAGCGGCTCCCAATTTCCGGTTTGTCTTGATGCTCGGCTTTCTGTGGATGGCCCTTGCCTATTTCCCCTTTTCACTCTCTTTTGCCTATCCAAGGAATGTGGGACTGGTCGCAGACCGGGTCAACGTCCTTGGGTCGATGGGTGCCACACTGGTGGTCGGAACATTCCTTTGCACGCTGCAAAATCGCCGAGGAGATGCCGTGCTGTTGAGCGCCATGAGCCTGCTGAGCATTGTACTCCTGCTCAATATCCAGGTTCAGAAAGAGCATTACGTGGAAGGAGAGACAAAAGAGCGGGCGCTGGTGGACGCTACTTTGGAAGAGAGAGAACGGGTACGGAATACAGGTGTCGAGCCGATCTTTCTGCTGAATCGGAGCGCGAAGACGCCGTTTCCGCGGGCTCAACTGCGTCAGGCCCTGCAGGAGCCGACGATACCAGGCAAGGTGAAAGGGGTGACGACGTTCATCGCCCAACGCTACTTTACTCAGCCTACTGTCTCGACAAGTTTTCACCTAGACGGCCTCTATCTCTTCTGGTGCTGCCCGGATTCCGCGTCCTTCACCTTCGATTTCTACGCGGACTGGAAAGGGGTGACGCGCCCGGTCGTGTATAAGTGGGAGGAGCCGTTCCGGCTCGTGGAAGAGATGGACCAATTCACCATTGGGTACCCGCAGGCCGAGCCGTGGCGAAATCCTCCGGCGTCTGGGCAATTTCAGTCTTATGCGAAGCAAGCCCACCGGCTGATCGTCATGGACATTGGGGAATCAACCTTCCGGCTCCGTGGGCGCCTTGATTACGCCTTTCGGCCGTACGGGGAGACAGAGGGATGAGAGCGCTGCTCTTCACAGCGCTGTTTTTTGTGTTCCTCTTTGGGTTCCTCTATTGGGACTACCCGTTCGACGGCATGATCATTTCAGATAGCTGGTTTCTGTACGTTCTCGATGGCGGAGAGTTCAAATGGTGGGAGCGAGCGCAACTGTTGGATCCGGACCCGGTCCTATATCGATCAGATCTTGCGGCTTTCACTCCGACCTGGTCTCTGCTGTATACCCGCAGAGGGCTCATGCCGATTGCGGTCTGGCTGGTCGACCGTGTATCGGTCGGGAATCGTCAGATTTCCGTCAACGTTCTGTGCATCTTTGTGCTCATACTCAACGCCGGTCTCTTTGCATATATTCTTCGAAGGATCACAGGACCGAGACTGCTTGTTCCGATATTCATCTGCGCCGTCCTGTATCCGTTTTCAGCCGGAAGTCATTTTTGGCAATACATTATCATCAACAATCTGGCTGCCACTTTCTTTCTCGGCTCTCTCGCGGCGTTCCTGTGCATCGATCATTCGGCCGCCAAACTCACCCATCGACATATTGCCTGGTCGACTCTCGGCATAGTGTGTTTTTGGATCTCCGTGATGCTGGTCGATTATGCGGTTTTCATGGGCCCGCTCTTCCTCTATCTTGCGCTCTACTACAGTAATGGCCGGCAGGCAGTATTCCGCTTCCGGCGATTTGTCACCCCTGCCTCGTATATCGGTCTGGCCTTTGTTCTGACCGACATTTTGGCGGTGGTGTTTATTGCTCAGGACGCACCATCACTTCTGGCCTATCGCTCCAGATTCGAGGAATTTGCTTCCCGCGTAGCACTCCCGAAGGAGGCGATCACGGTATTGGCTGTCTTCGCCAACACCACGTTCTTCTATCTCTCTACGTTGATGTCCAACTCGATCGGTTACGTACTGTATCCAGTCTCTGAGGTGAAGGCTCACTACAGCATCCTGTTGGAGTCATGGTGGATTGTGCCCGGCATCGGGTTGGTGGCTGGGGCGGCGCTGTATGGACTGTACGCCGCATCACGAGAGGAGGAGGCCTCTCGGAGATCCAATGAGGAGAATCGTAAGACCAAATTTGTCTTTGTGGTGGGGGCACTCTGGGCTGTCCTGGCTTATCTGCCGTTCGCGACCGCAATCGGCTATCCCCGGATTGTCGGCCTCACCGCAGACAGAGCCAATATTTTAGCCCTGTGGGGCGTCTCCATCTGTCTCGGGGTGTTTCTCCATAAAATGCTTGCCACGTCAGAAAGTCGTAAGCTTGTGCGTGGCACGTGCATGTATACGGTCGTGTTCGTTGTGCTCGCCGCTCTCGCCACCAATCTTTACATTCAGAAGGAATATTACGTCGAGAATTATCGAAAGGAGCAGCAACTGGCCCGTCTGATTCTGGAGACTCAAGAGCTCCATGCCGATGGACGTGCGCCCATCGTGCTTCTCGACCGCAAAGAGAAGGTCAAATTCCCGAGGATGCAATTGATGACGGCGATGGAGCAGCCTGGTGAGGGGTCGAAGATTTCCGCGCTGCTGAGGTTCCTGGCGAATCGATACTTCTTTCAGGATTACTTGACCAGCAGTTTTCATCTCGACGGCATCATGATGTTCGGGTGCTGTCCAAATTCTGCGTGGGTTACGTTCGATGGCTATGCGAAATGGTTGAATCACCAGAGAGTACCGGTGTATAAGCACGAACCTCCATTCTTCTTGGAACAAGACGACGGTGTGTACAAGATCGGGTACAAGGTGACCGAGGTATGGTCAAAGTCTTTCGGGTCCTTTCGTTCGATAGCCTTTCCCAAGCGGGAGTATCAAGTCATCAGATTGGAAATTGCCGAGCCTTTCTTTCATCTTCGTGGATCGCTGGCGTACACGGTCGAGGCTTATGACGGTCATCAACTCAATTAAAGCCGTGCCGGGAGGACTCATGCGATGAAAATAGCCGTCGTAGGCGGAGGTGGCCATGTGGGGCTCCCCTTATCCCTTCTGCTCGCGGATAAAGGTTATGCGGTGCAAGTCATCGATTGCGATGCCGCCAAAATCGAAGCCCTGAAGCGAGGTGAATTCCCCTTCCTGGAGGAAGGTGGCCAGGCGCTATTGACCAAGCTGCTGCGTCGAGCCGCTGGTCACACCCTAGTCTTCAGTGCCGAATCGAACCTGGTATCCGACTGCGACGTTGTGATTCTGGTGGTGGGCACCCCGGTGGATGAGCATATGAATCCCAACCTGACACCGGTCTATGCCGTCATTGAACAGATCAAGCCGTTCTTGCGCAGCGGCCAAGTCGTGATTCTCAGAAGCACCCTTTTCCCGGGGACCTCTGAGAAGATTCAAGCCGCTTTGACAGCCGGCGGCCTGGATGTTGGCGTGTGCTTTTGCCCGGAGCGAATCGCGCAGGGACACGCGCTGAGAGAGTTGCAAGAATTTCCTCAGATCATCTCCGGAAGCAGTAAGTCAGCCCTGGCGGTGGCTCGGAAGGTCTTTTCCTCCCTGACCTCCAAGATTGTCGAATTGAGCATGACCGAGGCGGAACTGGCGAAACTCTTCACGAACGCCTGGCGATACATCAAGTTCGCGGTGGCTAACCAGTTTTATATGATTGCCGCTGACAAAGGGTTGGATTTCTATCGGATTCGAGATGCCATGGTGCAGGACTATGGGCGTGCGGCCGACTTCCCGCTGGCCGGCTTTGCAGCAGGCCCCTGTCTGTTCAAAGATACCATGCAACTGGCGGCCTTCAATCGGCAGAACTTCGCTCTCGGACATTCCGCGATGCTGCTGAACGAAACCTTGCCGGATTTCCTGGTCGAACGTGCAAAGCTGTCCTATGCGTTGAAGGGAATGCGGGTCGGGATTCTGGGAATGGCCTTCAAGGCCGACAATGATGACAAGCGCGAATCTCTGGCCTATAAGCTTCGGAAGCTCTTGCTGTACGAAAATGCCGTGGTCCTCTGTACGGATCCCTACATCCAGGATCCAGAATTTGAGTCTCTGCAGTCTGTATTGAGCTCCTGTGAACTTATCTTCATCGGATGCCCACATTCGATGTATCGGACGATCAAGTTCGACAAGCAGCACGTCATTGACTGCTGGGGAATCGTGCGGACTTGAGTCGGTCGTCCATGTCGTGCAAGAAAAACAAAGCCTGTCGGTACTGTGGCTCTGAGACCTTACGGATGTTCGTGTCTCTGGGCGACCAGCCGCCTTCCAATAGCTTCCTGCGGGAGGATCAGGTTGCCACAGAGAGACGGTACCCTCTTGACGTCTATTGGTGCGAGCGCTGTTTTCTGGTCCAGCTCCTGGACGTCGTGCCGGCGGAGACCATCTTCGACGACTACGTCTATCTATCTTCAAGCTCAAAGGCCTTGGTTCAGCACTACGGACGGCTGGCGGGGGCAGTCACCGCGCGGTTCAATCTGAAAGCGGGCGACGTTGTGGTGGATATCGGGTGCAACGACGGGATCTTGCTCAAAGGCTACACGCTGCCGAATCTGGTCCGGATAGGTGTGGAGCCATCGAAGGTCGCCGAGACGGCATCCGCCGCCGGGATGACGGTGTTTCGAGGGTTTTTTACCGTCGAACTTGCCAGAGAGATTGCGGCGAGACATGGTCGAGCCAAAGTCGTCACAGCCACCAATGTGTTTGCGCACGTTGATGAGATCGGCAGCTTTGCGGATGCGCTTCTTCTCTTACTGGCGCCCGATGGCGTCTTCATCATCGAGGCGCCGTATCTCATCGACATGTTTGAACAAGTCTTATTTGATACCATTTACCACGA
>Ga0194120_10006489_pt1 | contig 16516 bp, 11 predicted proteins | sample TA2MahCa65mmetaG_FD_148642 | JGI IMG/M metagenome (GOLD analysis project Ga0194120, IMG submission 148642) | Freshwater microbial communities from Lake Tanganyika, Tanzania - TA2015019 Mahale Deep Cast 65m | ecosystem: Environmental > Aquatic > Freshwater > Lake | place: Tanzania: Lake...
TAGCGCGCCGTGGAACACCTTGAGCGGGTCGCCCGACTTCTGGGAAATGCGGTCGAAGGCATCGTAGACCGTGGTCTCGGCCACCGACTTCTTGCCCTGGTACATCAGGCAGGCCATGAACTTGCCCACCACCGGATCGCCGTATTTCGGATCCGGGGTGACTTCGCGGCGGGTGGCGCGGCGGCGGCGGGACATCGCTCGGGCTCCTTACTTGGGCCGCTTGGCGCCGTACTTCGAACGGCGCTGACGACGGTCCTTGATGCCTTGCGTGTCGAGCACGCCGCGGACGATGTGGTAGCGCACGCCCGGCAGATCCTTGACGCGGCCGCCGCGGATCAGCACCACCGAGTGCTCCTGCAGGTTATGGCCTTCGCCCGGGATGTAGGTCACCACCTCGAAGCCGTTGGTGAGGCGGACCTTGGCGACCTTGCGCAGCGCCGAGTTCGGCTTCTTGGGCGTAACGGTGTAGACGCGGGTGCAGACACCGCGACGCTGCGGGCAGCCCTGCAACGCCGGCACCTTGTTGCGGCCCGGCTTGTCCATCCGCGGCTTGCGGATCAGTTGGTTGATCGTCGGCATTCCCGTCTCGCCACTCCAGCTCCGTCCACACCCCATCCGGGCCCGACCTGTCCCGAGACGATGCTTGGCATCGGCCCAAAACAAACCGCGACAGGGAGCGCAAAGGCTCGCTGCCGCGTCCGGCATGGCCCACAACAACCGAGAACAATCTCGCTTGCCGCGCGCGAAAAGCGGGCTGCATGGCCAGGGCCGCGCACCGCCGTTCGGCTGGGGTGGCGGATACTATGTATGCGACCCCCCTGCGTCAACAGTTTTTCGTGGCTTCTGCGCAACAGCAAAAAGCCAACCATTTCGCGGCTTCCAGCCTCATCAAAGGCTACGAATATTGCGCTGCAGCAACCACAAACGATAGAGGATTACCCGGAGCAGCGGTCACAAAAAAATCGGACAGGCAGCGACAAAGAAAACGGGCCGGGAGCATGATCGCTACCCGGCCCGAAACAACGAATCGGAAACCGATTCTTAGTCTGCGGCTTCGCCCGCGGGCAGCTTCTTGCCGCCGCTTTCGGCGATCTCCTTGTCGCGTTTTGCCGCGATGGCCTGCAGGCGATTGAGGAAGGCACCGGTACCGGCCGGGATCAAGCGGCCGACAATGACGTTTTCCTTCAGCCCGGCGAGATGGTCGGACTTGCCCTGCACCGCCGCTTCGGTCAGCACCCGCGTCGTCTCCTGGAACGAAGCCGCCGAGATGAACGACTGGGTCTGCAGCGAGGCTTTGGTGATGCCCAACAGCACCGGCTCGGACTTGGCCAGCTTGCCGCCCTTCTTCTTGGTCTCGGCGTTGACGCCGTCGAACTCGACCTGATCGACCTGCTCGCCGGCCAGAAAGGTGGTGTCGCCGGATTCGGTGATCTCGACCTTCTGCAGCATCTGGCGGACGATCACCTCGATGTGCTTGTCGTTGATCTTCACGCCCTGCAGCCGGTAGACCTCCTGGATCTCGTTGACCAGGTAGCTGGCCAGGGCCTCGACGCCCAGCACCTTGAGGATGTCGTGCGGCACCGGGTTGCCGTCGATCAGCAGATCGCCCTTCTGCACTTGGTCGCCCTCCTGCACCACCAGATGCTTGCCCTTGGGCACCAGGTACTCGATCGGCTCCTTGCGGTCCGAGGCCGGACGCACGATCAACCGGCGCTTGTTCTTGTAGTCCTTGCCGAACTCGACCGCGCCCTCGATCGCGCTGATGACGGCGTGATCCTTGGGCCGCCGCGCCTCGAACAGCTCGGCCACCCGCGGCAGACCGCCGGTGATGTCGCGGGTCTTGGCGCTTTCGCGCGGAATGCGCGCCAGCACGTCGCCGGCGCGGACGCCGGCGCCGCTGTCGACCTGCAGGATCGAACCGACCATCAGCAGCTTGACCGACTCGCCCTTGCGGTCGCGCAAGCCGATGCGCGGCCGCAGATCGCCCGAACGCGGCTGCTGCTTCCAGTCGACCACCACGCGCTTGGCGATGGCGGTGGTCTCGTCGATCTCCTCGCGCATCGACACGCCGTCGATCAGGTCGTGGAATTCGACGCTGCCATTCTTTTCCGCGATCACCGGCAGGGTGTAGGGATCCCATTCCGCCAGGCGCTGGCCCTTCTGGACCTTCGTACCCTCGGCCACCAGCACGCGGGCGCCGTAGGTCAGGCGGTGGCGAGCGCGTTCGCGGCCGTTGGCGTCGACCAGCAGCATTTCCATGTTGCGAGCCATCACTACCAGGCGCTTGTCGGAATCCTCGACCACGTTGCGGTTGACGAACTTGACCGTGGCGTCGTGCGAGGCCTCGATCGAGGACTGCTCGGCGACCTGCGCCGTGCCGCCGATGTGGAAGGTGCGCATGGTCAGCTGGGTGCCGGGCTCGCCGATCGACTGGGCAGCGATGACACCGACCGCCTCGCCGATGTTGACCGGGGTGCCGCGCGCGAGGTCGCGGCCATAGCACTTGCCGCAGACGCCGCCCGCGGACTCGCAAGTCAGCACCGAGCGAATCAGCACCTCTTCGACGCCGCCGGTGTCGATGCGGTCGACCCCGGCCTCGTCGATCATCTCGCCGGCCTTGACCAGGGTGCGGCCTTCCTTGGGATCGGCGATTGCCACCGCCGCGGTACGACCGAGAATGCGTTCGCCGAGCGAGGCGATGACGTGACCGCCCTCGACCACCTCGCGCACCCGCAAGCCCTGCTTGGTGCCGCAATCGTCCTCGACGATGATGCAGTCCTGGGCGACGTCGACCAGGCGCCGGGTCAGATAGCCCGAATTGGCGGTCTTGAGCGCGGTATCGGCCAGGCCCTTGCGCGCGCCGTGGGTCGAGTTGAAGTACTCGAGCACGGTCAGGCCTTCCTTGAAGTTGGAGATGATCGGGGTTTCGATGATCTCGCCCGAGGGCTTGGCCATCAGCCCGCGCATGCCGGCCAGCTGCTTCATCTGCGCCGCCGAACCGCGGGCGCCGGAATGGGCCATCATGTAGATCGAGTTCTGCGCCCGCACCCGCTTGGTGCGCTCGTCGCGCTCGGTCGAGGAGATCTGCTTCATCATCTCCTCGGCCACCTTGTCGGTGCATTGCGACCAGGCGTCGACCACCTTGTTGTACTTCTCGCCCTTGGTGATCAGGCCGTCCTGGTACTGCTTCTCGTACTGCTCGACCTGGCGGTTGGTGTCGGACACCAGCCGCTTCTTGGTCTCGGGCACCACCATGTCGTCCTTGCCGAACGAGATGCCGGCGCGGCAGGCGTGGTTGAAGCCCAGCGCCATCAGCCGGTCGGCGAAGATCACGGTCTCCTTTTGGCCGCAATGGCGGTAGACGATGTCGATCACCTCGCTGATCTCGGACTTGCGCAGCACGCGGTTGATCAGGCCGAAGCCGACATTGATGTGACGCGGCAGGATCTCGGACATCAGCATGCGGCCGGGCGTGGTCTGGACGCGGTCGGTGCGAGGCTTGCCCTCGGCGTCGACGGTGCGGAAGCGCGACTTGATCTTGGCGTGCAGGCTGACCGCTCCGGCTTCCAGCGCGCGCTGGATCTCGGCCACGTTGCCGAACGACATGCCCTCGCCCGGTTCGCCCTCGTGCTCCATCGACAGATAGTAGAGTCCGAGCACGATGTCCTGCGAGGGCACGATGATCGGCTTGCCGTTGGCGGGCGAGAGGATGTTGTTGGTCGACATCATCAAGACCCGCGCCTCGAGCTGGGCCTCGAGCGAAAGCGGCACGTGCACCGCCATCTGGTCGCCGTCGAAATCGGCGTTGAAGGCGTGGCACACCAGCGGATGCAACTGGATCGCCTTGCCTTCGATCAGCACCGGCTCGAAGCCCTGGATGCCGAGGCGATGCAGCGTCGGCGCGCGGTTCAGCAGCACCGGATGCTCGCGGATCACCTCCTCCAGGATGTCCCACACCACCGGCAGTTCCTTCTCGACCATCTTCTTGCCCATCTTGATGGTCGAGGCGATGCCGCGCAGTTCGAGCTTGGAGTAGATGAACGGCTTGAACAGCTCGAGCGCCATGCGCTTGGGCAGGCCGCACTGGTGCAGCTTGAGTTCGGGACCGACCACGATCACCGAGCGGCCCGAATAGTCGACCCGCTTGCCGAGCAGGTTCTGGCGGAAGCGGCCCTGCTTGCCCTTGAGCATGTCGGCCAGCGACTTGAGCGGGCGCTTGTTGGCGCCGGTGATGACCCGGCCGCGGCGGCCGTTGTCGAACAGCGCGTCGACCGCCTCCTGCAGCATGCGCTTTTCGTTGCGGACGATGATGTCCGGCGCGCGCAGCTCGATCAGCCGCTTGAGGCGGTTGTTGCGGTTGATGACGCGACGGTAGAGATCGTTGAGGTCCGAGGTGGCGAAGCGGCCGCCGTCGAGCGGCACCAGCGGCCGCAGATCGGGCGGGATCACCGGCACCACGGTCAGGATCATCCATTCCGGCCGGTTGCCGGATTCGATGAAGGATTCGATCAGCTTGAGGCGCTTGACGATCTTCTTGGGCTTGGCTTCGCCGGTGCTTTCGGCCAGCTCGACCCGCATGCGCTCGCGCTCGGCCTCGAGATCCATGCCCACCAGCATGTTGCGGATCGCCTCGGCGCCGATGCCGGCCGAGAACGCGTCCTCGCCGTATTCGTCGATGGCGCGCTGGTACTGGTCCTCGGTCAGCAGCTGGTTGCGCTTGAGCGGAGTCAGGCCGGGCTCGGTGACGACGTAGTGCTCGAAATAGAGGATGCGCTCGAGGTCCTTGAGCGACATGTCGAGCAACAGGCCGATGCGCGAGGGCAGCGACTTGAGGAACCAGATATGTGCCACCGGCGCCGCCAGTTCGATGTGCCCCATGCGCTCGCGGCGGACCTTGGACAGGGTCACCTCGACCATGCACTTCTCGCACACCACGCCCTTGTATTTCATGCGCTTGTACTTGCCGCACAGGCACTCGTAGTCCTTGGTCGGGCCGAAGATGCGGGCGCAGAACAGGCCGTCGCGCTCGGGCTTGAAGGTGCGGTAGTTGATGGTCTCGGGCTTGCGCACTTCGCCGTGCGACCAGGCCTTGATCCGTTCGGGGCTGGCGATCGAAATGCGGATCAAATCGAAACGCGGCGCCGGCTGGGCGGCGGGGCCGCCGAACACGGTCATCAGGTCGGTGCTCATCGGGAGTTCTCCCTGGAATTCATCGGCATGATCGGGATGGCGTTCGCGGTCTTCCGCCCTAACCTTCGCGGGCCTGCAGCTCGACGTTCAGGCACAAAGAGCGCAGCTCCTTGACCAGCACGTTGAAGCTTTCGGGGATGCCGGCCTCGAAGGTGTCGTCGCCGCGCACGATCGCCTCGTAGACGCGGGTGCGGCCGGCGACGTCGTCCGATTTGACGGTCAACATCTCCTGCAGCGTGTAGGCCGCGCCATAGGCCTGCAGCGCCCATACCTCCATCTCGCCGAAGCGCTGGCCGCCGAACTGGGCCTTGCCGCCCAGCGGTTGCTGGGTGACCAGGCTGTAGGGGCCGATCGAGCGGGCATGGATCTTGTCGTCGACCAGGTGGTGCAGCTTGAGCATGTAGATGTAGCCGACCGTCACCTTGCGGTCGAACGGCTCGCCGGTGCGGCCGTCGTGCAGGGTGACCTGGCCCGAGGATTCGAGGCCGGCCTCCCTCAGCAGGCCGACGATGTCAAGCTCGCGCGCGCCGTCGAACACCGGGCTCGCCACCGGCACGCCGGCGGCGAGATTGGAGCCGAGTTCGATCAGCTGCGGATCGTCGACCGCGTTCAGCACTTTCTTGCCGTCCTCGCCGTAGATCGCCTTCAGCCGGCCGCGCAGTTCGGACACCTTGCCCGAGCGCCGCGCCTTGCCGACCAGATCGCCGATCTGCCGGCCGAGGCCGTGGCTGGCCCAGCCGAGATGGGTCTCGAGGATCTGGCCGACGTTCATGCGGCTGGGCACGCCCAGCGGGTTCAGCACCACGTCGACCGGCGTGCCGTCGTCGAGATAGGGCATGTCCTCGCAGGGCACGATGCGCGAGATCACGCCCTTGTTGCCGTGGCGGCCGGCCATCTTGTCGCCCGGCTGCAGCTTGCGCTTCACCGCCACAAACACCTTGACCATCTTCATCACGCCGGGCGGCAGTTCGTCGCCGCGCTGCAGCTTCTCGACCTTGGCCTCGAAGCGGGCCTGCAGGCGCTTCAGGCTGGCATCGAAATGCGCCTTCAGCGCCTCGATGTCGGCCATCGCCTTCTCGTTCTTGAGGCCGAACTGCCACCATTGGCCGTGGCTGTATTCGTCGAGCAGGCCTTCGGTGATGCGGGTCTCGGTCTTGACGCCCTTGGGACCCGATTCCGCCGTCTTGTTGAGCAGCAGATCGCGCAGGCGGGCATAGGTGTTGCGCTCGATGATCGCCTTTTCGTCCTCGCGGTCCTTGGCCAGGTCGTCGATCTGCTCGCGCTCGTTGGCTAGTGCGCGCTGGTCCTTCTCGACGCCGTGGCGCGAGAACACCCGCACTTCGACCACCGTGCCGGTCACGCCCGGCGGCACCCGCAGCGAGGTGTCGCGCACGTCCGAGGCCTTCTCGCCGAAGATCGAACGCAGCAGCTTTTCTTCCGGCGTCATCGGCGTCTCGCCCTTGGGCGTGACCTTGCCGACCAGGATGTCGGCCGCCTTGACCTCGGCGCCGAGGTAGACGATGCCGGCCTCGTCGAGCTGGCGGAGCGATTCCTCGCCGACGTTCGGAATGTCGCGAGTGATTTCCTCGGGACCCAGCTTGGTGTCGCGCGCCATCACTTCGAATTCCTCGATGTGGATCGAAGTGAAGACGTCGTCCGAGACGATGCGCTCGGAAATCAGGATCGAGTCCTCGAAATTGTAGCCGTTCCACGGCATGAACGCGACCAGCACGTTGCGGCCGAGCGCCAAGTCGCCGAGATCGGTCGAGGGACCGTCGGCGATGACGTCGCCGCGCTGCACCAAATCGCCGACCTTGACCAGTGGGCGCTGGTTGATCGAGGTCGACTGGTTGGAGCGCTGGAACTTGAGCAGGTTGTAGATGTCGACCGGCGAGGCGTCGCCCTCGGTATCCTCGGTCGAGCGGATGACGATGCGGGTGGCGTCGACCTGGTCGATGATGCCGGCACGGCGGGCGACGATGATGGCGCCGGAATCGCGCGCCACCACGTCCTCCATGCCGGTGCCGACCAGCGGCGCCTCGGAACGGATCAGCGGCACCGCCTGGCGCTGCATGTTCGAGCCCATCAGCGCACGGTTGGCGTCGTCGTTCTCGAGGAACGGAATCAGCGCCGCCGCCACCGACACCAACTGCTTGGGCGAGACGTCGATGAAATCGATCGATTCCGGCCGCGCCATGATGAAGTCGTCGGCCTGTCGGCAGCTGACCAGCTCCTGGACGAAGCGGCCGCGGCCATCGAGCTCGGCGTTGGCCTGGGCGACGATGAAGCGGCCCTCCTCCATCGCCGAGAGATAGATCACCTCGTCGGTGACGCGGCCGTCCTTGACCTTGCGATAGGGGCTTTCGATGAAGCCGTATTTGTTGACCCGGGCATAGGTCGCCAGCGAACTGATCAGTCCGATGTTCGGGCCTTCCGGCGTCTCGATCGGGCAGATGCGGCCGTAATGGGTCGGATGCACGTCGCGCACCTCGAAGCCGGCGCGTTCGCGCGTCAGGCCGCCCGGCCCCAGCGCCGACAGCCGGCGCTTGTGGGTGATCTCGGACAGCGGGTTGGTCTGGTCCATGAACTGCGAGAGCTGCGAGGAGCCGAAGAACTCGCGCACCGCCGCCGCCGCCGGCTTGGCGTTGATCAGGTCGTGCGGCATGACCGAGTCGATCTCGACCGAGCTCATGCGCTCGCGGATCGCGCGCTCCATGCGCAGAAGCCCGATGCGGTACTGGTTCTCCATCAGCTCGCCGACCGAACGCACCCGGCGGTTGCCGAGATGGTCGATGTCGTCAATCTCGCCGCGGCCGTCCTTGAGTTCGACCAGGGTCTTGATCACCGCCAGGATGTCGTCGCGGCGCAGCACGCGCATGGTGTCGGGCGCATCCAGGCTGAGGCGGGCGTTCATCTTGACTCGGCCGACCGCCGACAGATCGTAGCGTTCGGGGTCGAAGAACAGGCCCTTGAACAAGGTCGAAGCGGCCTCGATGGTCGGCGGCTCGCCCGGGCGCATGACACGGTAGATCTCGATCAGCGCGCGGTCCTTGTCGGTCACCTTGTCGAGCGCCAGCGTGTTGCGCATGTAGGCGCCGACATTGACGTGATCGATGTCGAGCGTCGGCAACTGGCGCACGCCGGCCTCGATCAGGGTCTTGATCGCGCTTTCGGTCAGCTCGTCGCCGGCCTCGACGTGAATCTCGCCGGTCTTCTCGTTGATGATGTCGAGCGCGGCGTAACGCCCGACCAGGTCGGCGTCGCCGACGGCGATGTGCTTGAGGCCGTCCTGCTGCCATTTGCGCGCCAGCCGCGGCGTGATCTTGACCCCGGCCTCGGCCGCGACCTTGCCGGTCTCGGCGTTGATCAGGTCGCGCGCCAGCTTGACGCCCTTCATGCGCTCGGGATCGAACGCGGTGCGCCAGCCGCCTTCCTTGACCTTGCTGTAGACCACTTGGCCGTAGAAGCGGCCAAGGATGTCCTCGGCCGACATCTCGAGCGCGTAGAGCAGCGTCGTCGCCAGCAGCTTGCGGCGGCGGTCGATGCGGACATAGACGTTGTCCTTGGCGTCGAACTCGAAATCCAGCCACGAGCCGCGATAGGGAATGATCCGCGCGGCATAAAGCAGCTTGCCCGAGCTGTGGGTCTTGCCCTTGTCGTGGTCGAAGAACACGCCCGGCGAGCGATGCATCTGGCTGACGATGACGCGTTCGGTGCCGTTGATGATGAAGGTGCCCTTGTCGGTCATCAGCGGCATTTCGCCCATGTAGACCTCCTGCTCCTTGATGCCGAGCAGGGTCTTGGCCTGGGTGTCGGGATCGACCCGATAGACCACCAGTTGCAAGGTCACCTTGAGCGGCGCGGCAAAGGTCATGCCGCGCTGCTGGCATTCTTCGACGTCGTATTTGGGCGCTTCGAACTCGTACTTGACGAATTCCAGCCGCGAGCTGTCGGAAAAATCCGAAATCGGAAACACCGACTTGAACACCGCCTGCAGCCCGGTGTCGACGCGCTGCGCCGGCATCACGTTCATCTGCAGGAACTGTTCGTAGGAATTGCGCTGCACCTCGATCAGATTCGGCATGGTGACGGCCGAGGGAATGCGGCCGAAGGTCTTGCGGATGCGCTTCCTGCCGGTGAACGTGAGTGCCATGCTCGCTCCTTGCCGCGCGCGGCGCGCGGCCCATCCCGATTGCGTCAGATGCTCAAACCGCCGGATCGCCCGCCGCCGGCGCGCGCGAGGCGCGAGCGGCGACGGGCCGAACCGGAACCGACTACTTCAGCTCGACCTTGGCGCCGGCCTTCTCGAGCTGGGTCTTCAGCTTGGCGGCGTCGTCCTTGGAGACTCCGTCCTTGACGGTCTTGGGCGCGCCTTCGACCAGGTCCTTGGCCTCCTTCAGGCCGAGGCCGGTGATGGCGCGGACTTCCTTGATGACGTTGATCTTGTTGGCGCCGGCTTCGGCCAGCACCACCGTGAACTCGGTCTTCTCGGCGGCGGCCGGGGCGCCGGCGGCGGCACCCGGCACGGCGGCGGCCACTGCCACCGCGGCGGCGGCCGAGACGCCCCATTTCTCTTCCAGCATCTTGGCCAGTTGCGCGGCCTCGATCACGGTCAAGGACGACAGGTCGTCGGCAATTTTGTTCAGGTCAGCCATGTCACTCTCCGAAGGGTCTCTTTGTTGGGTCAGGTCGTGTGTGGTTGGGATCGGCGATCAAGCCGGCTTGGCGCCTTGGGCACCAAACACGCGGGCCAATTTTCCGGCGGGCGCCTGGATGACGCTCGCCAGCTTCTGCGCCGGCGCCTGGATGACGCCGATCAGCCTGGCCCGCAGTTCGTCGCGCGAGGGCAGTTCGGCCAGGGCCTTGACGCCGTTGACGTCGAGGCTGGTCTGACCCAATGCGCCGCCGAGGATCTGCAGCTTGTCGTTCTTCTTGGCGAACTCCACCGCCGCCTTGGCGGCCGCCACCGGGTCCTTGGACGAAGCGAAGCCGGTCGGGCCCTTGAACAAACCGCCCAGGGCCTTGTAGCTCGTGCCGTCCAGGGCCCGCTGCGCGAGCCGGTTCTTGGCGACCTTGAAGCTCGCCCCGGCCGCACGCAGCTTCGATCGCAATTCATGGATCGCGGCCGCGTCGAGTCCGGCATTGCGGGTCACCACCACCACCCCGGCCTCGCTAAAGGTCCGGTTGAGGGAGGTAACCAGCTGGCGTTTGCCTTCTCGGTCCACTCTACTCCTCCAGTTGCGAACGGGCGGCGGTCTCGCCGCCATCCGTTCGGTTGCACCTGGCGCCCGCGATCTGTCTCGCGGCCGCCGCTTGACCTGTCCCAGAGGAGACGATCCGAATGCTCCGGATCGTGCCACTGTCTGCGCCGGCGGGAAGCTCCCTTTCAGCCCCGAAGGGCGCCGTGCGGTCTCGGACAGGAACGGCGATCGGGCTTGCGCCCTGTCGCCGCCTTCGCCGCCGGTCGCCCGGCGGCAAATTCAGTCTCGTTCTCCCTAACCCGTAGCGCCGCCCAGCAACTGGGCGATGTCGATCTTGACGCCGGGCCCCATGGTCGAGCTGAGCGTCACCTTCCGCATGTAGATGCCCTTGGCGCCCGAGGGCTTGGCCTTGTTGACCGCCTCGATGAAGCTGCGCACGTTCTCGAACAGCGCGTTCTCGCCGAAGCTGGCCTTGCCGACGCCGGCATGGATCAGCCCGTTCTTGTCGACCCGGAACTCGACCTGGCCGGCCTTGGCGTTGCGCACCGCGGTGGTGACGTCGGCGGTGACCGTGCCCATCTTGGGATTGGGCATCAGCCCGCGCGGCCCCAGCACCTTGCCCAGCCGACCGACCACGCCCATCATGTCGGGCGTGGCAATGACGCGATCGAAATCGATCTCGCCTTTGTTGACTTTTTCGACCAGGTCCTCGGCTCCGACCACGTCGGCGCCGGCGGCTTTGGCTTCCTCGGCCTTGGCCGCCTTGGCGAACACCGCCACCCGCAGCGTCTTGCCGACGCCATGAGGCAGCGCCACCGTGCCGCGCACCATCTGATCGGCGTGCTTGGGATCGACCCCCAGATTCATCGCGATCTCGATGGTTTCGTCGAACTTGGCCTTGGCCCGCTCCTTGACCAGCTTGACCGCCTCGGCGGCGGGGTAGGACTTGTGCGGGTCGAGCGCCGCCCGGGCGGCCTTCATGCGCTTGGATACGGCCATGGTCTCAGCCCTTCACTTCCAGGCCCATCGAACGCGCCGAGCCGGCGATCATGCTGGCGGCGGCCTCGAGGTCGGTGGTATTGAGGTCCTTCATCTTCAGCTTGGCGATGTCGCGCACCTGCGCCATCGTCACCGAGCCGGCGACGTCGCGGCCCGGCTTCTGCGAGCCGGATTCCAGCTTCGCCGCCTTCTTCAGATAATAGGACGCGGGCGGGGTGCGGCTGACGAAGGTGAACGAACGGTCGCTATAGACCGTGATCGTCACCGGAATCGGCATGCCCTCTTCCATGCCCTTGGTCTGGGCGTTGAACTGCTTGCAGAACTCCATGATGTTGACGCCGCGCTGACCCAGCGCGGGCCCGATCGGCGGGGAAGGATTGGCCTTGCCCGCCGGCACCTGGAGCTTGATGTAGCCGTCGATCTTCTTCATGACACTCCTGCCTCATCGAACCAGCGGGGACGGTACGGCTTGAGGCCAGCCTCCCATGCCCCGGGTCCGCCGGAACGCACCATTGCTTCCGGTCAGACCTTCTCCACTTGCGAATACTCCAGCTCGACCGGGGTGGCGCGGCCGAAGATCGACACCGCCACCTTGAGCCGCGCCTTGTCCTCGTCGACTTCCTCGACCAGGCCGTTGAACGAGGTGAACGGGCCGTCGCACACCCGCACCTGCTCGCCGATCTCGAAGGTGATCGAGGGCTTGGGCCGCTCGATGCCTTCCTGGACCTGCTTCATGATGCGGTCGACTTCGTTCTGGGCGACCGGCGAGGGCTTGCCGCCCGAGCCGAGGAAACCGGTCACCTTGGGCGTGTTCTTGATCAGGTGGTAGGCCTGATCCGACATTTCCATCTTGGCCAGCACGTAGCCGGGGAAGAACTTGCGCTCGCCGGCGACCTTCTGGCCGCGGCGGATCTGCACCACTTCCTCGGTCGGCACCAGCACCTCGGCGATGGCGTCGGTCATCTTTTCCTGCACCGCCGAGTCGCGGATCGCCTGGGCGACCTTCTTCTCGAAGCCGGAATAGACGTGAATGATGTACCACTGGAACGCCATCGTCAGGCTCCCAACCCCAGCAAGAGACGGACGCCGAAGGCCAGCGCCTTGTCGACCAGGAAAAAGAAGATCGCCAGCACGAACACCACCACGAAGATCAGCGCGGTGGTGATCGCGGTCTCGCGCCGGCTGGGCCAGGTGACCTTGTTCACTTCCTGGCGCACCTGGCGCAGGAACTCGCCCGGGGTGACCCGGGGAGTCGTCGTGCCGCCGCTATTTCCGCCAGTACCGCTCATCGCCTTCGCTTCGTTCCGTTCGCTGCTTCGTCAGCCGTTGGCAGGGGTGGAGGGTCTCGAACCCCCAGCCCCCGGTTTTGGAGACCGGTGCTCTACCAATTGAGCTACACCCCTTCGTGCCCGCGGCTACTTGATGATCTTGGCGACGACGCCGGCGCCGACGGTGCGGCCGCCCTCGCGGATGGCGAAGCGCAGGCCCTCGTCCATCGCGATCGGCGCGATCAGCTCGATCTCCATCGCGATGTTGTCCCCCGGCATCACCATCTCCACCCCGTCCGGCAGCTTCACCGTCCCGGTGACGTCGGTGGTGCGGAAGTAGAATTGCGGCCGGTAGTTGGTGAAGAACGGCGTATGCCGCCCGCCCTCCTCCTTGGTCAGCACGTAGGCCTCGGCCTTGAAATGCGTGTGCGGCGTGATCGACCCCGGCTTGGCCAGCACTTGGCCCCGCTCGACCTCCTCCCGCTTCGTTCCCCGCAGCAGGCAGCCCACATTGTCCCCAGCCTCGCCCCGGTCCAGCACCTTGCGGAACATCTCCACGCCCGTGCAGATCGTCTTCTGCGTCGCCTTCAGGCCGACGATCTCGATCTCGTCCCCCGTCAGCACCACCCCGCGCTCGATCCGCCCCGTCACCACCGTGCCCCGACCCGAGATCGAGAACACGTCCTCGATCGGCATCAAAAACGGCTTCTCCACGTCCCGCTTCGGCTGCGGCACGTAGCCGTCCACCGCCTCCATCAGCTTGTGGATCGCCTGCTTGCCGCGTGCCTCGTCCTTCCCCTCCAGCGCCGCCAGCGCCGACCCCGGCACGATCGGAATCTTGTCCCCGGGGAAGTTGTACTTCGACAGCAGCTCCCGCACCTCCAGCTCCACCAGCTGCAACAGCTCGGGATCGTCCACCATGTCCACCTTGTTCAGGAACACCACGATCGCCGGCACCCCCACCTGCCGCGCCAGCAGAATGTGCTCCCGCGTCTGCGGCATCGGCCCGTCCGCCGCCGACACCACCAAGATCGCTCCGTCCATCTGCGCCGCGCCCGTGATCATGTTCTTGACGTAGTCCGCGTGCCCCGGGCAATCGACATGCGCATAGTGCCGGTTCTTGGTCTCGTACTCCACATGCGCCGTCTGAATCGTGATCCCACGCGCCTTCTCCTCCGGCGCCTTGTCGATCTGATCGTAGGCCTTGAACTCCGCCTGCCCGCTCTCCGCCAGCACCTTCGTGATCGCCGCCGTCAGCGTCGTCTTGCCATGATCGACGTGCCCGATCGTCCCCACGTTGCAGTGCGGCTTGGTCCGCTCGAATTTCGCCTTCGCCATCGTCGTGCTCCCGAATCGTCCTTGGCGTTACGCCAGCTTGGCCCGGACCTCGTCGGCGATCGCCTGAGGCACCTGGCTGTAGTGGTCGAAATGCATGGTGTAGGTCGCGCGCCCCTGGGTCATCGAGCGCAGCGTGTTGACGTAGCCGAACATGTTGGCCAGCGGCACCATCGACTGGATGACGGTGGCGTTGCCCCGCTTTTCGGTGCCGGTGATCTGGCCGCGGCGGCCGTTGAGGTCGCCGATGCAGTCGCCCATGTGATCGTCCGGCGTCACCACCTCGACCCGCATGATCGGCTCGAGCAGCTTGGGACGCGCCTTCTGCAGGCCTTCGCGCACGCAGGTGCGGGCCGCGACCTCGAACGCCAGCGCCGAGGAGTCGACCTCGTGATAGGCGCCGTCGGTCAGCACCACCTTGACGTCGACCACCGGGAAGCCGGCCAGCGGTCCCGAATCCATCACCGACTTGACGCCCTTCTCGACGCCGGGGACGTATTCCCGCGGCACGTTGCCGCCGACGACTTCGGAGTCGAACTCGTTTCCGGTGCCGGCCGCTTGCGGCTCGATCCGCATCTTGACGCGGGCGTATTGGCCCGAGCCGCCGGTCTGCTTCTTGTGGGTGTAGTCGAGTTCGATCGCCTGGGTGATGGTCTCGCGATAAGCCACTTGCGGCGCGCCGACATTGGCCTCGACCTTGTACTCGCGGCGCATGCGGTCGACGATGATCTCGAGGTGCAGCTCGCCCATGCCCTTGATCACGGTCTGGCCGGATTCATGGTCGACCGCGACTCGGAACGAGGGGTCTTCCTGCGCCAGGCGATTGAGCGCCACGCCCATCTTCTCCTGGTCGCCCTTGGTCTTGGGTTCGACCGCGACTTCGATCACCGGATCGGGGAATTCCATCCGCTCCAGCACCACCGGATTGGCCGGATCGCACAGCGTATCGCCGGTGGTGGTGCCCTTGAGGCCGGCCAGGGCGACGATGTCGCCGGCGCTGGCTTCCTTGATTTCCTCGCGGTTGTTGGCGTGCATCAGCAGCATGCGGCCGATGCGCTCCTTCTGGTCCTTGACCGAATTGAGCACGCCGGTGCCCGAGGCCAGCGTGCCGGAATAGATCCGTACGAAGGTCAGCGTGCCGACGAAGGGGTCGGTCATGATCTTGAACGCCAGGCCGGAGAACGGCGCATCGTCGCGGCACTCGCGCACCACGTCCTCGTCCTTGCCGATCTTCTTGCCCTTGACCGCGGCGACATCGGTCGGCGCCGGCAGGTAGTCGACCACGCTGTCCAGCAGCGGCTGCACGCCCTTGTTCTTGAACGCCGCACCGGTGATGATCGGCACGAACTTGGCGCTGATCGTGCCCTTGCGGATGCAGGCGCTGAGCGTCGCTTCGTCCGGCTCCTTGCCCTCGAGATAGGCCTCGAGCGCCTTATCGTCCATCTCGACAGCGGCTTCCACCAGCTTGGCGCGCCACTCGGCAGCCTTTTCCGCCAGCTCGGCCGGGATCTCGCCGACGACGTAATCCGCGCCCAGCGTCTCGTCCTTCCAGACGATCGACTTCATGCGCACCAGGTCGACCACCCCTATGAAAGCGCTTTCGGCGCCGATCGGGAGCTGGATGACCAGCGGATTGGCGCCGAGGCGGTCCTTGATGGTGTCGACCGACATGAAGAAGTCGGCGCCGATGCGATCCATCTTGTTGACGAAGCAGATGCGGGGGACGCCGTACTTGTCGGCCTGGCGCCATACCGTCTCGGTCTGCGGCTCGACGCCGTTGACCGCGTCGAACACGGCGCAGGCGCCGTCGAGCACGCGCAGGCTGCGCTCGACCTCGATGGTGAAGTCGACATGGCCCGGGGTGTCGATGATGTTGATGCGATGATCGCGCCAGAAGCAGGTGGTGGCGGCCGAGGTGATGGTGATGCCGCGCTCCTGCTCCTGCTCCATCCAGTCCATGGTGGCGGCGCCCTCGTGGACTTCGCCCATCTTGTGCGAGCGGCCGGTGTAGTAGAGCACGCGCTCGGTGGTGGTGGTCTTGCCGGCATCGATATGGGCCATGATGCCGATATTGCGGTAGCGATCGAGCGGAGTGGTGCGGGGCATGACGGACTCCTCGACCCTTACCAGCGGTAATGCGAGAAGGCGCGGTTGGCATCCGCCATGCGGTGCGTGTCCTCGCGCTTCTTGACCGAGTTGCCGCGATTGTTGAAGGCGTCCATCAGCTCGTTGGAAAGCCGCTCCATCATGGTGAATTCGGACCGGCCGCGCGCCGAATCGATCACCCAGCGGATGGCCAGCGCCTGGCGGCGCTCGGGCCGCACCTCGACCGGAACCTGGTAGGTCGCGCCGCCGACGCGCCGCGAGCGCACCTCGACCGCGGGCTTGACGTTTTCCAGCGCGCCGTGGAACACCTTGAGCGGGTCGCCCGACTTCTGGGAAATGCGGTCGAAGGCATCGTAGACCGTGGTCTCGGCCACCGACTTCTTGCCCTGGTACATCAGGCAGGCCATGAACTTGCCC
>Ga0194120_10006491_pt1 | contig 16512 bp, 14 predicted proteins | sample TA2MahCa65mmetaG_FD_148642 | JGI IMG/M metagenome (GOLD analysis project Ga0194120, IMG submission 148642) | Freshwater microbial communities from Lake Tanganyika, Tanzania - TA2015019 Mahale Deep Cast 65m | ecosystem: Environmental > Aquatic > Freshwater > Lake | place: Tanzania: Lake...
GCCCTGTGCTGCGGAGCGCCTTCCGGTTGCGGAAGGCGTGGCAGACCGCGTGATCAGCCTGCCGATGAGTGCGGATCTCGCCGACACGGACCGGGAGCGGGTGATAGGCGCGCTGGGAGCGGCGGTGGAGAGACTAGGAGGCGACAAGACATGACAGGTATCACGCCGATCCGTGATCGAAAGATTCGTTTTGCGCTAACCGGCTGCGGCAGGATTGCCGCTAACCATTTCGCCGCGATCGAGCAGCACGCCAAGGACGCCGAGCTTGTCGCGGTGTGCGACATCAATCCCGCGGCGCTGGAGAAGGCGGTCGCCCGTACGGGCGTCCGGGGCTACAAATCTCACGAGGAAATGATTCGCGACAGCGGCGCCGACATCGTCGTAGTAGCCACGCCAAGCGGCATGCATCCCGCACAGACGATCTCCGCCGCCAGGGCGGGATGCCACGTGATGACCGAGAAGCCCATGGCGACGCGTTGGCGCGATGGCGTCGAAATGGTGCGCGCCTGCGACCAGGCGGGCGTCCGGCTGCTGGTGGTCAAGCAGAATCGTTGCAACGATACCCTTCAGGTTCTGAAGCGGGCGGTGAATGACGGGCGATTCGGTCGAATCCATTCCGTGGCGATCAACGTCTTCTGGACCCGTCCCCAGGAATACTACGACTCGGCCAGGTGGCGCGGAACCTGGGAGTTCGACGGCGGGGCGCTGATGAACCAGGCCAGCCATTACATCGATCTGCTCGATTGGCTGGTGGGCCCGGTCGAAAGCGTGATGGCGTACACGGGCACGCTGGCACGCAACATCCAGGTCGAGGATTCCGGCGTCGCTTCGGTGCGCTGGCGCAGCGGAGCCCTGGGCACGGTGAATGTGACGATGCTGACCTACCCCAGGAATTTCGAGGGCTCGATCACGATCATCGGGGAACGGGGTACGGCGCGAGTCGGAGGCGTGGCAGTCAATACCATCGACCACTGGGAGTTCGCGGAGCCGCACCCGGACGATGACCGGATCCGTGACGCGAGCTACCAGACTGCTTCCGTCTATGGATTCGGCCATCCGCGTTACTATGCGAACGCCATAGAAACGCTGCGTGACGGTGCGGAACCGGCTACCGACGGGCGCGAGGGACTCAAGTCTTTGGAAATCCTCATCGCCCTCTACCTATCGGCCAGGGACGGCAGAAAAGTCAGCCTGCCGCTCGAGTATTGACGCGGGATTCAGCATGGACCAACTCAACGACAAGCACATCCTGATCACCGGTGGCACCGGCTCCTTCGGACAGGCCTTCGTCAAGGCGGTGGTGGATCGCGCACCGCGCATCGGGCGCCTCGCTATTTTCAGTCGCGACGAGCTCAAGCAATACGAGATGGCGAAGAAGTTTCCGCCCGAAACCTACCCGGGTATACGCTATTTCATTGGCGATGTCCGGGATGGGGAACGACTGCGCAGGGCGATGGAGGGTATCGACGTGGTAATCCATGCGGCGGCGCTCAAGCAGATTCCCACCGCCGAATACAATCCGTTTGAATGCATCAAGACCAATGTGCTCGGTGCGCAGAACGTGATCGAGGCGGCGCTCGAGTCGAGCGTCAAGCGGGTGGTGGCGCTGTCAACTGACAAGGCGGCGGCACCGATCAATCTCTACGGCGCAACCAAGCTGTGCTCGGACAAGCTGTTCGTCTCGGCCAACAATATCCGTGGCCGAAGGGACTTGCGTTTCAGTGTGGTGCGCTACGGCAACGTGATGGGCAGTCGGGGTTCGGTGATCCCGTTCTTTCTGGATCGCCGCAAGACCGGTGTGCTTCCGATCACCGATCCGGAGATGACCCGATTCAACATCAGCCTTGACGAGGGTGTACGCATGGTTCTCTGGGCCCTGAGAAACGCCAAGGGTGGCGAGATCTTCGTACCCAAGATTCCCAGCTATCGGATAATTGACGTCGCGTCTGCGGTGGGCCCCGAATGCGAGCAGCGGGTCGTAGGGATTCGTCCGGGGGAAAAGATCCACGAGGAGATGATCACAAAAAGCGACAGTTACAACACGGTCGATCGCGAGCAATACCTTGCGATTCTTCCTCAAGGCGGCAACTACACGGTCGACGAGTATTGCAGCGAGTTTGGCGCGACGCGCGTGCGCCCCGGTTATGCATACAACAGCGGCACGAATCCCAAATTTCTCAGCGTCGAACAGTTGCGCCGTCTGATTTCGCAGCACGTATCGTTGCCCACCGACTGATGATTCCCTACGGCCGCCAGGAGATCACCACAGCGGACATTGACGCCGTCGTGGCGGTCCTGCGCTCAAATTACCTTACACAGGGCCCGGCAGTACCGCAGTTTGAGCAGGCAGTGGCGAGCTACTGCGGGGCGGCACACGGGGTTGCCGCGAATAGCGCGACTAGCGCCTTGCATCTTGCTTGCCTTGCACTGGGCGTAGGCGAGGGGGACCGGGTATGGACCTCGCCGATAAGCTTCGTTGCCAGCGCGAACTGTGCCCGCTACTGCGGCGCAATCGTCGATTTTGTCGACATCGATGCGCGCACGGGCAACATGAGTGTGGACCGGCTCGCAGTGAAGTTGCGCGAGGCACGGGTGGCGGGTTCGTTGCCCAAGGTGGTGATCCCGGTCCACCTTTGCGGATTGCCCTGCGACATCGCAGCCATCCATGCCTTGGGACAGGAATACGGCTTTCGCATCATCGAAGACGCGTCACACGCCATCGGCGCACGGTACCGGGGCCAGCAGATAGGCAACTGCCGGTACAGCGACATCGCGGTGTTCAGTTTCCATCCGGTCAAGATCATCACCACGGGCGAGGGAGGTATGGCAATGACCAATGATGCCGAAATCGCCAACCGCATGGCGCTGCTGCGCAGCCACGGCATCACCCGCGACCCTTCGCTCATGTCCCGCGTGCCGGATGGCCCCTGGTACTACCAGCAGATCGATCTCGGATACAACTACCGGATGACCGACATCCAGGCGGCGCTCGGAATCAGCCAGCTCGAGCGCCTGGAAGGCTATGTTTCGCAACGGCAGGAACTGGCGCGGCGCTATGACCAATTGCTTGCCGATTTGCCGCTCCTGTTGCCCTATCGGGACGATGTCGGTCGATCGTCGATTCATCTGTACGTAGTCAGGCTTCTGCTCGACCGGATACAGGTATCGCATCGCACGGTGTTCGATGAACTCCGGGGGAACGGAATCGGAGTGAATCTCCACTACATTCCCATCTACTCGCAGCCATATTATCAGCGCCTGGAACATGCCAGGGAGGCTTTACCGGAGGCGGATGCATACTATGCTGCCGCGTTGAGCCTTCCGCTCTTTCCCGCGCTGAGCGAGGACGACCAGCGCAGCGTGGCCGATACCCTGCGCGCCGCGCTGGGCTGGTGAGCAAGGTGACCACGAGACTTGGTCTTGGAACTGTTCAGTTTGGCTTCGACTATGGAGTTGCCAACGTCAGCGGCCGGCCGGATGACGATGAGGTCAGCAACATTCTTCGGGATGCGGTGGATTGCGGGATCGAAACCATCGACACCGCGGCCGCCTACGGTGCCTCCGAGGCGGTGCTCGGCCGCTGCCTGCCGCGAATGGCGGCGGTCAGGCTGGTAACCAAGACCAGGCCGCTGCGCGAACGAACGGAAGCAGGCGACGCCGCCGCCTGGATACGCGACGGGTTTTCCCGTTCTTTGGGGCGACTAAACAGGGAATCGGTGGAAGGGCTTCTTGTCCATCATGCCGCCGATCTCCTTGGACCTTGCGGCGACGCGATCTACAGGGAACTGGTCAGGTTGAAGAAGGAGGGACTGGTCAGGAAAATAGGTCTTTCAGCCTATGCCGGGACCGAAGTCGATGCAGTTCTGGAGCGCTACGATATCGACCAAATCCAGATTCCGGTCAATGTATTCGACCAGCGCCTGGTTGCCGGCGGACAACTGCACCGCCTGCGGCGAAGGGGTGTCGAAATGCATGTGCGTTCGGTCTTCCTGCAAGGGCTTTTGCTGATGGACCCACGGTCCCTCCCCGCCTACTTTGAGCCGATCCGACCCCAAATGCGGGCGTTGCATGAGGCTCTGCGGGATAAGGGACTGACTCCGCCACAGGGAGCGTTGGCCTTCGTTCGTTCGCTCGAGATCGATGTAGTTCTGGTGGGCGTCGAGAGTTCGGCACAGCTGCGGGCCAATCGGAACGACTTCGAGCGCTCTGCGGCGAGCGGCGTCGATTTCACACAATTCGCACTGGATCAGGACTCGTTCCTGAACCCTTCGCGCTGGAAGCTGGCTGCCTGACAGATTTACGAACGGAGCGGGCACGTGCCGCCAGCCTGTGCTTTGGAGAGTGAATATGAATGCTGAATTCGTGGCCCTGGTCAGCGCCGTGCTGAAAGTCCCTGCAGACGCGGTCTCGGCCGAGCTTTCACCGAAGACGTGCAAGAGTTGGGATAGCCTTGCCACGGTAAACCTGGTGGTTACGCTCGAGCAACATTACAAGCGCGTGTTCAGCATCAACGAACTGGCCGAGATGTCCAGCGTCGGCGCGATCTGGAAGCTGGTCTCGGGGTTGGAGTGAAAGCCATGAATGAGGACATGCGTAACGACAATGCCTTCCCGATTGCAGGTGCATACGCCGTCGGTCGAACGGTGTATTTCCGGTATCCCACCGACGCCGACGCGGTTGGGGCCTGGCACCACTGGTTTAATTCCCCGGACGTCACGCGAAACCTGGTAGCCCATTATTGGCCCAATACTCCCGAGGACCAGCTTGCCTACGTTCGGGAGGTGCGGAAGTCGCGGCAGCGGCTGCTCCTGTCGATCATAGACCGCAGCAGTGGGGCGCATATTGGGGTTGGCAGCCTCGGTTCGATCGACTACGTGAATCGACGTGCCGAGGTTTCCCTGGTAATCGGTGAGCGCAACTACCGTGATGGCTTCCGGGCTCTCGAGTGTCTCAGCATGCTCACGGAAATCGGCCTGTGCAAGCTGAATCTGAACAAGCTTGTGGCCACCAGCCTTGCCATTTCCACCGCCGGCCTGCAGCTCGACACGTTGCTCGGCTATCGGGAATGCGGCCGCTGGCACGAGCATGCGTTTGTCGATGGCAAGTATGTCGATTGCGTGCTACTGGAGATGTTCCAGCGCGACTGGTTCAACTCGCCGAAGCGTCCCAAGTCGCTGTTCCTGGCCGATTGACCGAATGGCGATGCGCGGAATGCCCAAGATGGAAGCGAGTATCGAGAAGCAGGTTGCCGGCGCGGAGCGTCTCCTGCGGGTATGCGGGAGTCTCGTTGCCGGCGAACGATGCCTGATTGTTCACGACAGGGTGGCGAGGCCCATGGTCGAGATCCTGCTCGAGGTTTCCCGATGCATGGCGGCTGCCGCGTCGGCAATCGAGATTCCGGAGCTCGCGATGCACGGAACCGAGCCGCCTGCAGGGACGGCCGACAGGATGTGCGAAGCACAACTGGTGCTCGGGCTGACTGCTAAGTCGATGGCCCATACGAGCGCAAGGCTACGGGCCTGCCAGGCAGGAGCGCGCTATTTGAGCCTTCCGGAATATTCCCCTGCAATGCTGGGGGACGACAGCCTGCTCGCAGACTTCGTCTACGAGGGAGCTCGGGCGAGACGGGTTGCGGACGCGCTCACCGATTCCAATTCAATTAGAGTCACCACTGCGAAGGGTACGGACCTCATCATGTCGGCGCGCGGCCGGGTGGCAAATTGCTGTCCCGGGTACGTCTCCGCCCCTGGCGAGCTGGGGTCGCCACCGGACATAGAGGCAAACGTGTCGCCCATCGAAGCTTTGTCGGCCGGGGTGGCGGTCATCGACGGTTCGATTCCTCACCCGGAACTGGGGCTGCTTGAGTCCGACGTGCGACTGGAGGTCAGGGAGGGGAGGATTTCCCGTATCGACGGCCCGCCAGAAACGGTCGCGGTGCTGACACGTCTGTTCGAATCGGTGGACCGGGACAAGAGCCGAGTCCTTGCGGAGTGCGGAATCGGCCTCAATCCCCTGGCAGGCCTTACCGGGGTGATGCTTACCGACGAAGGCGCAATCGGCACCATGCATCTTGGGTTCGGCTCGAACTCGACAGTCGGCGGGACGAATCATGTTCCATTCCATCTCGACTTTGTCATGCGCTCGCCGACCATCAAGGCCGACAACACAGTCATCTTGCGAGATGGGGAGTGCCTGCTATGACCGGCTCAGGTGAGCGTTTCGAGGACGACTTCAGAGCGCTGGTAAGGGCTCATCCCCAACACCTGGCGATAATCGACGCTGCGTCCGGCAAGGAATGGAGCTACGCCCAGCTTGACGCGCTCCTGCTCCAGTGCGGCAAGTGGATGGCGGCTCGGGGCATAGGCAAGGGCGGCGTCGTGGTTACCGTCCTGCCGAACTGTGTCGAGAGCTTGGTGTTGTTTCTCAGCTGCCTCAGGTTTGGTTGCGCCTATGCGCCGCTTCCGCTCGACGCAACCGTGCGGGACGTTGCCAGTGTTCTTTCGCTGCTTCGCCCCGACCTCCTGCTTGCGCTCCCCGACAACAGGACAGTGCGCGACTGCGGCGCCGGTAGCGCGCTGACGGATGTCGTCGCCGATGGCGACTTTGCCTGGCTGGGATCCGTCTCGGCGTCTCCGGTCGCGATGCCGCGGCACGATGGCGGCGGCAAGGTCTACCTGATGACCAGCGGTACCACCGGCGAATCAAAGATGATGGTTATCGATGGCGACAAGCTGTGGCGATCCGGGAAGCGCTTCCTGGAGTTCCATCGCCATGTCTCCCGCGAGGACCGCTTCTTCAATACGATGCCGATGTCCTATCTCGGCGGCCTGTACAACCTGTGCCTCATCCCGTTGTCCGCGGGCGCATCGATCGTCATCGCGGAATCGTTGGCCGGCGTCGGACTGATGAAGTTCTGGAAAGAGGTAGCGCGGCACAATGTGACCATAGTCTGGCTGGTTCCGACCGTGGTGCGGGCCCTCATTGCGATGTTCGCCGGACACAAGGCGGACTCCGTGGTGCGCGGTGCAATCAGATTCGCCTTTTTCGGTACCGCGCCTTCCACGCCTGAGCTCAAGACTGAATTCGAGGCCATGTTCGGCATCAGGCTTCTCGAGAACTACGCGCTTTCGGAGACCACCTTCATCACCTCGGAACGCCTCGATGCTTCAATGCCGGCACGCCTGGCGGGGGTCGGGGAGATTCTTCCCTATGTCGATATTGCGATGAGGGTCGAGCAGGACAGCGAAGGAAAGGACATCGCCGAAATTGGCGTGAAAACCCCCTTCCTTTTCGATGGATATGTCGATCTGCAGGGAGCCGTGACAGCGCCCAGGCTCGATGACGGGTACTTCTATACGGGTGACGTCGGCTACGTGGAAAAGGACATTCTCCATATCAGCGGACGGGTCAAGGACATCATCAAGAAGGCCGGCGTCCTGATCGTTCTTCCGGAGATCGAGGCGATCCTGTCAACGCACGGCAACGTCGCCGAGGTAGCGGCCTTCAGGATCGGCCACGAATATTACGGCGAGGACTACGTCGTGGCGTGCCGCCTGAAGACAGCTGTTCCCGGAACGAACCCGGACGAGCTGCTCGAGTATATCCGCGATCGTGTGGTGCGCTCGAAGTGGCCCCATGACCTGCTCGTGGTCGGTGAGTTTCCGCGCACCAAGAGCGGCAAGGCACGCAAGGGCGAACTGGCGGAAGGGTATGCCAGGAACCGGCTGGTAACATCATGAAACTATCACGTTCCGCGATGGCGGTTTCGGAAGCCGTTTCGATCCGCATCAACCAGAAAGTCTATGACCTCAAGCGGGCAGGACACGACCCGATCGTACTGTCGCTGGGAGAGGCCTTCTTCGATATTCCGATGATGGAATTCGGTGCTCTGGATTTCGAGCGCGGCTACCACTATTCAGATACGCAGGGATTGCCAGGATTGCGTCGCAAGATCGCGGAGTACTACGGTGAAAGATACTACGCGCCGGTGGATGGCGGCCGTGAGATCATGATTACCGCCGGTTCCAAGGTCGCAATCTATATGGCCCTCCTGGCTGTGCTGAATTCAGGAGACGAGGTCGCCGTGCACGAGCCGTGCTGGCTCAGCTATCCGCACCAGGCGACGCTCTGCGGCGGCGGGACGGTTCACATTCCCTATTTTGCCGAGCCAGGCGAGTTTCCCAGTTACTACACGGACAAGACGCGCGCGATCATCGTCAACAACCCGAACAATCCCTCTGGCAGGCTCTACAGCAACGAGAATCTGCGGACAGTCTATGAAGGCTGCCTGGCGCGGGGGATGTGGATGATAGTCGACGAGGCCTACAGCGACTTCATCATCGACAGGCCGTACAACTCCATGGCCGAACTCGTTCCCGACAAGAAGTCGCTGATTATCGTGAACTCGCTTTCGAAGAACATGGGGATGTCGGGCTGGAGGATAGGTTACGCCATAGCGTCCGCAGAAACGATCGGCGTGCTTATGAAAATGAACCAGCATCTGGTGACCTGTGCGCCGACGATTCTGATGCAGTATGTGGAGAAGTACTTCGACGACATTCTGCAGTGCACGCTGCCCCAGGTGATCCAGATCGTCGAGAAACGGAAACGGGTCGTGCGCATGATCGATGATCTAGGAATCGAAAGGCTTCCCGGGGAGACGACGTATTACCTCTTCCTGGGTATTGGCAACTACAAGGGCGATTCGGAGAAGTTTGCCGCGACTTTACTCGAACGCAGGCGCATCAGCGTGGTGCCGGGCAGCGCGTATGGCAAGAGTACTGACCGGTTCATCAGGATAGGCGTAGGCACGGAGAGCGAGGAACGCATCTGGGAGGCCTTACAGGCGATCAGGAGCCTGATCCACGCCTGAACTGGGTGCATCCGAGCATGGCTTGTCAGACGATGATCCTGGTTGATTCCCTGGCTGCGGTGGCGGCGTCCAAGGCGGCTGGAGTTTGCGGAAGATATGCGACGGACAATCCGCTGCTGGCGGAAAATGCGCTACTCGGAGCGGGCGCCATTGATCTCGACGCAACAATCAACCGCGAGGACGAGGTGCGAATTGGCAAGTTTGCCGCAAGATGCGCGAGCGAAGTAGATGAAATTCTGGATTGTGCCGAGATTGCCGATGCCTACAGTTTTTCTCGCGGAAGCATCCGTTTTGCCCCAGGTGGCAGTAAGCTATTTTCAGGGCAAATCTATCGGGCGACCGCGTTGGGCAGAGCGCTGGGAGAGATACAACCGGATTGCATACGAATATTTGCACTTGATCGTGCGCCAAAAACCGGCATTCCCCACCTTTTGCCGGAGCGCTTTCAAGTGCCGTGGCCACGGTTGGCGAGGTTCGGGTTCTTTGGGGGGATTTCTACCGAAGTAACCGGAGTTGACACGCCGCTCCCGAGTATTGTGAATGACACGGCAAGTCGTAACCTTGTGCGGCGGTTGGTCGGTTTCCCGTTACCGGCAATTGTTGGTGTAATGGCGATGAAACCATGGTTTGCCTCTGCCCTCAGATGCCTTGGCGGGCCTGTGGTGATCCGAGATGGCGACAACGAGGCGATCCGAGAAACTCTGGGTTACTTGGCGATTAGAGGTGTTTCTACTATCAGTCTTAAGCCGGCCAATATGTTCGCGCCAGATTGGCAACCGAATGCTTCTTCTAATGTTCCACTCGTCGAACAACTTTTGAGCGGGTTAGTGAAAGACCGTCTGGCCGAACTTCACCAGTTTACGCAGCCGCAGGTTGACGCGTTGGCCCGACTCATAGTATGGCATTACCGCGGTGGAATTGAATTGGCTGCGCAACGAGTTTCTGTTCTTCGGAAACGATTTTACGAAACAATTCGGGAAATTGATCGACCTACTGTGCTCGTGTCCAGCTCGGCTATGGGAGTAGAAGGGGCCCACATGCATTCGCTTTGTCAAGAAAGCAAGATTCCACTGATAGAGTTTGAGCATGGCGTTACGACAGGTTTGTCGAGAACCTCGGAGCATAAGTTGGGTTTTTCGGAAGTAAAAAATTGTGACGAAATGATGGTTTGCAGTCAGGCATCAAAGGATTCTTTCGAGCGTTCTGGAGCAACTGGAACTCAAATAACGGTAATTGGACTGCCAGAGCAGGTGCGTCGTACTTACCGGCGACCATTGCAGCGGTGGCTTTTGCGACGGGCTTTGGGTATCGGTTTGAGACGTCAAGTGGTAATACACGTCGGAACAACAAGCTTCCAAGGTAATCTTCGTGGTGGTCCCTATGCACATATGGAAGGAGAGATACCTCCACTGAATCGACGACTGATTCAAGAAGTTTATGGTGGCCTGACCGGCTGGCAGGTTCTCTTTAAGGATTACCCAACCCAACGATTTCCGTATGAGCCGGATTGTGCGGAATATGTCGGAACCCCTTCGTCAGTCCGCTATCTCGGGGAAGAAGATTTCCGGTATTTCAGAGCAGTCGCGGACGTGATAGTAACCATGGTGCCATCAAGCACACTGGGCTGGTGTGTCGGTGCCGACGTCCCGTTGATTTGGTTGGACAGTCCGGTCTCACCGCTGCTGAATTCTGTGCAGACTCAGGCATTCCGCGAAGCCTTCCTGTTTGTCGATATGCGAGACAATGATTGGTCGGTACAGTTAGCTGGCCTATTGGCTATCGGCTTGCATCGATTGCGATCGCTATGGCTGGAAAAGGGGCCTGCTCGTAAGCGATGTCTGGAGCAGTACATCACTGGTCCGGTTGAACCGCCTGGCAGGATCGCCGCGACCCGAATTCTGGGCCACCTTAGTGCGCAATCCCAACGAAACATAAAGACTTTATATTAACCAACGGGATGCCAATAGCCATCATTGCTGTAGAAGTCTTGCTGCGCGGTCTCTTCAGAGACTAGTTGATGCGTACCGGTCGTGTTGTCGGAATCCTGCAGGCAAGAATGTCCTCTAAAAGACTCCCTGGTAAGGTATTAAAGATGATTTTGGGGCGACCGATGCTTGCTCGCCAGTTAGAACGTGTCGCGAGATGCGCGGCATTGGATCAACTTATAGTCGCGACCAGTAAGGAGGAAACTGATGACCCGATCGAGTCTCTATGCCAATCAGTAAGCGTGAGGTGTTACAGAGGTAGCCTTGACGACGTACTTGATCGTTTCTATCAATGTGCCCATTCGGCTGAGGCAAGCCATGTTGTGCGCTTGACAGGCGATTGCCCACTGGCCGACCCCAATCTGATCGCGGAATTGGTTGATTTCTATCGGGAGCAGGATGCTGACTATGCATCGAACTGTAGACCACCTACGCTACCAGATGGATTGGATGCAGAAGTATTTAGCATCGCAGCACTTGATGCAGCTTGGCGCGAATCAGTTGATCCATATGAGCGAGAACATGTGGTTCCGTTCATTCTACGTCGCCCTGAGAGGTTTGCCACTATTAACTGGAAATGGAAAGACGATCTTTCCGACTTGCGTTGGACTGTTGATGAGCTGGAGGATTTTGAGTTCGTAACGCGGGTTTATGAATACCTCTTTCATAAGACACCAAACTTTGATTTGAATGATGTTCTGATGCTAATTCAGCAGCATCCGCAACTTAAAGAGATTAATGGGCACTTTTTACAAAACGAAGCGTCGAAACGAACCTAATGCGAACTACAGTGAGCAAATGAACAATAAGAAATTTGCATCAGTTGGTAGCGCTTCATCTCCAACAATCGAGTTAGGGTTGGAAATAATCGAATTTCCGTTTCGTCGGATACAATGATCCGAATCATGCTAAATCAAATCAGCGCCTACTCAGATTGAAGCATAGGTCCTCAGGATTTCCTGGCCGTTTTTGGGCGCCCATAACTCCTACTCCATTAATATAGAAGCGAGTGCTATGAAGAAAAAGATTATTATATTTTGTGGCTTATTTTAGGTTAATCAATAAACGAGTCCATTCCTTATGGGCCAGTGTTCTTGTATTCAAAGCTCAAGACTGCAGGATTTGACCTGATAATAATTCACGAATACGTAAGCCGAGATTACGAGAGCCTGATCAATGATTTGGCACTGGAAGTCTTGTATTCTGGAGTATGCGCCCGTTTTCGCCCTCGAATAGGGCGGTCCCACAGAGTTATGGCATTTCTGTCACGGTCGCGCCGTGATCTCTTTTCTTCGTCGCTTCTTGCGGTGTCTTCTTAGCATTTCCTTTGTTGCCCATGAAAGATATTTCTAAGAGTCTCGCATTGCAGGAACGAGGTAAAGCTAAGATCCCCGGCCTTTCCCAACTTCTTTCGAAGCGCCCTGATCGCTTTTCCTATGGCGTATGGCCCGGATATTTCAGTCGCGCCGAGGGAGCCCGTGTCTGGGACATGGACGGCAACGATTACATTGACATGTCGATCGGGGGAATCGGAGCAACTGTTCTTGGCTATCAGGATCCCGATGTCGATGCTGCCGTCCAGGAGGCTATTGGGCGTGGCGTTGCATCGTCGCTGAATTGCCCGGAGGAGATTGATCTGGCCGACCTTCTTTGCGAATTGCACCCGTGGGCCGAGATGGTGCGCTTCACCCGCTGCGGTGGCGAGGCCATGGCTGTGGCGGTGCGTATCGCGCGTGCTGCAACTGGCCGCGACAAGGTTGCCATTTGCGGTTATCACGGCTGGCATGACTGGTATCTTGCCGCCAACCTTGGAACCGAGAACGCATTGGGCGAACATCTTATCGCCGGGCTTGATCCCGCCGGCGTTCCGCGTGGGCTGATCGGAACGGCACTACCCTTCTCCTATAACGATGCAGCCGGACTGGAGGCTATAGTCGCGGCTCATGGCAACGATTTGGCCGCCATAGTCATGGAGCCGGTGCGCAGCGCGGATCCGGCGCCCGGCTTTCTGGAACGCGTCAGGGAGCTCGCCACGGCTTGCGGAACTGCTCTGGTGGTGGACGAAGTTTCGGCTGGTTTTCGTCTGAACTGCGGGGGTGCGCATCTGGCCTTCGGGCTGACTCCGGACATCGCCGTGTTTTCCAAGGCACTGGGCAATGGCTATCCGATCGCTGCCGTGATTGGCACGGTTCCGGTGATGGAAGCGGCACAGCGCAGCTTTATCAGTTCGACCAACTGGACCGAGCGGATTGGTCCCGCAGCCGCGATAGCCACGGTTGCCAAGTTCCGACGCGAGCGGGTGCACGAGCACCTGGTGGCAACTGGTGCCGCGATACAAGAAGGATGGCGGGCGATGGCGCACAAGCACGGCTTGGCAGTTCATGTCGGCGGGATCGCGCCTCTATCCCATTTTTCGTTTGATGTGGATGATTCATTGGCGGCGAAGGCCTGCTTCGTGCAACTGATGCTCGACCAGGGGTTCCTCGCGTCGACACTCTTCTATGCCATGCATGCCCACACGATGGAAGACGTGGCATCCTATCTTGTCGCGGCGGATGTCGCCTTTGGTGCCATCGCGACGGCGTCGGCAGACGGCAACCTGCGGGCCCTGCTTCGCGGTGCGCCGGCCGCTTCCGGATTCAAGAGGCTGGTCTAGCTTAATGTCATTTCCTCCGGCACTGGTTATCCGGGCCGATGCGAATGCCGCAATGGGTGCTGGTCACGTCATGCGTTGCCTGGCGTTGGCGCAGGCATGGAAGGCCGCCGGCGGCGATGCGCGGTTTTGCGGACGGATCGAATCGGATCCGATCCGGCGGCGTCTTGCTGCCGCCGGTTTCGAGCACCTGGATCCGGGCGCATCTGCAGGCGGTACTGTGGCTGCCCTTCGTGACCAGGATCCTGCCCGGACCTGGATCGTACTCGACGGCTATCACTTCGGCCCGGAGTGGCAGACCGAACTGGCGAAGGCGGGATTCCGGGTCGCCGTGATCGACGATGGCGCACGGCTTACAAGCTACACAGCGAACGTGATCGTGTCACCCGATCACACGGAACAGGAGTCATCGTACGTTACCTCGGCCTCGACACTGATTCTGGCAGGACCACGTTTCCGTCAGCTGCGTCCGGGTTTTGCCCAGGCGGCGCGGCCGGCGCGGGTGGCTGCGGATGGAGTGACGGTCTTGGTCAGCTTCGGCGGCGCGGATTCGGCGAACATGACCGGCGCGGCAATTCTCGCGCTGGCCAGAGTTCTGGAATCTCGGGACAGGATTCTGGTTGTCCTCGGTTCGGTGAATCGACATGTTGCCGAAGTGCGGCTGGCGTTGGGTCAGATCGCCTGCGGGTATGAGCTCCATTGCGACGTCGATGACATGGCGGCGTTATACGCTAGCGCAGATCTGGCCGTGAGCGCGGCGGGCGGCGCAGCCTGGGAAATGGCGGTAGCGGGATTGCCCGCCGTGCTGGTGGCGGTTGCCAAGAATCAGCTGGCGGGGATGGAGTACTTGGTAAGGGCCGGCGCGGCAGTTGGGCTCGGCGGTCCGGATGGGCTTCAGGGCGAGGCATTCGCGGACATCGTGCGGTCGCTCTCGGCGTCTCCTCTACGACGAATGGAGATGAGCGGCAGAGGGCGAGAGGCCTGCGACGGGCGCGGCGCGGCGCGGGTATGCACGATCCTGGAGTGTCTTTCGGATGCCTCGGACACCGCCGGATTTGTCCTGCGCTCCGCCGATTCCAGCGATATGGAGCAGATTTTCAGATTGGCCAACGATGCCACGGTGCGCGAAAATTCGTTCTCTCCCCAAAGAATCCGGCTTACCGAGCATTCCGGCTGGTTTAAAGGACGCCTGGCGTCGCCAGGCACAGCATTTTTCGTTCTCGACCTGGCAGGCGCGGTTGCTGCGTTGGCCCGGTTCGACCAGGCCGAGGATGTCGCGGAAATCGACCTCGCGGTGCATCCGGCATTCCGTGGCCGTGGCCTGGGAACCCGCATCCTGCGGGAGTCTGCACCGCGGGCGGCCGCCCGATTGGGCGTGCCAAGGTTGCAAGCGGCGGTGCTTGAAAGCAATACCGCATCGCGACGCTGTTTTCTCCGCGCCGGGTTCCGCGAAGCCGGACGGGCTCAGGTGAAGGGAAAGCCCTGCAAGTACTTCGTATGGAACGCAGGTGAGGAGGGCGCCATCCTTGGCTGACAACCGTGCGATCCGATTCGGGCGGCGTCACGTCGGGCCGGGCTATCCCGTGGTGGTGGTGGCCGAGATCGGAGTCAATCACGAGGGTGACGCGGCGACCTGTTTCGGCCTTGTCGGAAAGGCGGCGCAGGCCGGTGCCGACGCGATAAAGCTGCAGACTCTGGATGCCGATGAAAACTACGTTCCGGGCACCGAATCACATGCGGTGTTCGCGAAAGCTCAACTCACACCGGGAGAAACGGCAGAAGCATTCCGCCTCGCTCGTGCGTTGGGGATGGAGGCATTGACAACCTGCGGTGACATGGCGACGCTGGCGTGGGTGGACAAGCTGGAACCTGCCGCGCACAAGATCTCGTCGGGCCTCGTGACCCACTTGCCATTGATTCGTGCAGCAGCAGCTACGGGCCGTCCCCTTGTCATCTCGACCGGCATGTGTGATCTGGCACTTGCCGCTGAGGCGGTGGCGGCAGCGAGGGCCGGTGGTGCCCGCGAACTGTGCCTGCTCCAATGCACGTCGGTTTACCCGGCGCCGTCGGAGTCACTTCAACTGCGTGGAATCCAAGTGCTGGCCAGGGAATTCGGATTTCCGACCGGCTTCTCTGACCACTCGCTGGGGAATGAGGCCGTCGGACTGGCCGTGGCAGCGGGTGCCTCGATGATCGAAAAGCACTTCAGCCTGGATCCGTCGCGCCGGGGATTCGACCATCGGTTGTCGGTTGATCCTGCGGGCCTGAAAGATCTGGTCGACAGGGTTCGAACCGCCGAGTCCATGCTCGGAGTCGACGGCAAGAGCTTCACTGACGAGCAGGCCTCGGCGGGGCAAAAGTACCTGCGGAGCATCGTCGCGCGGCGTGACATCGAGCCCGGAGATGTGCTGACACTGGAAAACGTCGGCTTCATGCGCACTCTGCCGGGAGACCGCGGCTTGCCCCCCGGCGCTTGGGGTAGGCTGGTCGGCGCGCGCGCGGCAAGGGTGCTGCGCCGCTATCAGGCCATCCGGTTCGACGACATCGAGCCTCAGCTCATGGATGAAACGCGATATGGAAAAGCTTAGTCTGCTGATGACCTGCGTCGGTGGCCAGTTGTCACCTTGGCTGCTCCAAGCGCTGAAACGCTGCGAGAGGCTGCGTCTGCGTACGGTTGGCGTGGATGTCCGGGCGGACGCGCTGGGCCGATCCTTCGCCGACGTTTTCTACCAGGTGCCGGCCGGGGATGCGCCGGACTATATTGATCGGCTGCTGGAAATCTGCCACCGGCAACGGATCGATGCGCTGTTTCCGACCTCCGACGAGGAGGCTCTTGCCCTCGCGCCGCACGCGGATCAGTTTGCCGCCGAGGGTACCAGGGTTTCCTGCCCGCCGGCGGCGATGTCGGGCCTGATGCGAAACAAGGCCGACATGTACGACCATCTGGCAGGTCTTGGCCTTCCGTTGCCTCAATACCATCGCGTCGGGACTACTGCACAATT